>Ga0228710_1002403_pt1 | contig 29492 bp, 21 predicted proteins | sample MedpolnodulmetaG_FD_177995 | JGI IMG/M metagenome (GOLD analysis project Ga0228710, IMG submission 177995) | Root nodule microbial communities from Medicago polymorpha collected in Santa Monica, California, United States - pink nodules | ecosystem: Host-associated > Plants > Roots > Nodule...
CCCCCCCCTCTCTCTCTCTCTCCCTCTCTCTCCCCCCCACCACTTGAACTTGTATGATCAATCTAGGATTCAAGTTAAATCCTTAAAGAGTTTTGAGATGATAGTTCTCTATCCACAAATCTTAGTTTGTGACGCAACAAACGTTTGATCGAGTGAAAATGGTAAAATATAAAAGTGCATAAAACATGAAATAAAGATAAAAAGAAAATGATATTATATAAATATAGGTGACTTACATACACCATCCGTTCAACAATGTTATCTTGTGTGAATTGACGTGTTATCTAATAGACACGTTTTTTGAAATGAAATTGAACTTCTTTGCATTGAGTTTAATTATACTATTTATAAAGGAAATAAACAAACTCCTAGAATGCATGAATGTCATGTATCTTCTAACTTTCTTGGAGTCTTCTTCAGGAAGTTTTTCTTTTCTTTTGAATCTTAATTTGGCATTGAAAATCCTTTAACGGATCTTTTTAAAGAACTTCTTTCATACACTTTAAATCCAACAATTTTGAGAAGTTAGGGAATATGGACTTCAAATAACTTTAAGAACGTGTGTCTTCAAATTTCTCCAAGTTAGTCTTCGAAATAATAGACTTCGTACTTTGGTATTTGAAATAGAACTGTTTTTTTTTTAATGTCCCTTTCGAAGAAGATGATACAATTCCTTCGATATCAGATATATTATAATTCCATTGGACATATTCATTCATGAAATGAAATAAATTCGCTCGAAAATATCTAATGAAAATTTGCCTATACATCACTATTGAAATGTCATCATAATCGTTTATATACGATGTCTAACTCAAAAGACTAATCTATCATGCAAAAGAATTTTATGCCTTAATATCACATTTAACACTTTTATTTACTCAATATGAGACTCCTAACATTTGTATAACTAATTTATATGTATATTATTTAATCAACTAAATAATTAATTAGTTGATTCTCTCTGGTGCAATTTGGGTGAGTTAGTTTAACTTCTTAAAAAAAAAAAACTAAATAATTAATTAAGTTAAAATGCAAATATAAAGTTAAAATACTGTAACATACTTTTGTAATTAATTGGAGTACGGATTTTTTTTTCTATACTCTAAACCTAAGCAAGAGTGAATAAATCAGAAATCATTTCCATATGATGAGTAAATCGGAAAACATCTACGTACAATTTGAACTGTGGCTAGAACCCGTGTGACGAAGGTTATAATTATTTGACTTCTACCTACGAATTGTCTGTCACTAAAATCTATTAATATAATTTAAATTAAATTCATTTAAATTGTCTGCACTGTAATATCTAACACACTTTTCCCCAGGAATCGCTTTTTGGTGGAAGCGCTTTTTGGTGGAAGTGATTATTGGTGGAAGCGCTATCTAATGACATGAGGAGTGCTATGGACACTCTTTTTAACACTCTCTCTAACACCCACTTATTGGATGAAATCTATGTGGGTACCACACATTGAAAATGGATCCCACATAAAGTGAGAGACCCACATGAGTTTCACCCAATAAGAGAGTGAGTGTTAGAGAGAGTGCTAGAAAGAGAGTGTTCCTAGCATTTCTCCTAATGACACTAATAAGGCATCACTAAAAATGTCCTTTGATAGAAAGTGGTTAGACCTTGGCTCCTTTGTTATGGTCTTTACGTATGCTTAGTAGTGAACAAATGTGTCATCAAACTGTCATTATTGTTTGTAACCATATCCTTCCTCATGAAGATCTTTGTACCATGTCTCATAGATGCTTTTAGTTTTATTCTACCAGAGCAGTCCATGAAGTGGTCTTGACAATGGAAAGTAATATTCAAATATATGAAGGTCTGCAGAAGAATATCAATGCTTTTGTAGATGGAAATTGAGTAAGGAGGTTCTGGTGTTAGGGGGATGCCTTCTCTATATTTTATTTTTGTGGTTGCACAGTTTTCACATGCATAGGCATGATAATCCATCAAGCAGTGGGTCAAATTCTACTACTTGTATGACACACAGTTTTTGTTGGTTTTTCTTGCCTATCCATGGTGAATCTCAGCAAGTGATAGAATGCAAGGAGAGGGAGAGAGTTTAGAAGTGGCATTTCTATTGCTTGATTGATTGTAACTTAATTGCCATTCAAGAACGAGGATTTGGTGGATTCCTGTTTTGGTTATATTGGATGATGCGAATGTCACCTCTCATGAATTAGAACATCCTCTGCGTGATTCAGCTTCTATTCTCCTGCATTATTGGAATACTGGTATTTTCTGTTTCCATATACATATCATTATTGAAATCAACATAGTTATTGGCATTAAAAATCCTTTAAAGGTTTGAGAAAATTAAGGAAACGATTTCAGTACCGAAATTATATAAATAGAGGATCTGTGTAGATGTTTTTTCATCACCAAATGCCATACAACCTGTATAGCATTGCATCACAAAAGTACTGCAATTTCCTTGCTCTTTTTCTTATCATTTCTACTTCTACCCAAAACACTGCCCAGAGAACACCCTTCAATCCTGAAACACTTGATTATTGTCCTGTTGGTTGCCTACTATCCAACAAACCAGTCTGTTCCACACTTTCAAAACCCGGATGGCATCCTTATGGAAACCAAAAAATCAAGTGGACATCTCCTTGATGGACCATAATCGCTTCATGTTCCAATTCTTCAGTTATGCAGACATGAAACAAATTGTTCAACAAGGACCATGGATGTTTGACAATTTTGGACTAATTTGGAGCAAGGTCTTAGTAGGGAAAGATCCTTATACTATGCCCTAAGATACAATTGAATTATGGGTGCAAGTCCATAATCTCCCTTTCGGATTTATGACTGAATTAATGGGAATCTTGTTGGGCAATCATGTAGGCAAGCTTGAAAAATATGATTTTGAAACAACTATGGAAACTAGCGTAAGTATATGAGGCTAAGAGTGGCCATGAAAGTCTAGGACCCGTTGGTGAAGTGCTTTGAATTCATATTGGATGATGGAATTGTGGTAATGGTGAATTTCCGCTAAGAGAAACCAGGGAATTTTTGTTATGTTTGTGGTCTGATTCGGCATTTAGAGGTCTCATGCTCGAAACACTTTGAAAGAGGCTTTGTGGAGGGAGACCAAAACTAGGGTCCTTACTTGCGAGCTGATTACATGGGACTAGTAGGGGAAGAACCTGAAAACCCTTGGTTGCATGATAATAGAAGGCGAGCAGACAAGGGGGAAGAGCAGGCTTTCTTTATGCTCATTGTAACAACCTTCACTGTGTGTATGGAAAGTTTAAAATAGGGAGGGATGCTATTATTAGACAGCTGGTTTTTTTATAAACATGTTGTACCTCTTTACACATCTGATGAATGAATACGGGTGAATATTGAAAGCATAAATAACATTTCAGATGCTGCCCAGTCAGTTGGAGTAAGACCTTATGTGACCCGCACTAAACAGATAACAAGTACAACAGGGAATGAAACATTGTTATTGGAAGGAGATGAGGCGTGTATAACTCGCTTAATGCAAGAATCTAGACTTAAAACCCCGGTGTTGGCGAAAACAATGACTGATAACTCTTTGGAAACACGCCACAATGTGAACGACCAACAATATGTCTCACAACTTGCTGCTTCTTTGGCACAGGTCATGCGCATGAGTATGCCTTTCGCTGCTGATCCACTTGTGAATAGAGATGGCGTAATGTCTCTTAAAATGTCGGATGGTTAAAAGTAGCTTAAGCGTCTAAGGTTGGAGGATAGTGAACAAGTTGATGTGGAAAGTCAGAATGTTATGGATGCCATTGTTATGAATAGAGTAGATAATAATAATAATAATGTTGTAGAGTCTGATGATGTTGTAATCAATGAGCCTGATGCGGAAACACCTACCAAGGAAAATGAGTTGTATAGCCTGGAACTGTCGGGGTCTAGGTAGCCCGAGCATAGTTCCGACTCTTAAGTACCTTGTCCAGACATATAAACCGGAAGGAATTTTTCTGTCTAAAACAATGGAAGCCTTAAATAAAATTGAAGAATTAAAGTATCTCTTGTCTTTTGATTCTTTTTTCATAGTTGATAGATTTGGTATAGGAGGAGGATTGACTTTTCTTTGGAAAAAAATATAAATTGCACCATCACAAATTATTCACAAAATCATATTGATGTTGAAGTGGATGACTCTTTAATTGGAAAATGGCATTTGACTCGTTTCTATGGAATGCAGGAAATAGGGAGAAGGAAATAATCATGGAATTTTTTAGAGACCTAGCAGGAGCATCATGTTTACCATGGTGTGCATTCAGAGATTTTAATGACATTCTATCATCCGATGAGAAGAAAGGCAGATCAGAAAGATCTTCTTGGTTGATTCCTGGCTTTAGACAAACAGTGTTGGACACATGGCTGTTCGATTTGCACAAGAGTGGATAAGCTTTCACATGGTTTAAAAGTCATGGTACAATATGTTTCCGGATGCAAGTCTAGAGTGCATTTCAACTACTTCGTCTGACTGTTTCCCCTTGTGGTTTACTTGTAAACCAGTGGCTTCTTTTAACATAAACTTGCCGCGATTTAAGTTTGGAAACGCCTGGCTTGCATAATATGATTTCAGAAAACAAGTTGAACAGCGATGACAATCATACCCCGCTGATGGTATTACGCAAAAATTGAGTTATTGCACTGAGGATTTGGTAGATTGGAGTCGAAATAGTAACACCTTTCGCTGCGATATCAGCAAGGTCCAAAAAAAGTTGGCAAAAATTGGAACTCATGTGACACCTTCGAACGTCAACTATTTTAATGCACTCAAAAAAAGATTGGATAAAGTGCTTGTGCATGATGATCTCTTTTGGAAACAACGAGCAAAAACATTCTGGTACAGAGAAGGAGATTTAAACACAAAGTTCTTTCACACGGCAGCTACCTCTAGAAGAAAGGTTAATGGAACTGAGCATCTCGAAAATTCACATGGCACAATTTGTCGAAAAGAGGAAGAACTTCAAGTAATGGTGTGGGATAACTTCTCACATATGTTCACCAAACTCCCAAGCAATTGTGCCGCAGTTATATCTAAAGTACCAACCGCAATTATTGAAGAAGATAATTATTCCCTTACAACAGCTTTTACACTAGATGAATTCCGCTCGACCGTTTTCTCCATGCAAGCCGACAAGTGTCTGAGATCGGACGGCTTCAATATGAGTTTCTATCACAGATTCTAGGGCATGTCTGGTGAAAAAGTCTATATGGCAGGATGTGAATGGCTTGAAAAAGGTACTTTTCCTCCATATCTGAACTCAACGAATTTTGCTTTAATCGCAAAAGGTGATTCTCAGACAATCATGAAAGACTGGAGACTTATTGCTTTGTATAATATTGTCTACAAAATGGTGGTTAAAGTTCTTGCAAACAAGCTCAAATGTGTTCTTGATAAATTCATCTCTACATCTCAGTCCACTTTTGTACCAGGCAGATCAATCCTTGATAATGCACTTGTAGCTATTAAGTTAATTCATTTCATGAAAGCCAAAACAAAAGGGGCACAAGGTGATGTTGTTCTTAACTCTTAGGTTAGATATCATTAAAGCGTATGACAGGTTGGACTGGGAGTATCTCAGAGATATTATGCTTCAGATGGGCTTTTCTAGAAAGTGGGTTCAGTGGGTCATGCTTAACGAAGTTAATTAGAAGTATTCTTGATTTTATGATTATAATGATGCTAGAATATTATGTTAGCTATGAAGAAATAGATTGATGATGATTAATGACGTGCTAGGAGGATTATTATGATGAAAGTGAAAAGTAAATAAAATAATATAGAGGCGAGAGGTGTAGAATAGAAGTTTTAATTAGGTGGAGGAGGGAGAAGTAAAAAAGATAGAAAATAGAATGGAAGGAATAATAGTATGAGGTTAGCCCAAATATAAATAGAGAATTAACAATCAGAGTTTGTCCCGTGAGCATAGCTCAGTTGGTAGGACAATGCATTGTTATATGCAGGGGCCGGGGTTCGAGCCCCGGACACCCCACTTATTCACCTTATAAGGTGAATTTTAGCCACTAGGCTACCTGACCCAAAAAAAAAAAGAAACAAGAGAAGAAGAGAGAATAGGAAGAGAAAACCCTAGTTTCGGAGAAGAGAGAAAAAAAGTTGTGACTTCGGAGATTTGAGGTAAGGGGGAGATTCCTTTCACTTTAGGGTAACTTAATCTATGATGGGAGGGGTTGTCTTAAATTTTAAGATATTGTTGTTGTTACGATGTGAATTTTGATAAGAGAATGAGATGAATGAATTAAAAGGTAAAGTTGAAATATGAGAATTGAGGGAAACAATTTTAGGTTTTTGAATTGAATTTTTTTCTAATCTTAAAAGAGTGGATAATTCGATAGGTTAACGAAGAATTAGTGTCTCAATGATAGGGTAATTATATGGTAAGGACTAGGGTCGAGTTTGGCGAATTTAGGGTCGAAAACGGGGTTTCGGAGAGGTTCCCTAAGGAAAAATTGCAGAAAATCTGAAATTTCTGTAACCTGACACCTGCGCACGCTCGTTCCACTTGGGAGCATGGTCTGTGCTTTGGAGGGTCATGTTCGTGCCTCCAGTCAGTACGGTCGGCCACCCTGTCTAGGCTCAGGAAAAACCACCTTTTTTACCCCTTTTTCCTCTGAATCAAGCTTAGATGTCTGCATGAAAGTTGTAGGTATGGATGTTATCTTTCCAATGGCTTTGGTTTGACCTAATTCATACACCCACAACTGAGTTATGATAAATAACTACACATGGCTCAACCCAGTCGTGCAGCCTGTCCAAACTTAGGAAAACTACTCTTTTTAACCATTTTCTGCTCCAAATCAAGCTTAGGTGTCTTAATGAAAGTTTTAGGTAGGGATGTTAGGTTTCATGTGACTTTGGAGTTACTCCTTTTAGACCTATACAACTCGAGTTATGATCAAATTACTGTACATGGGTCATGCTGCGTTCTTCATGGACTTTCAGCATAATATTTTCAGTGGACTCTAAAACATCTATGAAAGCAATAGTGAGCTTAAGAAATCCATTAGTTTTTAAAGTAAAAGTAAAGTTCCTTAAGCTATATATCTAAATGGAGAAGTGTGTTGAGTCATAAATAGAAGTGATAACCTCAAGGTAATGGCGAGTCTAAAACATGAACCGGTAATAGTGGCTTAAGTCAATAGAAGATAGTAATGATGAAACTATATGTGAAGATAGGTACTTAAACTTAATGAGCCTAAAGGAATAGACATACAACATTATGAGGAATTATGAATGGAGTGATATAGATCTTAAGACTGAGAACGAATGGTAAGACATGTCTTTAGGTCAAAAGAACATAGTAAATGGGGGATAAAACTATGAAGAGTGTGGGTTATAAACATGATGTTGATTTAACAAAGATGTGAACTATAATATTTAGATATGATGTTAACCAACAAATGAAATGTTAACGTTATAAGATGATGAGGTATGATGATAGTATAAATGTCATATGCCAATGATGAACGACGTAATAAAAGATGCTTATGAAAGACTTAAGGGGAAGTAAAGAAAGTTATAAGAAGGTTATTCATGAACAAATAAAGATGAAAATGACAGTAAATTGTAGCAAGGGATAAATGTAGAGACGAGACTATTTGAAGAGTGTGAACTTAGGAAAGATGTTAGGTTGAAGCGGAAATGAGTCGAGGTAAATTGGTAAAGATAAAGACACGATGAGGCGTAGGTGAACTAGGATTTGAAAGGAGTAGGTTAAATAAAGGGCTGTGGTTAAAGATGTCAGTCACGGTAAGGATGAATATCGAGTTATTTATGAATAATGAGACAAGATCATAACGGTACAAATAACAAGGACGAATTTAGAGAATTGATTATGATGCTAGGATCATTAGGATGAAATGTAAACGAAGATATTGAGTTGTGTATGAAGTAAATGAACGATGTGAAGGGTAGTAAGAGCGATGAGTCAGGATATGAAACTAATATAATAGAGTAAAACTAATGAGAAGATAAGGGATAAGTGAAGAAAAGGGGATTGTTTTAGGAATAAAAGTTGAGTCTAATGATTTAAACTAGATTTACAAAGGTACAAACCAATTAAGATAAGTGTTTAGTGATAGAGGACTAAGGTAGTAGACGACAATAATGATGAAATGAATAACCGACGATAGGGTCTTACAACTTAATAAGCCTAGTCGTATAAAAGGAAGTTATTATGAGGAAAGACGAAGTGGTGTTAAAAATATTATGTGTGAAAGGATTGTCTGCCCTTATTAGTGATGCGGAAAAGAGATGGGTTATTATGGGGATTCACATATGTACAAGTGCTCCCTCGATAATGCACCTAATCTTTGCAGACGATTGCTTTCTATTTTTCAGAGCTTGTGAACAAGAAGTAACTTTAATGAAAGATATCTTAACCACATATGAGGCTGCATCGAGACAAGCGATTAATCTGCAAAAATCAGAGATGTATTGTAGTAGGAACACTTCCACAGTTTGCCGAAACCGTATAGCAACAAATCTCGGGGTTAAATAGGTCATGGGTGCGGGCAAGTATCTCGGTCTTCCATCAATGATTGGGAGGAGCAAGAAAGAGACATTCAAGTTTGTTATAAATCGGATTTGAAATCGAATTAACTATTGGAGCAGCTGATGCCTATCCTAAGCAGGGCGAGATATTCTTATCAAATATATATTACAATCCATACCATCTTATGTGATAAGCATATTCATACTGCCATGCACCTTCATTAGTGAAATTGAGAAGATGCTTAACACTTTCTGGTGGGGACACAACTCTACAACATCACGTGGCATACACTGGTTATCTTGGGAGCGTCTATCTGCTCCTAAGAATTTTGGAGGAATGGGTTTCAAGAACCTTAGGGCCTTTAATTTTGCTATGATTGGGAAGCAGACATGGAAACTGATTACTAACCCTGACTCTCTTATCACTAGGCTACTCAAAGCTAAATATTTTCCGTATAGTGATTATTTTAGTGTGTCTATAGAGCACGATCCAAGCTATGTTTGGAGAAGCTTATGGAATGAAAGAGAGGTTCTCAAACGTGGGTTAAAATGGAGTATAGGAACGGGGAAAACCATCTCAATATGGATTCAACCTTGGCTAAAAGAATCTATTTGCCTTTAGCATGTCACTGAAGTGCATGTTATGTGGGATGCCCTTACTATTGGTCACTTGCCAAACACAAAGGAGTGGAATGAGAATTTTATCAGGCATGTGTTTAATGCCAAAACCGCAAGTCAGATTTTGCAAACCCCTCTTCTGCCTTTGGTTCACATGGATACGACAACTTAGAAACACGAGAAGAATAAGTTATATTCAGTGCGTAGTGCGTATCGAGAGATCATTAATAACAATGATTCTATGTTACAACATAGTATTCCAGGGCATTGGAATACAATTGGAACCTTAAACTTCCACCTAAGATAAAAAAATTATGTGGCACCTTTGTCGTAATTGTTTGCCGACTCGCACGCGTTTACTGATGTAATATATTTCTATCAATCAAAAGTAAGTATTGTATATCGTCTCCACAGGGACTAGCGCGATATTCAAGCCATTCAACAATCAATATTGTTCTAAGTGTATGGATTTAAAATGTGTGTTTGTGTAAACTATATAAACTATTTGACATAAAATAAATAGAGAAGAGATAAGACCATTCTGCTTGGGGTTAGAGACACTCAACCAAGCGTAACAACTGCAATCTCACGATCAAATAACAGATTCTAACTTTTTAAACGATATTATCACAATCACTCAACAACATCATTCGTGTCCAAATGATGTCGTAATTTCTAATGGACTATTCAAAAGTCGATTTCCCAAACTATTAAACAATCACAAAGTCGATCAGATCGTTTAATCGATGATTTCTCATTCTATTAAACAACCCAAAAGCGTTAAGTTCTTGATTACAAAGTGATTATCAAATATTCAATCCTATGTCTAGAATTAAAACTTAGATAGATTATTATTCTAACCCTAGATCCAAAAGTATTTGTCAATAACATTTCAAATCTCAAATAAAGCTTTAAATGCAAGAATAATAACAATATTGAATAAATAAGCTAGAACCATATATTAAAAGATCAAGAGTTTACATAATGGCTTGTTTGAATACCTCAAAACCCACGAGGGTAGATGTAGCTACATATGTCTATGCAAGCTTGGCAAAGGATGAAAGAAAGATGAAGATTTCATGCCTAGACTCATGATGTCTCAACAAATCTTGGGTAGAATCTACTCCTAACACCTTGCTTTGTGTTTCTCCAATAAATGTCTCTAAAAAACCAAAAATCTCCAAAAATGATGTGATACTCCCTCCCGTGTTGCGCAGCTCCTCTTGTTATTCCGTCACTTCCATCTTTTTTTTTTGTTCCTCTTGGGTCAACCTATACCCCATTGGGTCAAAGGCCCATTTGCTTTTTTTATCAATTTCCTGCATAGGCACATAATGCTTCCTTTTTCTCTTTAATATTCACACCACCCACTTCTCTTATTAATTCCAACGTCCTTTCTTTTTGACCATTCCTTCACATCCCTTTTTAGCCTTAAAACATGCTACTAACTAATAATAATAACAACAACATATTACATGACTCAATAAATTTAAAACCATAATTTATTTTAAAAGGACTCTAAATTAAGTACTAAACTAATAAAAATAGAATTAAAACTTAATTAAAAAGACTCTAAAAATGTGATATGACAGACTATCATCATTTACTTGCAAAAGGAGTCCAGTGCTCTCCATCTTGTGCTATCTATGATAACTATGATGAAGATGGTAATCATTTTTTTTAGTGTAGCAAGAGTGTCGATTGCTGGCAGTGGTTGGGTATTTGGCTTTCAATTCAATAGATTTGGTCAGCTGATGTCTCATGTGATGACATGATTTTCCAGTTATTTCAACAGCTAGATATTGCTCAAAAACAAATTTTTGCAGTCACCTTATGGAACATATGGAAGCATAGAAACAACAAAGTGTGGAATAATGTTGTGGAGACTACTCAACAGATTGGAACACGCGTGGAGGCTTTTCTAAGTAGCTGGAAGATTAATGCACAATAAACCAGGACTCACACCACTTCTAATTTCTCGCATACTGATATAGATAAGTGGACAAAGCCAAGTGTCGGAACATTAAAATGCAACGTTGATGCATCCGTCTCCACTTCCCTCAATAAAGTTGATTTCGGAGCTTGCATTCGAGATGCATATGGAAATTATGTGATAGGTCGGACTGCTTGCTTCACCCCTTTACTCGATGTTGAGATGGGAGAAGCTATAGGTTTACTACATGCTCTCCAGTAGATGAAAGATCTTAACCTTGAAAATATGGATTTTGAAACTGATTCAAAGGTTGTGGTGGATAGTATCTACAAAGGGGATGGTGTCTATGATTTTATGGCTATAATTCACGATTGTAGACACTTGTTGATGACTGATTCATTGAACTCTGATATGAAGTTCGTTAGGAGACAAACCAATAATGTTGCCCATAGCCTAGCTAGGAAAGCATTACATCATGCTAGTTTTCAATTTCATCTTAACATTCCACATTGTATTCATACTTTGATTAATAATGAAAAGCTATAAGCTTCTTTTTGTAAAAAAAATAAATATAACAACAACAAAAGTCATGGACCAACAGACTTCTTGTAGTAACTTTGTTTTTCAATAGCAGTAAAGCTGTTGAAAGCAGAGGACTCTTGCTACAGATGTTAGTTTATGTACTTAGTTTAATAGTATACAACATGTTTGATTAAAAAGTTAACATTTTCTTAAATAAGATTTTTAAATCTTTAAAAATGTCAACCCAATGAACCAATTCAAACTAACATGTTCTTCATCGATTTGGTTTTGGTTTGATTCAGATTTTGCAAGAAAAATTTACAAAAACTGAATTTATTGGTTCAAATTTATTTTCTCTAAAAAACCTAATCAAACCGGCGTGTTACAATAAGAAGGATTCCTCCATCTCATTCACTATGTTTGCATTATATGGTTTACTTCTCTTCATCTCTCACATGAATTCATTCTGAACAAAAATATTATAACAAAGTAAAAATGTCATTATATCATCAAACCAACAAAATGTGATTCTAAACTGTCATACTTACTTTTAACTTTAAAGTCTAACACAATTGCCAAACATGATTTTAATGAAAATAAATCATCCGACATGATAACATTTGAATTGTAAAACCGAAAAGTAGTAAATTACGAAAATTCAATTTCAACCAAATAAATATTTTTTTAAGTTCGATTTTTTAGTGGAACAAACTTGAGCCAGACTATGCTTACCGATCAAACGATTACTAGGCGCCTTCTTGTAAGAACCGAAAGGTTAAAAAAAACAAAATGCTTTTGAAACAAATCCATTTAAATTTACCAAAATCTAAGACAGATCACAGATCAATATCTGTTTGCGTGTAAGCATGTGTTCAGCTGGTTCCGTTGAAAACGGGCATAAATCAAATACTCATAACGTGGTCTCCATCTCTAATTTGGCAGGTTATTGACTTACATAAACACTAATTAATTCTGCATGTTTCATGCCCCTTAGGCCAGCAATAATAAATTATGTTAAAAAAATTTAGGGGCAGTTACCAAATTAATTTATTCAAGTAAATTACAATTTTCTATCAAATCAAAATTGCAATATATAGTTTGGAAGATTTAATAAGAAACAAAAAAAAGTCACTACTCAAGTCCCATGAGAGTGAATTGACACCAACCATATTATGTCTTATTAGAGAATCATAGAATGAGTGTACCATAAGTTAAAAGGTTTGTTCAATTCATAAAGATAATAGTCCCTCTACAAACATAGAATGAGTGTACCAAGAAAGCTTAGATGAAATACTAAGGGTTTCTTTTAGCTTAACCAAGACCTGGGTTCGAATCTAGTCTTGCGCATCCAGCAACATTAAAACTCTTAGGGAGAGTTTTCCGTCCATTTAGGTCCCACAAAGCTCGAGGAATTAGTCTCCGCCAGTTGCATGCGGAGGATACCTGGTTTGCAACAAAAAAAATGGGTTAAATAAGTTTTTTGTCCCTATAAATATAGCGAATTTTGATTTTCGTCCCTAAAAAATTAAACTGAATGTTTTCATCCTCATAAAAAAGTTTATTTTGTCTTTTTGTCCTTAAAACCCAATTTATGTTCATGTAAATATCAATATTATAACTCTTTTATGTTCAAATTGTATCTATATTATGTTCGTTTATTATGTTCAACCTTTGTATATTCTTATTGTGTTCAAAAAATTCAAACACATGTTAAAATTATATTCATTAGGGACCAAAAACAAAATAAAAAATTTTGTGAGGATGAAAACATTAAGTTTAATTCTTTAGAGACTAAAATCAAAATTCACAATATTTAATATTTATAGGGACGAAAAACTTATTTAACCCAAAAAAAAATATTGTCGATGTAAAAACATGATGAGTAATCTATAAATACATTTATATGGGTGTTCCCTGATCCTTAAGTTTTGTTCTCGCCATACGGAACCTCGAGATTCAAATCATGTATAGGAAGTATTTTTGTTATTCACATTATAAGTTCATAAATTTATAATCCAAAGAATAATTTAACAAAACATTAAAATGTGTAACAAAAATAAAAGAATTTATTTCATCTATTGACACATAATTCTTATTTTTCATGTAAGAGTGGCAGAAAATGAAGACATAGAAAAACTACTAGGACTACCCTCAAGAAAAGCCAAAGCCCTCTCCAAATTAGCAACAACATCAACCATATTAGGCCTCTCTTTTCCTTCCAAATTCACACAATGCATAGCAGTATAAGCCATAATCTCAACAGATTCAACTTCATTCACTTCTGGTATTCCAACTCTATGATCCAACAAATTCCACACCTCTCCTGAACCTATCTTTGGCCCTGCATATTCCACTACACCAATAGGACTTGAACCACCTTCAGTTTTAAACACTGCTCTTTTACCTGTCAAAAGTTCCAACATCACAACACCTAAACCATATACATCACTTTTTGTTGTTAAAACATTCATAACATAGTACTCAGGATCTATGTAACCAACAGTTCCGACCGCTTTTATATTCGACATCGAATCTTGTTCGGTTTCTTGCCAAATTAACGACAATCCGAAGTCGGAAACCCTAGCATTCCACTTTGAATCAAGAAGTATGTTTGAGGATTTAATATCTCTATGAATAATCGGCGGCACCGCGTAGTTATGAATGTACTCAATTCCCCTTGCAGCATCTAATGCAACTTTGATTCTCATTTTCCATGAATTAATAATGCTACTATTTTTCTCAACATTATTCTTATCATGCAAATGATCATGTAATGATCCATTGCTCATGTACTCATAAACCAAAAGCCTCTCATCATTCTCCTCACAAAAACCAATTAGTCTCACCAAATGCTTATGATGAAGCCTTGACAACAATGTTAACTCAGAATCAAAAGCTGTTTCTTTCTCTTGGAATTTCTTCTTCTTCAAGCTTGTATCGCCTCTTTTAATCGCGACTTCACGACCGTCTAATAACTTCCCTTTGTAAACACATCCAAAACTGCCAGAACCAATTTTATTTCCCAATGAGAAATTGTCACTAGCTGCAACTAACTCCCAAAATGTGAAATTTTCTGTTCTGTCTAATTGCTTTGAAGATGAACCACTTCTTAATCTACTTGAACTATGTCTTTTACTAGAAAAAGATCTTAATGTTGTTGTTCCAATATTAGGCATTGGAGCTATATCAACATAAGCATCATCAGATTCACTACTTGTAGGTTGAACAGAATTATCGATTTTCGCCTTTAACAATTTTCTTGCACCAATCATAAGAAAATAAAGAATAGTACATAAACCAGCAAAAGCACCAACTGATCCAATAATCATAAATGCCAACAATTTCCAACCATTCAAATTAGTTTTTTCTTCATCGCCTTTCGAAGATTGATTCTTAGGTGGTGATGTTGATGGTGGTAGCAAAGGCACGGCGAATGGCAACTCGGTTCGACAATGATAGCAAATGCTTCCAAAACCATTACAAAGAAAATCAGAATTTGGATACACACCACAAGTGCTACATGAATCAGTAACACATGGACCAGGAAGAATCATTCCCAATGGAACATTAACATTAGTATTACCCCAACAAATTAGAGACAAATTTTTAGTACTCAAACCACAAACAAAATCCAAACCAGCAACAATTGACTCAAAAGAAACACTTTTCATCATCACATGATGATTATTCACATCATCATTATCAAAAAAAAAACCCCAACATAGAACAAATCCATTCTTTGTTCTAATACCACATGTGAAATCTTTTCCTAAAGCAAGACCTGAAAAAACAGAACCAGTATTCAAAGGAACATTTAACTTACCAGAATCATTGTTCTTCTCTCCTTTACAAACTAAAACACCATGAAGAGTTAAACCACAAACATGTGACACACCAGCAACCAATGTTGACATTGATAAATTCCTAAACTGTTCCTGAATCTCATTTTCAACACCCTTTTTACCATTTACACCCCAACAAAAAACTATATTATTCTCCTTCAATATCCCACAACAAAAACCAGTACCACAAGTAATGCATCGAAACCGAAAATTTTCATCAGGAGAAGGAAACTTGAATCCATTAGTTTCACCATAACCTCTCCAACACCTTACCACACCAGAGTGCAACTCTCTAGCACAAACATGATCATCACCAACAGCTACATCACTCAACTGAACATTTTCACTATGATACACCCTTTTAGGTTTGAGAAAAGACTTTTGTGTCTTTGTGTTCCAACAGTGGAGGCTGAGTCCATTAGACCGGAGGCCGCAGAAGAAACTCCGGCCACCGGATATGGACTGAAATGAAACGTTGGGGAGTATTGGTGGAATGAGTTTTTTGTTTTGGTAGCATTGGATGTATTGGTAGGGCTTACCGGCAACTATGCCGCAGATGGTGGAGGTGTTATTGATGATGGCTGTGGTGGCGGCGGTGCCGAGGCTGTTGACGGTGGTTATGGTGAAAATGAATGAGAAAATGAGTGTTAGTGTTGTTGGTGTCATTGGGAAGGTGAGTTAGGTTTGTTGGTTTTCTTCATTGATGAGGTTTTCTGATAGGGAAATGGTGTGAGAGAAGAGAAGAGAAGAGAAGAAAGAGTATCGTGAGAAAATTAACATAAACATGAACATGCTATTGCATTTTTTATCAACATGATATAGCTACTACTATTTATTTTTTTTGGTAGAATATAGCTACTTCTATCAATATGTTAGATAAAAAAAATATATCGATTGAAAATTCACACACACAAGTAGGATAAAATTAGGGTTTGAACTCCGATCAAGATGTCTAGTCTAACAATTTTGACTTTTTTTTATTTTTAGAGAATTTCAACATTTTTGTCGGTTCTAAGACTTGTGGACTATATTATTATTATTATGTTTAAAAGAATTATTTATTTCATAAAAAAATAGTTGTAAAATTTTATGTAATTATTAAAAAAAATCAGTTACTATTTAACTAGATTATAAAAATCAATTGTCTCATAAGTAATAAACTACATGTGGAAGCAACTGATATGTTAGGGATGCGATATTTTTGAATTCGGAATTCCCCGCTTCTCAATGCTAATGTGTATGAGTTTCATTATTAAGCTATTTAAAAAAGAAAAATAACAAAATTATAAATAAAATCTCTCTCAAAAGAAATAATTTAAATAAATAGGTAGAATTGAGATATTAAGATAAAAAAAAATTGAGAAAGATATTAAGATAATATTGATTTTTTTGACAGAATAAGATAATATTGATATATCGGAGAAAATTGGAATTGCAGATTATGGTATTAATTGTGACAGTCAACCTTGCTTATATTTGAAAGAAAAACCGATAAATGGAATAAGATTTGCGTATTTAATTGGTTATGGTCACCAAGATAAATGAGAGTTAGGATGAAAGAGGAAACCGTTTTCAAATTTGACTGAAGATGACATTGGTCTGTGCCTTGGACGGCTAGTTATTACTATTCAGATATTTGAAATACAGACAGAATAGTTAAATGCATTGACCAATTAACAAAGAGTGAATTAAAGAGGCTAATTTTCTTTTGTCATTTTTCCTTTCACAAATTACTCCATTCAAGATAATTTTGTTTTAGGCATAAATGTGAACAAGGTATGATGTGCTCACCTTGACTATTTTTTATTTTTTTTTAAAATCTGATATCATCTGTGTTTGCAATTGTAAAGACCAATCACTCGAGTCTTGTGAGACTTAAATGAGTTGCAAACTCTTCCTAAAAGTTTCAACGCTACTACATGCCCAAACCTAAATTCGAACTCAGGATCTTGACTAACTGGGTAGACAAACATCTGTAATTAATTTGGAATATCATATATTTCAGAGAAATGATTGTTTTACCCAAAACTATGAGGTCTAAAGTCCTGGTTTTGGGTTCTTGATCTTTATGTCGACTCTTTCGATATTTATTTGATATTGTAAAACGACATATAAATGAGAAATTGAGAGGAATTCAACTCTAAAATGAAACACATGTTTATGTAAGAATAAATTTTACCGTACAGAGAGAATATTTGAATTTATAAATACAAATTAGAAAATCAATATTAAATTTAATCAAACAAGAAATCAATTTAAATAATTAAAAAATTGTATTTAAGTTTGTAACAAGGTTAATTTTGTTATTTTATATGGTTTAAAAAACTCAGAAAAAATAGTTAGATTATGACAAAATATTCTGAAATCTACTAAAATAAAAATGATATGAATTTTTTTTTTTAAAAATCAAAATGGGATAAATTAACAGCGGCGGTGAACACTTCTCAGTACAAGGTGTACCAGAGAAATCACCCCGATTGAAAAATTATTTAAAATTATATTACTACATTTTCCCTATAAATAAGACCACATATACTAATGCATAAGAATTGAGAAAAATAATTCTTAAATCTCCTCACTCTCATCAAATGACTAGCCGAGAACATGGGATTATTAGGTCTCGCAAACTCATTAATCTCTATACCTGAACTCAAAACCTTATATCTCCCTTACCCACTGATCTCATTAATGAATTAAATTATCATAATTGAAAAATGACTATAAAAGACAGTTATGATGCTTTTATTGAAAATAACATGTGGGTCTTAGTTCTTAGTTCGTCAAATGCTAATGTTTTCAAAGTTTGTGGATTTTAGGCATAAGAAGAATTATGATCGATCTTTTGAGTGGTAGAAAGTTTGACCTCTAGGTAACGATGCAAATTAACAAACTGGTGTCGATTGTAGTGAAACTTTCAGCCTTGTAGTCAAATCGACTACGATTCACACGATACTAAGTGTGGCATTATCTAAATCATGATGTCTAGATGTCAAAAATATCTTCTTGTATCAAAACCGTGATGAAACTGTCTACATACACCAACCTCCTTGTTTTTGTCATGCTCAACTCTTTGACCATGTATGTCTGCTAAAAAAGATTCTTTGTGAACTCCGACAAACACCTTGCACATAGTACCATCGTTTTACTAACTATGTTGCTACGATGGGATTCTCTCACAATATTTATAACCACTCCTTATTTATTTACCATTATGGCAATGACATCGCTTATATGCTACTACTCCATTGGATGACATTATTCTTGTTGCTTCTTTTGACTCCCTTCATGCATCTATTATCATATGAGAAATGTTAACTAGTGTCTCCGGGGCACTAGTTAACATTTCTCTATTATATATGTCTAAGCTCGGCTCTGAATTTGCAATGAAGGGTCCATGTCCTTTAAATTATTTTCTGTTTATTTCTATTACAAGAAATTCATGAGGTATTTTTCTTTCTCAAAAGAAATATGCACAAAAGAAGTTATATATATTGAGCGTGGTGCGGGTATGTCCTCTTCCAAGCCATAACCTACACTGGTGGACAAAAAGGCAAAACTCAGTGGTTATTCATGAAACCCCTATCATGATCCAACAAAACATTGTAGCATTATCGAAGCATTACAAATACAATACTTACATTTACAAGATCAGATATCTCTTGTGTAGTTCGACAAGTGTGCTTGTTTATACATTCATTGTACTAATAATTAAATGTGGACCAAACACCGCCAAAGCCAAAGTGGAAAGGTTGTGGACCAAACACCGCTGATAATTAAATGTGTTTTAACAATTTTTTTAGAGGAAGAAATGTGTTTTACTTGTTCTTCCTCTATAAAAGAGATTATATTTCCTGGAAAATAACCATATATGTAGGGAGAGGGAGTTTAACAATAAAATAAAATACAATCTTTCAAAAAGAATAAATAAATAGAATGCTTTTCCTAAAAAAAAATAGAATGCTTGACGTTAGCGGGTTCCTCTCCACACTTGGACTTCTTTAGCATTATAAAAAATTCAATGCCACGATCAACACTTAAAAATTATATAAAGACACAACTAAGGTAACAAGTCTCACTATTTGATCTTGTCAAAAAAAAAGTCTCACTATTTGATTCTTAAAAAAAAAAAGTCTCACTATTTGATAACCTAAAGAAAAATCTCACTATTTGCTCTTTTAAGTGCACCTAATCGTCCCATAAACCATGATTAAAAAACATAAAATTCGTCCCATAGGGAAAATCAATCTGGTCTTTGAGAAAAATTGCATAAATTTATTTGGTTTCTAAAAACAGAAAAGTATCGGATAAATTAATCAATAAAGATTCTCCTTTTGAGTACAATAAAGATTGAGGATTGCTTTTCAGACATGTGATATGTCTTAGCAACACAAGTAAAAGGCCAAAAAACCCAACTGCCACTAGTTTTGTAATTATAACCCAACAGTAGTTAACTACCGCTTAGGGTATTTTAGTAATTTACTTGTGTTATTAAGAACTTCTGAATGTCAAAAAAGCAATTGTCATAAATATTCTACTGGTTTTTTTAGAACTGATTCTTTTTTATGAAATATGTGTGGAACAGGCTTGCATAAGACAATGTGATGCATGATGTTGAATTTCTTTTCACACCCCACACTTAGAGGTCTCCAGTTTGTCCGGCTTTTGAAATCCGGACTTGAAAAAAATTCGGGTGAGGGTTGAAACTTTTTACATGTTCGAATTCTAAAATCCAAACAAATCAAAGGTTTCCAAGAAGAGGTAGAATCTGAACAAATCAAAGGTCTTCAAGAAGAGGTAGAATCCGAACAAATCAAAGGTCTCTGAGAAGTGAAAAGTGGAAAAAGAAATTCTAAAGAGAATATAGCTCATAGAGTAATACTCCAAGAGCCCAAAATACAATCGTCATTTGAGAATTGCTCTTCTCCCATCTATTTTTGCTCATTTTCGCTGAGAAACATATTTGCATGAGTTAACTCACGCTCGACTATTTTAACGGAAATGAGAAAAAAACAAATGGGAGAAGAACGGTACTCTCGTCATTTTTATTCATATGTAATAAAGCCCACTAAATATTAAAATTACCGAACACGATAAATTAATCAAGTGCACAGGATAAACGCACTAATAGTAATAAATACGGATATGACTTTTTTATTTACAATATGTTGGTATTTTAATGAGATTTAACTACTATTTAAATAAAGATTTAAATAATATTATACAAAAGATAAAATTGTAATTATAAAAAAATAGTATAATTAAAATATAAAAAATCAGCTTAGAATCACGCTTCTTTTTTATCTATCTATAAGTATAAAGATATGCATCCTCATATCTAACAGTTAAATTGTTCATTCGAGTAATTTTTGAACAATAGTGACGGTAGTTTTATGAGAAAAATGGCCGTAAGAATGGATTGTTCAGGCTTATTTACTCAAATATACTAAAATGTAAATAGTTATTTTTGAAAAATCCCTAAAAAAAGAAAGTTGTTTTTGAAAAAATTTTAAAAATCAAATTTGGGCCGTCCAGCCCAACATTTTTTTTGTGGCCTTTAGGGTCAATCGAATTACTTTAGTCTTAAAAATTATTATATATGATCATTGCTCTTTTAGCCCCCACAAACACCTAACTTGTTTGGGAGATAATTCTCAATGACATTTTATGTGTTTTTGTAGGTTTCGGAAGATAACTCTTGAATATTGTTTTTTTCTTCTGTGGTGTTCGGAATTTGAATCACAGACCTTGCATATATTATGCATTAACCCTACCAACTGAGTTAAGCTCACAGGAACTAAATATAGTTTTTTAGAATAAAGAGCAAATAGATGTGCCAAAAGAGAAATAATCTAAAATTAAATTTAAAACTAAGGCTTCAGAAATAAAACTACAATTGTTTAGAATTTTTCTGTATGATATTGAATGATAAAAAAAGAAGGGAGCCACATTCAAAAGATTCTCTTTAATATACTATGTTAGTATATTGAATGATAATAAATTAAGGCTTCGTTGATATTTTTTTGGAAGGCTACCCCTTCAGATGGTTTAAAAGTCTAGGTACTCCAAGGGCAGTTGAGGAACGGTTGGATCGTGCACTTGGTAACGCATCCTGGTTTCAGTCATTTCCTAATGCGAAGGTGGAAAATTTAGTAGTCTCGACTTCTGATCATTATCCGATTCTTTTTACTAGGGAGCCTGTTACATGTGTTTGGGTGCCTAAAAGAACCTTCAAATTTGAGAATGCTTGGTGTGTAGAGTCGGGCATTCATGATGTTGTTTCTGACAGTTGGTTGTCTGGTGCAGATATGCCGATATCCGAGAGATAAAATCATTGTGCATCTGATCTTACCTCGTGGAGCCAGACTACTCGTAATGGTCTGAAAGAAGAAATTGTCGAGTGATGCAAATAATTGAATAGGTGTAGAGATCAAGGAGCAGCAGCTGATCCTAGTCGTTTGTCCTTATTGAGAAAGAAAATGACTTAGTTAATGATTCAAGAGGATAAGTATTGGAGACAAGCAAAAACTCATCGGTACCGTGATGTTGATTTGAATACGAAATTTTTTCATGCGCCTGCTACCTCTCGCAAAAAGGTAAATCGTATTCTTTCTTTAGAAAATGATGCAGGGATACGTGTAACAAATGAACAGGGTTTATGTCAGATTGCTAAAGGTTATTTTGAGAAAAATTTTCTTGAAAATCAAAGCGACTGCACCCCAGTGTTGGCAGCCATTGATAATGTTGTGTCGGTAGAGGACAATGATTTTCTAACCGCTCCTTTTCAGGTACAAGAGTTTAAGGAAGACATGTATTCTATGCACCCGGATAAGTATCCTGGTCCGGATGGCTTTAATTCAGGATTTTTTCAAAAATTTTGGTCAGTGTGCAATCCTAATATTTTTAGTGAGTGTTGTTCTTGGCTAAATAATAATCAGTTTCCACCTTCTCTTAATTCCACTAACATTTCTTTGATCCATAAAGGAAATGAGCAGCATACTATGAAAGACTAGTGTCCCATAACACTGTGCAATGTGTTGTGTAAGCTTATAGCTATGTCATCCATAAATGTGTTTCAGATAACCAATCGGCGTTTGTTCCAAGACACTCCATCTTGGATAACCCTGTGATTGCTATCGAGGTTATTCATCATATGAAAATAAGTAAGAAGGTAAGGGATAAGAATGTCGCGTTAAAGTTGGATATTAGTAAAGCCTATGACCGTATCGATTGGTTATATCTTAAGGAGGTCGTGATTAAAATGGGATTTGCTAGCCGTTGGATTAGGTGGATTATGACGTGTGTTGAAACAATTGATTATTCCGTAATTGTTAACAATGAGTCGGTGGGACCTATAATTCTCGGTAGGGGTCTTAAACAAGGCGATCCTCTTTCTCCCACTTGTTTATTTTATGTGCAAAAGGTCTCTCAACTCTCATTCGTAAAGCTGAAAGGAGAGGGGATATTCATGACATTTCTATAAGTACTAATGCTCATATTATTTCTCATTTGTTATTTGCAGACGACTGTTTTTTATTTTTTAGGGCGGAAGGAAGAGAAGCTTTAGTAATGAAAAATATTCTTGAGACTTATGAAAAAGCTTCTGGCCAAGCAATTAGGCTCCCCAAATCTGAAGCTTATTATAGTCGGAGTGTGCCATATCCTACTCAAGACTCTATCACACCCATTCTTGGTGTATGTGCTGTTATGGGTACCGGTAAGTACTTGGGTCTGCCATCCATGATCGGTAGAAGCAAAGAAGCGACGTTTGGTTTCATCAAAGACCGCATTTGGCACAAAATAAATTATTGGAGTAGTAAGTGCCTCTCTAAAGCCGAAAGAGAAGTGTTGATTAAATCGGCACTCCAATCTATTTCTTCTTATATTATGAGTGTTTATCTTTTACCAAATAAGTTAGTAGATGCCATAGAAAAAATGATTAATGCTTTCTGGTGGGGACATGGTGGCTCTACTAGAAAAGCTTTGCATTGGCTATCTTGGGAACGTTTATCTGTTCATAAGAATTAGGGTGGTATGGGATTCAAGGACCTCACATCTTTTAATGTGGTGATGCTTGGTAAACAAGGATGGAAATTTCAAGTTGATAATACTAGTCTTGTGTCTCGTTTGTTTAAGGCACGATATTTTGATCAGTGTGATTTTTTGCGTTCTAGGCTTGGAGCTAATCCCAGTTATCTTTGGCGGAGTATTTTCAGTGCTAAAATGGTGGTTAAACAGGGTGCTAGATGGAGAATTGGTTTTGGTGCTAGTATTCCTTTGTTCGGTGTTCCATGGCCTAAAGACGATTGTTCCCTCTCAACTTAAAGTCCTTTTTATGCGGCCCTTGCTCATGTCAAAGTTCAAGATATCATCGAACCATCAACAAAGGTTTGGAATGCTATCTTAATGTCTAATCTGTTTGATCATAATACTACCCAGCTTATTTTGAATACTCATCTCCATCTTCTTGTTCATGAAGATAAAATTATTTGGAAGGCTGAGAAAAATGGTAATTATTCCATTCATAGTGCATATCGTATTTGTGTCATAGAAATTGCAGATAGCTCCCATTTGCATATTCCAAGAAAAGGGAGTTCGATTTGGAAGCTCAAGGTGCCTCCTAAGATTCGAAATTTTGTTTGGCGTGTGTGTCGTGACTGTTTTCCTACACGTGTACGCCTGCTTAGTCGTGGTATTCATTGTCCCAATGTTTGCGTTATGTGTGGAACTAATTATGAAGATAACATTCATGTCTTATTAGAATGCCCAGGTGCGATGCAAGCATGGCGATAGGCTAACTTATGGGAAATTTTTGATAGAACTATTCGTCAAAATTATAACATGGATGGTTTGATATTTTCTCTTCTTGACTAGCTGCCTTCTACGCAAAAAGAGTTATTTCTGACTATCATGTGGAGTCTGTGGAAGCGTAGGAATTTAAAATTGTGGCAACAGCAAAATGAAACATGTATGCAGGTTGTTGAACGGGCTCGGCACCTCTTAGATGATTGGAGAACCGCCCAAGAAGTCAGATCGCATAAAGCTACTGACAATCATGCTCAGCTGAACAATGTTATTCATGGTCACGTCATTGAGTGGACGAAGCTGACATATGGCAGGTACAAATGTAATATTGATGCCTCTTTTTCTGACTCTCTGAATATGGTAGGTATTGACATATGTATTCGTGATGATCAGGGTGAGTTTGTTATGGCCAAGACAGACTGTTTCTCTCCTCTTTGTGATGTTAATGTCGGTGAGGTTGTTGGAATCCACACGACACTTCAATCGGCTGCTGATCTTCACTATGACCATGTTGATTTTGTTTTGGATTCCAAGTCTGTTGTTGAACGTTTTAATTCAAACCTAGTTGATAGTAGCGAACTAGGTTGTATTATTCAGGCTTGTAGGCAGTTGTTTGGTTGTAATCTTCAGAACTCTCATGTCGAGTTCAATAGGAGGCAAGTCAATGGGGTTGTCATGAATTAGCTAGGGTAGCCTCATCTTATGCTAGCTCTCATGTCTATGATGATGTACCGCCATGTATCCGTGATTTGATAGCTAATGAAAAGCAATGAATTTCTTTTCTCAAAAAAATAAAAATAAACTAATGTTTCATTAATTGATATGACAACACATCATTAGATACATGTATAAAATAATTGTCCACAGACAACACATACTAATTAAACTCTATTCAAAATAGAATCCAAAAACCATAAATAACATTTTTTTTCATGTCCCAATTTTCGAATTTGAACCCCCCATTTTACATGGTTCAAACCCCTTGTGTGTCAAAATGCATTTTCTCACATAAATTTCTCATCCTTTACAAAGAGAAAAAATAGTCACGGTTGAACTATGGCTACCTGCTTCCCGTCCAAAAAATTTATACATTTGGATTCAAGGATGTGAACAGAAAAATAATCATTTGTACACATTCATATTTTAAAATTTGAATATCCATGTTTATATGTTTTGAATCCCTCTTATAAAAAAAAGGTAATTCGTAACTTTTTTTCCAACACCTCACATGGTTTGGATTCTAAGGTACCGTTTGGTCCGACTTTTTTTTTCTACTTCTCTACATTTTTATGGAGAAGGTAGGCTAAACACAATATCAATTAAGAACTTACTAAAAAAAGTACTTTTTTTAGAATGCATAAAATTGAATGGAATGAGCTTTGATAAAAAGTTGTTGAATGCTACTTTAGAACTATTTGTTAGTAACAAACTATACATATCTTTTGGGCAAAGCTTATTGTAACAAACTATGCATATCTTTTTCTTATTTAAATAAAATTATACATATCTTTTTCAATGACACCAACAATGTAACAAATATAATATCATATAATATAATTATTATTTTTTGAATGACGTCAAAAATATAGTACTCTTATAACCAGGGACAGACTTGTTCAAGGCAGGGTGTGGCAATAGCCACACCAGCCCAGGCCCAGTTTTTAACTTTTTTTGTATTTGTCCACTACAGCCAGTGAAGCCCATCAGTATTAGACAGTTTCTTTCCTGATTTTACCTCACACCCAATAATATACCCCCCACCCCTACAAATTCAATAAACAAATACTAATTTTAACCATTTTCAAGATCACACCCATTCACCTATCGCTCATCAACTTCAATTGACACTTGTTGCTTATGCTAGGACTCATAGAGATGTTAGTGGTTTTTCCAATAAGGTTAATTTATGTTAATTTAATCCAATCATTTAATTTTTGTTGCTAGAACTAGTTTTAATATGACTTCTAATTAAATTTAGTATTATTTAATTATTTGACAAAAAAATTTAGCCTCACTAATATTGTGAGTCTAGGTCCGCCCCTGCTTATAACCAAATTTGTTATAGGGTATAATTGGAAATGAAAAAAATCAACTATTAGATTCAATGCTTTGTAAAATATTTTGCCAAACAAATTTTAACTTAAGAATAGTTGTAAAACTAAAAATAATAAAGTAACCAAAAGACTGAACTTCTTTCATAAAGCCCTTAATTTTAACTTTGCTTTAAAGTAGCTTTTAGATAGTACAAAAGTCAGGTCAAATGATGCCTAAAATTCAAATATTAAAAGGTATTTTTGGGTTTTCAAAGTGTACATCATGTGTTTAGGCAGAAGGGCTTTGATTAGGGATGACAAAAAAATTCATGTCCAAGGGTACCCGCGCGCGGATAAAATCTATCACAAATCTCCTTTTTTTTTTAGAAGTAGTTTAATGATTATAATTCAATTTTTAAGGTGAATAAGTGAGGTGTCCGGAGTTCAAACTCTGACCACTGCATATAACAATACATTGTTCTTGTCAACTGAGTTATACTCACAGGGACCAAATTTCTTCTTCCTATACATAAAAGATAAAAATAAAATTTCAAAAAGAATTAATGTTGTGTGCATAAGCTCCTTTTTTAATTAATTAGGATAAAAGTCGTGTGCATTTTCTTGTGTTTTTCATGCAGTGTTTTTACTCAAGATATATTTTTTTTGTGGATATAACATTTTTAAACATTATGAATTTGAGAAAGTCATGGATAGTTATGAATATTTTAAGTGAATAAACACATTTGAATTTTGTCATTTCAATTAAAATCTTTTTTAAAATATTGTTCAACCTCACTTCTTTTAAGAAGAGAAGACATGTCTAATTTTTCATTTAACGACAACTCACAACATTCCCATCAAATTGGTGCATACATATCTCTAATGTCCAACTTATCCATTCAACTACAAAAAATCTGCTATAGATTTTCTTTGTAAGTATGTCTAGCTGCTAACTCTAGTGGTGTTTTCTATTTAGCCCTCTATTTTACTCAAAACAGGAAAAATGGACCATCAAAAGATTTCTTCTATCTTTTAATAGACAAATATAGTAAAAGAAAATACATGAAAGATATCTTCCAATAAATCTGAGGGGCTTCACAGCAATGTGGGGCTCTAAAGAGCCATCATTGACTTCAATTAAAATGCATAATCCAAATATGGGTGGAGAAAATTGGACTAAGGGCTCATTTTAGGAATCTTAGAGTCTGATTAAATCTTATCTATGACTTGTTTACCACTGTGGTTCCTTCATTCTTCATCTCTTAGGAATTGTTAGTCAAAAACAATATTGAAGCTTATAGCGGATAGTTTATAAATTATAAGCTCATACGATCAAGATGGACATGTTCGGTAACATTTTTTTCACGAGCTTATAATTTATCATTTTTTTTCTTTTAATTTTAAATTTGTTATCTTAATTAAAAAAATATAAATTATTTGAAAATATCATTTTATGTCATTTTATATTTATCAGCTAATAATCATACGTTTTATCAAACACTCCAAATTCATTATCTTATTCGCTAGCAACTAGTTTATCTAATATTCATTACAAGATAGTTTATCACTTATAAGCTAATTTTGTCAAATTAAACCTTAATGTATTCCATATTTATTTCTTCTTCCCCTTTTCATTGCTACTTTGAATTAATAAAATACTTAATTAGATATTCTAATATGGAACTGATGTAGTTGGCAACTCACACTAGGTCTTTATTATTAGTTTCCAATTCAAATGGAGAATGCTCTACAAGCCCCTTAGTTTGCTCAAAAGTTTCTCTATCGGAGGTTACAATTTGATAATTGTTTTTTAGATCGGAACGTAACTTCAAATCGATTTATTAGATGTTGAGCAATAAGTGAATGCATAGGGCAACCTTCGTCCCAATTCCTACGATAACAATTACATGACTCAACACTCTTCGATTACCAGCTTATGCCGTGATTTTCATGAAGCTGAGAATTGTATTTTTATATTTGCCGCGCGTTGGACCATTCGAGACGCATATCCAAACAGGCACTTGAAAAGCCTACTTCAAGGCACAGACATACATGTACAAAAAAGTCATAGAAATATGGAAAGCAAGCACTATCTCTCACATTGGTTGTTTCTCGTTAGGGTTGAAAATAGGTAAACACACGTTGCAGTTAGGAAACAAATTTGCTCTTCCAAGCATTTCCAAATGAAGAAAATGCCACTTTTTGTGGAAAACGAGTGATCCCTAAATAAATATCTTCAAAATAGTCCCTTATTGATGATGCCTGCACCACTCACTCACTGAAAATCTCTTTTATTTCATGACCCTACAATCATATCATAGTTGAAATCCACTTCATCACGCGCATGCTTCATACAAATCATCATTATCTTGCTTTTGATTGGAGAGTGTAATACACAGCATCTTCCATTTTTGGTTCAATGTAACATGGTGGAAAGAGTTACTATTATGTGAGCAAGTTGGTTCATAAATGTCCAAAGCATCTGTCACGAGCTAATTAAAGGCTTTTTTGGGATGGCCTACTCACATTATAGTGGCCCTCCTGATGAGATCCAGAACCCAAATCTTGATTGATAGTGATACAAAGATTAGCCATTGCCAATTCCAATTTTGATATAGGACCCGTTCTATCAAACTTGTGTTCCATTATTGAAAAGAGAACCACATATTTTACATCAATTAGTCAATGTTTTCTTTATATATTTGGTTCTTCTTTATAGAATCAAGATCACTATGATTGATATTTGTTACTATATTCTATGCAACTTTTATTAATTACGGTGATTAATAAGTCGGCTCTTGTTAATTTGTGGTTCGACTAATACAACTTCGCAAAATCAACTTGTGAGATAAAGATCGTCTTCATTTATAAACTGAAGTATGATTTGAGTGATCTGATAAAGAAACCTAATAGCATATGTTCCAACGAAGCAGACATAATCTATGATATAATTTTAGAACTTGTGATTGAATTTGAGACTAACACGACTTCACTAAATCAATTTGTGAGATTCACTTATAAATGTTTATTCATGTCATAATACTTTTAATTTGTGATTTTTAACGGTGTCAAAATAGGTCTAATTGAACATACCAATCCTTTTCTTTTTTTAAGTAGTGACCACAAAGTTTAAAGTCTATCGTTTAAGTTGTACCGTTCTGCTTACCCTCCAAAAAAACAAGGCCCACAGAGGGCATATGGTTTGCCGGTTTAG
>Ga0228710_1002406_pt1 | contig 29468 bp, 27 predicted proteins | sample MedpolnodulmetaG_FD_177995 | JGI IMG/M metagenome (GOLD analysis project Ga0228710, IMG submission 177995) | Root nodule microbial communities from Medicago polymorpha collected in Santa Monica, California, United States - pink nodules | ecosystem: Host-associated > Plants > Roots > Nodule...
AAAAGAATTGTTCACACATCAAAAGTGAACTGGAACAACCTAATAAAATTTGATGGCCCTAGCTCACTTAATTTTAGACCATGCGTCAGCCTTTTAAAAGACAACGGAAAACTTTAACCTTGTTTTGCTGTAGTTAGTTGGTATTCATGTTGCAAATAATTAAACTTATCCTTAATCAAACTATCAATTCATTGTTCTTTGAAGTAGTGAATCTGGTTCTTTATCTGGCCAATATCCATGGTACTGTGTTCACAAACTCTTTACCCAAGAGATGGCATATTTTGTTATTCGCCTGTAGCCACATGTTTTTGTTTGTATCAGTGCTCTTGCAATTTGTGTCTTGAAGTTCGTCTGATGTTTTTTGTTTCTATTAGTTGCATTCCAAGTTGTGATTATGGTACGATCGGTAGTCTTGGATATTTCAGAAGCTTATACAATATGACAATTATGTATCAAAATTTCTAGTCTAAGTTATGTAAGGGAATTCTCCTTTCATTGATTACCAATTTTCTTCTAATTGGAAATATGATATTCCATGTGGACTCTGTGCATTAATTAAACTACATGTCCTTTTTTATTATACTGGAAAAAAGAGTTTAACCTCACCATTTGCTACTGAATCTCTTCTTCAGGTGCAAGTAGTGTATCTGGATTTTTCGCAGCGGCTTGCAGTTTGCCATTTGATTATGTGAAGACACAGATTCAGAAGATGCAACCTGATGCTGAAGGAAAATACCCATACACCGGCTCTCTTGACTGTGCCGTCAAAACCTTCAAAGCAGGAGGACCCTTCAAATTTTACACCGGATTCCCTGTCTACTGTGTTAGGATTGCTCCCCATGTCATGGTACTATTCTCCTTACATGGTTTTTTTTGTTTTGTTTTGCCTTTGTTATTTTTTTCTAACTATTATTATTAATTTATATTTGAGTGTTTTTCTCAAGTTTATATAATGCTTATGGCAGATGACATGGATTTTCCTCAACCAGCTCCAGAAATTGGAGAAAAGTTATGGGTTATAGGTGATGGTCAAGCATTTTGCTGTTGAATTCAAGCTTTGAGCATTGAATAATTTGTTGGCTGTGTTGTAGCCCTTTTTGGAAATTGGATATCAATGGATCTGATCATTTTTTTAAAGATTTAATTAGTCATGCAATTCAAGCGGGGAATTTAACTTACATTACTTTGTATCAGTAATATATAGAATATGATATGATGCGTTGGAGCATATAGTAGTAGTATAAATCCCATTTTTGAATGGAGAACTTGTTGAGATATCTTGAACTAGAATAATAAGTACTCTCTACCTCAGACATCTTTTCGACATCATGTTTTTTAATTTTTTTTCTTCTTTCAAGTACATCTTATTTATTGAATGCTGTATTTTTGATATCTTTTTTAATTTGGGTTTTGTTATAATCCCTGCATTTTCACTGAAAGATGTGATTAACATGTACAATATCGATGTACCAGGACGAGGACCAGAAAAATCTCGTGAGTTAGATTGATTTATTTATATACGTGCTTTGACATTAGATGATGTAGAAATCAAAATAAATTGTGAACAATACTAGAAAATGTATATATATTTCGAGTATGATAAGTATGTTCAACCAGCCCCTGGTCTTAAGTTGTCAATGACTCAATGATAAGTATATATATAAATAAAATGTTTGCTCAAAAAAGCTTTGATAGTGAATGAAATTAAATGTCCAAACATTTTTTTGTCCTTCGAGAACATTACAGTATTAATGTTAGAAATCCACTTGTGTGATTAGTTTTTGTATATTTTCATTAAGTTGTCCAAACTTGCGTCCATGAATCTGTTTTTTTCAAACTTTCACTTTCATTAATTTGCCCAAACTTGTGTCCATGAATCTGTTTTTTTCAAACCATTCTGAATTCAGACCGTGGTTTTAACCGAAAAATCTAAGATGGCCAAATCAAACAAGAGTTAAAACACATGTACAACATGTGACCCCTCATGGAAATATATAGCGCTCATTTGATATCTTCTTTAGGGGTCACATCTCACATGCCACAAACGAGTTCTCCCATAACTCAGAAACTACGAAACATATGGAACATGCAATATTAGGAGCATAGCCAGAGGATCAAAGCAGAGCATTTAGCTAAAGGCAGAAGCCTTAGCGCCTTGATATGCGCGAACGTTGTAAAGATGTAGATCTTGCTTCAATTGCATGATGAAAGTCTATAAGATTGTTCATGATGAAAATTATAATTATAATAGATTACATTTTACATGCATGTTTGATGAGTGAGTATGTAATTATGATAGTTTTTAAATTAACATATGCTAATAAAAGTAAAGAAACCAAAATACATGGAAAAAAAAAAACTAGCACTCATCTAATAGTATCCTTTAATGTTTGCATGATAATCGGAACCAATAGTATCAATTTCATTCATTCCCATCGAATTCATTTGCATCTGCTGACGTCCTTTGCCAGGTTAAGAGAGGTTCAGGATCAGGTGGAAGGTGTTGTGGAACTTCATCTCCTTCAAGCATATCTATCACTTCATTCATTGAGGGGCGATCATCTGGTTTCATTTGTATGCATTTCAAGGCAATCACAATCATCTTCATTGCAATATTCTTTTCCTCCTGTGTTCCATTGTTTGTATCTATTGTTTCCTCAAATTGATCATAAATCCATCTAGCAAAGTAATCTTGCTAATAATTCTCTATACAATCTTTGTTCTTTTTTCTACCTGCTATTTCCATCAACATCATTCCAAAACTATAAACGTCAGCTTTGTGAGATATGCTTCCAATGTTCTTGTACAACAACTCTGGAGCCATGTACCCCATTGTTCCTCTTGCTTCTGTTAAAGTTAAAATGCTTTGATCTATTCGGTACAACTTCGCCAAACCAAAGTCAGATATTTTCGGGTTGAAATTCTCATCAAGAAGAATGTTATGAGGTTTTATATCAAAATGTATGATTTGCATGTCACAACCTTGATGTAAGTATTGAATTCCACGAGCGATTCCAAGAGCAATGTTATAGATTTTATCATAGCTTAATGAGAACGAGTTTCCTTGCTCTTGTGAAAATGTGTGTTTATCAAGAGAACCATTAAGCATGAACTCATAGATCAAAGCTTGCTTAGTTCTTTCTGCACAAAATCCAATCAGCTGCACCACATTGACATGACGAATGCTTCCGATTGTTGCAACTTCATTGATGAAGTCTTGTCCATTGGTTTGGGACTTGGTCAATAACTTAACAGCTACTTTGTGTTTGCTTCGAAGCTCTCCTTCATAGACAGAACCGTAGCCTCCTTCTCCCAACTTATTCTTGAAATGTTTGGTCATTGTTTTAATTTGAGAGTAAGAATATCTAATGGGCATGAAATTGTTGTGACTTTGGATAAAATCTTCAACCGTGTCATATATTGATAAATGCTTTTTTCTCCATTTACATATCAAGACCGCAACCACAAAGGGTGATCCAAGAACAAATTTTGCAACAACCCATGCGAGCACTGTGCAAATATATCAAATTATTAATAAATAGATTATTCTAATCCATAATACAATACAATACAAATTTGTTGATCATCCATAGAAGAATGTTGAATATTCTATTGAATTTCTTGTAAGTTCTTTTCGGAAAAGAAAACTTATAATTATTATTTTTCCACATGTTTTTAATATTCAAATTGTGGCTAATTTGGATGTAACCAAAAACAGATTGTGGTTTATTTGGTTAAAAAGTATGATTATCGAGTTTCTCTTAAAAAAAAGTAGTATCGAGTTTGTGGAGTAGGATCATGATTATGTCTTGGAACACACACTTGAATAGATTAGATATGAAATTGGGAAGAGTTTAAACTGCATAAATTGGTTTGTTTTTTGAGTTCTTCATGTGGGGATCGCGATATTTATCTCCTACTCGCATTAATTCTTCACCTCACCTACTAATTTTTCTTCTTCTTAACTTTATACTTATCCGTGTGGTTTCGTCAATTTTTTAATCTATGCATTACCTCTCTTACATTGGATTAAATTTGTCAATATTTGCATATATGGCTACTGTCGTACCTATTGACATGAAACTTGATTTGTTTTCTTTGTAGGCAATGAGGTGGAGTGGTTTGAAATATTATAACCTCGGTATGAAGAGAAAACGGCAATTTGATGTAGTGCTTTTATTGCTGAGTTGTGGGGTGTGATGAGCCTTCAACTGACGTTTTGTCGAGGCTTCAAATTTGTGGAGTTATGTGTAGACTCTAGTGCAGTTATCATGAGTATTCGTCGGCCATTGCAACAAAATTGGGAGGTTAAGATTGTCATTCCTATCATTAGGCTAACAAGACATCAGACGAGTTGGCTAACTTGGGATGTCCTGATGACCCTAGTACTATTTTTTTTACGATGTCTGTCCTGATCCAATTAGGTAATGGTTTCTTGATGATGTTAAACAAAACCATTTCACTTGTACTCGTTTAGTATATTGGTAAGGCCCTGTTTCATTCTGAAAAATCAAAATAAAAAATAGCAACAATGTAATTTAATTGACTTACGAGTTTTTCCGATTTCAAGGCAAGTGTATGCTGCATCTAAGTAAATGCAGCGGAGTGGCAATCGTGCCCTTCCCCATTCCCGGCGACTCTCTGCGTCTATGTCTTTCTGCTGCTGTTCACAGCGAATTGGTCGCCAACGAAGCTCAATTCCATTCACTGTGAACCTCTGGATACCCACACTTGCTATTACATTTCACCTTTGCATCCCACCAACTAATCATTACCTTCGTCTCTACTCTGCATGACTCTGCTATGTTTCTCACAAAAGAATAATCTTCGTCGTAGGAATCCTCTAGTGCATATAAATAATAAAGTTGCTTTTCCTCACCACATCTCCGTGGAGAAATATTCCAATACTTGTCATAATCTACCGGTTTTTCGCATCTCATAACCATCATACATGTCTGATGATAGGACAGTTATTATCGGGACTAACTCCAGTTTTGATGTAACGGAATGATGAAGAATTAGAAGCTATAATGGCGTGGGCGTGACTTTCGCCATAGTTGAAGTAAATTACGGATTTGTTGTTTTCACATATCACTTCGAAACTGGGATTCGCACACCCCTCTCCAAATGATTCTTTGAATATGATTCCGCATGGGAACCCATATAGAATGTTGCATACACGTTCCGGTAAAAGATAGGTAAACAGACATATCCATGTTACCAAGGCAATGAAAATGATCATTACCCCGCACGACATAGCCATTTTAATTTCCTTGGATAAGATCGATCTTTGCAATTTTAAGCATCTGCTCGACTCGGTCAGTCATGGCTGACTCACTGGACTAATTCATTTCAGTTGACTTTGAGTCAACCCCAATAATGTTTGATGGCTGGGTCCCACCCTCACTTTCAGGTCAATTCTTGCTCTTCTCACCACTCATATTTGATCCTTTAAAACCCAGTCATGCCCATGGGCCTGTCCTAGACCGAATGCTATCGGTCTGGGCCGGGTCAAACCAACAGCAATCACGTACAAAAGATGTCTCAAGACATACACCATGTAAAACAAAGAGATAGGTCAGGGTTGATTCGCTTGAATGTTGTTGAATTGTTTAAATAATTAGATAATGTGAAATACTATAAAATATTATTGGGTGGAGTCCATTTATACCACTAATTTGCATAACATCTCAATTAGTTATCAATGAATTTAAAATTGCAGCTACAATAGTGAAATAAAGCTGTCTTGTGTCGTGAAACTGTTAACTTGCTAAGAAGGCACTTAGGCAGGAACATGTTGTTTGCCTAGATTAGTTGGTTCCTATAAGCCACATGCAGTAGTTTTCAATTTTTCTTTTAAAAATATATATTTATGTAGTAGTATTTGGTTACTTGGGATTGTCTTTGTATGGACCATCCTTATTGAACTTGCACCTCACCGGATTAATTTTATCGGGTTGGAGTGTAAAAAATTGGTCCAGTCTAATGTTTGGGTCGTGTGAGGGACACACAACACAAGCTGACCTAACAATCATTTCCCCTTTTAAAGTTTTGACACGAAGTACAAAATACAATTTCGTATTAGTTAGGTGTCTATTTAGAGTAAACAGTAAATACATCTAGTAATTTGAAAGATTTACTTGTATATTTAGTGAGATATTTTTTTCCAAAGAGACTTCTAAATTTTATTCAAACAGAAGTGTGAACCAGTGATGCTCATGGTCAATGCACAGCTGCACTAGGTCAATAAGTCTTACTGATTTGTTAGATGGACATGATTATTGATCAGCAATGGCTATTTGGCTAAAAAACCTCATCCATGTGTTCTTGTTCTCCTTCTTAACTTCAGTTGCAGTTGCAGAAACTAGTTCCTGTGATGATCAATGCAAAAATCAAGTTGTGATGGTATTCATGGACCATTCATAAGATTCCCGTTCAGACTCAATGGAAGACAGCCACAATGTTGTGGCTACAAAAATTCCTGGTATGAACTATATTGCACAGACACCAACCAAACAGTGTTGGAACTCCCCTTCTCTACTAAAACCATTGTCAAAACCATAAACTACACTTCACAAGTCATAACAGTATCTTATCCTGAATTCTGCCTTCACAAACAAGTTCCTAATTTCAATATATCCTCATCTCCTTTTCGGTTCAATGATGATTTTGAACTCCGTGAATATGTTTTATTCAATTGTTCAGGGACTTCTCCCAGAAACACAGATGACAGTTCTTATATAATAACATCTGGAAACTTTTCTTGTCTCAATGTTCCGGGATTTGAAGTTATAGCAGTGTATTCCATATCATCAGTAATATGGACGCCCTTTCTATCCTGTACCAGAATCCAAAACCTTGTATTGTTGCCTAATTCTTTGTTTAACAACTACGTTGATGCTGGTCTCAACTGGTTCCAACCAGATTGCAGAAACTGTGAACAAAAAGGTGGGCAATGCAAGGCCAAAAGAAACACATCTCAACACAAGTTCAAATGCATAGGAATCATTAAAGGTATGGTTTCTTCTATATAATTGCACATAGAAATTATGATGTTGTAATATATATTCAGTCATATGAAGCTCATATCTTCAATTTTATTTTGCAGGTTCATCAAAAGGGAAGGTGATTGTTGGTAAGCTTTCCAAAGCTCCATCTTGTTTGCCATTATGGTTGGAGATACAAGTTCGACAATTAGTAAACTGAAATAGGCTACTTAAATTAATGATTGAAATTATTCCCCATTCACAACTTGGTTCTCAAATCTATGAGGTTTTGAACTTATATGTATCATATTAATCATTCTTATTTTTATTTATATGATTCATATTAATCCTTTTTGCATATTATCACCCTAATTTTTGTTATTTTTATTTTTATTTTTGTGTGAAGGGATTATCGCTCTAGTTCTTATCAACATATGTTTGATATATATTTAGGCACAAACTCGTATACTAAATAAATTGAAGGAAAAAACTAAAAGTGAAGATAATTATAGGAATTAAGTTGCCTATTTATATTATAAAAAAAAGGTTGCATATTACTTGTGATTGATTTGTTTTATAATGTTTCACTTCACGTACATGCAGGTGGGATCGTAGGCCCATTTTCTCTTATGATTGCTGGAGTCACAGCATATTGTATCTATGTGGCTTTCATTGAAAGGAAGAATTACATAAGAATCAAAAAGTTTTTGAAGGATTATAAAGCTCTTAAGCCTGCCAGATACACTTATGCAGATATAAAAAGAATTACAAATCAGTTTAAGGAAGAACTGGGGCAGGGAGCTTTTGGATCTGTTTTCAAAGGAAAGCTATCAAACGAAGTTCAAGTAGCTGTTAAGGTCCTAAACAACTCAACAGGAAATGGGCAAGAGTTCATCAATGAAATGGAAGCAATGTGTCAAATTCACCACGTCAATGTGGCTCGCTTGGTTGGATTTTGTGCAGATGGACACAGACGAGCCTTGGTGTATGATTTTTTACCAAAAGGTTCATATCGTCAGCTGATGCTAAAGATGTCTTTTTAGGTTGGGAAAGGCTCCAAAACATTTCTCTTGGTATAGCTAAGGGAATTGAGTATCTTCATCAAGGTTGTGATAAACTAATTCTCCATTTCGATATCAAACCTCATAATGTATTGCTAGACGACAACTTCACACCCAAAATTTCTGATTTTGCTTTGGCCAAACTGTGTTCCAAGGAAAAAAAGTATAGTTTCGATGACCGCGGCTAGGGGAACTTTGGGCTACATTGCGCCAGAGGTATTTTCTAGGAACTTTGGCAATGTTTCTTATAAGTCAGACGTTTATAGTTATGGAATGCTGCTTCTTGAAATTGTTGGAGGAAGGAAAGTAACCGATGTCACGGCTGAAAATAAGAGTCATGTTCAGTATCCAGAATGGATTTATAATCTTCTAGAGAACAATGAAGATATAAAAATCCATATAGAAGGAGAAGAAGATAGTAGAATTCCAAAGAAGCTATCAATCGTGGGACTTTGGTGTATTCAGTGGCACCCAGCGAATCGTCCGACCATGAAAGCTGTGGTTCAAATGCTGGAAGGAAATGGTGAGAAGTTAGAGATGCCATCTAATCCTTTTGCCTCTGCATCTGCAACTAGAACAAATGCTAGGCGTTTGAACTTGGAGCTAGATGTCATCTCAGAAGTAGAGTGAAGTTGGGATCAACAGTACTATGCTGTATTATAAATTAGAGCTTCTTTAAATCAGTTTCATGTACACTTTTATTGATAATTTATCTTGTTGAATGAATGTTTAAGTTATTCCAAAACTTGATATTTGCTTTATGAGCTTACTTATTTACAGGCTGTTTGTTTGGCAGACCATCTTGTACAGAGCTAAAATGAATAGTGATGCTAATGATCCTATTAATAGTAAATCTAGTTTTGGTGTGAACATTATGTTGGCCCCACCACGTGTCGGTTATGTCCAGCCAAAGACAATTGCTAATAGCAATTGCCAAAGTTTCAACTATGCAGTAAATGCATGATGTAAAATCTTCTTCTACAGTGAGGCTATGTTGTAGCTTGCGGTGCTGATATCTTTGAAAAGTAAATGTGATGCAGATTTCACATTTGGCTTGCAGTATCATTTGACAAAGGAGAATTGAATTCACATAGCCACATTTCATGTATAAATAGAGGCCTTGACATGTGAAGAAAATCATCTGAGCTCAAGAAAGAAATATAGCTTCAGCATCGAAGCAGAAGTGAAAATACAAAGCTTCTGTGTGTAGAAGTGTGTGAGAGGAAAAATAGCGTGTTGAGTAAATCCAGAGAGTGTAGGAAAAATACACCGGGTGGGTATCATCTTTATAACTTCTAGATGCTACAAAATAATAGCATTAGAATAGAAGTAGGTTTCACGGGAAACACTATATTGTATCTCTTGTGTGTGTAAGAGAGTGGAGAGAATATTGTAATATTCTTAAATATAGTAGAATATTTTTCGGAGTTTGTCCCGTGGTTTTTCCCTCGGTATTAGAGGGTTTTCCACGTTAAATATTGGTGTTCATTTTTTATCGCTACCGCTGCGCTACAAGATCCAAACTCTTTTTTGGATTTAGGAATTTTAATTTACACTTGCGTTAAGCTCGTCGAGCCCAACAAGTGGCATCAGAGCTCCGGTTGGAGCTCGAGATTATAGTGTAAATTAAATGGAGGAGAACACTGGTACGATGATTAAACTCACTTCTACAAACTACTCCATTTGGAAGCCAAAAATGGAGGATATACTTTACTACAAGGATATGTATGATCCTGTAGAAAAGGGAGACACGAAGCCAGATAAGGTGACGGATGAAGACTGGAAAAAGTCTCATCGGAAGGTTGTCAGTCTGATTAGGCAGTGAGTGGATCTTAGTGTATTCCACCATGTGGCCACAGAGACAAATGCCTAGACTCTGTGGAAGAACATCGAAAAGATGTATCAAAGAAAGACCGCACAAAACAAAACTTTCGCTATTAGAAAGTTGGTGAATTTAAAGAATCGGGAGTTTGTCCTGTGGATATTGTAATATTCTTAAATATAGTGGAATATTTTTCAGAGTTTGTCCCGTGGTTTTTTCCTCGGTATTAGAGGGTTTTCCACGTTAAATATTGGTGTTCATTTTTTATCGCTACCACTGCGCTGCAAGATCCAAACTCTTTTTTGGATTTTGGAATTTTAATTTACACTTGCATTAAGCTCGTCGAGCCCAACACATTAGATATGATGGTGTATATGTTATGGCAGCAGCAAAATGGAATATCTCTAGCATCCCAGATGTGGACACGACTGAGGCTTTGGGCTGATCTTTGATAGTTAGATCTTGTTCCTAAATATTGAAACTGAAACAGATTCTTTGAATGGGATTAAGGCAATGTATATGCCTCACACTCCTCAAATCATACCATGGGATGATATTAGACTTAATTCTTTTGTTATGTGTTTAAAATAGTGGCTAATTATCCGTAAAGTCTAGCTCAACTAGCAATCCGAATATCTGTAAGGTCTAACTCGAACCGGATAAGACGACAATGAGTGGCAAAACACTTCATTAAAAGATTTTATACTGATGTATTCTCATTGTTGAATTTGAACTTAGAACCTCTAATTAAGTTAGAAGAGAATACTTATTATCTCACCCAAATGCTCGAGTAATACTTCGATGTATAATATAACAGAAGAAAAAAAACTCCAATGTGTATTGCTGGAGAAAAATGTAAATCAATTATTTGAGTCTCTTCTAACTTAACCTAAGTTCCAAGTTTAAACTCGAGTTTTAGCATTCGTCAATATTAAAACTTTTAAAAAGAATTTCCTGCTAATTTAACTCTCTCAGAGCTGGATGATTAATTTTGAAAGTTGTGAGAAGAAGATACACAATTTATAATGAAACAACTCACCGCCAATAACATTAGACGATGAAGCCCCTTTTTTGGTGTACATTAATTATTAAAATATTTCTTTTACAATATATTTAAAAGAAGTTTTTTACAATATATTTAAAAGAGGTTGAAAGCACGACAATAAAATAGCTATGAGAGTCGTAGATCTAATGTTACCAAATGCAGAGAGGTGGAACACTGAAATTAAGAGAAGTTTTTTTAACCATTTTTTCAATCAAAATCAAGTCGAAAGGATGATGAGGATGAGAGAAGTCTAGATTTGGCATTTGTTTTTTCATGTAAGGCTTACATTGGAGAATATGCTACAGAGAAGGAACTAGAAATATATAGAGAAAAAGAATGGTGGAGGCCCAGCAACACCGAGAATGAGAGTTAGGGTTACTTAATAGTATTCTTTATATTTATATGGGATCACTATTTCGCGCGGAATTTCCTAAAAGGTAAAAAGAAAAATTATAGCACATAATCTGTCCCAAATCCATCTCAAAGTTTCACACAGATTTCAGACGAATTCAATATTTAAATAAAAAAACAAACAACATAATATATTGTCTCAAATTTTTAAACATATTTTAAACGTAATCTCATAGTTGGACGAATTACAGTTAAACTTGGTATAAAATCTGTTAAAAGAATAAATATGTTTGAATTGTGTCCCTAATTTGAAGAACATTTGAGACACAATTGATTATGTCTTAAATTTCCATTCGAAAATGAAAATTTTCTAGTAATGAATATTCGATGGCAGAAACCACATGCGAGAAGATATAAATGCAATGTGAATGCGTTGTTTTCTAGTGCTCTGAACCAAGTCAGTATTGGTATTTATATTCGAGATGATTAAAGAGTGTTTGTGTTAGCCATAACGTAAAAGTTCACAAGAAGTTGATACAAAAGCTATGGGTTTACTAATAACACTAGTAATATACCCGTGCTAGCACACGGGTTCTGTCGGAGTTTAATATTTACATTATTCCATCAAAAATGTAGATGATAATGCATTAATAGCATGTACAAAGATGTAGAAATGGATTTTTGTTTTAGTAGTCATGAAAATAAGTTTGTATTTAATAAATAATGAATAAGATGTCATTGTAAAGTAGTTAATGATTGGACAAAAAGATATAGGGTGAAGGTTAATATTAATGAGAAATTGAGTCTAATGAGTGTAGCCCTTCAAAAAAAAAAAAGAGTCTAATGAGTGTAGCTGAATAAATAGTTGATAATATTAATAATTTCATGTGATTGTGGATAAATAGTAATTAATTTCAGTTGTGTTCAAAACTATATGATCGGTATCATATTGAAATAAAAAAATGATGTAGAAATTAATTTGTATACACAGAACTTAAACACATGTAGATAATAAAGTTGAAATGAAATATGTAGAACATTGTTATCCAAACTACAATAGGAATAAAATGCTTATATGTGAAATGGTAACATCCTGTGAGTCAGTGTTGTTAACATCAAGTGTCTCCTCATTCATAGGAGCTGGGGCGAGGAAATCATTATCTAGTTCAGGTAGCTGAAAGATTGTGTAGAAAACCTTAATACTTATGTGGACAACATCTCCTACGATATAAAATTATAATATACAACACAATAAAAAACAAAAGTTTTATTACCACAACATTGGGGAATCTGGCAACAACTTGGTTAACAAATTATGTTCCTTCTTTATAACAAACCATATAACATGACTTCCACCTTGGTTGCCATTTCACCTTGAAAACAAAAGTCTTTCCAGCCAGAGCATCCATCAACATTGGATACTCAAAACGATTGGTAATACCAGCCTAGGATTAAGAACAGAAATAGTATATAAATAAGTGTGTCTAAGGGAGAACAAAGACACATTTAGATGTAAAGATAATGTTTATGCTTGAGTTTAGACCTGAATCATGTTCAATATAATCGTAGCTGAGCAACAGATATCCCTAACATTTGTGTGACCTCACGGTCCCAAACAGCAAATCTACAACTGTCAAACTCATATGAAACATCCATCTCAAGTTTGTACCTTCAATAATGAACACATAAAATTAGTAATAAATATAGATAACCTAAACTCAAGACTAATATGTAACATAATAGTTATACCTAACTATCTCAGTTTCAGTGTTATGTCCATCATTACATGTGTAAGGAGCTTTATCTCCTTTTGCAATTTTTGGGCACTTATGGCAAGCAAAGTAGTACCACCCATTCCCTGTGGAATTAACCTTTTCAACTTTTGCAACCGTGACACAATAAGTCATCTGCAAAACAATGATAGATGTATGTATAATTAATAACATCTGCTACAGAGAAAGAGGAAGTGTGAGATCACAAACTCATATTAACACATACCTGATCAAGTTGGATAACCTGAGACAGGGGGAGGATAGTGTTTTTTGACAGAAGATCATCTTGAGTAGCAACTTGTGAACTTGAATAGGATTGTGTACAAGTATCTGGCTAGATGACATCAGCTGATCATCTTTAGAAATGTTGTAACATTAATGTGAAAAGGAGTTATTATTTTAGAAGCTTTGCAATAAAAAACATAACGAATCAGAAACATGATAAAGACAAACCTTTCCCTAAACAGATTGATCTCAGGGATGTTGTCATTTAGATATATTTTTGTGTATGAGTAAGTGTTAGAAACACTGAGTGGGAACCGGCCTACACGTAAATTAAGATGAGTAACCGTGGCAAATACTTTTATTCTTAATAACAGTAAACACTTTTAATATAAGCACATAAGTAATAAAAACATCTCCAACATAATAACAATCTTCTTCTTTGACCTTGCAATAGTTAAGCATCACAATTATTGGACCATCATCTTTCCTGTCCTCGTTGAACTGAATGAAATTCGCAGCATACTCCTCCCATGGGGTGCAATTGATAGATATGTCATTGAAAAGTCTTTGAGTTATTTAAAATTAAGATTAATACAACTTATACGTTATGGTTAATATGTAGCAAATATAAACTTCAGAAAGTGTCAATATATAACCTCAAGTCTTTCAAAGTAAAGTTAACTTGTAACTTTTTCCCAGTTCCTTCATTTAATTGACAGTAGCCCATATCCTGAACAAATCCAATGACATCTGAAAAACAAATAGAAACATGTTAAGAAAATACAAACTAACCTATTTTCAATGTTCCATACAAAAATGGTACAATGCTGCTAATAATATCTATCTGAAGGAAGAAACTCACGAATTAAAAGATCAGGACGCCATTTTCCAGAAATAATCTCAGCTAAAGGCTTGAACTTTGTGTTAGGATTAGGGATATCATGTAGATTGACATCAATAGCAGTAGTTCCACCAGTCCACTTTAGTTTGAACTTGTGATCAGAAACTTTGAAGGCTAAATCATTCATTTGGACCTGAAAGTTGCTTAATGTGTATGTAGTGTTTTCCATAAGGATTTTGATATAAACAACTTTATATGTCGTAGGAATCAGAACTTGTATGTCATTACCCTAACAAAAATGAAAGCAAAATTAACAAAGTATTGTGTCGCATATAGAAAAACGGATATAGATCAATGAAGAAAAACTAAGATTGATCAAGAGTTTTTGAAGAAAAACTGATGTCACTAAACACTTATGTAGATCAATAAAGAAAAACTAAGATTGATATACATGATACAATGATAAACTGACTTGAGCTCTGTAACATTTAGCAACTAACTAACTGATACAATAATTTTTTTTTACAAACTTGAACATGATATTGAAGAAAATAATTATTCAAACAAATATATTATCAAGATCTATTTCAGGTTCATATCAAAACAAAGTATGAACAGAACAAAGTACGAAAAAGGAAAAAAGCTTATAAATTATATCCCTAGGAACATATGAAATCAGCATATGACATCATGTCTTAAGCTTAAGCAAGAAAAACTTATGTGAATATAACATGTATCACCTTAGCATCAACTATTATTATCTCCAAGTGCTCCTTCCCATCCTTAACAACAGTCCATTTGTCTTTAACCCTCAGAGCTAGTTTCCAAAAATCCTTCTTGTTTGTGATAGCAGCAATGGTTTCGAAAGGCCTTTCCATTTTGGCTTCAATTCTGCAGAAATTACGGAACATTAGTGTATTAGGAACACAAAAAAAAACTAAAGATCTGGAAGAAAATGTATAAAACAGATAGATTATAATAGGAAAAATGAATAAAATTGCAACCTTTGAATTTATCAATAACTGTCAAAGCAAATATAAAGCAGGAAGAAAACTGAAGCAAAAGGGAAAAATTTACCAGGCAAAATAAGAGAGAGGATGCGAATGAGTGTATGCAAGAAGATGAGGTAATGAAAGTCTTGTAGATGTATTATACAACTGATACAGTAGTTTGGTTGATAAGAGTGTAATATGTGATTGATTAGGTATCTGACATATAGAAATTTGATTTAAAGGTGCATCTTTAGTTTTCCCTCCCAAACCAAGTTAGTCTGGTATAGTTTGTTTGGATAAGATTGTCTCCTTTTCATGTGCAAAGAAACCAAACTTCTGTGTACCTTCCATTAGATGACCTCAGACTTGTTAACAATGGTAATTTACTCACATAAAGTAATATTAGGACAACATTTACTCCTAAAAAAGTGATTTGTCATTCAAAGAGGAGATGTCATTAAAGAGTTTTTCACATGTTAGCATTTTCTTATATTAAGAGAGATATATGAACAGAGGTGGACTTGAAAGCAATGGTGGACAAAATATATGAAAAGAGCAACAACATATCAGATTCTGGAGTATCATGAACAATTGTCATCAACTCTTAATCTCAAATCTTTTAAGTTAGCTAGGTCCATCTATATCTAATTTCTATATCAATTATAATATTCCAACATTTTAAATGAAATTCATTAAGTTCGTTTTTATATATAAGAAAAAAAACATTTTCTCAACATTAAAATAACATTAATCGTATCAGAAAAAGAAAAAGAAAATCACATTAATCATAAATAAATAAAAAAAGTTTTTGGATGATCTCAAAATCGTAATACAATAACAAAAAATATTTAGTGGTTTGGCGCGTGCTTACGTCAGTCTTTGATGGTCGTATATACTATACTACTTCCAATCATGAATCATATCGCAAATGAATGAACTTTATGGGAAGACAAGACAATACAATACAAATAATTTTTGTTTTATTATCATCTTTGGATTTCTGAAATGAAAGTGCAAAGTTCCATTCCATGATTGTATCTCGATTTGGTCAATAAGCACAAGCAAGCAACAGTTAATTTGTGGCGTTTTGCTGCGACACCTTTGCTTTGAAAAGAGAGAATTCAGGATTTGCATCTATCTCTATCTATCTATCTATCTATAGCTATATATTTATATATACATACACTTCATGGCAACGTCTTCGTTCTTTCACGCGCCTTGTTCTTACTCATCTCCAATTTCCAATTTCATCAACAACAACAAAATCGGTTCTCAACAAACCCCAATTCTACCCTCATCTTCTTCCTCTTCTTCTTCATCCTCCAATTCCGCTTTCAATTTTCCTTCTGGTATTTTCTTCCTTTATATTTTTATTCTGTTTACGGATTTCGTTGCGGTTTATTTTCCGATAATTCATATTTCAATTGTGATTTTTTTTCCTACTTTTTTCATTTTATTATTCTATGATTTGTTTTATTGTTCGTATGAGTTACAACAATGTGAATCCAAACGGCTTCCATTTTGCAAATTCTAATATTCTATGAATTCATAGGGATTTTGATCATGCAATACCTATTGATTTTTTTTGTATTTTGGTACCAGGTAATTAACATTGCTGCAATTAACTGTTATTCAATTACAGATTGAAATAAGTAATTGAAAAATTCAGAAATTTAAGTAATCAGGGATGCACATATCAATACAAAATTTGATAAACTATACTAAGGTCTGTTTGGCAAGTGTCACTTTTGAGCTTATCGCTTATAACTTATGGCTTATAAGCTCATTTAATTAAAAAAGACATGTTTGGTAACCGTCACTTTCTTATGAGCTTATAGCTTATTTTTACAAGCTTATATCGATAGAGTTTTAGAGTTTGTTGATTAAAAGCTCATTTATACTAACTCTCTGATTTTTAGAGTTTGTTGATATATCTCTTGATTTTTGGGTCTTGATGTGTCATTTTTATCATGCAATTGGAAATCCCATATCTCTAGGTATGATTGGATTTCTGTTAGGAACGTACATATCGCTACAAACAAATGTATGTTTGCCCCAAAAAAGAACTATAGATACTTTTAGTGCAGACATATATGTTTTTCAGTTTTGAAACAGTAAACCTAACATACACTAACCCACTGCCTTCAATTTAAACAAATAATGTTTTGGTGGTCAAGCATTAGTCAATATGAAATCACTCATTTCCCATAGAAATGATTGTAAAGTTAAGCGCCATATGTGGAGGGCAACCCAGTGCTGTAGAGCTCCCATCATAGTGGGGTCCAAGAAATGGTGAAACCCTTTGCATATCTATAAAGAAAAGACAAAATCTACTGTAGGTTCAGTCTTACTTTGCATTTGCAGGAGTTTGATTCGACAACTCATACCTGTGATCCCAATCGCACGGAAACTATTACGCCAGTGTAAAATCTATCTATTAGTAGATATATGCCTTGGTGGTGATCCATAGTCGTTGGGGCTATAGTAGGATTGGAGTCACGAGTCGCTACAGGTTCTAGTCTTGGGAATAGCCTATCCAATCAGAAGTGTAGGATTTTGTGCATATAGTACTCCACTGACCCTAGAGTAGTGGTGTGCATACAGTGCTCCACTGATCCTAGAGTAGTGGCAACATTGTGCATTGGGAAACACTTGTTTACAGTTATGGCCTCCCTGGCTTGCTTCCTCCATCCTCTTTCTTTGACGATCATTTTTCTGTACTAGTACTAGTACTAGCGCAAGCCTAGTAACAACTAGTTTAATAGTCCAAATATGATAGCGAATTAACGACCATACTGACTTAATAATCCAAGTATGAATAACATTTGGCTTTCATTAAGGCTGGCAGTTGAACTTTGGCAGGTACAAACAGTGGACAGAGACACCAGGGCCTTAGAGCTCAAGCTATGAGTTCTACCACTAATGGAAACTCTATTTCTAGCATGGGAAATTCTAGGAATGACCCAGACCATCTCCTTGTTCTTGTTCATGGCATCTTGGCTAGGTATTTTTATAGTTATATTAAGAAAATAATAAGTTGCTCAAATTGTTGTGCTGAATTGTGGGTGAAAACTGAAAGATGAGATTAGCATGCATAAAAACTTTTACCGGTAGTTACTGTCTTCATTATATTAAAGTTCAACCGAAAAGAGTAATGGTTGCGATACTGTTTATGAATAGTTGGTACCCTTTCCAGTTTATTTGTCAATCATAAATCTGATTCATTTTATAAAAGTAATATAGGCTCGCAATTTAGCAGATGAAAGCACGAAAATTCAAACTTTGGGGTAATGGATATGTGCCATACGTACATCCATTTATTTCTGTTGGTCATTTGGTCGTTGTTCTGTAGTTTAGTGATAGGAGTCTGTATGGGCCTGACCCAGTAGAAGGTGATGTGTTGGTGGGCAATAAGGAGAAGCCCAAAGTTTGGAGGGTTGATAGAAGGAAAGAGAAGTAAGTAAGTGGGGGGCAAAGGGAGGGTAGTGACTAGTGAGCTGGCAGTTAGTTAGAATATCCCTCAATAAGAGAGAGTGTGTGAGGGGTGTAGAAGGATCATGAATGAGTTCGTTAGAACCTTTACGGTTAGGCAGTGAGAGAAACCTTTTCTTCTTACCGAGGAGCTTATCTGGGCTGCAGTTGCAGATTGTTCACCACTATCTCATAATTCAATAATATTCATTCACCTATTTCTTTTCTGTTTGTTACTGTATTTTTTATTGTTACTTTTGCTCTTTCACTTAGTTTTGTTCAAAGCTGTACTGATGTTTTTACTGATACAGCACAGCGGACTGGACTTATGCAGAAGCAGAGTTGAAAAAGCGCCTTGGAAAGAACTTTCTAATTTATGGTTAGTACATTTCTCACTTGTGGTTCTCTAAGTTATGTTGGATAAGACTACTATACAGTGATTTTTTTTTGTTTTTTTGTAAAGCATGGATATAAGGTAACACGGAAATTTGAGACATAACAAATTTGTACATCTGTAACATTTAATGGAGGAGTTAGACATGAATTCCATTTTTTTGTCTTTAATTTCAGTCAGTAATTCAACTTTTTCTGGTAGTTATGATTTGGCCTGCAAAATCAAACTCTTGCTCTTGTGCTGAATCTTCTTCCTTTGTCTTTAACTTCTTTTTCCTGAGTTAATGCATTAGAGAGTCTATTTGTGTTGTTTGGAAAGTAGAGATCCTAAGCTGTTTAAAATAACAATAGTTGTCTTAATGTTGTGGAATTTTTCTTTGGAATTACTTGAGTGCCTCTTCAATGAACGTAAAATTAATTGTCTGGCTGAAACTTTGATCTCTGCAGTGAGTTCATCAAATGCTTATACTAAGACATTTACTGGGATTGATGGAGCAGGAAAGCGATTAGCCGATGAAGTAAAGTCATGAAATATGCAGATTTGTGTGTTCAATGTTTGGACACCCAATTTCAGTTCTGATTCTTTTGAGTTTCTTCTGAATTGTTTTTTTTTTTTGTCCTTTTATCGAAACAGGTATTGCAAGTTGTCAAAAAGACAGAGAGTCTGAAAAGAATCTCCTTTCTGGCCCACTCTTTAGGAGGCTTGTTTGCTAGATATGCAATTGCTGTCCTTTATTCACATGATGCCTATAATAAGAACCAACCTGGTGATCTTGCACACAGCACGGCAGGCAATTCCCAAAGTACAAGCTTTTCGAAAGGAGGGATGATTGCTGGGTTGGAGCCAATCAATTTTATTACTTTAGCATCTCCACATCTTGGTGTAAGGGGAAAAAGGCAGGTCTGTTCTGGACCATATAAATATGTGCCTATGGATTTTTTGCCATATATAAATTTTAGTTGTAAATGAGTGTTGTTTGTGTTGGCTATGCGTCTTACATTTGGTGATATTCAAACTGTCTTGGTTCTCTGTGTTGATGATTCACGGTTTGGAGCTTACATAATACTGCCAATATGGACCAATTGTGGATCTATTATAGGCTGCATTACCTTGCATTTGCAAAGCATATGCTGGAGACTGATCTAATGAACTTCTTGTCACATGGAAGCAACTTCAACCATTGTGCTTAGGCTTCCCTTCGCTAGCAGCTCCAATAATTAGAGAAATTTCAATCAGGATGTACATTATCCACAAACAGACCCTAACAAAATTTAAATTATACTGGATAAGTCTGATGCCACAGTCTTGAAAATGATGTTGATGACCCTGAGTCAAACCTTTGTTGAAACTCTTCATATTTCTCAATTTATACCAAAAATTTACTGGAAATAAGAGTTTTGACTGTTTAATGTGCATATTTTCCAGCTTCCATTTCTGTTGGGCGTCCCAATACTAGAAAAGCTTGCTGCACCTATGGCTCCTTTATTTGTTGGTCGGACTGGTAGTCAGTTGTTCCTTACCGATGGTAAACCCAACAGACCGCCTCTTCTGTTGAGAATGGCTTCTGATTGTGAAGATGGAAAGTTTCTGTAAGCAAAGGAATCTATTTGTGCGTACTTTGTATTCCTGTTTTTCAATTAAGTAATCCTTTACTTACAAGATCTAATGGTACTGTAGATCTGCACTTGGAGCATTTAAATGCCGCATTGTTTATGCTAATGTTTCGTACGATCGTATCCTCTCCGTATGTTTTTTTGTTCTACAACCTGCTAGGTATATCAATGATAGCTTTTGGCACTTTCTTCCTCAATTTTGGTAATTTCTTTAACTTAATATAGATATGGTTGGGTGGCGCACATCCTCGATAAGGAGGGAAATGGAGCTCAGTAAGGTGAATATGATGATTTCTCCCTTTGGGCTATCTTGTCACTTGTTTATTGATCTCCAGTTTTTAACATACGTAAGATGCTTAGAGTTATATGCTTGACTTCATGACATTATTAAAGTTATGTTCATAAAAAAATGATACTGTTAGTGTCTTGCACTTGTAATCTAATTACTTGTCTTAAATTTATCATTAACATTCTAAGTTGTTAACAAGTGAAATGAAAAGCAGAAAAACATGTACATAAATATTCTATCCTAAACTAGTGCTAGTTACATATTTACAACACTCCTCAAACCATTGAATAGATGCCAATCATTCTCAGCTTTGCACATAAGATCTTGGATCTGCTTTGTGGTGGTAAGTTCACTGGTGTCTGTCAATTGAAGTCCACAAGGGATGTAGGTTATGGTATAAGACCACTATATAATTTCTCTATGATGAAGTGCTGGTCTATCTCTATGTGCTTGGTTCTATAATGTTGTACTGGGTTGTGTGCAATTCTACTAACAAAATTATTATCACAGAATAGCGTCATCTGATCCTCGTAATTTATAATCAGGTCATCAAGTTTGATTTTCAACTCTTCATCCATAACACCTCATAGACACTGTGAACCATAGCTCAAAATTATGCCTTTGCACTCGACCTTGCAACTACATTTTGCTTTTACTCCACCATATTTCCTCCCAAAAACATTTAGTACCCTGAGGTAGACCCTCTGTCAACAATCCACCCTGCACAAACCGCATTAGCGTACACCTCCCTGGATAACTTTCATTCTCTTTTGAATAACAATCATCTGTGTACCCGAGGTAGGTAGTCGGCACTATGTTAACCCAGTTCATTGGTCGCCTAATCTCCAGTGTCCCTCCGTAATTACATATTGAAATTCAAAGCGAAAAGTCCTATCACTGCAGAGTCACTGCCTGTTGGCATAAAATGAAAGCACGTGCCCAAGAATGCACGTGATAGCGTTTATAAGTTGTATCGGTATTGGTTGATAGTTGATACTTGCATAATTGCATTACTAGTGTTCTCAGATGTCAACAGAAATCCTTTAAAATTAGTTAAATAAACAAATGGTGGATCAAATAAATTAATACTGGAATAAAAATATTGTCAGTGGTGCTATTTATGGCATCCTGTTGGTCAGTGTCGGGTTATGTGTTGTTGAATGAAGATTTGTTAAATGTTGGGAAAGAGATAATGATGGCATCCGTGTTCAGGGAAGATTCCATATGAAAATTTGGTGGCGAAACTATCAATACAAAAATGGAAAATGTTTGAAATGGAAATGTGAGAATGCTTATATGTTACTAGGGTATTAACATTTTTTATTGTATTAGCAGCCTCCTCGCCAATCTTTAGATGGATACCAGCACGTGGTTGATGTTGAATATTGCCCTGCAGTCCCTTCTGATGGCCCTCAGTTTCCTCCAGAAGCAATGAAAGCAAAGGAAGCAGCTCAAAATGCCCCTGATACCCAGAAAACTGTGGAATATCATGAAATCGTCGAAGGTGACATTTTTGCTTAGAGTAGCTCAACAATTACGATTTATCTGTACTGTTGTTCCACTAAAACCACTATGTATCTCCTTAACAGAGGAGATGATTCAGGGATTACAACAGTTGGGATGGAGAAAAGTTGATGTCAGCTTTCACTCATCATTTTGGCCTTTCTTTGCTCATAACAACATTCATGTCAGTATCCTCCTTCTTGATCTCTCAGATGATGACAGTATCATTGATGAGATTTTAACACGATCTTCTCAATTTCAGGTGAAAAATGAATGGTTTCACAATGCTGGTGTAGGAGTAATTGCTCATGTGGCTGACAGCTTAAGGCAACAAGAAACATCGTCAATATTGGTTGCTAGCTTGTAACTAGTGTATATACTTTCACTATGCCTGGGACGTGACTAAACTGCACAGTACATGATGAAAAATTCAGTCTTTTATTTTAGGTGTCACCAATATATTTACAATATTTCGTTTGATCATATATATTCATGAAAGCGTATCAGTTTACAACAGAAAAATATATAATGAAAGCATATTGCAGTTTTACTTAATTGTAATTATTATGCAACTTTGTAGAATGATTCATTATCACACCAATGACATTTTTTTTTTTGTGTATCAAGATGACTGCCATGGAACGATTTCTTTTTGCATTTGGAAGAAGTAGGATACACATTTGAGTTTCTTCATTCTTGAACATGACTATATGAACTGTTCTATTCTTGACATGTTAAGTGCCACATCATTATCTTTGAGGTCAACGTCATATGTATCCACAACGTCAGCTCCACGTATATTGGACGTGTTAACCTTTATTCCCGTATCAACATTTCTAGCTAATCGTGTGGATTATTATTAATTAATTTTATAAATGTGACAAGAACAATTTTATGTTTGTTCAAAAAAAAAGAACAATTTTATGAAAAACATAGAAAAGGTCAAAATAAATTACATATCTACAATTAATTTTGACACTTCCAAAAATCAAACCTAATATATACTAATATGAATGCAATTTAAATTTATTTTATATTTCATTACAGAAATACTTATGCATAAATATTTATATAATAAGCGTTTACTATTATAATGTCTGGTTCAGCGGTGAGAAAATTGATTTTATAAGAATTGATTATGTATTTAAAGTTAAGTTGAAGGTAATATGATATATTCAAATAAATACATTGTAAAAGTGATTGAAAAATAAATTTGACCGTAAAATTAACTCTAAAATCAAAAATTATGATTTCTACCTTCAAATAAAATTAATTCCAAAGACAAACTACTCTAGGTAAATCAAATATTTTGAAATCAATTCAACATTTTAAAATCATCATTTTCTTTTTGAGTTAAGTACTCCAATTATCATATTTTATTTTTTAAAGCAAATAAATAAAATGTCTGAGGTTCGAACTTGACCGATACCTATAATAATAAATTGTTCTTGTCAAAATGAAATCAAACATATATTAAAAAATTAATTTTAAGTGTTTCTCATGTTTAAAATAAAATAGAATAATTTTCTTGTAAGAAAAAAAGTAATTTTGAAATTTCAAAGCTTACCAAAGGCAAAAGAAAATAATACTCCATCCGTCTAATAATACTTGACATCACCAATGCATAATTTTGAGTTTAAATATTTTGAATAATATATTAGAAAAAATTATGAAAATTTGATATTTTAAAAATAGTCACCAAAACAAATCTAACGACATCATATGATATTATTTATATTTGTATATTAATAGAAAAATCAAATGGGTCATCTGCAGGACGGAGTGAGGAGTAAGTTTGAAATTCAATGCTTACGAAACACTATCAAAATGCCTCGACTCTATTCTCACTAACAACACACTGCCGTGAACATCACTTCCCAACCCTTTACTACCAAACCTCCAAAACGTGACATCCACTCTCTGTATAGCGCGTGGGATTGAGTCCTCCCCCACGACCAACATGTTCCGTCGTGCGTAGCTTGTCTTGTCTCATTGTCCCTCCCATTCAAAGTTCAAACCTTAGGAATTTTCGAAATTCAAGAGAGAGAAAGCAAGTAGAGAAAGTTAGCAGAATTTCCATGGCTTCCACCAAGGAACGTCAAAACTTCGTCTACATCGCCAAGCTCGCTGAACAAGCTGAACGCTATGAAGGTAGCCCATTTTCTTAACTTCCATTTTTTTCTCATAAAGTTCACTTTTTTTCTTACTATGATTCCTATATATACAGATTTTAAGAGTCTCCAATGTTTTAAGCTTGATGTTTCATTTGAATATAACTTTTTTATTTCAATTCTGTTTCTTGGTCACACTCCTTGATTTTTTTTTTACGATGATTCCTTTTACACATATTGAAATTGAAATTTTCATTGTTTTTTGGAATTGAGAAAGAAATTGAATTTGGGTTTTCGATTTTTCTTAATTTTACTGTTTTGGTTGATAGAAATGGTGGAAGCAATGAAGAATGTGGCGAAGCTAGATGTTGAGTTGACAGTGGAAGAGAGAAACCTTCTATCAGTTGGCTACAAGAACGTAGTGGGTGCTCATAGGGCTTCATGGAGGATTCTATCCTCAATTGAGCATAAGGAAGAATCTAAAGGGAATGATGTGAATGTGAAGAGGATAAAGGAGTATAGACACAAGGTGGAATCTGAATTATCCAATATATGCAGTGATATCATGTCTATTATTGATGATCATCTGATTCCTTCGTCCTCTGCTGGTGAATCTAGTGTCTTTTTCTATAAAATGAAAGGGGATTATTATCGGTATTTGGCGGAATTTAAGAATGGTGATGAGCGAAAAGAGGCTGCTGATCATTCCATGGAAGCATATCAGGTCTGCTTGTATCCAGAACTTTTTATATCTTTGCGGTTTAAAATGGACTTGATGTTTTCTGCCTATGATGGTTATCATGTGTGTTGTGGATATGTAGTTGCTTGGCATGTCTATCTTAACTGAGGATGGATAATTGTTTTTTGTTTCCCTTCGCTTCTTTAATTCATAAGTCTTGTATGTTTGGTTTCACTTTTGGAGGAGATAAAATTGATTTTAGAGGTGTTGAATTGATTTTGAAATGTTTGGATGTTCTCAAGTGGAATTGATTTTGTCTTCAGAATTTGGAGCTTTTGTCTCTACAATTGATTTTTAGCCTTGAATTCATTGTTCAATCCACTTTTATATGACCGTATCATATCATAAATTACTTCACATTTAACTCACTTTTATTATGAATCAGTTTTATAGAATCAATTCATTTAAAATTAATTTTTGTCACCTCAGAACTAAACGGTTTAGGAAGAGCCAAAAGTGATTCCAAACACATAAAATTGATTTCAACATGTTTATGTGATATTGTTTAGAATTGAATTTGTCTCTTGAATTGATTCTAACTTGAAGCTATTATTTGTAGCTTTTAACTCCAAGCGAAATTTTTTAACTCAAATTTATTGATCACTCCTTTTATCCAAAATCAGTTTTTGTCACCGCAAAATCAGGTGTATTTGTATCGATGGATTTGTGAGCCGGTACTTGTCATAGGTGATACGAGCTTTGAGGACTTGTTAGTTAGGACTTAGGAGAAGGTAGAGTGATGATTTGTAGTTTATGTCATGGCAAATAAATGATAATGTTGGAGTAAACACTCACTTTAATGTGTTTCATGTGGAGAAGAAAAGAAGGAGTGGGAAAACAAGAGGGGGTAGTGCGTATTCTTCAAATATGACATTCATTATACCTTTATATTTATCCTATAACTACCTATGATCTCTGATAAGATTTTCTGTTACACATTGTAACATTCATTTGAATGAAGGCATCAACCAATGTGAAGTTGGTTGTTGAGTTTGAGTAGTCAGAAGTAGTTTTCCGCCAATTCCTGTTAATCTGATAATTCATAAATATTGCAGACCGCTTCCACTGCAGCAGAAGCCGAGTTACCTCCCACGCATCCCATTCGATTGGGTTTGGCTTTGAACTTCTCTGTCTTTTATTATGAAATTTTGAACTCTCCTGAAAGGTATGCATATTATTGTTATTATGAAATTTGAACTCTCATGAAACTTCAGTGATATTTTTAGCATGGCACTCCTCATATTTCAGGGCATGTTACCTTGCTAAGCAGGCATTTGATGAAGCAATCTCTGAGTTGGATACTCTGAGTGAGGAGTCTTACAAAGACAGCACATTGATTATGCAGCTTCTAAGGGACAACCTCACATTGTGGACTTCTGACATCCCTGAAGATGGAGGTAATCATTAATTGAAATTAGTATTCTTTTCTTGTAGTATGTTAGCTGGACTCGATCTGAAATGTGAATGAAGTAAATCCAAATCATTTATTTTTATTTGATAGAATTAAGGATGAAAGTAGGTCAAACCCACGGACGGGGGCCAATGGCCCTACCCCAAGCTAGAACATCTTTTTTTGAAATAGACACTTTTTTAGATGCCTATTCAGCTAAAAGACTAGACATCTGGCTACCAAAAATCCCATTGGGCCTCAGACCGGCCTACTTAAGTAAATATAAATAATATTTTTCATTATCATTATTGTTATATTAGATTTTGTACTTTGTGTTAGATTATAAATCTGTCAAGCTTTTCAGCAATTTTACGCATACTAGCCTCCATCAGTTTTTCAAATATTTAAAGATAGTATTATAAAATTGAATTTAAATATAAAGTCAGATTTTCTAGAAGGTCATGCTAAATCTCAAAATAGAAGTTTATATCATTGACATATTAGTTCGTTAGTCTATTTAAAGATAGATCAAATTAGTTATCGAAAAACGTAAGCATGAAATAGGTATTTAAGTAGTCTAACAGACTTTCAAAAATGCTATAGTCGGGCCTCACTATAAGTCTATGACAAGTCGGGTTTGTGCTTTGAATTTTTCGAACAGGCCAGAATATTTATACCTTGAATTGTTTGAATAGATCAGACCTATTTATGCAAAGCCTGACTCGGTTTAGCCTATTTCCACCCCTAGATAGAATGTCCATTTAAGATATACTCAACATTATCATGATTTATGGTTTGGTTGGTATGGTTGTTGTGATTTTCCTTTTGGTATATTTAGAAAGATGTTTATGTTGATTACATGATGGTTCAGGTGTCCCCTCCATGACTGTGTTATTGGTAACACAATACATTGTCTTCCTGACCTGATAAAGATTCTTTCTCTATCATGTCTCATAGCAGTGTCCAAAAGTAGAGATGGTAACAACTTTAGGGAATTAGATCTTGATTTGTTCCGATGTTTGGTCAAAACTCCAGAATATTTATTCCTTCTAGCTTTATTTTAATTTGAGTTGCTGTAGGAAGCTGATAATCATGCAATTTGTTTATGTAATGTAACTGGTAATGGTGTGTCATTCATTGTATCCTTAACGTGTTCAAAATCAAATGCCTCAGTTTCTGATGTACTTTCTTATTCTAAGCTCACTAAGAAGCATCAAAATCCGTGAACAAGCGAGGGGCATTCTATATTTTACTCGTTTTAGCCAACAATTAAGCGATCTGTTTAGCAGTGTTGACATTTTCGTCCTGGTTTCCTGTCAACTTTACTCATATTTTGCTGTTATTTCAAAACTTGGCTATTTTCTTTATAATTTTCAAGCGATTAATATCACTTACCTCGATTTTCAACAGATGAGGAGCAAAAGGTGGAATCTTCAGGAGCTGTTGGAGGTGAAAATGCATAGGTAGGCATAATTGACCGAACTCCATGACCAAATCTAGTTTTGTATTTTCATTTCCGTTTTCTTTTGGTGTTCTAACACTATATGTACCGACTTAACAGTTGGTTTTGGCTTTTACTTTGACCTTAACAAAAGTTATGTTTTGCAGTGAAGAGAAGCAGATATAAGCTAGGAAGTTGTGGTGTGCATACAAAAAGGCTACTCTGTTGACACCTTTGAGTGTTTATCATTATGATGTTGTGATAGGGCATGAAGTCGAGGTTGCATGGTGATTGACTGTAATTTAATGTTTGCTTCGTTTTGACGTACATATCTTGAGGAATCATTCTTCCAGATGAACCTTATTAATATTAAATGCCGAAGAATGAACATCATCAGATTCATTTTAATGTGATGAGGTTTTAGTGTGAAAAGGGATGTATCACTGGCAATGCATCTGATTCATTCTGTGTGAAATAAGAGTGAGATATGAAGTTGTTAGAGTGGCGAATTCGTTCCTTGTGATGGTGAAAGATACAATACTAATAGATAGAGGGTAGTAATTGGTGAGCATGGGTGGTAAGAATATGGATGAAGAGACAGACGCAAAATTGCATTGCAAGTTCAACTATTTTCCTGTTTCTTTTATTTTTAGAGGGTGTTCCACTCTTTTCTTATGCTAATTCGTTCTTATTTTTATTTAATTTATAATAGGTAATTAATTAATACATATATAACAATTTTTTAAGCAAATATATAAGTTATTAATTACTATATAATAATGTTTATTTTATTTTATTATTATTTTTGGTTGAATTTTTATTATATTATTTTTATTTCACATGGAAATAATTATATTTTATTCATAAATATCCATATTTAAATGGATAATTTATATATTTTTAGATATGTTCACAACTCAAATATATATAGTTTCAAAAACCGGCTCGGACCGTCCGGTCCGACCGGGAACCGGAAGGTGCACCGGTTTGAACTTCATTTTGGATCGGCCATGCATTTGGACCGGTGAAAACCGCTTAAAACCGGACAGAACCGGTGATTCGGCCGGTTTTGGAATCAACCCGGTTTAATAGATATTATGTTTGTTCTCATTATTAATGAATGCCAATCAACTCTTGTAAATGCGCAATTACCATGTCATTAAAGCCATTAAACTGCTTTGACTTTTGGTTCTTTGAAGAAAAATTCGAAAATTGAAAGTACACTGCATCATCCTCTTGTTCATGTCAAATTTTGAAATATATTAGTATAATATTATTAACTATCATTATTTAATAATAATGTATTAACATAATAATAGGTTGTATATATTAGTATAATTTTAAATAATAGGTTGTAATATCACTATTTTGTCAAAAAAAAGGTTGTAATATCACTATATACTGTTTATCGTTTGAAACATC
>Ga0228710_1002408_pt1 | contig 29443 bp, 20 predicted proteins | sample MedpolnodulmetaG_FD_177995 | JGI IMG/M metagenome (GOLD analysis project Ga0228710, IMG submission 177995) | Root nodule microbial communities from Medicago polymorpha collected in Santa Monica, California, United States - pink nodules | ecosystem: Host-associated > Plants > Roots > Nodule...
AGCATAGTATCCTAGACGGTAGCAGGTGGGCGTTGGTATAGGTTTTATGACCTATACCAACGGCTTTTGAGACCTTTACCAACGGTTTCTGCCGTTGCTAAATGGCAAGTTTCTTGTAGTGTGAGTACAATATCATTCATATTTTATCTTCATTATGAAAGGTCTGGTGGGACTTTACACTAGTGCAGAAAACACTTTTTAAATGGGGTGAAAATGTATTTTTAAATCGGTTCATGATCCGACTTATAAGTGGCCGATTTAAAAAACTGTCTTTGATTTTAAGTCTCCACCCTTTACCCGATTTAAAATCTGTTTATTTAAATCGGTTCACCCCATTTAAAATCCTTAATTTAAATCGGTTGAACCCATTTGAAAACAGTTAGCAAGAGTCAAAAATCTGATAGTTTAAATCGGTTCACCCCATTTAAAATCTCTATTTTTTTTTAAACACGATTATGGTACTGAATTTAATATAATAATAAAAAATTTCATGAACATAGCCACTGATATGAATCATTAAATTAAGAAAATATTAGCCCAAAAGGGGGTGAAACCCACAAGACCTACAATGTTACGAGAACAACTTTGTAAAGAAATAACATGACCTTCATTTCGTGCATTTATTATATGAAAACAGAGAACCAAGATTAATTAAAGTTGTGAGCCTGAATTAGAATAAAGGAAAAAGAAATCAACCTAACACTTTTCAAAACATATGGAAAATAAAATCAGGGAATTAATAACAGTAGGCTTTTATTGATAGAATGGTGAAAGATTGTGCTGAAGGTCAACGAGGTGAACATATGGTAAGCTTAAATTTTCTCTGGGAACCTTGTAGCAACCATGGATCAACATGTTACAAGTAAATCAATAGATAGTCTCCATACCTTAACTAAAAAACATGAATCAACCAATTCCCCAACTTAATAATGAACAACCAACACCAATCTTCATGGATCTACTTAACCAAAATAACTAAACCATCACAAATCAAAATGACAATTAACACAACACAGTCGAGGGAAACCCCTTTGAATATATGCACGAAAATCCATATCAAATAAAGAAGATACCTGCAATGAAGACCATATGAATGAGATATAATTGAAATTCTACCAGCGGAGCAAGCGGCATGGAGGGATTAGCTGCTAATCATAGGAAACTGATATTGGTTGGAGCGTGGATCTCACCAGACCTCATCCCAAAATCAGCGTCCTCAAAATCATCATCCTTGGGTTCATTCCCCAAATTCTGTTGCTGACCATCATCTTCATCACCCCTAGACATAGTTTCTCTACTCCTTGACGAACATTTTGACACCTTACCATTGTTCATATCAAAAGCCATCAAACATAAGAACACCAAATTGCGCAAAAAACCCATTCGAAATCCCAATTCCAAAAATTCAAACCCTCAACAAGCAAACTCAATCCAAACCCTAACAAAAGCAAAACCAAAATAAAAATAAACAATAAAAAAACCCTGATTAATCTAAACAACAATAATAGTAACAATTAAACCACAAACCCATATTAAATGACAATATTCTTAAAAATAATCTGGAAATAAAACATGAAAAGGAATAAGAGTAAAGAGATTCGAATTTGAGAGAAAATACCTCAATCGGAAAACTAAAATCGATGAGAATCACTACAAGAAAAAATGCATTTTGCGACTTTTAAAATGGCTGATTGCGACTGTTAGAAGGGTCACAAATGTACATTTGCGACTGTTCCCCAACAGTCACGGATGTTGGGGTCGCAACTGTATTTTGCGACAGTTCAGAGAACAGTTGCACCAACTGCCGCAAAAGGTATTGCGACAGTTCCAAACAGCCGCAAATGTAGAGCTTTCACATGGTTTTGAAGGGACTTGCGACCCTTCACAACTGTCGCAAAGTAGGCACTTTAATTTAATTTAAATGGGCTTGCGACCCCTCACAACAGTCGCAAATGTTTAGTTTTTTAAAAAAAATATTAAATGGTGCATTAAAAAAAATGTCGCAAATGTTTAGTTTTTTTTAAAAATAAAATAAAATGGTGCTATTTTTGTTGACGATTTAAATAAATATATTAATGAATGAATACTTAAAATACATAATATATAACTAAAAATATCTAAATCCCATTCATATGAATCCACAAAAATGTTACAAAATCAAACAAGGAAAACATAAGAGTCTATGAAACAGACTCCCATCTTTAAGATCTTCATTAGTTGAGTATCCTAACTTCGAGAGAGTTTATGCTACATGAACCTTATTTGCAAACTTGTAGCAGAATAAACTAATACTCAACCGTTGTAACCCACCAATATTCAAACAAGGAAAACATAAGAGTCTATGAAACAGACTCCCATCTTTAAGATCTTCATCAGTTGAGTATCCTAACTTCGGGAGAGTTTCTGCTACATGAACCTTATTTGCAAAGCAGAATAGACTAATACTCAACTGTTGTAATCCACCAATATAACCTACAAAAAAACACCTTATTTAATCAATCAATGGTCATCATATCTATCATCTTTATAAATCAATATGAAATTCCAATCAACTAATATGAAACACATTGAACATATTGCCTAAAGACATAGAACTCTTAGTAATACTAATAGCTATACATCCATGAATATTTTACATCTATTTTTATTTCTATTGTTTGTTTCTGAACACAGAAGTAGCACAAACCCAAAAAATAAAGCAAAATACAGCCAGCCTAAACAGAACACAAGTTATAGCCCTGCAATCCGGATTAACACCTCTAGATTGTACTACCGTAATTACGCCTATTGATCACCCCACAACCTGCTGGACCTATGACAGCCCCACGCAACAAAGAAAAAACTGCACTGCACATCAAGGAAAAACGCAGCCAGCAGACCCACAAAAACCCGCAAAACCTTCAACACAACATGCAATAACCGTAGCGCAACACAACACAACACCTAACACAGTCCTCTAGTTTGTGTTCCATTCGAAATAAAAAAAAGATACGACAAAAATCTAATTCACAAAACAGAACCTACCTTTGGTTCCAAGTTGCAATGTAATAAGCTTTTCTTTTTGACTTGTTTTTGTCTATGTTAAATCAGATAGGTTTATCAGGTCTATGGTACCTTGTAACAGGGTTAAGCTCAGATAAACTATGTCAACTCAAAGTGCTACTTAAGGACTACTGAAACCCAATGACCTCGGCTTATGTTTTCTCAACAAAAAATATGAGGGAAATGCAGGCAGATACACAAAGGCCAACAAAGATGTCGATAACTGCATAAACTACAATTACCCAAATATAAAATCAATCTATAGAAAACAATCAAATAATTGAGTGTAAACAGAAAACGAACCAGCAGAGATCTAAAAAAAAACTCAAATTTTACAAATAATCAGTACACAAGGAAATGAAACAAACAAGAAAATAGGACAACAAGAAAATGACACAAATTATTTGAGGAAGAATCCAGTTTGATCTTAGCACTACTGGTGATAATAAATCTTTATTAGTCAAGGTAAATGCTAAAATGAATTTGTTGTCATTATATAAGTACCTTTTAAATAAGCCACCCGTTGAAGCTCCAACGACCAATTTCGTTATAGCATACTTCATTACTTCCTCTCCCACTGCAGATGCAACATCATCTGATTCAATCACTACAACTTCTACATGCACCTATTTCAACAATAGTATAAGAATGCACTTCATATAGTGCACTATTTGTTCAAATTAATCTTCATGAAGAACAATATCTTACCTTTCTCTGCTCACACATTTTCTTAAAAGGTAGAAGCATTTGATTTGTCTCCCACTCTATTTCGTTTTTGTACGCAGCTACAACATCGTCACCCACTTGTGAAATTGGGATAAAATTTCCCACTGCAAACCTTGTTATGTCTATGTAGAGCTTGCGTGGATCATCCGTTAGTGTAGCTATGTGATACCTGTTGGGCAGGTTTGTTAGTTACTTGGGTTAGATTGGCAAGTTATGTATATAAGTCATATCTTAGTGCTTAAAAAGGCATAATAGAAACTAAGATAGTGTTTCATTGATCTAGCATTAGAGAATGAGTGAGTGAAGAGCATAGGCTCAAAAACTAAGAGAAAGTCTTGTACCTCAGTAAGTCTTGTACCTCTGAAATTCTTTGATCACAATTGTTCCTGCATATGCAAAATACCAAATATAGCTAAATATTACTTGCAGAACGTTACCAAATATTCCAAATATAGCTAAATATAATTGTTAGCAACAGTGGCGGCAATTAAAGTATGTCTTAGTGATAAGAATGCTATTGCTAATGATCAGTTTCAATCATCTGATAATTGGTTAGTCATCAACATTACATTATGCTTAATTCACTTCCAAAGCCATTCATAGATTGCATATTTGATAGGAAAAAGAGCTCTCAATTGATGTGATTAGGTGCTTTGATATTTCATGAAACTAACATGGCTATTTCTTTGAGAAGATTAGGTAGTGGCTTGAATAAAAACTCTGGAAAAATATAATCTTAGTCTTAACCTGTGATAGATTCAAATCTAACCTAGTTGCATAATAACTATATCTATCGCATTCAGGATTTGTAAAGAAATTAACCTAGTTGCAAGCAAAACTCAAATCAAGGAATCACACAAGATTAAAAAATAAAGAAATTAACAAAATGTCGTAAAATGTGTCTAATCATGTAAAATAGTATTTAACAGGAGTTTGTTTTTACAGTTTTTCTCTTCTTATTTATTCTGCTTCTTGTGATTCTTGGGTGTGTTTTGCTGAAAAGCAATTATGGTTTGGCCACGAAAACAGAAATAATAATAATAGTAATGTTAACAAAATAAACTAGTTAATATCGGTAAGATAAAGAGCATGCTAGACTAAATTGCACGAAACAGGATAAGCAACTTGCCGATCTATAAAAAGCATGGCATTATTTTTATTAAAAAATATGACGAACATTTTAATCATACTTCATTGTAATACTATAATAGCATATATGTCTGTAAAAACAGTTTTTTAAATCAAAATGGAAAACTAGCATGTCGAAATCAAAATGCACTGAACCGAGAAATTAACAAAATCAACAAAAAAAATAAAGAATTCTTTAAATAAACAAAAAAGAATAAAAATTAACCTGAACAAAGATTCAGCATCGTTTGAGTCAGCACAGTTTGAGTGAGGTTGAGTTCTGATTGAGTTCTGATTGAGTGAGTGAGAAGATTCGGAGATTGAGTGAGTGAGTTGAGCACCGATTGAGATTGAGTGAGTTCCGTTTAAGCACCGATTGTTGTGATTCAGAGCTAGGTTAGGTTTTCCAAAACTTTGAATCATTCAATCACTAACAAATTTAGGAGAAATGAATGTCAAAATCATGAAAAAATGTTGTTAGGCTTAAATCAATAACCAAAATGCAGTGATACTGAAAATATTCAGTTAGTATAAACAAAACTAAAAAATATACTGTCGGTGCTAATAAATCATTGAAAATATTCAATCTAACAACTCAGATATATCATCTAATCAGCAAGTGTGAAATTCAGAAAGAGAGAGAGGGAGAGAGACGGACCTGTGTAGAAGATTGAGTTCACATTTCAGGTTGGAACCTCGTTGGAGCGGTTCAGAGTTCAGATCTATGATGAAGTTTAAGTGAAGCGGTGGAGATCGATGATAATAGCAACAACCACCGACGAGTTCAAAGAGGAAGATGATATTGTGACCTCCGATGAGTAGAATGACGGCAGAGATGGAGTATGAAACTAAACTCGGCGGAGACGTCGGAGTTGGAAGTGATACTCTCCTAAATTTTGTATTGACTGGTCGATTGAGAGCTAGGTTAGGTTAGGCATAATAATTGAGAGGAATGAGAGTGAGATGAAAAATTTGGGGGTTAGTTTAGACCAATTGGAGATTTGGAGGAAAGTAAGATGGAGAAAGCGGGAGATGAAATTACATAGTGAAATGAAAAATTTGGGAAAGTAAGAGTGAGAAAGCATGAATGGAATATGTACAACGCGCCTTCTAATTAATTTAACAAAGAAAACTTGCAACGGTTGACCCAAACAGTCGCAGCAACCGTCGCAAAGATGCAGTTTGAGGCAGTTACAAGGTAAGGGTCGCAGTTGAGGTCTCACAAATTGCTAATTTTCTTGTAGTGAATCTATTGATTTGGTTTTGATGGATTTGATGAATCTGAACGAAGGGATAGACACTCGTCGCAAGCTGAAGGATGGATCTCGAAATGAGGGAGGGTCGCGAGCTGAGGGATTCGAAATGATGGATCTGATGATTCTAGCTGAAAACATGCGGTGGTCGCAAGAGAGAGGGGGAGGGGACACTTGTTAGGGTTTCAGAGAGAGAAAGCTACATATTTGAGTTTCAGAGATGAACTTGAGAGAAAAGGCCATCTTGTTTGGTTTTAGTTTTATTTTTATTTAATTAAAGTACTTTTTTAATCTGGTTGCCCCATTTAAATTCTTTCTAGATAAAAACCTAACCATTTTTCTTCTTTTTAAATCAAGTGGATAGCAACCCATTTAAAATGTTTGACTTAATAAGTGTTTTTTGTACTAGTGTTAGTATTTAAGATTAGAGTGTTTGCCATCAAATTTATCAGGGTTGATTTTGGAAATTTGGTAGGTAATATAAATTCTGCCAATCAAAAAATATGTGACATGAAAGAAGACATCCAATACAGTGCAACTACAGGGCATTGAACATCTACGATCTACATGTGCATACATACTAACGCTTTGTTACGGTAAGTTACTAAAAGAAAAGACACATACATTTGTGATTTATAACTTACCATTACATTTTCTGAGATTTATAAATTACGCCAACAGCTACTCCCATAACAAAAGCTGTTGTCACAGCTCCAAACACACCAACGATGGTTTTGAGATTATTCTTGCTTTCTCAGTTGGTTAGAGCATCGTGCTGATAACGTGTTATGAAATTGATCCTTAGCATTGCAAGATATTATAAAATATATAAGAATAGAGAGAAAGAAACAAAGAGAGAACATAAGAGTGTATATTGTATTACTTCACAAGTGTGTTCTTTACATTACAATATAGGTCCTATTTATCGGACACAAATGAGCAAGTGAATGATCAAATCAATTAAGAACCACTAACCATACATTTACTAATGAGAGTTATAGGAAGGTGAAAGATTGAAGGACATGGTCATCCACTAATATTCATAACAAGAAGAATGCTAGCAACACACATTCTAACACACACTTTTCAACACACTCTTTTTGATTGGTTAAAAGTCACATGGGTCCCACCAAATCATGTGGGTCTCATATAAATTTGGTGGGTCCCATATGAATTTTAACCAATCAAAGAGAGTGTGTTGAAAAGTGTGTGTTGCTAGCATTTCTCTTCATAACAATAATTAAATTAATTACCCTTTTATCCTACTACCTTGTTTCTTCTTCTGCTGACATACATACTTCTTCGCTCGTGTTTCAGTTTCTTCAATCTTGCCTCGCGTCCCCCTTTTCTCTCTTGTATTTTATGTCTGCCAGAAAATTTCTCCTATTATTAATTCTTTTTTTGACGTTTCCTATTACTAATTCTTAACTTTGAAAAAATATGGTAATTCAATGTAGTTTTACAATATGTGAGTAAACAACAAGGGTAATATATTGAAAATATTTATTGAGACAAATCAAACAACATCTTAACTTCTAACATTTGTATTTATATATTTGTTAAAAATTATGGTTAAAATAAGTTATGTGAATAATATAAATTGTAAAAATGCGACATATATTTTAGAATGGAATAGAGGATTTATTATTATGAGTTAGTTTTCATTTTATCTCAGAGAAAGTAACCAAAGTGAATTAATATTTCTCCCGTTACTATTTGTTTCGTTTTCTACAAACTTTCTTTGTAGATATTAATTATTACTAGACTAGATATTGGTGGTTGTAGTAAGTTTTCATAAGAAGTTCTTCAAATTATTTTCCAAATGCAATGCTCCAAAGGATTATAGTTTTAGCCCCCAGTACTTGTTTAATGGTTAAGATCTTCGTACCAAATTATTTACCAAAGGCAATGCTGCTACTTTTGCTTTCCATTTCCACCAACAGCACATGGTAAACTACAGAAAACCATCAAGTATTCAAACTAGTTCCTATGTAACCCTCATTTTCAAGTATTGCCACCATCAATCCATATTTCTCAATTACAGCAAATATTTACTGCCTCAATCTCAATTTCTGCTTCAGTTTTATCCTAATGTACATGTGTTATTGCAGCCATATACCAAATAGTCTGTATATATTGTGCCTTGGTCTCTCCCCCACCCAACAAGCTTCCGAATTAAACAAATAATTGAATGTATTATTAATTTGAAGTGTGAGCATTTGACACATCATGATTGGAAAATCTGGAGAGGATCAAAATTAGCAAACAAAAGAGAGAAATTGTGATGAAGTTGGTTTCCTTGTTTGTGGATCAAAAGACAAACCGTGTTCGCATGATAATTCTTTTTCGTGTGATTTTGTACATTCTTTAGTTTAGCTAAATGATTTTGACCTGCTAATAACAAAAGAAGTAACGACTCAATTCTTAGAATCATTTTGAATTCTTGCTTGTTTCATACAAAGTATTCTAATTTGCAGTTATTCTTACAATACACTTTTTATGACATTTTGCTACAGAACATATATTCCAAACACAGCATGTCTGCTACTGAGATATATGCCAATGATAGCCTTGGAAAGTATTATTAGCAGTTTAACCCTCTTGCATGTGAGATTTAGAATTAGCTCCCACAAAATAAAAATTGAGTGCCACTACTAAAACAAAAATAAAAGTTTCATTGAGTTCAGCAAAGTAAACAAAACTATGAAAGTCCTTTTAAAATTCAATCACCTTAAAAAACATGCTCTAAACTTGGTTGGAATGTTAAGACATCCGAAAGGAAATGTGGAACAAACTATGATAAGGGTGGAAAAATCACAAACTAAGCGGGGGAAACATAGCATATATGTAGAACAAGGAGAACAAGGAGAGTCACAATTATCACCTAATAAGACTTGGAAATTGAACTACTAGTTCCCTTGACACAATAAAGGGAAATGAAGGGTTTTAAAACAAATCAGCCCCAAACTATCTCTCAATGAAAGGGTTAAAAATTACCAATTGTGGAATTAGATGGGACTGATGTATTGTGAAAAAGAGGAGCCATAGCCACCAAATCAGTGTCTACATAAACAGATTTGTTGCAAAAAACATGGACACTCAATCATTGCAACAAGAAAGCTATATGTTTCACTTCTGAGACTTCAGGGTCTGATTTGTGGACGGTCTTTAAGAACTTACTAAAGTCAACGGTATAACTGTGGCTTAAAAATGTTAACTAGATCACCATCAGGCCATAAACCTGTAATGGCAGTAAAATCAAACAATGTTGAATGCATCATGCCATATGAAAAATGGAAATTGTTGGTGGTGGTACTCCAGAAAAATAAAGAAGCATCTATCAAGGGTATTTCAAGCTTTAAGGGTTGGCGGGAGAGTTGGATAAATGAAGAATTCAAAGTTCTTTCCACATAGAATTAGAAGACTTAGTCGCTTGAACCCTATCAAACCAACTTATCTAACCTGTCAGTAGTTTGGAGGGTGGCATTATCATGGAGCACACCGATTTTCCACAATGGCTCACATTGTAGGTTGGAAGAGATGCTAAAATCTCTTGACTTGGAAGACATGGAAAAAATTCTACAAAATCATTACAAATTTGAATAGAGATAAAGAAGGTACATAGGAAGGTACTTGGAAGACATGGTACTCATCAAGATTGAGAAGAGGATAAGAGGCTGTCATCAACGGATAACTTTATCCATAAGGGTCCCATGTGTGAGAAGTTCGTATTCAAAACTGGGGCGAAGAGAGAAATTACGAACTTTAAGTGCAACTATGAAGTGTTTAAGAAGAGGAAATGACCGGATGCCGGTGCTACCTAGCAGCTTCAACTTTTTTAGCCTTCCACCGATTCCAATGCCAATTCAACGGTAAATCAGTGTTAGGGACTGTTTTAACCAAGTCAGCGTGGGTTTCTGACAGACGTTAAAATGCAGTTTTCTTGTAGTGAATGGTCACCAACAATTGAAAAGTGAAAAAAGTAATTGTGGGCTAGTGGAAAATGAAAGAAAGCGCTAAATTTGCCCCTAAAATCGTTTTATACAAATTTAGACATTTGAAATTCAAAAATCAAAATTTGGAAGACATATGTTGATGAGACAAATTTATTAATTCTTGTATAAATAAATAATAAAAATAGAAAGGACCAATTAAGTTTTTTTTTTTTTTTTTTTGTGAAAGAAGGAGCAATCAAGTTCATGTAAGGTGCAATGGAAGGTTTGTTGACCTAGCAAATGAGATTAACAAGTCTTATACGACAACCAATTTGTTGACAACATAGTGGTTCACGTCGAACACATGCAATAAAAGTACGCATTATATAAGTCATTATGTCATACTATAAATTCATTCTTAAATATTCGGGGTTCAAACATATCACAATATCCCTGTCAAATGGGTTATGCTCACGAGACAAATATATAATTTTCTTTCTAAATGGTAGGTTTCATCACATGGATTTTAAATTGAGAAAAAAAACCAACTACATTAAATACAAAGAGATGGGTGGGCCGGATGAGGCAGAAGGTGGGCCATCTTATTTCCATCTTTTTTTTTGGTCAAGTATTTCCATCTTTATTTAAGCTATCAGAGAAACCCTTTGGAAGCCGTCTCTACAATTTATTTACCTTAGGGTTTGCGGAAGTTCATCGTTTTCTGGAGGGTGGATGATGATAGCTTTGGGCTTAAAATGTCTTCTCTGCCGATTCTTCCTTCCGATCTCATAATCGAAATCCTTTCATGGCTTCCGGCGAAATCTCTTGTGCGATTCAGGCGTGTTTCGGAATTCTGGAAATCACTCATCTCTAACAAAAGATTTGCAAAACTTCACCTTCAAAGATCACCCAAACCTACACACACCCTACTTACCTCAAGCAAACAGTTCTACTTACACGGTTCTAGAGTCTATTATTGGGTCCTAATACCATACTCAGTGCGTCCTTTACTTGAACACCCTTCCTCCATCCTCATCGAAGACGAATGCCGCCGTTTCAAATGGAATTATAATCCATTTCTAATTGGCTCTACCAACGGCCTGGTTTGTATGATTGGTGATAGATCATTCAAAGACAAATATCAAGAATTTTGGGTTCAATTCTGGAACCCTACTTTACGATTAACGTCCAAAAATTCACCAAGTTTGATCATACCTGCTGATCCAAACATTGGATTCGGATATGATGCTTTAAACGACACATACAAGGTTAGTCAATTTGAACTTCGAGCTTTGTCACCCTCGCTTATTTCAGTTTTATATTACTACCTCCAATCCAAAATATAAGATATAAGCAAATGTTGGGTCAACAACAAAAATTAATGTATTTGGTCCACAATTATATCATATATAGATATATTTTGTTGACTCAACTTTTTCTTCCACTTAGAATCGGAGGGAGTATCTATGTTTTGGGTTTAGGGTTGGTTTTCTAGATTTCAGTTTCAATATTGATGATATATGTTTTTAAATTAAAATTGATAGCATCTATGTTTAGAGTTTAGGGTTCAATATCAATGAACTGAGAACTGGTTCAGTTCCATTTGTAACAACCAATTTGGTTCCGTTTGAGAAAACCAGTATTCGGTTTGGTTTGATTTTCTTATCTGAACCAACACCCCTAGGTTGTACCGTCTTGGAGGTGTAAGACACTTGTATTATATACAAGGCTAAAATATGGTTTTGGTCCCTGCAAATATGCCTCGTTTTGGTTTTGGTCCCTGTAAATTTTTGTTGTTGTTTTTGGTCCATGCAAAAGTGGGGTCAAGGACCAAAACCAAAACGAGACATATTTGTAGGGACCAAAAACAACAATTTTTTTTTACAGGGACTAAAACGAAAACGAGACATATTTGCAGGGACCAAAACCATATTTTAGCCTATATACAACCACATTGCTTGAGATCTAGCTACTGTTTTTTCAATTAATTGTTGGAGTTATAAAAAATAAGCGGGTTTCAAATAGAGCAGAACATGCAAATAAACAATCGTTGAAAATTGGGTTTTAAGGGATACAGTTAGCTAGTTTAAGCACATAATTTATACCTTGTTTGGATAAACAACTTAATTAAATGCTTATAACATAAACTCTTATTATACAAGTGTTTATGTATAATCAATTTGTTTCACAAAAGATAAAATAAATTCAAATTGCTTTCATCGGACATATAAGTTGGTTTATTAGACATGTGTGTATGCATAAGTTATTTCTATTGCAAAAGTTAAAATAAATTCAAATTGCTTTCATCTAAGATATAAGCTGTTTCGATAAGCTATCTTGGAGAGATGTGAATAAGTTGAAAACACTTTCTGAATATGTCACAAGTTGTTTCCATATGCTCATATTCCAGTATATAATCACAAATAAGTCAATCCATACATGCTCTTAGTGTCGTTTGAATAATTTGCTATTTACTCTCCATACAAGGTAGTGGCAGTGTTTTGGAATCCTACGACACAGGAAATGGAAGGGAGGGTTCATTGCATGGGTGATAGTTGTTGGAGAAAGATTATTATAGCTTGCCCCGCTTTTCCAATTCTACTGGATGACAATCAGATTGGATCATTTGTGAGTGGTAATGTTAACTGGTTAGCATTGCACAACTTAAAATGTCATGAATATGAATGGAAATATGTTACCATCAATCAGTTAGCTATTTTTTCACTTGATCTAGAAAAGGAGATGTGCAAGTATATGTTGTTGCCTGATGGTTTTAGTGAACTTCCAGAAGACGAACCAAGGCTTGCTGTTTTGAAGGGCCGCCTATGCTTTTATTATGATTACATGAGAACCCATTTTGTTTTGTGGGAAATGAGAGAGTTTGGAGTTCACGAGTCTTGGACTCGGTTGGTGAATGTTAGTTATGCGCATCTTCAAATTGAGGAGCCTGATAGATTGTTGGTGCCAGTTTGTCTGTCCGAAAATGGTGATGTCCTGATGCTGGCTAATAAAAATCCGGATGATGTTATTATGTATAATCAGAGAGATAATAGAATTGAATATGTTGAACTTCCTAACAACCAAATTATTTATGCCCATGAGCATATGCAGAGCTTGGTTTTGCCTCGTCCTTGTCCACATTGAGCTCCAATGCAACAACTATTTATTTTTCTGAATTTATGTTAGACTTTGTACGTGGAATGTTTCCGATTGATGTTTACTTAATTGTGTTTTCCTTAGCTAGTTTTACTATTTTGTTGGATGTTTGCATTGGTAATTTTTTGCTAGTTGTTGGATCAAAATCTGTAGATTGGATTATGATGTTTTAATTTTATATCAATTACTATCAGTTAGTTTTCAACTTATTGCAGATAAAATAACCTGAGTTAATTTATGGTTCTCCACTTGCTATTTATTTGATTTTCTCCAAACTTTCTGTATCGATGAGAATTACAAGATATTGGTGGTTTTCTTCTGCATTATTTCATTAGACCTATTGCTAATATGAAACCTTGAAACCATATCCGCATGCCCAACTTAAACACACGTTACAGTCAGTCATTATATCGATTGGAAAAATAAAAGAGATAAACTTCATGTATTTCTTTAATTGTTTCCATCATAAAGATATCTCCCCACCAAAACCAAAACTGGATTGTCATTCATATTCTTCTGATTTACATGGCTTATACCTTATATAAATGCAGTTAAACTATTTTCAATTCTACACATGACAGTCAGATGACTAGAGAAGTGTCTGTATGGGATCAGAGAAGTGTCTGTATGGGATCAGAGAAGTGTCTGTATGCTTACTTGTAAGTTTTCATCTAATGAAATTGATTACAAAAACAAAAATATTTGCAACATGCAAAGTCAATATCAATATCAATAGTGGACTTGGAATTTATTTTAAATTGTATGTTTACAAATACTTACTAAAAGTCATGCTTGATAAGTAATTTTTAATGCAGTCTTACTACTATAATCTAGTGGACTTGGATTAAATTACAGCACAAAAAACTTGAGTCATTTCAGATCCCTTTACTTGAGTCATTTTCATTTTCTAGTGGTGTTGCTTCATTTTTTCTTGAAGTTGTACTCCTACTTAATGGATATGGTTGTATACTTCTATTCCTTATGGTACCTTCAGAATCTTTCCTTGCTTCAATCTCTCGAGGAAAAATGAGTTCAGTTGTGTTCCAGAGAACCGTGTTCATGGTGCAGGATCGTCCGGTACTGTAACATATCATTATCAAGACCAATGAGCATTAGCTACCAATATAATATGCTTTACAACCCGATAGAGAAGGTCGGCCATATTTTGCACAAGCTTTTGCGATATACATTATTGCAACAGAATTACAACTGGAATTTAAAATCTTTCTAATATGTCATTTTAATATAAAACTTAACCTTATCAATTGCCTGCAATTGGGACAATTACCCCCTCCCCCAAACAGAAAGATTATATATTCTTATTAAGAATCTATGAATCCATGAATAATACAAAATCAATAAAATAACTTAGTATAACTTTTAGTATTTCAATTAGATACCTGTGATCACAAGGAGCGGTACTTGGTTCAAAGCATGTGCCCAAACAAAACTGCATAAGTATAAGTGAATAAAAAATAACCATAGTGTAAGTGTTTATAAATAGAATGAGACAAGAATCTTACAGCACAAGTAAGCTCTTCGCTTAGTTTATCAATAAAAGTAAGAGCAGAAGAGCTAGTAGAATCAACACCACAAGCAGTAGAGTTGACACTAGAGCTATTTTGATTATCAGCAAAACTAGTTGAATTGACAAGAGAGTTGTTTTAGGCTCTTTTGAAAGGCCAAAAATAACAAAGTAAGTGAAGGAGAAAAACAAGAGGCGAGAGCAAGACCATGGTATTGTTCATACCAATCCTCAAAGCAAGTACAAGGAAACTGATAAAAATGATTATCATAGGAAAAAAAACCTTGTAATTTGGAAATTCTTAATGCACAACACTTAGGCACGTGGAAAACACACGGGTTTGTATTTATAGAATGGAATTGTGTTGTGGTCTTTGACATGTTTGTTACATACAAATCGGAAAACTCTGCAAATGCTAACGCCACTCGCAATCTATGTTCTAAAAACCACCAGGCCTCTCTGGACAAGACACACAGTTAATAAGCCGGTTTAGAAACAAACTGCCAACCAAAACAAAGAATGTGCACAGCAGATACAATTGTAAAATATCAAATCTATAGGTTGTCATTGCACAACACTGTTTCCATTTTTCACTCCATATGAAAGCGATTTTCACTATACGAGAAGAATTAGAAAATGAGTACTTGCAAAATAAAAACATATATTAAATGTCCATACCCACGAACAAGCATGATTTATTGGAATTCAGAAAGATATCTAAGAAATCCAACTTCTCAGTTATTGACAAAGACGGTTAAAATTAAATACATACAAAATATGGCAAACAAGAAGACAACCAAAGTAGTGCGCTTAGTATAAGCCATTGTTTGATATCACAAAAGAAGCAGCTACAATTGTTTGTTTTTTATGAGCTTTAGGATTCGTGTTGCATGAATTCGTTTCTCTAATGCAGAAATTTATAGGGAAAAAAATATTCTTTTGCCTCCATCGAACCGGAAATTACGCTTTTAATTAAACATGGGTGTAATAATATATTATTATTGGATCGTTTCACCATTCTCTATATGCCAATGAAGAGATATAACAATGATTTCCTTATTAATTTGAGAAGCAAGGAACACGAGTTTCATAAATTATTAGTGAAGGAGACGTTAAGCCTTTGTGTTTTCGATCATGTTTAGCAACGGTATGTTATTGCACAACACTGACTATTTCCATGTTTCACTCCATATGAAAGTGATTTTTAAAATATCGAAGAATTAGAAAATGAGTACTTGCAAAATAAAAACATATATTAAATATCCATACCCACAAACAAGCATGATTTATTGGAATTCAGAAAGATATCTAAGAAATCCAACTTCTCAGTTCAAAACAAAGACGATTTATTTAAAGTAGTAGAAACATGACACCATGCCTCATATCATAGGTTTTTTTTTTTGGACTTATAAATATTAAGCAGTGATAGGCATCTTCAAGAATTATTTTGTGAACTTATACTTGGAAGTAATCTTGAAGTATTCTTCCGCCTCAGAGTAAGACGCAAAACACCAGCCATATTCATTATCAGGATTAAGATAACGAGCGCAAAAGTTTCCAATTCCCTTCTCCGTGCATTCATAATGTGATTGTGACCTACATAAGTTAGGATGTTCCTCATCCGTCTCCACATCTGTAGAACTTCGAACGTCACAATGACCAGCTATAAAAGGAATAATACTGTATACACACTTGCATTTGCTACTACCACATTTTGGGTTACTATCAAATACTGAAAAAGCACCACCACAACTCTGTGCTTCTACCTTCTTCATTGAGAACATTACTGTTAAAGGCAAAGTTCATTATAGTTAGAACAACATATATATACACTTACCATTAATTATGAGATAAAATACATACACAATGTAACAAGGAAGAAGACAACCAAAAGAGTGAGCTTAGCATAAGCCATTGTTTGATATCTCAAAAGAAGCAGCTACAATTGTTTGTTTTTTTACGAGCTTTAGGATTCGTGTTGCATGAAATCGTTTCTCTCATGCAGCAATTTATAGATAAAAAAATGTTTTTGCCATTTAAATTATACACGGGTGTAATAATATATTATTGTCGAATAGTGCAAATTGAATTTATATACATGTTTCACCATTTTCTATATACCTAAAGGAGAAGCAAAGAACACGAGTTTCATAAATTATTAGTAAAGGAGACATTATATGACTCAAGGTAAACAACCACAAAACTCTTTTTTACTTATATGACTGAAGGAAACTCACATGGCACGAATATATTGATCAATTGCAATACCGTAACGTAATCATAGTAATTTGAAATTTCACCAATCTCCACATATTAATGTGGCAATATGTCCATGGACAAAAAAATTGCAGGTATACAATTGTTCTGCGTCAAGCTGATTCATTTGGGTCTCTCACAAAATGTGTAGGGCCTAAATTAGTCATCGACAAATATAAAAAAAATCTGATTTAGTCTTTTAAAAAATTAAACCAAGACAATTTCGTCTCTGAACCAGTTTCTATCATTGAACCTACGATATTAACTATTGGTTTACCTATATGGCGTTAAAAGTTTTAGTTAAGTGTCAATGTGAAATTAAAATAATTTTAAGGGGACAAATTAGTCCCTCATGTAAAAAAAAAAAGGAAACAAAATAAAACAAATGAATTGAATGCCAACCAAAAATAGAGAACGAAGTGCTCAACGAAGAGAAAATTGAACAAATCGTTTAATGCACCAATAGCTACCTACCAGAACCTCAATTATTGTGAACAAAATATTCTCACAACATGAAATAAATTAGTCTTATATTAAGCTTTCAATTTAAGTAGTACAATATCCAAAACTGATCACATTTGGTATTATCTCCCCTAGTATAGAAAGTAAAAATCATGCATATGTGAATGTCGTCTATGAAGTTTAAGAGATCAACTGTCAAGTCAACACTATCTAAGATTATGGTTATACATTTTGAACTTGCTATTAAACATGCTTAGAACTTGTTTACAAAAGAACTCATTGAAACTCTTGATCACATTATTATGGACATAACAACAATATCTAGACAAGGAAAGATGTGTCTAAAATAATTAAAAATCTGTGTTTAGTTCAATGATTTCATTTAGAAAGGGAAATAGATCCTAAGGAAACATGAAGAATATAATATTAAACTACAAATTTAAGAAAAAGAGAGCATGTCTCTTTGCAAAGATAAACTAAACATGGGCAGAATTATAAAACAATAATTAAGTTGCTACAAATGTTTCCACAGAATCCTAAAAGTAGACCTCGAGGGCCAATAAGCAAATACTCTAGCTGAAGAGAAGTTAACTCCAATAATCATCTTTCATCCTTCCATTCGGACACTTATCATCAACAACGTTAAATTCGCTCCAAGTTGAGGTTGTTATCTATATTTCGAAAAGGACTCAAGTTAGACAAGAGTGAAAAACCAAAACACATAAACAAAACAATGACGCAAAAGAAAAGTTAAAAGACATTAGCTTCTATCACGATGCAATAATACAAGTCTATACAACAGGTGACACAACGGTTTTGTTATACGAATTTAAATTTATTAGCAATATATCATTATGAAATTTAGAAATAAAATAGCTCTCACAAGGGTGTGATTAGACTAAGAACAATATTTCAATATATATCGATATTAGATCATTTCGTTCATTAACCATATTTCTGATTTATTTTTTTAAGTAAAGGCAATGATCACAAAATCAATACCAATTACATGAATTAACATAATTTCAAACAAGTATTATGCCAGCAAATAACTTACCTTTTCAACAAGTTGAAACAAGACTTTCAACATAACCCTTGATAGAGAACCACCATATCTTATTATTAATTCTAGGTTTCAATACTATATTTTTTCTCCAATTATAGAGAATTGCTCTGTCTTGTAGGCTGTTTGCGAATAAAAGTGTATCACCATTTTCAAAAAGATGCAATGGGATTAAGTGGGAAAATCTAATTTCACAATTCACTCGAACATTATCATTGTTAAATTTAAGGAATTGAGTCCAAGACTTGTCATCTCCAAATTTCATCATCTTCCATATTATAAAATCGGTTCCGTTGATCATATTATGATAAAAACAAAAGGAGTTCATCAACACACAAACACTTCCATATGCACCTGACATATTCTCACAACTTTGAGGGGGCATCAACTGTGTGTATGTCTCAGTACTTAGATCAAGCGAAACAATCATAGTTTTAAAAACACGATTAGGACAGAAAGAGGGTGCCAACCAGTTAACGGTGCAACTGAAATATACACCATCATGAACTCTGGCATGAGGTGATATTAATTGATAAGGCACAATCGTTAAACTTTTAATACTTCTCCAAACATTATCACCCAAACTAAAAATGCTCATGTTCGCCTTGGGTTTTCTGAGAAAGTCTTCACAATTTAAGGCCACAATCTTATAGGTGTTGGTTGAATCATCATAACCAAACACAAACAACCAAGAGTTCTGTCTATAATTGTCAGCATGCAAATATCCTATTTTATCAGAAATTTTTCTGGTGGCCGGGTTCCAAAAACGGAGCCACATAACAGCATTATCCACGACTAGAGAATAACCAAGCAAGCAAGCAAACCAATCCATTACAGGAACCGACAACTTCACGGCAGTCCTTATCATTCAACTGATAGTAAGGATCTTGAGGAAGAGTGATATTACGGTGTTCTAATAAACTACTAACAGAGAAGGGTATGAAACTGTAATCATCGGTTTCTGCGGGTCTCCTGTACGTGACTATTGAGAAATATGGGTTCCATGCAAATGATCTATTAAGGTGTATTTTGACAAATTTAGGATCGGAGATAAGGGTTTTCCAAGACTTACATACACACTTCATCTTCATGAGAGACTTTACCCTAAGACAGGATAGAATTTCGGTGATAAGTTCGTCGGGGAGGAATACTGACGGAGCTGGATTGGACTGATGGCAGCAACGCCGCTCCTTCCGTGGCTTTGTTTTCATCAGAGCGGGGCGTGGTGCTGTTGTTAGAAGCTAATTCTGCGATTTCAATCTAAAACCCTAATTGTAGATAAAGAGACGTAAATTTAAGTATGTACGGAACGTGAAGCAAAGATGGGCACAAAAATAGGATTTGGATAACTCATAAGTCTTTTTTAAATTAACTCAACATTTAAGACCCAAGCACATTCATTCATAATACTCACTAGTCCATGCACCAACAAAAAAAATACTACTCACTAGCAAGGTTGTCAAAATCGGAAAATTACAATCAAAATTGATGAATTTTACCAAAACAAAAATATTGTATAGTCATAAATGACTCAGCTTAAACTCTACAAAATACTTATACATAAATGACTAAAAAAATGACAAAATCCTTCAAAACCCTTTAAAATTCTGCGATTTTGTTTAGATTTCACAATTTTATGCGATTTTACTAGGATTTGCTTATTTTGGAATTCTGTTATGGATTTCAGTCGTTGAAGGTGAATAAAGTCACAAAATCATGGATTTTAGAATTTAAGTCGGGATTTTGACAACAATGCTCACTAGTGTAATTGGAATTTACCTATAATTTGTGAAAATAATATCTTGCATATATTATGCATGTCTTTACCAACTGAGATTAGGTATACATGTTCCAATACAAACAGATAATATAGTTAAAAACCTACAAAATCGAATATTATAAAAATATGTTTCAATGTCCTTGTATGAAAACCACTCGAATCAAACTTTTGATCCATTTTCTCAAAAGCAAAATAAATTGAACTAAATTGCCTAATCTTCTATACTATATATAAAGGGGAAGAGGGATTTTGGGATGACTTTTACATTATTTCTATTTTACCATTATCAACTCAACTCTTTTTCTATTTTAAATTTAAATTCCAATTAATCTACACCATAGTTATATGGGACTTGAAAACTAACTATCTATTTTAGTTGATCTTTTCTTGCTATAATTTTTTTCAAAATCAAATTTAAAAGATTTAAATTGAATAATATTGAAAGTGAAATTTAAATAATATAAATATTAAACAAAAATGAGATGGACACTTTCTTTCTAACACCACCTCTTCTTGTATTAGGTTAATCTCATGTGAGTCTCACACTTTGGAAATGAGTCCCACATAAAGTGGTGAGGTCCACATGAGTTTAGAAGCCCATATGGATGAGCTTGCAATGACTTCAAGGGTCCCACATAAAGTGGTGAGATCCATATGAGTTTAGAGGCCCATATGGATAAGCATGTAATGACTTTAACAATACTACAATAATGATATTTAGTAACACTTGAAAATTGTAACTAAATCAAGAAAAATGTTACTAATTAAATTTAGTATCACTTGAACAATTGTTAGGTAAAGCCCGTGTTACTAAAGAGTTTTAGTTACATTTTATATTACTATATGTAACAGTCAAAAAGTGTCGCAAATGTTACATTATTGTATGTAAAAAGTGTCACAAAATTATCTAGGCTCAAAAATTGTGAATCTACTAAAAAAATGATACTGATTGGAATAGAATAGAAAATGTGGATGAGTTTACTCAATCCACCACATTAAATCTAGAAATCACATAACAAGTGTCTTTACATAATCCAAGCAAATCACAATACTATATTTAGATCAATATGTTGATCCACAATTTTGGATAACATTACAATGAAATAAGATATCCTAACTAAACCTAGTAATCACTTTTTCCACCAAAATCTAAAATAAAAATAGCCATGAGTGGATTTAAGCAAGCTACTGCAGCAAATTTTTTTTTGGCTTGCAACACCATCTTTCATAGCTTCATGACTTGAAGCAACAAAAATCTTCTAGCTGCAAGTATTTAAAAGGAATGTGAGAACAAAAACAAAGTAAAAGTAAATTTTCGGTATACATGATTGAACCAAATCCAATAATCACTAAAAAATTGAGATTTAAAGATGGAGTAAAATTTACCTTTACTAAAGATGAAGCAAGCGACAAAATCCTATTGATTTAAGTGTTGCTACTTTCTAAACCGCGGAAGGATCTGATATTGTTATATTCCATGAAAGTAAAACGACTAAATCAAACTCATGAGTATCATAATCCAAATCAACAAGTGGCAATATAGAAAAACTGTACACATAAAAGTATAGGATTTCGACTCATACCTTGTTTATTAGCATTACTGATCACTTGCAGAGAACACGTCTACATATGTTAAAGAAGCATCCGGGAACTCTGCCCTTAATTTGACAACTATATCTCTAAGCTTTGTATTGAACTCTTTGGCCAAGTCGTTCTGGGAATTTACACAGCCGTTTTGATCAAGATAACCAGCCACTTGAGTTTGGTTGTTGTGTGCATTGTGAATGGGCATTGCCACTGGAAGGCAACCAATGGGTCCTGTGTTGTGTATCCAGAATGTCCTTGGTCCATAACTATGTAGACTCTTCCAATAGAAGGTTAGAACTAGAACTACTATCAGGAGCTAAACAAAATAATTTTATATGTATCAAAATATATACGCGGTTCTTTTTCATTCGGCTCAGATAAAAACTGCTCTTAATAACTTGTATAACTTTCATATAAAAAAATAACATGTATTACTTACTTGAATTTGTTTAGAAAAATAATCCACAATGTTTGAGATCAATGCTTGGGAATCTTCCTTTCCCACCTTACTAATAACATCAGCAATATCATTTTGACCAATATCAAGAGTGAAGATTGCTTTGGCAAAGTTCTCTGGTCTCGGAAAGTGTCTTATGTATGAACTTTTATTTTCTGCAAATCAAAACCATACATTTTCAGGAAACTTTAATATTTAACATCACTAGTAAAATTGAAGCTATAAAAAAATTAAGCTATATGTATTCTGCATTTCACTAGCTTTTAACCTTGTGCGAAAAACTTCCCAGTGCGTGATTTGAACTGATTAAACTGTTCTACTTGGATTTCAAGGGTGAAAGGAGTGCCACCATCAAAGTACGTCTTGTTTTGTCGCATAACGGTTGATGACCCTGCAGCAAAGTTTGCACCATGCCTATAGCTCTCGTTCCAATTGAGTTTATATATGCGCTCAAAAATGGCATTCCAAGGTGCTTGGCTACATGTATAAAAAAATATTTCGCCGTCTTGAATCCGAGTATTTACTGTATAAAAAAATGGCATTCACAATCATTATCTTGAAATACAATGTTGAATAAGGACATATTTCGCCGTCTTGAATCCGAGTATTTATTGTTGTTAGCATATATACTTTTGAGTTTAATTAATATGTATGCTTGAACAAAGTTATGTTTTCAATGAATCTCATTATTTTTCAAGTGCGGGTTGATAATAAATCAAAGACACAACATAAGGAAACTTGGAAAGCAGAGAAGATTAACTGTGACACAAGATACATGAAACAAATATCATTGTTGTAATATTTTTTGACATAAATCACTGTGTTAATATAAATAAATGAAAATGTAGAAAGAATAGAATTATATACCAATGAAATCTATGATTAGACGGCCATCAGAAAATTTACCAACAGCCTCATGAAAGAAGGTTTCACCATAAGGCAAAATAGCAGGGTAAAATGCTGCAGACATACAACCAGTATCTGAATTAGAGTCACCAAAATTAAAAATGGCTTCAAATTCACATGATTGTGAGGATTTGAGTTTCTCTGCTTGGATACTCAGAAAGCAATAGAGTAACAAAGAAATAGTAGTAAACTGTGTAAAGGACTTGATTATTGTCACAACACGGAACAATCAAATCAGTGAATTCTATACACAAGGATGGTTCTCTTATTTTATATAGAACAAAGATAATTAAGTGGCTTTGAGCTAGGAACAAAGATAACAAGGATGAGTATCAGAACTTTTTCTTACCGAATTCTTCATCCAGGATATTCACAAAGGGAGCAAGATAGTTTGTGGTGCAAGAAACATTGCTGTACATTAAGAAACATAAGAATGAATATGAATAATCAATCAAAACACAACACTATCTTGCATTGACATTCTCAGTTGTGATACCCTTGTTCTCAACCTCAACATTCGCAATGAGGTCAACAACTTAAATATTAAAGCCTTACCTTATGACGCCGGCTACTTCATGGCCGTAGTCTTGCTCATTTACTCCAACAACATAAGTTGGAATATCAGCACCCATTGCAGGAGCTGTGATGATAAATTTCTTGGCACCTGCTTGGATGTGTTTTACGACTCCAGGGCAATCCACAAACACTCCAGTTCCCTGAACAAAAATTCATTAACTTTAAAAAATTCTCTCGAGTACATTCAGAAAAAATTTCTTCTCATATTTTTCATAAAACAGTACTACATTGATTTTTAAGAAATAAACCAATCACATGCTTGTATTTTCATTGCCTACGATTGATGATGTTTGAATTTACCTCAATAACAATGTCAATTCCAAGCTCAGCCCAAGGAAGCTTAAGAGGATCCCTGCTAGAGACAACCAAGATGGGCTTACCATCAACTGTAATAAATTTTTTGGCTTTCATCTATCATTCTATAATGTATTATTCTCCCAAATCGAGTGCTATTTCATGCTTCATTTTTGTTGAAAATGTTCTGAAGACCAATCCAATAAAGAATGTTCAAGAAAGAAATAATTTCGTGTTGGGAAAATCACGCGTAGATTGAATGTAAGACCACACAAATTCATTTCATTAAGCGATAGTAAAACCCTTAACAGTAGCCAACACAAAATCACTCAACAAGATAGCAGCTATATAAATCGGTGATTGTTGGGACATATGATGAGAACGCAACATACTCTTTCCTTTTTTAACAAAACCTTTCCTTCTCTTTCCCTTTAAACAAAGCCATGCAAGAACGAAACTGAATGACAAATATATTTTGTTTTTGTTATATGTGTGGATTTTAAAATGGTAATATCAATTTTACAAGACCAAAGAATGTTCTTTTTCTTCTCTAAAAGCAACACATATGTGCATTTTTTTTCTAGTTGTAATTGCATACTCATTTTCTTGGGCCAATCACACCACTTCTAATTTTTTTTTCCTTCATTTTTTGATTCTCTACCGGTTCAGCTCCATGAGATCTAGCAAAATCTCAATGTATCAGACAAAATTCCTTAGCCTGGGGTCTACAGATTAGTTAAACCTTAGTTAAATTCAGAATAACACGTCTAACAAGAAAAAAGTAACTATTTTTCAAACTTGACATGCATTTTATGAGACAAGATGAAAGATGGAAAATTTGCAACTATCAGAAGCATTACATTTAAGTCAAAATGATTCGAACATAAAATAAAAGAATAAAAGACTAAGGACTTAATGCAAAAGAAGTGAAGCCTCAAAGTGGTAAATTTTTCATAAAAGAATCATTTTATTTCACTAGCTATAAAAAAATTAAGCTATATTTATTCTGACTTAAATGTACTCTTGAAAAGAATGCACAAAATTGTTCAATTCATAAGTTGCGGTTGCTAGTTTCTACCATATTTGATTAAAGCAATGAGTGTAAAGTAAAACAAACACTCAAGTTTGCAAAATTAGAACAAACCTAATCAGCAAGTATTTAAGTAGTTTCATATTTTCTGATTTTCTATTTCTACTTGATCTTTCTTAGATGAATAATAAAGTCTCAAGAGACCAACATATATAGTGTGACACAAATGACAAATAACTCGGTCCCTAAACCATTGTTATGAATCATAGAATTCCAGGGATAAAGATCATAGTGATCAGCTAGAAAGAGAGCATATGTGTATTCATGTGGGAGATACCCATAGTGACTCATAATAGAGTAAACTAGATTTGATAAAAGATAGTAAGAGAGTACAATGGTGAGAGCTATTTATAGAGGTGAGTTAGTGTAACTACCTCCTAACTAACTTTCTACATAGATTGCTTGCTCTCCAAGTTATCTAGATTGCTTGCTCTCCAAGTCATCTTCTCACTACACTCTAATAACCATGTGGTCATGTGTTGAATCTCAGACAGATGGGCGTGGAAGAACATGTGTTCGGTGTGTCATCCTGTTAAATGGATCTTTGTACCTCGAAAGATTTTTCTCCGACTTCGGGTTGAGATGCTTTAGGCAAAAAAAATTACCAAGGTGTAGATCTTTTTGCAAACCAAAATTCAAGAAAAGAATACCATGTTCTATCTCTATGCTTCCAATAATGATAACAAGTCTTTTTCGGGGAAAGCACAACAAGTATTATGTATTATTTTGATTCCTATTGTATTATCTTACATGACAGAATGAACTTTTCGTTTCTGAATATATTTGTATTGAAGAAGAATTCAGAAAAACAGTAAAAAAAATAAATAATTAACAATCACTAACTAGCAAAAAAATAGCATAGCTGAATAAAACAAAAGTTACAGTTAGTGAATATTTTGCCATTATGAAACAGACTTTGGAACACAATAGAATATGTAAATATAGCAACATAATTGACCACAACTCATTCAGATGAGGGAAATATCACTGGGATTAAAACATACTTCATCTTTAAAAGACGTTCTAGAATTTTCCTTGTCAATACCTAATTGTCACGAATCCATTATGAATTAAGAACCACTTGAAGAAACTAATAGGAACAAGCCTGAATTATCTATCGTTAAGCAAACACTAAACAAGAAAATAGGATCAATAATTATGATTTTCCTCTTCTCATCTATAAATCTATAGAAAAGATAATTTTGTCCTAATCTGCCGATACATGCCGCTTGCTCATTAAGCTATTTCCAGCTTTCATCTAAACTCATTGGTTTTTAAAGGCAATCTTCATTGCATTTGAAATTTAAATAACGTATTATTCTCCCAAATCGAAGACTATAACATACTCTAGTTTTGTTTAAAATGTTCTAAAGACCAACCCTTAAAGAATATTCGAAGGATGAAATAATTTCTTGTTGGAGAATCAAACTTCAGAAAGAACATCTTCTACATATATTGAATATATAAGACCAAACAAATTCATTTGATTAAGCGAAAGTAAAATCGTAAACAATAACCCATAGAAATAGAAATCACTCAACAGTGCAATCAAATCAAAGTCATTAGAGCAATGCAACAATTTACAAATATATAAAACATATATGAATTGACACAAGTTTAAAAAGTGAACTGTCAAAGAAGAACTTACTTTCAACAATATGAAACCAAGCTTTTGATATAATTCTTGGCGAAGACAAAACAAGAAATATTGTTAACTCTAGTTCTCTCTACTCTATTATCTTTCAAAGAACTGCTTGCTTTAGTGATTTGTTACCCAATATGAGTGTACCGTTTGAAAGACACATTGGCCACAAAGACCTCATGTTTGTTGGTGCAAGCTCTTATCTTTACACACACTGATGAGAGAAAGAGAGTTCAGAACGTTCTGATTTGTAATAAAGAATAGAGAGGATGAAGAGAGTTTTGTTTATGGGGAAAATTGTAAACTGTTATTGATTATGATAAAAGACTCTGTTACATCAATTGAATACAAACAAGTACTTATAGGCTAAGTTGAGTAACTTGTACTACAAGCCTCTAACAAACTAACTAACTAGTTAGTTACTAAGTAACTAACTAACCAACAAACATAGTTGGATTTATCCACAACATGCTCCCTATAATCCAACTATGGAACATCAAACATACAAATCAATCAAACAGAATTATTCCTAATTTCTTCCTAAGAGACAAGAACCTATCAATCTTCAATCCCTTAGTCAGAATGTCAGCAAGTTGAGATTCACTTGGGCAGTGCTTCACTTCTAGCTTCCCATGAGTCACCTGGATCCCTTAAGAAATGAAATCTAGCTTCTATGTGTTTACTTCTGCCATGTTGAACTGGATTCTTAGCTAAGGTGATGGCTGACTTGTTATCCAGTTGTAAAACAATTTGCTTCCTGACTTGAATCTTCAACTCACACAACACGAATTCAATCCAAATAGCTTGACATGCAGCATAAGAGCCGGCAATATACTCTGCCTCACACGAGGACAATGCCACTACTGGTTGTTTTCTAGAGCACCATGAGATTGGTGCACTAGAAACCTTGAAGAAGTAACCTGTTGTGCTTCTTCTGTCAGATTTGTTTCCACGCCAATCTGAGTCTGAGTAACAAGTAATCACTGCATCATTATCATCTGAACTTGCAGGAAAGAAAATGCCATAATTGACTATACCCTTTAGGTATCTGAGAATTCTCTGATGCAATATCATGTCTTTCTTCAACTTTTGCACCCACTTGGCTTCAATTCCCTTCTTATTTGCCTGCAATTTGACAAGTTTCCATGATTTGTTCCTTTGAATAGCTACCAGTTCCTCTGTCATTGCAGGTTTCCATGCTTCATTCTTTAAAGCTTCATTATGTTTAATAGGTTCAACATCTACTAGCAATTCAAAGTGAACCAAGTCTCCATCTTCAGTGACTTCACTATCAGCTATTATTTCACAATCCTGCAGTCTAGCTAGAGCTACTCTTGTTCTACGAGGTATGTCATTCTTAACATTCTCAACTGTACTCTGAACATTCTCATCTGTATTCAGAACATTCTCATCTATATTCTGAACATTCTAATCTATATTTTCATCCAGAATTTCTTCTACTTCCATATTTTTTGATTCATCTAGCAAGGAATTCATCAAAGGTTTTCTAGTTGTGCTGTTAGATGTCCAATTCCATGATTCATTCTCATCAATAACTATGTCTCTGCTGATCATAATTTTCCCACCAACAAGATTATACAATCTATAAGCTCCAATTTTGTGATACCCAACAAGAATCATTGCTTCACTCTTATCATCTAATTTCTTGCTTCTAGAATCAGGAACATGTTTATAACATATTGAGCCAAAAACCCTTAGATGATTAGCAGAAGGTTTCTTACCACTCCATACTTCTTCTGGAACTTTATTCTTCAATCTCTTGGGTGGACACCTATCCAGCACATATGTAGCAGTTGTGACTGCTTCTCCCAAAGTGAGTTTGGCATGCTCCTTTGTTTCAACATGCATCTGGCCATATCCAAAATGCTTCTATTCCTTCTTTCAGCTATAGCATTGTGTTAAGGACTGTAAGGAGCTGTAAATTCATGGTCAATCCCATGATTTACACATAATTCTTCAAACATTTTGGAGGAATACTCTCCCCCATCATCTGTCTTGAGAATCTTAATCTTCTTTTCACTTTGATTCTCAACCAGTGTTTTGAATTTTCTGAACACATCAAACACCTCATCTTTGTGCTTAATCAAATTCACCCAAAGCTTCCTGCTATGCTCATCTACAAAGGACACAAAATACCTGTTCCCCCAATAGTGTGATCCTCAAAAGGTCAACAAACATCTGAATGAACAACCTCTAGTATGCAGAAGGATCTCATTGGTAAGTAAGACTTGAAAGCATTCCTTGGATGTGATGAGTCGATAAATTAGTATTTTTAATATGTTATTAGAGTTTATTATATTTAGATTTGATTTAGTTTTATTTAAATATTATTTCCTTTTTGAGCTATTTTACTTCAATTGCAAATAAATATATTTCAGGAACAAATATCTGAAGAAACAGTCATGGAGCAAAAGAAAGAGGATTAGGAGCTGATTCGGGATGAAAATACGAAATATGGGACAAAAATATGTCACCCCCAAAGTCAGAAACATGGCACGGCCGTGTCATCCTTCAGAACCCTCTTTTGTTGCTTTTGCTTTCCGG
>Ga0228710_1002409_pt1 | contig 29427 bp, 18 predicted proteins | sample MedpolnodulmetaG_FD_177995 | JGI IMG/M metagenome (GOLD analysis project Ga0228710, IMG submission 177995) | Root nodule microbial communities from Medicago polymorpha collected in Santa Monica, California, United States - pink nodules | ecosystem: Host-associated > Plants > Roots > Nodule...
CCCCCCCAACACAACCCCCTCACGACCTACTCCTCCTTTCCTCCTCCCTCCTTTTCCCCTATCCCCGCCCTAGACAAAACATTAAACATATTATTTTTATCACCATTAAACTTCAAACCATCCACCTTCCCTATGCCCCAAACATCATCGACTGCTACCTTGTCATTACCATGAAGCACCACCCAATTTGACCAATCATTATTAACTGATGACTGTGAATCACTTTGTGCAGAACCGTCATTAGAAATAACCTTGGTCTTAGAAACTTCAGAAGCCATCCTACACTTCTTGACAGTCCTTCGCAAAGCACGAAGAACCTCCTTACGATCCTTATCCGGAAGTCTTGCGATACGTTTCAAACTATGCGCGTAGTGGCGAAGATAACCGCCCCCCTTTCTTTTAACAACATTTTGAGGACTTGAGGAAGATGATTTCTTACCCGTCTATGTGTTTAATGAGAAAATAACACCAGCGTCATCATGATTTTGACTATTCACCCATTCCAAACTCCATGGACCAGATTGAACAGAACGCCCCCCCAAAACTCCATGTTGTTATTTGTTAACCATGTAATGAATTAAATTAAACACATATATTTTTGACAAAATTACACAATTCGTTCCTTAACTTAATTTTAGTTAACACTTTCTTCTTTTATCTTTTTTGTCCTGATTTAATCCTTTATGTTATCAAAATGACAATATATTATCATTTTTTATTAGTTTTTTTCAATGAAATATGATTTTCAAGATTTGTATGATGAACATTTTGGTTTATTTATGTGTTTGAGGGTGTTTTTTGGAATTTTTTATTTTTATTTTTTATTTTCATAAAAAAGGATAACTATGTCGACATTTTATAACATAAAAGACTAAATCATGGCAAAAAAAAGATAAATGACGAAAGTGTTACCTAAAATTAAGTTAATGAATGAATTATGTAAGTTTGTCTATTTTTAAATCAAATCATTCAACTCAAATGGTTAATCAACTCTCGTTAAAATGAATTGTTCGGGAGAACACAATTCGATTCCTTGTCGAACTTCGGATTAATTGAGTCCATTCTTCTAAAAATCAAAAAATTTAGAAGCAAAAAAATATATAATTTTCCGATGGTTGTGGAAAAAACTAATTATCTAAAAAGAATATAAAATAACTTATTAACCACATACCTCTTAAAAATAAACTAAACTGAACTAACCACCAGTAACCATAAGTCATTAACCACATTACATTCAATGAATAGTACCATATGCCATATCTTCTCTTCTCGCCACGGTGTGAACAGTCAATAATATGTTGTGATGTATTTGTGTCAAAAGGATTGGGTTTGTGTGTAGTCACTGATGAACAAAACCGCAAGTGCACGGTTTTAACGAAGTAGTAAAAATAGACTATCGTTCCGACAGGGAGTTATGAACTTAATTAACTTTTAACAATGATTAGAATGAAAGTTTCAAAGGTTAAAAGGTTTAGTTTTTGTTTTGAAATAAAATAACAATAATAACAAAAAGGTGTCTTGGGATTATTGGTTCATCATAATAACAAATCCTTCACAAACAAACCCTAAACCATAACTTTATATTCAACCTACTTTCTAAAGACAAGTTTCTCTTTAGCGTATCAAAGCCTCTTTCGAGGTGCAGTGAGTGTGTTCCTCTAGCAACCACGCCTATTCTCATGGTTGATTGCTATTGGAATCCTTGAAGAACGAAACTTTATATGTCTCAAAGTTTGCTATACTATTCTCATGTTTTGCAACCCTTGTCTAAATTCACTTGTTCCAATATCAAAGCTCGGTTGTCGCTTTATGAATTGATATTTGAGATGATGAATTAACAAATACTAACCCTCGGTTGTCGCTTTATGAGTTTGGTATTTTTTAATTCATTATAAAAACGGTGAATTAGATTAGAAAGTATATTTATATAAAATTAGGGTTTATGGCTTGGTTTGATTAGGATTACGTCATTAGACTTATCCAACAATCCCAAGACAAGAAGGGTCTACTCACTCATGATCATCATTGACATAAAAGGGGAGAAGAAGAACATAAAGTAAAATAACAAGAAAATAAAAGAACTTTTATTAAGAAAGACAATTGTCACTATTGAATTCCAAGAACAAAAGATGAATTGTTGTAATAGCTAGCTACTCTATTTATAGTTTACAATGACTTAAGCCCTAAGAAATATAACAATAGAATGTTCCACAAGAAACCACGGGCTTTTATGTCAGAAGTAAACTAATAGGTAGCTTGTCCGGGAAGCAGAAAAGCAGCAAAAGGAATTCTGGGAGGTGGCACGGCCGTGCCACTGCAGGCACGGGCCGTGCCAAGCTTCTGACTTGGGGGACGTCGTATTTTTGTACCGAATCTTCGTATTTTCATCTTAAATCAGCTTCAAACTCCTTTCTTTTGCTCCAAGACTTATTCTTTAGAATATTTGTTCCTGAAATATAATAATTTGCAATTGAAGTAAAATAATTCTAAAAAAGAAATAATATTAAATAAAATCAAATCAAATCTAAATAAAATAGACTCAAATAATATATTAAAAACACTAATTTATTCACTCATCAGTGGTGAAGAGGGCGCAATAGATGAGGCGATCATGTCGTCGCCAAGTTTGATAGGCATGATTTTCTGTTGTCACTGGAGTCTCGACAGTGGTTGTGATCGTTTTGGACGGCGCCGGTAACAATCCATCTAGGTATTTGAGGAGATCATAGCCATCAAGGAAAGCTTCAACCTGGAGTTGCCAATTAAGGTAATTGGTGGGAAGAAGTTTGGTTACATTGCCAAGGGTGATGCAGGCAAGTGGTTTGGGTGGTTCATAGGGGTTGGTGATTGAGGTATAGCTGTCGGTGGCCAAGGCAGCGAGGGTGGCAACTGGGGTTAGGAACGGTGTCCTTATTTAGAGGGAGAGGGGGCTGGACTGTTTCAGTCTGATACCATATAGAAATATAGAAAGAAAGAAATTGTATAATGTAATTGATAATTACAAATTTTGAATAGTAGAAGTAATGCTTAGTTATAGCAAAACCCACTAACTATTGGTGCATGTAATACTAACACACAAGGTTTTTATTTATATGACCAAACCTTTGCATATTTCTTCATATTACCCGATGTGGGACATTATTCTAATTATTATTATTGATATCGGATGACGGTTGCATTACGGAGTATAGAAGCACAAGACAACTGAGAAAGAGACTGTTTTGGTTAAGTTGCCTTTTTTACTTTTTAGTGTTTCCCTCTCTTTAATGTCTCTTTAATGGGATAACCCAAATAAATAAGGATTTAACTTGTATATTGACAATGCAAAATATTTTTATACATGCTAGCTTCCAATCGAATCACATAGATATCATTTTGTTAGATTTCTTTTGAAGACGTCAAACTAGTCCATTCAAATTGGCACTAGAAAGAATTGAATATGAGACGGTCCAATGTCAACACCACCAGCCAAAAAAATTTAGAGTTCGAACTTGACATATAAGATTAAAACTAAAAAAAAATAAAAATTAATAGTATCATCTTGTCCAAATGATTTTGAATGCTTACAACTTTACATGCATGTACCTTATTTTGTCGTGAAATCAACACATGGATTACAATAGGCATGTAGGAGCCTAATTGATTGTGTTTTCAGCGTGCCACTTTGTGGTTGTAACGTTTAGTTTCTTTCTGGTAACCTCTTGTAACAGACACCTTTTTAGCTCTTTTTTGGTACCTCTTGTGCTTGAGAGACACCATTAGAAGCATATCCCTCCCCTTTATGTAATATTCATGAACCCACTTCACCCATAAGACATCCTTTTTATGAGACAGATTACATAATTGCTTACTAATCACGGCTTGGTTCCAACATTTCAAATCTATGACATTCCACCCACCAGCTAATTTAGGTAAACAAATATGCTCCCAGGCAATAAGAGCTCTTTTTGAAATTCCAGATTTACCAGTCCAAAGAAATACTCTACAAACAGTTTGTATTAATTTTAAGACTTTCTGAGGAAGGACAAAAACTTGGCTCCAATAAGTTTGCACATCAAATAACACTGACTTAATAAGTTGTAGTCGTCTAGCATAAGATGACAACTTAGAGGACCAGTTTTCAATCCTACTAACAATTTTCTTTACCAAAGGTTGAGATTGCATCACAGTTAATTTCTTAGCAGATAAAGGAACCCCCCAAATATTTAAAAGGGAGCTCACCCTTGGTAAGACTAAACTTTGTGAGATTGTCTCTTGAATATTTAAGGCTACACCCCCCAAAATATATTGAGCTCTTGGCTTGGTTAGCTTTGAGACCAGATGCAACAAAAAACATATTAAAAGCTTCAAACATCTGAGTAACTGACTCAATACCGACTCAATAATTAGTTTTATAGAAGACTGAAAGAGTATACTTGAAGCGTCGACTGCAGTCAAAGACCCTAGTTATAGTGGCTTATCAAAGATAGATATTGAAATGAGTTTTAATATGTAAATAATAATACAAGATTGAACATTTAACTTTGAAAAAATGTATAAACATCTATTATACTCGTTTTTTATTTTTATTTTTCTCATCCAGAACTAAACAATTGCAAAATTTTGGTTGAAAACCGTTTTAATTGACGCCCCCGGCCGTGTTTGGGTTTATGACTTTATCCAAAATAGACAATTGTGAATCAGCATAGTTTAAGAGTATCAACTCTATATCATGCTAGTTGCACCTCGTGTTGAGTAGGATACAAAAATAAAATCTACCTCAAGATTTTTTTTGGTGTTAATCCTTCGAATTTGACATGTAAGATTAAACAAAAAAAAAAATTCTTCATGAGCTTAACTTAGTTGGTAGGAACAATTCATAATATATTCAAAGTTTGGGGTTCAAACCCCGACCACCACCAAAAAAACAAAAAAAATATTAATAGCATCTTATCCAAATGTTTTTGAATGTTTACTACTTTGCATGTATGTACCTCATTTTGTCGTGAAATCAATACCTTCATAATTTAAAATATGCATGTAGGAACCTAATTGATGAATAAAAAAATGATGATGGCACATATAGTATTCTTAAAAGATTAAAATGAACCAAAAGTAACACATTGTCATGCATGAGTCAAAAAAAAATTTATAGACCGCCCTCATTCAAATTGAATCTTTCATTCTTTCTTTTTTAAATAAAACTGAATCCATCTATAAATAGGCCAATGCAATGGTATTATTAGCATCGATCATCATACACAATTAAGGAAAGAAAAAGATACCATAAGAAAGAATTAGAGGGATGGATTTGAAGATGAAGGTAGTGTTGTTACTTCTTTTCTTGGGTTTGGCAACAACAACAAAAAGTGCAGCATGTTGTGACAATTGCACTTGCACAAGATCACTCCCACCTGATTGTACTTGTGATGATGTTAAACCATTTTGTCACTCAGATTGCAAATCTTGCAGGTGCTTCGAGTCGTTACCTTTGAAGTGTACTTGCCTTGACATTACTGAATTTTGCTATGAACCATGTAATAATTCAACTATTATAGAAAATTAAGGCTCATTATGATGATTAATGGGACAACGTAGTTTAATAAGTTCCATGGACAAAGTCATTTAGGCTTTGTTATAAAAAAGAATGAATAATTAGAATAAAAGCTAGTATTTGGATATGCAGTTTGTTTGCCTCAAACAGTACTGCCTCTAGCTAATTGTGTGCTTAATGTAATTTCTTTTGTAATGTTGGTAAATGTTTATTTTACTATTTGTATTAATTTATTTCCTTTGAATAATACTTGTATAAAATACTATTTTCATTTCATCAATAATATATGCATTGCAATTGATTGTCAATGTTCTTTATACATGACTATAAGTCGGGTGAGAAATTATTATCTTCGTTTCAAAAGTATGTGTCACTAGATTGTGCCTTGTGCATTAAAAAAAATGTACTTTCTCTTATTTTTCGCAAATTTGTGTTAGGCTTATTTTTGGGATTTAATTTGACAAGAGTCTATTATGTGATATATGCCTATTTAAAAGTCTATTTTCAAATAATTTGATACATATTTAAATAGTCTAACACGTTTATAGGTCATTGAAAAATGTTTTTGTAGAAAAGATGAAATTATTTAATCCAAAGTTTAAAATCTAATACAACAAGAATAGTTGTAGAAAATGTTTTCGTTTATGAATCTTCGAAGTTCATCAACATACTCTCCCACAGAGTATGTTTCTATTCTGGGTTTGGAAGAGAGATATAACGGTTGTGAGAGAGAGAGAGAGAGAGAGAGAGAGAGAGAGAGAGAGATGGATGCATCACGAGTCATCTTCCTTTTTTTCTTTTTATTTTTTAATTCAATAAATACACATATGACATTTTTATTTTTATTTTAATTCAGTATTTATCTATGTGGCATGCCACTCAATAAAGTTAACGGCCACACAAGCGTTAACTGGATCAAAATTAGCCAAAAATACTACTATTGTAAAGAGACTAAAACATATGCGACTAAATTTGTCTTGTCTTTTTATTAGAGGGGACCGTTAAAGGGCCTAAAGTATACCTATGTCTAGAAAGAAATGGCATAGCATTAAAAAAATTAAAACAACTATTAAAGCACTTAAAAAAGCACAAGACTAGAGCAAATTTACATTAGAACCTGCTTAATATATCAACAAAGAGATGGCTTAACACCAAGTGTAAAAGTATAGAAGAATATGAACATAAAACAACATGAATATACAATCTATTATAATAACAAAAATGCTATTTGGACACACCAAATAGTCCTCGTGAGCTTAACTTAGTTAGTAGGGATAATGCATAATATATGCAAGGTCTGGAGTTCGAATCTCGTTCACCACCAAAAAAATTAGTTCATCCAAACTGATACCTGAAGAATCGAACATAAAACTTACAGGAGGAGCACACTTTAAGGTTGAAAGTCATCATAGCATACCAACCCAATAAAAATTATGAAATTGATGCCTAATCTTAGCTTTACTCTTGGATTTGACCAATCTTTTTGCGGTTTTTGGACCCTAGAAAAAAGTGATAGGATTAGCCTAAGTTTGGTTTTAATTTAGCATTGGGTTGTATGGTCTTTCAGGTCGCGGGATTATTGGACTGGACAATCAAGCAAGGTTGCATTAGTCGCTGATGATGTTGATATTTTACAACATTTGACACGTAACTTTTGTTGAGGATTATTAATAGATCACTTGTTTTTCAAATATGTTTGTTTTTTCAACAAAAGTTTGGTATGTAATTGCAACTTGGCTGGGAGTTTGTTTGCCGTTTCTCATAAAAGGGAGGAAATCATTTAAGTATTTTCTATGTCTCGTTCAGGTGATAATTTTTAAATTTTTGTTTTGTGAATGGACCGGATTATTTCTTCTAATATTTTTAATAGTGATGCCTACGATACTCTTCATGATTTGGAGGTAATTACTCTTAATGATATCAACCAATCAAATTGTGATGTAAGTAGACAACGATAAAAGTCAAATAAATGAGGCAATATTAATCCTAAGGTAAATTTTAGTACTTTGAATTTATAATTAATTTTAATCCTTATCGACGGGCACACCGGATGTCAAAATATGACTTATCCATTTGAAGGATGATAACGATGATGGTGTGTTCGTCGAAGGGATCAAAGAGAGAGAAACAGGTCAGACCAATAGTTTTTCTTTTCTTACATGGAATATGCATATTTTTTATTATTAAATTTGTCACTAGATAGTGGTAGAAGAGTGGTGTGGACATGTAAGGGTGTCAACGTATAAGAACTTCTTTCATTATCTTTTTATATTGTTTTTAATGAATGAAAAGAGAGAAAAATAAAATTGTCATAAAAATTGTCTTCAAATCAAATGGTTGTTCAAATGACGTAGTATTTTAATAGTGCATGATTAAATATCAGTAGCTTTATTAGACTAATAGACTTTATTAGCGGATTCCGTTGGCCAACCTTGTGCCCCCTAATGTTGATGCTACTATCTACAAAGTCAAATCAACAATCATACCATTATAACCCTGGTTGCACTCTATTTATAGACACCACGTAGTTGCATGTCGATTCACAAAGTAAAGAAAGATACGTAATACTAAAGAAAGAGAGAGCAAGTGAGAAAAAGAATATGGAGTTGAACAAGAAGACAATGATGAAATTAGCTTTGTTGATTTTCCTCTTGGGCTTCACTTCAACCATGGTTGATGCTACAACCAAAGCATGCTGTGATTCCTGCCCTTGCACAAAATCAATGCCTCCTCAGTGTCACTGTACTGATATTGGAGAAACATGTCACTCAGCTTGCAAAAGCTGTGTTTGCACAAAATCTATTCCTCCACAGTGTCACTGCGCTGATATGACTGACTTCTGCTATCCAAAATGTAATTAACTATGTTACTATGTTAGTAATATATATACCATGCATGTGATCAAACAAAGTCATTTAGGCTTAGTTTTTTGTGTATGGAAATGAATAAATAATCAATGGAATAAAAGTTACTGCTTGGCCATGGAGTTTGTTTTTGACAAACTGTATGGTCAAAGTGTTTGTTTACTAGCTTTCTTCATCTTCTAGTTTTGTTTTTTATGTTTCCTTTGAAATTATTTAGCTAAATAGATGCTTTTACAAGACCCACTTATGAAATAAAGATTCCCTTTAGTGTTAATCTATTGCAAGATTAACCTCCACACAAGGACTTGGACCTTAGAGGGGAGCACCTTTATAGGCCTTGGAGCTTTGGGATTAGTTTCATTCAAGTTCGTCAAGAGTGACAAAATGGATGAATTTGATAGATTTAGATGATAATGAATGGATTAAAACAATTTATTAATCTATAAAAATCAATTAAAAATGATTTTTTTAAATTACCCCTCATGATTTGGGGATAATTTACTCTTCATGATATCAACCAATCAAATTATGGTATATGTAAGCAACATTAAAAGTCAAATAAATGAATCAATTTTAATCTTAAGGTAAATTTTGTACTTTTAATTTTTAATTAATTATATTTAAGTGTTCAATCTTAATTAATTTACAATATAGAGGTTATATATCAATTAAAATTTCACATCAAATTTCTTTCATATGAATATCCTTAGATCCATCCGTTACAAATTGCGCTGCAATTGACAATGTATCTTACAATAATAGGAGGGATTTGATCTTGTGGAATTCAGTGAAATACAAATGGATCTAAGGATATGGCAGAGCAGTTTTATTTTCCGGTGGAAGCTAGCTTTGGCATATTTAATCAAATTCTCATACTTTCTTTTCAATTTTTTTGCAGAGCAGTTTTATTTTCCGGTGGAAGCTAGCTTTGGCATATTTAATCAAATTCTCATACTTTCTTTTCAATTTTTTTGCACTTGTTATTTAATTTCCTTAATCAAATTCTCATACTTTCTTTTAAACTTGATATGAAATTTTAATTGATATAAGCGATATAGTGTAAATTTATTAAGATTGAACAGCTAAATATAATTAATTAAAAATTAAGGGAAATGTTAACGAGTGCCTCCGGGACACTCTTTAAACACCCAAAGTAGTAAGATTTTATGAAAGTTTGTGCATTTATTGCATTGAAAATTGAAATCTTTACTTTTTTCAAAGAATAATTTTTTTATTAAGAATACTTAAAGAGTGCCCAGGGGCACTCGTTAACAATACCCAAAAATTAAAAGTACTAAAATTTACCTTATGATTGACTTTTATTGTTGTCTACATACACCACAATTTGACTTTTAATGTTGTCTACATACACCACAATTTGATTCGTTGGTATTATGAAGAGTGAATTACCCCCAAATCATGAGGTGTATCGTAGGCATCACTATTAAAAAAAATGGTCTTGTTAGCGAGTGCCCCTGAGACACTCTTTAAGGAACCCAAATTTAAAAAATATTCCTCAAAAAAGTTAAATGTTTCAAATTCCAATACATTGATTACATAAATTTTCATAAAAACTTACTATTAAATGTGCTTAAAGAGTGCCATGTGGACACTCGTTAACATTTACTTAAAAAAATTAAAAAGTAATCAGGTTCATTCACAAAACAAAAAATTAGAAATTATTCCCTAAACGAGACATAGAGTATACTTAAATGATTTCCTCCCTTTTATGAGAAACGGCAAACAAACTCCCAGCCAAGTTGCAATTACATACCAAACTTTTGTTGAAAAAACAAACATATTTGAAAAACAAGTGATCTTTTTTTTTTTTTTTATGAATAAACTAAGCGAAATATATTAAAGAAACAACAAACCATTCCTCAAGCACAAGACGTGTTAGAGGTAACTGTTAAAAGTTTAAATACAGTCAGGCTAACAACAGCCATAGAAGAAACGAAAGCAAAAACTACATAGCAGCTTGAAAACAACATAAAGGATTTTGCCTCCAAAAGGGATAGTCGAAGTCGAACGTAATGTAGTTCGCTTTCAACCACCAATATGTTTGAAGTTTAACCTTTTCGAGAAGTCCTACAAGTTGATAGTGATTATGAAAAATTCTACTGTTACGATCTTTCCAGATAACAAATAAGACCGAAATCCAAATAATAGTGAAAATTGTCCTTGAATTTTTTGAGAAACCTCCAAGAGCACAAAACTGATTTGAATGAGTATTTAATTCGCCATGAAAAATTGTATCAATACCAAGCCAATGCGAGATCAAAAGCCACAAACGACCATAGTGATCACACTTTAAAAAACAAATTGTCCCTGTCCTCTAATTCCCCACATGAAGCCGCACAAGATATCAGGGAGACATCCAGAACATTTCTCTTCCGCAAATTATCCTTTGTAGCAGGTCTATTTAGGAAGAGACGTCAGACAATATTAACCTTTAACGGGACCGCTTTAAGCCACAAAAAACTAATGAAAAACCTCACTAATATTACTGTCAACCGCTGTTAAATAAGAATAAGCAGATTGCACAGTGTATTTGTGGGAAGGATGAAGCTTCCATACCCACCTATCAGCCATGTCAACCTGCAAGACAAGAACAGACAACCGCTCCACACACTCCCCACCAAACCCTCCTCCCACGCAAATAACCTCATCCTCCACTTCCACGCCTCTCCACCAGCCCCCCAACCTAACACAAACATATTCGACACCGTAGCTAGTTTATTTTCCGATAACTCAAAAAGTCTAGCATAAGACGTTGTTAACGGAACATCATCTAGCCACGGATCCCTCCCAAAACAAAGTGGTGCTTCCGTCCCCTACCTTCCTAACAATGTTGTCGACCAACCACCTAGCATCCGCCATCCCCACCCCCACTCGGACTTGGTTTTGGTGTCGCCACCAAATCGAGCCAACCCCCTCGCTAAATCGCACCCTCCCTCCCTCCTCTCCATACTTCGCACGAAGCACTAAACTCCACAAACTCTCCCTCTCCTCCAACACCATCCACACCCATTTCCCAATTAAAGTTATTATCTTTTTTAAATGATAAAGAAAAAATTGGACATATACATTTTGTTTTAATATTTGAATTTAATCTTATCTATTTGTTATATCATATATGTGTTATTTGTATTGAAAGTTGGGAGTTAATTTAGAAGGAGAAAAAGTTAGCACAAAAGAGCCAAAAGAAGTTATTTTCTTTATATATAGTATAGAGATCTAAATAGTAAATCTAAACGTGTTATAAATTCCGTTAAAAAGAGTTATAAAATATAAATGACATTACAAAATGCAAACCGTGTGAATTTCAAGTTCTTTTTTTGTTGAATAAAAAAAATAGTTTTTTTTTTTGACAAATAAAAAATAAAAAATTAGTTTTGTCCACAAATTCTAACACAGTCGATAAAAATGTCAAAATTGTTAAATTGGACGTCATGATCGTGATTCAAACACGGACTCTTGCGTAAATTTTTAATAGCCTGCAATTTCGTCTATCTAAAAAAATTGGCTGAAAGTCGTTTTAAAATAAATTTGTTTTTGGTTAAATGTTGACCGCCGATCATTGGTTTTTTTTATCCATAGCAGACTCTTATGAGTCATCATAGTAAAAGAGTATATCCTTAAATATGTGCTTTTCTTGACAAAATCCTCATATATGTGCTAGTTGCTACTTTATTTTTTAAAAAAAGGAATTGCAATCTCGAGTCTTGTAAGATTACACATATGGTAAAATTTGTGCTCACTAGTTTTAACATTGTTGTATTTTTTTATTTTGAGTGTTAACAGCCTTTGATGTTTTCCTTGCTTCTTGAAGGCCCTCTGGAAATTGAGAACTTACATTCGATATCTTGCCTAAGTTTTCTTTTCTCAACTGAATTTTTATCCATATGAGATCGAACTTCTAACCACTCAAAGGTATAAGAGTCTTCTATCATTCAAACGACCAACCAATGTTAGGATAATATCATACTCTCATAACTGTTGATTACTATTTTACATGTATTTACCTTATTTTAACGTGCAAGCAAATCCTTTATTATAATATTATGCATGCGGGTGACTAATTGATGAATTAAACAAAACAAAAATGTCAAGAAATATCTCACCAAGATTATCCACGTCGTTTTATAGCAAACTGACAACACCTAAAATTTGTATTTTTGTGCAAGATTATGGATGACATTGATATATATTCTTAAAAATAGGAAGCAAAGTAAGACATTGTCACTATCTATAACTGACCTCATTTAAAATTTCATATATCTATAAATAGAACAATGCAATAGTTTTCTTTGCATCCTCACATATACAACTATTAAGGAAGGAAAAATATTAGAGAGATGGAGTTGAAGATGAAGATAGCTTTGTTACTTTTTTTCTTAGGTTTGACCACAACCATTATTGATGCTCGTTTTGAACCAAACTCCCTCATCACTCAAGTGATATCCAATGGTGTCAAATCAACATGTAAACCTTGCTGTGATAATTGTGGTTGCACAAAATCAATCCCTCCTCAGTGTCGTTGTACTGATGTTAAACCAACATGTCACTCAGCTTGCAAGACTTGTAGGTGTTTTGAGTCATTCCCTTTGAAGTGTGATTGTCTTGATATCACTGACTTTTGCTATGAACCATGTAACTCAACTATAGCTAAGGCTCATTAAGATTAATGAGAGAAAGCTAGTTTTAATAACTATGATGTTATTAGACAAAGTCATTTAGGCTTTGTTTTCTTCTACTAGGAGAATGAATAATTAGAATAAAATCTATTTGGACATGCATGTAGTTTGTTTGCTCAAACACTGCTGTGCCAAAATGTTAATAATAATTTCCTTTGTAATGTTGCAAAATGTTTGTTTTACTGTTTGTTTTAATTAATTTCCCCTTTGGTATGATTTATTTTGTACTTTTTTCTCTAATAGGTACCCTTCTCTAGGGGTAATCCTATTTTTGGCACTCTTGGATTTGTACCTTACATATTGTTCTGCATTTCGAATCACAGAAAAATGATTTTATAAAAATTGGATACATATATTATATAGAGGAGTGTTATTTGAACAACCAATTTGGTTGACAACTTATTTGACAACCATAATTTACAAAGAAAAGATAGATATTTGCACGGAAATCATAGCAATAGAGAGATAAAGTAAAAAATAATGTGAGTATAAGAGATAAAGTTGTCACAAAAGTTGTCGCCAAATGAATGTTCAAATATCATCTCTCTATTATATATGTAATAACACGTACATGAACTTCAAAGAATAAACATGTACATGAAAAGAACATGTATAGGATGCAGTTGGTCTAGTAGGTTATATACTCAATTTATAAGGATGTGAGTTAAAATCTCGCATGTGACATGGTAATCTTTCGGTACTTTTTATAAGTGTCCTTTGAACCTTAAAATTTATCTTAACCATGTAATCTTACTCGGCTATAAAGGATTAGTTGCATGAAAAGTGATGGCATTGATCCCTTGTGCAAATGTTCTCTCCTTTACTTTTCCATTCTTTCATTTTGTATGGAGAGTTTTAGAGTAGAGTATTTTGAACGATTAAGTTTTTATTTTGATATACATTTAAAAAAATTAAAAAATAAATAAAAGGATAACATGATATAGTTGATCATATAACACTTCAATCACATTTAGCGAAATGATATATCTAATTGACTTAAGAACTCTATAAATGACATTTCTGATTTTTGGATGAGATTTCTATCCTATCTTCCGAGACATCAATTATTTCATGTAGTATGTCAAGGACAGATTTCAACAAGTTATAGTACTAGATGGTGATGGTTTTGTATTTATTAATGGAACAGTGACAAATTCCACAATTATCACAAAATTCACAGTGCCACAAGTTGCATGATGGTAAGAAAGAAAAAACACAACAGAAAGAAAACAGTAAATAGTGTTCTGCATTTCAATACATTATTGGCAGTGAACATCAGAATATCTTTTTAGGATATAAATATTGGATAGACTATAGAATAGTAAAGATTTTTATTTTATTTTTTGTTATAGAGTAGTAAAGAGTAGAAGTAAATTTGTTAGGTGGTTGTTAAAGAGTTGTTACTTTCATTATTCTTAGAAAATCTTCAAATAGCCCTCAAGATTATCATCTTCATTATATACCTTCTGTCATTTCTGTTTCAACCTCACTACATCAATAAGAAATCCTTCTTTCATTTGCAATCTTTATTCTAGTAAGAATTATTCCTCTTTATTCAAATCTGTCCAACTTTAGGAATTCTTTCTTATACCAAGAGAAAGGTTCCTAACATTTTCATTATCTGATTATTAACTGTTGGAGAAACAAATAAATACTATTCATGCACTTGTAATCAAATCATAGTAGAACCAAACAAACAACATCCAAGCCTACCCAATAAAAAGGGGGAGGGATGTTACCAACTCACTCATCAAATCATTTCTTCAAGAATTTTTCAAACACATGATGAAATTTATAACCGATGCAGATCATGATGCAGAAAACACAATCAACAATAGATTCTCTGTACAAACTCTTCACTTTTTTCCGGTAGGTGTGTTTCGCTTCTCTTCCAGTGTTGTTCCCTCCATAAGTGCGACTTGCGCTTCGTTCACCATCCCTAGCCCAGACAAAGAAACAGATTGAAGATAAGATGCAATGTGCCATAGAGGGGAAATTACTTGTGCTTGCATCGCATCGTTCATTGCTTCTTGAGGCATGTCGTTAATGAGATAACACAAGCTGCGACGTGCATGGACAGTTGGAGAAACCATTGTTCCAACATCAATGAACTACATGTGAAACAGTGAACTCTCATTACAAAAAATAAACTAAAAAGAACCGAATCAAATGTCAAATATAACTGCTAAATAGGAAGGATCCAAAAGTGCTACTGAAATGCTTCCTTCGTTGACTTGAGACAGAATCGAATATAAGAATCAAACGCATTATTCATCATTGTGAAAATCTCACATCAAACCAATGTGTTAAAAACCAAACCAGGTGTCAGGCGTCGAACTGACGGGACCTCTGGATTGGTTCAACCGCCTTAAACCGCCCGAACCACGACGAAACCGTGATTGAAGTGCCAAAATAAGTGAACCGTAGTAGAGGACTGTACAATGTTCTACCAGTTGAACCATCAAGTTCCCTTCGGTTTTTAAAACATTGCATCAGCAACAACTGTAGAATACTGACGGATATATTCTGTATCATGCAAAAAGTTAAAAATACCAAACAAAACAAAAAAACTACCTGTGTGTAGCACTCTATTGCAAGTTTGAAGTCTTTGTGCCGGAACGCAGCATCTCCTTTTTGCTTACAATTTAGTGAGTCCTGCATTTGATCCGTCCACATTTGGAAAGACAACTGCAGTTCAGGGAAGATTGCGCACAAAGTTAGCATTGGAAGAAAATAACGGACAATCATAGTTTGTATGAGTAAATATATTACACGTTAATAACCATGAGAAATATAAAAATTAATAAAGAATCTAATATTTTAAGAGATATATTAAAAGGAATGTAGCAATTGATTGAAACCTCATTTGCCACCCCATCATCATCTTTATAGCCAATATTTTCGAGAACTTCATGTATGGCAGTCAAGTCCTTTCTTGAACATGCATCGCCAAGTGGGGACAACGAAGCAGCAATGGTAGCACTATGTTGGATACCCATCAATGAGTGGGAAGGAACCTAGAAAGAAATTAGTAGTAAATATCTTGGTTAGACAAAATAATCAGGAGTAGAACTTGATTAGCTTTGTTCTGTTTTTTCAAGAAAGTCATTCATGTGTGCGCCAAGATATGTAAGTAGGAATATAGAAAAATAAATTGATAGAAAATCCATTGATCACATTTGGTCTTTGCCTTGACTCTAAAAGAAAACCTATGTGGTGGTATTTTTTAATCTTACTACTAAGAAGTGATACTTAGCTAATTACTATCACACAATAATAATAGACAGCCACACCTCTGTTTCTTTTTGAAGAGGAGCCAAAGCAGCCACTAACGACTTTGTATTAGGTCGTTCTCTAGGTTCATACTGTAAACAACGAGATGCCAACCGCACCAACTCAGTTCCATCATCTTCAGAAAATTGTCCTTCCAGACAAGAATCTGTGAGCATTTGAATATTTCTGTCACGAATCAAATCAAGGGCCTGCTCGAAGAAAAAAAATCAAATCAGGTATTCAAGTACATATAAATATACAAATATGGATACTAGATGAAACATGGAGTATCTTCAACTTCACAAATCAATGGTAAATATTTTTATCAATTGGAATTAAGTAATAATTAATAAAGATTTACAATATCTATCTACTTTTATTCATTCCTTTCCTTCTTTTAGGAGGATATAGGTGAGAGAGAGAGAGAGAGAGAGAGAGAGAGAGAGATTCCTTCTTTTATGAGGATATAGGTGAGAGAGAGTTATTTTCCCCAAAATAAGATGACTTACATGACTGGGAGGGATATGCTTCCCACTAAGAAGGTCAAGCAAAAGAGTGCCAAAGCTATATATTACACTTTCTGGTGTTACTCTCCCTACAGAACAAAGAAGAGTCATAAGAAATCCTGATCACTCAATTTTTACAAAATATTTACGATCATAAATGTTAAAACGCAAGACAGGTTTTCTGTTAAACATTGTTAAACTGCAAGAAGAGCAACTAATAATCATGCACATCAGGAGAAATAAGGTTGGCTTGGTGGCTAGAGTGAGGGAGTTGAAGAGTGGAGTTATAAGGAAAGAGGTCGAGGGTTCGCTCCCCACTCTCAGCATAATACTGACAATACTAACATTTTTCCGTTTCAAAAAATAAATAAATAACCATGCACATATTATGCCTTCTTATCACGGTTTAATTACTTTGTAGTCCCCTGAACTATCTGAGGATTTTTAATCAGGTCCCTAAACTAATTGGATTCTTGAAATTGTTAGTAGTTTGTAACTGGGGTCTAAAACTAAAAAAATTTAATTAAGTTATAAACTTTAAAAAATTTGGAGTTAGGTTCCTAAACTTGGGGACCCAAATACAAATCATTCAAAAGTTTAGGGCCCTAATTAAAATCATTTAAAATTTTGGGAGGAACCTAGTTAGAAATTATTCAAGAGTTCAAGGCTTGATTAAAAAAATAGTACAAAGATCTAATTAAATACTTTTGACAAATTCAGGAACTCAATTATAAATTTTTTAATTCATGACTTATTTAAAATTTTAGAAATAGTTTGAGGACGAACAGAATAATTAAACCTATTATAAATTGATTCTCGAGTATGCAATGAGCTCAGACTTCAGGTAGAATATACATCCACAGAATCTGTCTCCTTTTTTTGGTTACATAGAAGAAAATAAATGAAACGAATTTAAGCTAACTTAAGCACCGTTGTAACACTTTTTCATCGTTTCAGATTTCCTTTATGTTTAAACGATGTTAGACTTTTGCTACTCATGACTGCAATAACCTGTTCAGCAGTCACGTTAAGCTTTTCTAAATTGTTATTTGACACACAAATAATGGTATTGTAATACTAAATGAATCGTAACTTTTCTTCATATTAGCTCAAATAATGGTATTGCAGTAAAAAGATATGGCACACCAGTTCTGAGATACTCTGGAGGAGTAAACGCCAAATTTGTGCTATAACTTTTTCCGTCCCTACTATTCTTCATAAGGCCAAAACTTGAAAGCCTGGGATTACCGTCCTGTAAATTTTAACATATTATTTACTATTTATATTAATCAAATTATGTTAAAAACATATTAAGAAGGGGAGTACAAACTTACCTCATCAAATAGAACTCTATATGCATTAAGGTCATGATAGAGGGCACGACCATTGCTTGTGCAGTATTCTAGAGCTTCTGCAAGATGTAGAACAACTCTGAGTCGCATTGCCCATTTCATTGGTTGAGAATCCCCTGACATAGACACATATACCGCTTCAACAATACAATCATGACAATGGTATCAAAGAAAACAGGTTCTCAATAGAGAGAGGCTCAAACATCATGATGTTTGTTGAGTTTGAATGCCACAGTTTGAGTTCTGACCTTCAAAATTAAAATAAATAAAAATGGTTTCACCCTTAAAAGATAATTTTCACACCTCAAAATTATTTTGTTGCATACATTTAGTAATAGTTGATGCTAGTTTTGTTGATAACTTAGTACTTCAATATATAAACCTTCCTTAAACTGGAGAACATTATTAAATTTCAAATGAAAAAAGATTGAACTATGGCGATGGCGTAGGTACTAATCCCATACTATACACCAATGAAGCCTTAGTATTGACTCATAACAAAGCCGATGATCAATACAAAAAATGAAAAGATAAACAATTACTTGACACTGATCTGATTTCAAATATGAAAAAGGAAGGATGACATATGCATGAAACGAGCTATTACAGTGGAAAAGGTGTTTTGCAAGTGTTTCGTTTGGCATATATTCAGCCACAAGCAACCTCTCATCGTCTTCACAACAACAACCAAGCAAATTTGCCAATCTTTCGCTACGAAGCTGACCGACCAATCTAGCTTCCTCCTACAGTTACCAAAAATTTTTCTCATTAATTAATTGAAAGTGAAAAGGACAGAATCAAAGGAAAACATAACAGCACAACTTTGTGCACTAGCTTCAGAAAAATAATCAAACATAACCATTTTATTGACTATTATGAATACCATGGATAACATATTGTTGCAACCATGGTTCAACAGTAAAAAGATACAAAAAATGCAAACAAAGAACACATTACATTTGACATAGTTAAGCCAATTGTGCCTACGTCTCCAATTGCAGAGCGGCTGCAATACCTTTCGATTATTCAAGCTTAGAGACTAGAGTACAGCTTGCATTTAAATACTACGATCCAGTTTACACTTTACAAGATTACCCGTAAACCGTACCACTCAGGCGGTCTGTTCACTTATCAGTAAACAATGAGTCATACCCAACACATACTTATAAGTGATGTCACCTTTTAATCACTAAACACAACCTACACGAGCACACTCGCATGTTCCCATTAATGGCATTTCATGCTCGAAACGCTGTTTTGTGTAGTGCAAGGTCGTGAACACAAGAATTGAAAGTTTAAGAGTATGTTTGAAGAAGTTATTAAAAAGAAAAACTAAAATTTACCAAAAACTGACGAGCATCGGGCCAAGCACTTTTATTAAACCTCTTAACAACAATCCTCGTTTGATTCTCCATCTTCCCTTTATAAACAACATTTGGAGCCTTTTCTCCATGTTCAGAAACTATATTCTCAACATTAAAACCAGATGTTGCATTATTAAGTTGCTCCAACGTAAATTCCCGAAATGAAGTTCCATCATTGGTCTCAATTCTATTCTCATTTTCTGCAACAAACATCATAATATACACAAATCAAGTATCAATAATAGTTCACTCAGCATAACAGAATGTACTACGGTATATCACTTTTACTTACCAGCATCTGGAACTTCAGGAATAGATGCTTTAACTTGTGAGTCCACACAACATGGTACCAAGCTGGAGCACTGAATCCCCATTTTGATACACTTAAATCAGATTAAAAGGAACAACAACCTCTTCCACTTTTAATGATGTGTCTTTTATATATCCGAATACAGCATTCACTCCACTCAGCTACACACGGACTCTATGAAACTCTAACATATTGGACTCTACCAGCGCTCATATATCTGTAATACATTGCAGCCACAAATGCCTGTGAATCATATCAGAAAGCTTTGTTTTAGTTAAGGTAAATCGAAAAACCAGCAAGAAAAGTTCTCATCCTAGTCCACTTTTGAGCAACACTACCACAGATACAAAAGCCAAACACAACACTGACACATCAACACCGATAATAATTTGAAAAAATAGGACAATTCAAGATAACCACATGTGCTGCTAGTGTCGTGTCGGTGTCAGATACAGTGACACACCTTCAATGTGAAGTGTCAGTGTCAGATACAATGACACACCTTCAATATGAAGTGTCACTGCTAGATAGGTCCTTGATTACTGCTAAACAACAAAAACAGAATCATCCATAGATTCGGTACTAAATTTTCAGGCAGCAAAAGCATCATCATTAACCTTCTGCCAAAATTAAAGACAAGACAAACATCAACAATGCAAAAATGTAAAACTACCTCATTTATGAAAGAGGAAAATCATATCATTTTTTCCTTTATTGGATTGATGATGATCTCATATTCTTCAGATAAACTTAAATGTGACAACCTAACAACTTGTAATAATCTTCAGCATTTAAAGCCCCCTCCCCAAAACCATACAAATAATAAATATCTAAAATGAACATTTAATTGCATTTCACCAAAGTGGGGCAAATCATAAACACAAAAATGTTAAATATTCAACTTCTTATGATCTCTTTGCATATCTTTTTTTTAGTCAACTCAATGTATTCTGCTACTAAATATTTATCATTCAAAATTAAACACTAAATAAAGTAACACGTTTTCAACTTATCTAAAAGCTACTTCACCTTTTTAAGCTTCTTCTTCTTCTAAAAGTTGATCCACCTGGAGCTGATAAAAAAAAAAGGATCACTTTTTCAGTTTTTTTTTCTTTTTTCTCGATTAAATCAATATCTTTACAAGATCCACATTTTCGCATAAAAAAATAATCTCAATCTGCAAAGTTCGAGTCTTTTTCTCGATTCAATCAAAACCCACTTAAAATTTTCCTCAGAAAGTCAATAATTTTTCCTTTTTTTCTTCAGAAGCTAATAATTCTTCAACCCAGATGAAGAAAAATATTAAAAATCCAATTTTTAATATGAATAAACTCAGTTGAGAAGAAAAAAATGGACTCAGATGAAAATGAAATGAAGATTTTTGTATTGAAAGTGAAAATAAGAATGATGAATAAATAAAGAAGATAGGGATGATGGGGATATGCCTAACTGCCTAAGCTCATGAATTGTATTTTGTTGACCCTTCCATTTTGGTGTAAAGTGTAAACTATATAATAAAATAAAGATAGAAGACTCAATTTTCTCTCTCAAAAAAAAAAAGGACTCAATTTGATGTTAATAATTTTTTCTTATTTCAATTTATTCTCTGATAAAAATATATTTAAATTAATTTCTAATATATATATTTGAATTTTCAAAATAAAAATTGAATTTTCATTCTAAAATCAATACACCTAAAAACTATAAATAAATAAACCAACTTTTCAGTTTATCAAGCTAACACCAAGTACATTATGGTTCGGTTTTGTAATAAACAATGGATAGCCAATAGCTGATAAGATAACTTATAATAAATAAGCTTGTAGTTGATAAGCTAGCTTATAATTGATAATGAATAAGTCAGCTGAATGAATTTATAATGTTTGATCAAATTAATAGTCGAATTCAACTTAAAAATATGAAATGACATAAAATGGTATATGTAATCAATATTAAATTTCCAATTAAGACTACAGGTGTAAAATAGGATAAAATATGATAAGTTATAAGCTTTAATAAGTTACTTGAATTAGCTTATAAGAAAATGTTATAAGTTCGTGAGAAAGCGACGGTTATCAAGTAGGTCTTTTCCGATGAAATGAAGACATAAGCTATAAGCTCAAAAAAAATGTCTTGTTAAATAGACTCTTGACTGACAGTCTTATAGTGTTTTCATCAAAGTTTAATGATATGTTAACGACACTTCACCGACAATCTTATAGTGTATCTAATTTTAACTTAATCTCTAATTTATAGTGTTTCTATTACGAACTCAATCTCTAAGTCTATGAGACCTTAACCTTTATCAATTAGATTATTTAATATTCGCCATAGATTCTCCGCTAACAACTAGAATGTTTTGTACTAGCTTTAATCGAAGTTCATGTAAATTGACAATAAGATTGAACCCATCAAATTAATTAATCATTGAGTCAGATAAGTACCAAACCAAGCACTGTTACTTTGAATGAATAAGTACCTGTTATACTCATAAAAATTAATATCAATTATATTCTTTATCTTATTTACTTCTTAGACTTATCAATAAATGATGCATGCGATTTATATAATAGATCACATACATCTATGTGATCTATATAATATACCACATAAATTATTTATTGAATGAATCTAAAAAATAAATCTTTGTTTATAATAGTGACCGGATGTTGTAGTATTTTCTATGTTAAAAAACATATATTAATGTGCTACATTTATTGTGAATTATTATCATTTTTATATCTTATTAAGTTTCATTTTAATTTTAAAATAATCTTAGGATTCCACCGGCAATGTATTTTGGATTATTTTTATTATTGGCTGTAATTGGGGTTCCAAAGTCAAATCATGCACATTCAACCAATAATTGAGTTCATGTGTACACTATCTAGAAAAAGCATATGCTGGATTTCAACATACAAGGGATAAGGAGAACGAACAACAACTAAGGAAGCATTAAATTCAATTGAATTCACTATTCTACCATATGAATCAATTGTCAGACACTTTTCCCCTTCAAAAAAAAAATGTTTTGTCAAACACTCAAATTGTAATAAATTTTGGCAAAAAGAATTAATGCTTATAACTGTTTCTTCCTTTTATCCTTAATGAAAAATAAGAACACACATTAATTGAAATTGAAATATTTTTGATACAGTCCCTTTGAGCTTTTGTTAATTAGCTATATTTCATGGAATACATTTGATCAACCTAATCATGCTTCTTTTAGTATATAAAATTGTTGATTGCAGCTAGCTGTCTTGTTTTTTAGTTTGCATAACAACTCTTACAACGTTTCTCATTCATGAATTTCTGTTTGAAAACAGGAAATCAATTTTAGTTTTCTATTGTATATTAAGAACACAACAACAACGCCAAAACAAGTTGATATAAAATACGAATTATTCCCTCCAAAAATAAAAAACTAATTATTAAACCACTCATAATAGTTAGGGAGAATAGGATATGTTGGGGAAGCACTTCTTTTGTTGCAAGAAATATATAATATTTGATATTTTAGAGATTACCTCATCCTTAGGCATCAAGTTCATGAGGCTTAAGAACGGAATGATTTTGAATGTTAATTGTAGCAATGAACTCCTATATTTCTACGGCATTTTTATCAATTGCATATTTTCAATCAAATTTTTTTTTCTTTTTCTTTTTTGTTTTTTTCTCATCACATGATTATTTTCAACCAAATTAAAATCATCAATCATTCAAAAACTTAAAAATACTTTTTAATTATATAGTTAGGAGAAAAATGTACCTTAAGATTCACAAGTTCTTGTTGATACGATATTCTTTTTATTGCAACAACATACTCGTACAATTGTGGGTGTGTCAAGTTCTGGGCTTCATTGCTTTGCACTTGTTGAAAATTGAGGTAGAATTTTTTTTTCTCAAATCCGTTTAGTCTAGAAATTTTCTTTTTTATTTACTTGCTTTTTCTTTTTCTTTTTTTTGTCTTGTCCCCTCTATGATCGTAAATGAAGATGATGATGTGTCAATCTTTTTAGGGAAAACATTTCTCCCAACTATGGGAGCCCATATTGATCTAAAAAATGAAAAAGTTCCTCTCAATGTAGATAAAGAGGAAGATCAATCAGTAATTTCTAATCCTTTAAATGGTTGTCTATCCAAAAAAAGCTCACATGTAAATACCACTAAAGAAAATTATATTGAATCGTCTACCCAAAAAGTGTGGAAGCCATCACAAATTGAACTTGGAAATAGAAAGGAATAAAGAAAAATGTGGGAATACATGACTAGGATTTTTGGATGAGAATTCCACCAAGAACAATGGAAAGTTTTAAAAATTGAAGGAAAAGAAGAAACTCAAAAAGAAGGCCCTTTTCCCAAACTTTCACCTTAAAACTCAAAGAGACAATGGGTCAAACTAAAGATCTACAATAACACTTTGTGGTAAGCAACCCATACTTTTATGTACTAACAAAATTGTTTTGTAGTTTTAGAAGTTGTTTATGAAGGTAAAAGGAATAGGGAAGTTGAAGAGTGGAGGCCAAAACACTAAAACACAAACAAAAAAAAACCTTGTACAAACATCATGGATCATTAAGGTCACCCCTAGTGAGGGTTTGTGTCCATAATGTTCCCGCTAAAATCGTTAAATGTTACCTAGTCATTTCTTCTAAATGATATTGATTTCCATATGCCTCAAAAATATAAACGATATTCAAGAAAAATAGGTTGCTAAAAAACTTAAAATGGTATATCAATTTTTTTTTTTTGAAAGAAATTTAATTTCTTTATCTGGCCAAAAACTAACTCTTGATTTATGCATGTTTTCACAAGAAAATAAGTATCATGAATTCTTGAGGACGTGTAACTAAAGGAGTTTATGATTCCAGGAACTTAAGATGATGACCCCTTGATTGTTGAAATTTACTAATACTTATACATACAATTGAATTTTTATTCTTTTTTCTTTGATGCAATGTTTGTCTTAAAAAAATTTTTACCTAAGCTTATTGTTTGAGGACAAACAATGGTTCAAGCATGGGGGAGTTTGATGACATGATATTTTACCTTATTTTTATTTAAGTTCTTATTTAATAAAAGAATATGTTTACTTAAGAGTCTAAGATTTTAATTATTGGAAAGTGGAACTAGTGATTAATTGATTAGTATTTTCTTTAGAACTTGAACTGATACAAAAATAGATATGAGCCAAACTGCTTTCTGAACCTCATATTTTTTTGTTGCAATCTATCATCTGAATTGGGCCAACTAAATTTTCGTTCCTTGGGCCATTTACAGTTCAGTATGTCAATACAACATTTATTTCTTCTTCTACACAACAGACCTGCCATTCACACCTTCCTTTCTTCAGATTTACTATAACACACCCGTGCAGTTAAAAGTAGAAGAATACATATAATTTCCTTTTCCACTCTCCATGTTTCTCACGCACCTTTCCAAAACCCAAAAATGCCTCTGAAGTTTTGGATTCTGGAATCCAAAATGAGTTTATCCGCTATTTTGGAAGAGAACAAAAATTGGTCATGGTTGGTTGAGCCGTGACTAAGTGTTTTTTTTTTTAAAGATTTTTTACTCATTTAAATTATATAATCTAAACAGAAAACAAGTGTTTTTAAGCATTTCTATTTTAGTATTCAAACACCCTTTTACATGATTCAAACATTTCTCGTGTCAAAGTTAAATTTTATATTTTTTCCCATGATTTTTTGGCACAATAGAGGTTCGGAGCATGTAAAAAGGGCGTTTGGATCCTAAAATTTGAAGTACTTACCATGCGTGAACCGTGGCGAAAACAAATGTGACTATTTTTTTTCCACTTTGAAATGGTTGAAACACTCTATTTGGTATTTTGAATCTAGAAACTGAAGAACATTTTTGAAATTTTGAAGGACGCATGAGAAACAGTAAGGGTGTGAAAAGAAATTCTCAAGAATGTCTTGAATGAGCTTGGCTCATTATGAGAACAAGAAAGCAAGACTCTTAACTCACAAAATCCCCCAATTTCATTCCAAAGATAGAACAACGTGTATTTTTTTTTGTCAAGTAGCTTAGTGACTAGAATTTCACTTTTCAAGGTGAATAAATGGAGAATCCAGGGTTTAAATCCCGACTTTTGCATGTATAATGTGGTGTCTATACTAGCTGAGCTATACGCACGAGACGATACAACAATGTTTCTATCCTTGTGGTAGTCATTTTAATATACTAGTAATTTAATTTTTAGCCATTTCAATACTTTTTTTCAAAATTTAGGGTTCCTCTTGTTGATGAATTTCACATTTGTATTCCATTATCACTGACCGTAAGTTCGATTTGAGTGAAACCAATACAAAAAACGATCGTGTGAATGTCATCTACATTATCCACCATTTTATTTTCTAATTCGAGGTAAGTTTCTTTTATCCAATTTTGGAATTGATATTTTCGAGTATGCTCTCCAATTTTATATTTCGCCTTTAACAATAACTTGTTGAGTTAGATTGATTGGAGGACGATGAGTCTAATGAAGATAGTGTAGCCACATATGCCTCTCACACATAATTTATATTCGCTACGCCTATCTTTCAAGTCAGTTTCTAGTAATGACAATTAGCAACAAAGATCAAGTTTAAAGATGAAAAAGTTTTTTTGAAGGAGATCAAAAATTAAAGTCAATACATTTAAATGGACAAAATAATGTACCCATGAGCCCCGGACACAAAAAAAAAAGGACAAAATAATACTTAAACCCACCTCCAAAAATAATATTATCTAACCCTAAATAAAATTATGTAATTTTATAAAATAAAAAAATGTTACTATATTAGGAGCATATTGTATGTATAGAATGTAAGCATAGATTCTCAAAGATTTGAGAGATTTTTGGTGATATAGGCCGATCTATTAGCCAACACCCTAACGTCGTTGCACTTGCAAGTTGCAACAAAATAATGATAGGATCCTACAAGGCGCGTGGATAGATAGAGATTAATAAATTCCCTTCTTTTATTGACAATCCCCAAAAATTTATTTGTTTATATTTATGGCTCTGTCTATGGTGTGAGACTTGAATAGGTCTCCTACCGTAGGAGACAAAGTTTTTTTTTTTTTTTTCAAAAATAATATGAACCATTGGATAAGTATTCATCAACCCTTTGATCAAAATATTTTTTATACACTTCTAACACTCAATTGCTTTCTTTTCTTTTATTCTAAATTTTTTTTGACAAAAACAAAACGATATTCATTCATTCAAATCAATATAGTATATAAGATACAAACATTGTTAAAAACGTAAAGGGTGAATCTACGAACAAACTCACATCACCCAAGTTAATAGCATACAACAGCAAAATGCCTACAAATAATATGATAAGTTTTATATACAGATACCATTTCCTAAGTTTAATTCCAATTTCCATTTCATTTTTTAAAATCGAAATTTATGTTTAAATATGAGTTAAATATGTTTTTGGTCCCTATAAAATTGGGAACTTCTAAATTTAGTCCTTACTTAATTTTAATAGGTTTTTTAGTCCCTGCAAAAAAAAATTACTTCTAATTTTAGTCCTTGTTACAATAAAGTTTGTTTAATTATCCTTAAACTCTTAAATTTTGAACAATTTTTTTATGACAAGTTTATAACACTATGAAAGGTTCATTTACTAAAATTTTGAATTTTTTAACATGAAACGAATTAAATATGAATTTTTTAAAACGACAAAAGTTAAAGATAAAATTAACAAAATCTGGACGTAGAAATCAAATTTTGCAAAATTTTTTGTAGAGGAACTTATATTAATGTTTTTAACACGTCTGCGAAATATTGCTCAAAAACTCAAGAGTTTAAGCATAAATTAAACAATTTTGAATTGAGAAGAGATTAATCCTGAGTGCAGAATTTTTTTTTAGGGACTAAAAGAATTATTAAAATTAAGTAAGGACTAAACTTAAAAGGTCCCAATTTTATAGGCACCAAAAACATATTTAACCCTTTAAATATTAACTTTGGTGGGTCATATTCCATATAAATCACAACCATTCATTGTCTTTTATCTACATCTAATGGTTTTAATTGATTTGAAAAGAAAAAAAAAAGTGGAGGTCTCCTACGGTAAGAGACCTATAAAGGTCTCCCACTGGAAACAGTACCTATATTTATGAGTCTAGAATTTTGGAGTGAAGCAAAGTTGTTTAAGAACATCAAATGATTACTCCCTCCGTTTCTAAATATAAATAAAATTGACTTTTTAGGTTCATTCAATTAATGATGTATATGGTTTATATTATGAACCAGATACATCATTAATTGAATGAACTTAAAAAGTGAATTTTGCTTATATTTAAAAACGGAAGGAGTGATTTTGAATTCTTTCAAATGCTTTATTTTTCGGATGAAACTTATTAATTGTCGTTATAAGTTTGTTTGACTAATTTTACGTATATTAAGAAAAGTTGATATTGCAGTTAATTTATCTAATTTATGTGAGAATTTTACCGAATTGTTCTTTGTTTATATATGTATTTATTTTGATCTTTCATATTTTAATGCAAGTTAGTAGTATTAATTAGATATATTTAGAAAAAAATTATAAATACATCTAGCAATTTGTTTAAGGACTTATTTTTATGGACTAGACTTTTTCTCAAAAGGAACTTATAATTAGGGACGGAGGAAATACTCTATCCGTTATTAATTATAAAATACTCTATCTGTTATTAATTATAAATAAATTTGACTTTTTAGGTTCATTCAATTAATGATGTATGTGGTCTATATTATAAACTACATACATCATTAATTAAATGAACCTAAAAAGTAAAATTTGTTTATAATTAAAAACAGATGAAGTAATTTTTAAGAATTAGAAGTGTGCTCTTCTTTAGAATTTTATGTTTGTTTATATAAAATTTTGTTCCGACTTTAATCGGATCTTGTAGATGAACAATGTAACTCGTCTATTTGATTATTTTTAAAAAATACATATAAAATAAAAAGAAATGATATTTGTACAATCATTTTTTAACAACTTTCTCTCTTATAATCACATCTCTTATTTATTAAAGTTAACCCGGAAGCAAATGTTTGCCCTAATTTTAACCTAATCCTAATGGTTAATTTTACTCTAATACCCCTGTTTAATTATTAATCCTATTTTTTCCTTCTCAACAAAATCACACCTAATCTCCTATTTTTTTTTGAAATGTTCTGAACACATCACACCTAATCTCCTATTTTTGTTAACAAAACAAATCTACCCTATTTTCCTTTTCACCACTTTGTTTCTTCTGTTTATTTCAACACTTTGTTTCATGCTTTCCTCCATCTAACTCCTAGATAGAAGGCAACATCCCACAAGTTAGTTCACCGCTTTATTTCTTCTGTTTATTTCAACACTTTATTTCATGCTTCTTCACTTTATTTTGACACTTTCGGCCATTTATAAATGCTTCTGCTATTTAGTTAGTTCACCGCTTTATTATAAATGCTTCTGCTATGTAGTTAGTTCACCGCTTTATTCTCCCTTCAATGATTAATTATTATCT
>Ga0228710_1002410_pt1 | contig 29417 bp, 24 predicted proteins | sample MedpolnodulmetaG_FD_177995 | JGI IMG/M metagenome (GOLD analysis project Ga0228710, IMG submission 177995) | Root nodule microbial communities from Medicago polymorpha collected in Santa Monica, California, United States - pink nodules | ecosystem: Host-associated > Plants > Roots > Nodule...
CTAAAGTTCTCTTTTCCCCTCCCCTCCAAACTCTCAAACAAAGTATAAGACTTGATGTTTTGTTGGAGCCTGCTTAGAGGATCGTAGTTATTAAAAAGGTTAACTTTGATTCCTTTTTGTTGGCCAGTCCAGACAAATGCTGTAGACCAGATGATGATTATGATCTCTTAAGATTCAGATCATCTAGGTGACTGCTTTCATTTTATTCAGAGTGAATCTACCAAAGCAACGTTTGATCCATACGACGTTTTATCTTTTCCTCTAACTTTCATTGACCCGAAGGATATTGTATCTTTGATTTAGCTCGATCAACTTCATCTTTTCTTGAAAATCCTTGTCATTCATTTAGATTATGAATGACTTAGATGATATGTCATTATTGGATCTTCTGACAATTATGAGTTCAACTTGAGAATATAGTTATGCACACTTTAAACACAATTTGATCATGATGCCATCAAATGAAGACACTCCTTTGTTTTTCCCCATGAGAAACCAAATCTATAAATTGTGTGACATGACTGTATTGTTGTTCGACGAAACAAAACTAATGCCTAGCCAAGATAAAACATGTGACCATAATTTAGATGTTTATATGTTTAAATGTTTCATTCATAATACCTAATTCATCACACAGATGGAATATTACATCCTCATCTAAGCATATTCCTCCCCCTATCGCTTCTCTCGATGCTACAAATGTATCTCCCCCACAACGAACCTCTACTTCCTTCCATATTTACCATCCCATTTATTTACCAAGGTTTTGTGCTAAAGATATCCATCTTATCTCCTTAACCTCCAACACCACTTTTCTAAGAGAGCCAAATTAAAGGCTCTTTGATTTCTCACCCTCAACCGCCTTTCTCTTTGGGTAAGCACATTTTGCCCAATGAACCCAATGAATTTTACGAGCTTTCTCACTCCCACCCCATAAAAAATATTTGAACAAGGACTTGATTTTAAAGATGATACATGACAGAGCTTTGAAAAAACATAGGATGCACACTGGCAACGAGGCTAAGACGACTTTCAAGAGAATAAAACGACCACCTATAAATAAATTATGACGCTTCTAATAAGACAATACGTCTCTTATACGACGACCATATGATTTCAAAATTATAATTTACTAGAATTATCTCCAATTGATAACCCAACATATTTAAAAAAAGTCGTACCCACCTTGTAATTTAACATTAATGCAGCCCATTCAACCAATAGCCATCAGTATTAATACCATCTAGCAAACTTTTATGAAAGGTTCCCTTCAACCCAAAAAGAGTTCAAAAAGCAACAAAGCGGTCTCATTGTACAAACAGTACACCAACTTTTTCGCCCAATGATTAATATATCATCTATAGACTCGAGATGGGTAACTTTGAAACATCACTTGTACCCACTTGAAAACGATATAGTTTTTCCAATCTTATAGCCTTGGTAAACAATGAGTTAAACTCCTTAACTTCAATTACAAACACAGAAGGTGATAAGGGATCCCTCTGCCTTAACATACGATCCATAATAAATTCATCGACGGGACAAATATTAACAGTAATTGAGAATAATGTTTTCCACTTACATTATGACATCCAAGACATTCGTTTTAAAGGAAAATCCATCATTCTCAAAACATAGTCAAGATAAGACCAATCCATCGAGGCACAAGCTTTCTCAAAAACAACTTCAAACATGATTCATTCCATCTTATTCTTCTTAGATTCATCCACAATCTCCTTGAGAATCAAGACACCTTATATAATTTGTCTATCCTTCACGTAAGCCTACTGAGACTCGAACATCGTCTTTCCAATAACACATTTTAGACAATTTGCCAAATTTTAGAATGCACCTTATATACACAATCAACCAAATAAGTTGGTATATAAACCGCCAAAAATTAAAGTTTCATCTTCCTAGGAACTATAACAATGAAAATATTATTCAAGTCACGCACTAGCCTTCCATGGATATGTAAACAAATAAAGAACCTCATAAAATCTTCTTTAGTGTCTTCCCAAAATTCTTTTAAGAACCCAAAATTAATCCCATCGAGATAAGAACTTTTGAAGTTGTCACAGTCTCACACTACTTTTTTTTTTATTTCCTCCAAAGAAAATTGTTGAGTTAAAGAAACTCCGTTTAACTTTAATATGCTCTTAACAGGCATTGTACACATAGAGGTGTCAATATCATGGGGCTTTGAAGTTTAGGCCCCAGCCCACATAGTAAGGGGGCTTGAAAATTCACAAGATTAAAAAGCCCACATTCATGCAAGCCCACAAATAAAAAAATCAAAAGGCCCCAAAGCCCCAAAATTTCTATAAACATTTTTTTAAAAAACAAATAACTTTTTTTTTACCGAAAAAAACTTTATTTTTACCAGAAAAACTTTTTTTTTTACCGAAAAAACTTTTTTTTTACCGTAAAAAAACTTTTTTTTTTTGCCGGGAAAAAAAACTTTTTTTTTTTACCTTTATAGTGGGCCTTTTTTAGGCCCACAAATAAATAGATTTTAGAGTGGGCTTGACCCCAAATATTTTGTTCAATTAGGGGGCTTTAATTTAGTGGGCTTGGTGGGAGCTTTTTTAAGTGGGCTTTGAAATTTGGGGCTCTATTGACACCTCTATGTACACATATTCGGTATACTCCGACGCCTCTTCTCACAATGATTGTTAAAGTGGTTGAATACCCCACCTTTTACTTCATTCACCCCTTCCTCTCTTTCTCTATTGATAGTAATGCTTAAAATCATTTATTCCCACCGTTAATCTTAACCAAACTATGGAAGAACTTAGTATTCGCATAACGTTCTTTTAACTATAAAACATGAGATCTCTGCCATTGAAGACTATTATGCACCCTTAATAAAGAACAAAAATTTATGAATCAATTCCTTTATTTGAATTTGATCTTCTTATGACAAACTTTCCTCCTCCTCTTTAACTTCTCTGAAGGAGAGCTGAAAGTCTTTCAACCCCCACAACATCTTACACACATTTTCCCCAACTTTGTATCCTGAATACAAACAATATTTGGTTTTTCTACCCGAATAAATTTTTGATTTTTTTCTCCGTCTATTCATCAAACGCCCTTACATTATAACATAATATCTTCGTTTGACCCTGCATACATTAAGGTTCAACACAAATGATTGTTCAGTAACGTTTGGGTTTTGTAAAGGATATTGACAATATATTCTTTAATAAAGAAGCCAATGAATTTATATTGATTAAGGAATGACTTATCTGCAAAGTCGCAAGTTCAACTTTCATTATTGTCGCAAATATATATTTGATGAATGATCTATAAATATTTCTATAAGTGTGTTTACTCGACTCAAGTAATTTCTCCAAGTCAAATTATGATAAGATTTTAAAACTCAACAGATTTTAAAAGAGAAATGCACATAAAATGGATATGGTCCGATTATGATAAGATGACAGCGTAATTCCGCGATTTGCTTCGGTCAACGCAGATGCATGGTCATAAATTCATACTCAGTATCGTATTTTTCTCTTTTTTTAATACTACTACCTGTCTCGTCAACCCTTAGACCATATGGTAGAGATAGAAAAAGTAAGCACACGGAAACCATTTGCAACACTACACAATAATATGGTAGCACAAACTTTTCAGTAAAAGGAAAGAGAGTAGCACATACTTTTGTATATAATTTGAATTTGAATTATAATATGGTGTAGTATTCTTTTTTTGGTACAATATGGTGTACTAGTATTTAATCTAATCTTATAACAATTTGTTTGCAGGAATTTCATGGTATTAAACTACTACTAATTTTGAAATTTTGGTACGTTATTTCGTCTAAATTTTATCAAAATTTCAGTTTTTAATTTGCTTGAACCGTAACACAGAAGAAAGTTGTATCTAAGTGCTTTTCCCCTTCTGCTATTGCAATAAATGTAGTTCAACAACACCAAACTCAAATTTCAATGCATGTGGCATTATTCAAAGAGGAAAAGAAAAAACCGTAACTAGACCGAAAAAAGAAAAGAAAAGACCACATTATTCAGAAAAGTATAACACAAAATTGTCAAATGTTAATGTGATGCCATTCCTTGATCAAATACCCTATAGTTTCAGCCAAAAGACAATAAAGTTGATGTTGAGAAATGGGGTTTTCTTTTCCTGGCAAAATCCTCGAATATTCCTCTATCTTCCAAGGTAATACTATGTTTTTATCTCATTAGCTTTTTTGACAACAAAATCATAATTAAATAATCATTGATTCCAAGCCTGTACAATTTTCCAAATTTGATTAATCTTAGGTTATTTCAAAACTAATTCATACTGTAACAATAAAAAACTAATTTCCTCTAAAAAAAAAACTAATACATATTCCGGTCTTTTAATTTTTGAGTATCATTTTTTTATTTTTATACATTACTGTTCAATGAATTTAGTGAATTTTTCAAGTATGAATTTACCTGCCATACACATTTTCAGTTTTTAATTATATATTATAATTATTAAATATTCTTTTATTTCTGTTTATAAATTTTAATTAATTTTTGTTGACTAATTTTAAAGAATTTTATTCAGGGATAAACATATCGTATAACCAATAATCCTACAAAATCTCTTTATCAAACAACAAAAAAAAATCTTGCAAAATCTTCTATATATTTTTTTTATACAAAATCCTCTTTATTTAATTGAATCTCATCCATTTTAACTAATTAGTTGTTTTTCAACTTTATTTAAAAATGAAATTAAGTATTTTATAAAAAAAAAATGAAATGAAGTAGTTCAATTTCTAAAATTCGAGATCATGTATAAATTATACAAATATTAAGCAATTTCAGCAATTATTGCCAGCACAAATGATTGAATATTACGTTTACACTCGCAATAAGATGGAAGATTTTACGTTGTATGTATGAGATGTACCCTCCATATCTAAATTTTCTAAGACACATTATTTTGTCAAAAAACAAGAAAAAATATGATATGCTATAAAGAATAAATCAAAACAATAAATTAAAGTAAGATACATTCACAAAATAAGATGTAAAATAAAAATATTTAAAATCCAAATTGAGATATACTAAGTTGCATAAAAAGATTCAAAGAATATAGCCTTAAAAATAATTTAAATAAAAAAATAATTGTTGAGTGAGATGATAAATAATCTCATTAAATTAAAGAAATTTTTATCAACATTTTAATTAGATAAATTAGTATATACAGTTGCAAGCTGACAAAAAAAGCCAACCAACTAACGTAGGAAGCAATTTAGTTTCACACATAAATGAATACAGTTGGACTGTGTCAAAAAAACAAGTCTCTTTCTTACAACTTCATAAAAATTTAAGTCATTTATTTGCGTTCTGTCTTAATAATTTTTTCTTCTGCTACTACTTTCTCTTTCTCTCTCTACACTATTTTCTCTTCTCTCAATTTCTCCGGCGACATTTCTTCTCTCTATTTGACTACCACCGATCACAATCCACTACCGCCGACCTACGCTACCCAACCATGGGTCATTGCTGCAGCAAAAGCATCGCAGTCGACAACGAAACTGTCGCCACCGATCACCACCACAAACCACCACCGCACCACACACCATCACCGCTTTCGGCTTCTCAACCTGTCTCCGGCGTCAGTGATGCTACTCCAGGAAGACAAACTCCGGCAACTTCTTTCTCCACAAGTCCGTTCAATAGTCCTCTTCCGGCAGGTGTGATGCCGTCTCCGGCGACGAAGACTCCGGGAAGGAAATTCAGGTGGCCACTTCCTCCACCGTCTCCGGCGAAGCCGATAATGGACCTGTACAGGAAGATGAAACCGAAAGATGGACCTATACCGGAGGAGCATGGAGAAGGTGGTGGTGGTGGTGGAGAGAGAACGTTGGATAAGAGTTTTGGTTATGGGAAGAATTTTGGGGCCAAATTTGAGCTTGGGAAGGAAGTTGGTCGAGGGCATTTTGGTCATACTTGTTGGGCTAAAGGGAAGAAAGGTGAACTTAAGGGAATTTCAGTAGCTGTCAAAATCATTACCAAAGCTAAGGTGAAAATTAAGATCATATTGTTTATTTGTTTTTTTATTATCATTATGATTATGATTGCTTTAAAATTTGAAAGTCAATTGTTAAGATAATTTGATGCGTGTTTAGTACTCTTGGTCAATTCAGGATCCATTGTTGACTTTTGTGAGTATTTCTGCGATTGATTTGAATTTTGTGTTAGTTGGAAGTAATTTTGTAGTGGGAAATGTAATACGTGGTTCATGTTTTCCATTTTTCTTTTTTGAATTTGGAAGTTCAATTTAGCGGTTAAGCGCTCTTCTTTGGAAAACTATGATGCTGAATTTGTTGAATTTGTTTCGAGTTTAGTCGATATATTCGGAATGGATATCATACCAATACCATTAACGCGTTACAGAATTTGGTAAGGTAGTAGTTTTGCATTGAAGTTCGAAATGGATTTATTGGTGATGTAAGATGTCGTTTTCCACAGTGGCTGCTACTATAGTGGTGTTGCGTACCATATAGGCGCTAAACAAGAAACTCCAATGCGTTACATTTTGAGTAGCGGCTGTAGTAGCTGAACAGTTGCGTAGTTACCGTTATAATGAAGCTCCCGCGAAAATCTGAACATGCCGCCAAATTATAGTTGGTGCCTTTGCTTCTGAACTTTTTGGTCATTTTACCTTGAAACTTAATTGATTCAAATTGGTTTGAATGTTGGTAACAATAAATTTTGATTATTAACTATGAATATGTCTTTAATTTTGCGTTAACTTTCTCTCTATTTTTTAGCTTTTGTATGTGTATGGTATATATTTCTTGTATTGTTTCATTAAACTTCGACGTAACGGCCATACTGCTGCTACCCATCGTACCACTATAGCGTTTTGGGAGTTAGCCGCCACACTCAACTATCCGCCATTATCTACGTAGATGCTAGTACGAGAAAGGAAAATGCTTGAAAACCTGTTTTTCCAATAAAACTCAAAAGTATGGAAAGCCAAACATTGAAGGACTAGTCATGCCAGATAACACCTACATTTGGCTGAGCCGGTTCTTTATCTCTGGTTGGTTTCTTGGGAGGCATCAAAATAAATGTTGAGATTAGGGTAGCAAAATTGTCAGAGGTTTTAGTATGAGACTAGAAGTAGAAAATCATGGCTCTCAAAATCGGGTTTCTGCATATACTTTACAAATGCAAGGTTAGGTTGCTTACAGTACACCTCCAAAGGGTCCAACCCTTCCCTAGATCATGCTGTAGTGGGAGCTTTGTAGCACTGGGTGGTAAAAATTATTATATGGCATGAGACAATTAAGAAAAACGTGAAGTTGCAACCTCTATAGCAAGGGCAAATCATTGCATTTTTGGTTCTATTTGTGCCCAATTGGTTGTGGTTCAATCGGTGCAGGCTCCTTTGTTTGTGTAGTGAAGCTCCTTGATCATATCCCTTTGTTACCAAAACACATGGATGGGCGAAACTGTTTTGTTTGTGCAGTGAAATCGTTTGTTTGACAAAAGCTGTTTTAGGCTTCTGGTTAGATCATTAGTAAACATATTGGTGTTTAGTAAAAAACGCATATACCCAACCTGGGTATTTATAATTGTTTTTCAACTCCATTATGAACTGAATTGGAGTGTAGCATATATGAGAGGACAATTGAGATCACGGAGAAAGGGAACAAACAACACCTTTTCTATTGATGAACATTACAAGAATTGTACATTTTTAACTTTATTGCAAGTTCTATAGGAATCAGACACGGAGAAAGGGAACAAGCAACACCTTTCTTGAACATTACAAGAATTGTACATTTTTAACTTTATTGCAAGTTCTATAGGAATCAGACACGGAGAAAGGGGACAAACAACACCTTTCTTGAACATTACAAGAATTGTACATTTTTAACTTTATTGCAAGTTCTATAGGAATCAGACAATTTAGAACTTTTACTTTAGCTACCTGGGCTCTGATGGGTGATGTTTCTAGGACGAGCTTGAACTAAAGCTTACTCTATATTCCTGCAACTTTTCGTTATTCTCTAAACAATCAAATTGGTGTCTGAGAGTAAATTTTAATTTGGGGTGGGGGAATTACTTATTGTTATGTTGTGGTTGTTTGTCGCTTTATTTTTATTTATTTTTTATGACATATATCAACATGAATTGAGATTTGATTTTAGTTTTTTTTTCCGATCTCGCATTGTAATTTTTGCTCGGTGATGTTTATTGGGATTAACTGATTTTCATGTGGCAGATGACTTCAGCAATAGCAATTGAAGATGTGAGGAGAGAGGTGAAAATGTTGAAGGCCTTATCTGGACATAGGAATTTGGTCAAGTTTTATGATGCATTTGAGGATGTGAATAACGTCTACATTGTGATGGAGTATGTATAGATACAACTATATCTGAAAATTGCTTTCAGTCTTGATAGGATTTTATTCATTATCAACTGGTTGGTCTGTGTTCTCATGAAGTTATTGGGTGTAAAGGACTTCATCATAAGTACATGTTTTCAATATTGTTCACAACACGAACTTATTTTGCAGCTGGGTAGTACATACAACTGTTTAATCAGTAATTTATGTCGACTTAATGAGATATTCTTATTCTTGTCAGGTTGTGCGAGGGTGGAGAATTACTGGACAGAATTCTAGATAGGTAAAACCGAAAGATTGTTTTTTATTTATTTATACTATCTGTAACTTTGTTGTTCCTCCATACTTTTCTTGCAGAAGTTCGGTTTTTTAAATAACATGATGGTAATTGGATTCTTTTGATGTTAATTATTTAATGAAGAGGTGGAAGATATACAGAGGAAGACGCCAAAGTTATTCTTCTACAAATTCTGAATGTAGTTGCCTTTTGTCATCTTCAGGGAGTTGTTCATCGCGATCTAAAACCAGAGGTACGGCATTGTGAAGTTTGAACTACTTACATTACTTGGCCACAACTTTCAGTGAACAAGGAATTATTTTGTTTGTATAACTACTTCTCTAATCTATAAACTTGTAACCCTAAATGTTTTGTCTATTTTGCAGAATTTTCTTTTTGTCTCAAAAGATGAGGATGCTGTTCTGAAAGTTATTGATTTTGGTCTATCTGATTTTGTTAGACCAGGTAATGTGATCGAACCAACCTAACTTTCATGTATTTAAGTTTCTTCCTAGTTTCAGCTTTAGTATATTATACACTTGCATGGTAGAATTCTCAGTTCTCACATTCAATTTTTCGTAGAATAACCAAGGAATAAAACATCACATGTTTTGTGCAATATGGTCCGACAGTTCCTTATTTTGTGGGATACCTACACAGTACATTTTAGGAACTGTGATGTTTTACCATATTACAATTCATCAGTCATTAGTTTTGTGATGGACATCTAAATCTAAGGGTGAGTTTGTGAGTTTGGAAGGGAGGGCTTTGAAAAAAAGGAAAGAAGAAGTGGAAGAAATTGAGGCTTTTGGAGGAGGACTTTGAGGGTTTATTTTTCTTTATACTACAAAATCCTTCCGAAATAAAGTAACTCAAAAATTGTACTGGAGGAGGAGTTTGGAGGGTTTATATAAATTCTTCAAATCCAATCTATGTTGCTATAATACTCTTAAAATTAGTAATTATAAACATTAATTTATCAATCTCTACAAAAACACACCATAAAAATAAATGCAAGATTTTTCTATATTTTCTTCTCAAGCCCACCCTACAAAGCCCTGCAGGCCTACATCGATTTGCTTGTCAAATGATTTTCACTAATTTACCGGCTTAGATGAATCTCAGGAATGCATTAGTTCTAGGTTTAGGATTCCCTCCACTATTCAAAATAAGTACTCCTATATATCATTCATTCTGCCTTATGAACATTTCCGTTCTCCTATTGATTTTTGCACTAATAGCACTGGCTTCTTATAAACATGCAGATCAGCGCCTCAATGATATTGTTGGTAGTGCCTACTATGTTGCACCTGAAGTGCTCCATAGATCTTACAGCGTTGAAGCAGACCTGTGGAGTGTTGGAGTTATATCGTACATATTGTTATGTGGAAGTAGACCGTTTTGGGCACGGACAGAATCAGGAATTTTCCGGTCCGTGTTACGAGCAAATCCTAATTTTGATGATTCACCTTGGCCATCAATATCACCGGAAGCTAAAGACTTCGTGAAGAGACTTTTGAACAAGGACCACAGGAAAAGGATGACTGCTGCTCAAGCTTTATGTATGTTTCATTTGAATATTTTGCTCAGACCATGCCTAACTTAATGGTCAATTGTTTTTATTGAATTCTCTCACAGACAAACATTCCTAAATCTTATTCCGTGATTTGTAATATTAAATTGCCTCCATATTTGCAGCTCACCCATGGTTGAGAGATGAAAAAAATGCCGTTCCTTTAGATATTTTGATTTACAAGTTAGTCAAGTCATACGTGCGCGCCTCGCCATTGAAACGTGCGGCACTGAAGGTAGTCACCTATTATGCTACCATTATTACAAATGCATTTTTATCCTCCCCTCCTTTTCCCTTTGTGAGGTCTGTGGACAATGAAAGAAGAGTAATGTTTTCTGTTTTCAATTTTCTCTGTATCTATGCAGGCTCTCTCAAAAGCATTACCGGAGGACGAGGTTACCTACCTTAGAGCACAATTTAGCCTCTTAGAACCTAAAGATGGTTGTGTTTCACTTGAGAATTTCAGAGTTGTAAGTGCACGATTTTTTGTAAATGTATTCCTTCTATGACATCAAGACGTGTTCTTAAACAAACAACCACAATCTCTAAACTGAAATTATAATAAATTCAGGCTCTCATGAAAAATGCAACTGACGCCATGAAGGAGGCAAGGGTGCCTGACATTCTAAATTTGGTAAGTCGTATTTGTTTTGTGATATTTATGTATTTATATTTCTTCAAACTTCAACCATTTGCTCCAAACCTATCATGTACCATGTCTTGATTGATTCATGTGATAAACTTAAAACAAGTTGGATGATATAAGGGGCCACTGTGAGCTCATAAAGGAAAGGGGCCACTGTGAGCTCATAAAGGAAAAGGGGCCACTGTGATGAATTAAATGTTGTAACCTTTTAAGTCGTGCTCATATTCTCTTTTAGAGGTATTTAGTGAAAACAGGTGGTAGGAAGTAACTATAATTTGTTTATACTTTAAAAATGTTCAGATGGTATCAGTATATGATCATATTTGGATTTTATCATTACGCGAACTATTATAAATTTTGTTGTTTTCCTTGAAAGAATTTTTCTTTTCTTCTTTGAATGCAAATATAATATGAAATATCTGAAATGTGTGTTTCTTGAAATAAGATGGATCCGCTCTCCTATAAAAGATTGGACTTCGAAGAGTTTTGCGCTGCTGCAATCAGTGTATACCAGCTGGAAGTTCATCCAGAATGGGAAAGAATTGCCACCACAGCTTATGATTATTTTGACGAGGCAGGGAACCGTGTCATTTCAGTCGAAGAGTTGGCACAGGTTTGCACATTCGATTTCTAAGAGCACACCTACTTGTGTTAATTTTATCTAAAACGCCATGAAATAACCTACTTAACACGTCGAGATATTGTGTTTTTTCAGGAGATGAATTTAGGTCCTTCTGCTTACTCTCTAATGGGTGATTGGATCAGAAAATCTGATGGAAAACTCAGCTTGGTCGGATATACAAAGTATTTGCATGGTGTCACAATTCGTTCAAATACAAGACACAGATAGCTATGATGATTAAAAGGAGATTTTATTATTATACTTATTGAAATTGAAATTAGTTTGTGTCCTTTTCTTTTTAAATTTGAATTGAAACATTTTTCTTTTTGAATTTGAATTGAAAGGGAAATGGTACAGAGGGTCTAAGCAATTTTTTTATAGGGACGTTGGAGATTGTATCATGGAAAAGTAGAGGTAGCTAGCATATTGTTTTTGTTCCTCATGTGACTTGTGGTGCAAAGTAAAAATTCTCCCATTTTACTTGTGAGCACAAATGCAACTTGCTTTCTTGTAAGATTTCGTGTGAAGATTAAAGATACTTCTACTATTTGGGTCAACTTTATCATACGCCAGAAAATGTCGCACTTTGTTCTGTTTCACAAGAATATTGAGGCAGAGAAATGCGGCAATTAACATGGGCCATGAGCAATGTTAATGTGTGTTTGGTCTAGATCCTTGTTTGAAACGATACACATTATTCTTTGTAGCACTGGTCAAAAACCAAAATAAAATATAGGCGCGCTTGTATTATGTTCATAAATGGTTTTTTGCATAAGCAAAAGCGAATTAAAGAGAGTGGATGATTTTTTTTTTTTTGACAAGGAGAGTGAATGGTTATCAACGAAGATTTGGTCTAGCGGAAAGAGATAGATACTCACAACACGACGAATCGATATCCGAATTTATGGTTAGAAGAGTTATCTAAATAAAGTGCATGACACGATTTGAATAGAACCGCCTCTAGTGGAGAAACCTATGATGAAAAAAAGAGACTAAATGGTTTACTTGATTGCTTAATGCTTACTTCCTCCGGACTAATATTCCATTCGTCCTACAATATTCAATACACTCGGTTTCTTTAATAATTTGATCCAATATTCGACCCCTAGGCGGTGCACGTGAACAAATGTATATTGGAAGATGTTAGTTTTTTAAATGTATCTCATTTACTTGAAGAAGAAATTAGTCTTCAAATTTTATCGTAGAGATATAAACAAAAAAAATGAATAGTACGTTTTACAAAAGTTCTCTAATCATTTTGGGATAAATTTTATTTGCAAATAAATCGATTGTTGTGGAATAGATGAAGTACTATTTTAACCAAAAGAATCAATTCTACACTAATTAAAAATTTAGTGAACATAATTTATTTTTTAAAAATATAATTGCAAGTGTTTTCTAAATTATCATTTGTCATTATTTACTCTTATATAAGAGTTTGGTTTATTGGAACATCAAATGAAGGATTAAAGGTTTTTCTTGGAAGAGTAACGTTAAATATATTGAAGTTAGTTGACATGTATTTATATTGAAGAATCTATCAAATATCACTTTGTTTTCTATGTTCTGTCAAAAGAATAATAATGATTTGTTTTCTATGCATATATGGAGGAATAAGTATTGACATTGTATTTGTCCCAAAAGTAGCGCGTTGAATGACATTGCATTTTCACGTTTTCCATTTGCCTAAGGTGAAGAATGACAAATAATGGGAAGTTAAAATACCAATTCAGCCCAACTTTGTTGTCAATATTTTAAAAACTTTGAATGGGTATGAGTTTTGAATTTTGATGACAAATACGTTACGTTGAGATTAATGAAAAGAATATAAAATAAAATGATTAGCAGAACATGCCGGATTAGTTGTTCAAGGCTGGATTGACTGCCGAAACAAGTAAAAAGCTGCTGTTTAGTGAAGGCACGATTCATATTGGAAGGAAGGAATTTGGACAACAATGTATGTATGAATATGAAGACTCTCTCAAACAAGCATTATAATAATAGTTTCTCATAGATACTTATTTATTCTTTTCACAAATCAAGAACTATTAAACATTTAATTTGGTCTATAAGTTTGGCTTCCTAGTCAAGTTAGGTTACAACTACTTTTTAAACAGGAGAGGATAATTTAAAGACTAACTTGATTGGTATTAAAAAAATTATGAATCATTTTATATTTCTATAGTTTAAGGACCAAATAGGATATATCCAGATAATTTAGATATATCAAAATGAAGGTTCATGCATTTTAATTATGATCGAATTGAACTCAAGTTTAACCCCTGAAATATTCATTAGCCAAACTTTATGTGCTTTAGACGAATTCTAAATTTTCAAAACTAATCTTCCCTCAAATAACATATGATTAATATTACAAAATAACTAACATAAACCTTCCTTAAAAAAACTTCCCTCAAATAACATATGATTAATATTACAAAATAACTAACATAAACCTTCCTTGAAAAAAAAGAACTAACATAAACCCAACCCTTTGGAGTGCCGCGTGTCAAAACAAGTTTTTTTTTAGAGGAATCTAAACAAGGTTTAAAGGATGTAGGCTTGAGGATTTGATTTACATGCTGCCTGTGGTTACGATTCTTAGCAAACAAAAAATTGAATGAGAAAATAGGCCAACAAAATACTACTACCTCTCCATATATATTTTAAAATCAATTGATGACAGCCAACAACCTCAAAAAAAGGAGTATTTTTGTAAGATTAGCATTTCCTAACATAGTGATTGGTTTAGATTTTTTTTTTTTCCTTTTCAAAGTCAAGATCGCCCATATTCGGAGGAAAATGTGATTGCCAATATACCCAATGTGGTTGTTGACGTAATGATGATGAATAAATAAATTGCTTAAACTTTGTCGACAAAAATATGCTTGATATTTATATCAAAATCAAAATATATATAAATTGCTAAACAATTGTAATTACTCAATGGGTCGACGCATACACGCCAAGTATGTTGAACCACAACTATCCCACCAAACTTCCTAGTTGCTACCATATTCCTTATCATAGTAATCATAAAAAAACAACCCCACCATTAAGAAACCAAAGGCAAATCAACTATACGTTATTACATATAGAAAATTAATTGGGTAACAAAAAATATATAGAAAAATTAATTAAACGGAATATAGTTGCTGAAAAACAAGGCCAAAAACGCTGTTTGGTCCCTTTCGTACGTCCAAGTCCTCCTTAACGCGGTTATTGTAATAATAATATATGCATATATTAGATTTCTTAAAGTTAATCTTTCTTTTGCGTAGGGCCAAACTAAAAGGGCAAAAACGAATGAAAAAGAAAACAAAATAAAGTTTATCTTTATCTTTATTCCAAATTCCAACCGTGTCTTTCACGCTAGGAACTTCCAACAGCTATCAACTTTTTTTTTTTTTTTTTTAATTAAAAACCCCTATCTAATAAGCGTTCACACTCATCATATAAGATTGGATTTATTTATTTTCTTAAATGTAAGATTCAAGTTTTTTTTTTGATACAATCATAATATTTTTTTTGAAGAAGATACAATCATAATATTGAAATTGCAAAGAGAAGGATATACACATATCATCATGATTGAATTTGATTGAGAATACATGCGTAAAAAATAGGTTGAAGATATATACACTTTACTGTTTTTTCATGGTAAAATAAACACAATATTATTCACACCACAATATGACTCTCATTCGATTTTTGCCACTGATATCAAACAATTACACCCAAAAATAATTCTACAAATTAAGATCCAAGATTTTTGTTACTTAATGATATCAACACTATTGGAGAAGATTGAGAGAGAAAAATACACATAAAGTTTCATGCATACATAATAATTTTCTCAAGCTAGTAATGATAATATTGAATCAAACTTTAAAGCACCAAGCATGATGATGGTGGTGAGATTTCTCCATATCAATCATTCCTTGGACGGTGCGAAACTCTTCAACGTGGCAGGGAATGATGATTGGTCCCTTGTGATCGAATCCATATTCTTCTTCAGCTTCTTTCAACAATTGCATAAACAATGGATGGTTTATGTAAATGACCGGGATCACAAACTTTTGTTGCTCTTCTCCTTTTCCCACCATCACTGCCAAACACCCTTTTGGAATGTCCTTATTCTTTTCATGGTGGTGATGAAAATTGAGGTGAGGGAGGTGCAAATGAAAACTCAAGTGATGGTTATGATGATTACTACTAATCCCCATAAGTAAGATGAATAACAAAGAACAAAACCCACAAAGTTGAAGGAAACAACAATAAGAAGTGTATTGAATGTACTTCAAGTAGTTGTTAAACAATGATTAATTGGTTTTGGGAGGTTTTTTGTTATAAGAAAACAAAAGAGAAAGGCCAAGGATCAGAGGATGATATTGTGAGATTAAAGAGAGTTAAGGAAGAGTCGGTGAGAGATTTTGGGATATTGCTCATGATAGATGGAAAACAAAATACATAACAACAAAAAAGGAATGATGAGGAAGATATGAGAAGGGTTGTATATATAGGTGGGGGAAGTCTAGGTTAGGTTAGGGTGTACAAATATTTGATGTTAGTGAGAAAAGGGTGTATTGTGTTGTGGTGGTGGGTCATTGATATATTAATTAATATTAATATTATGATGATGATGATGATGATTCTAGGGTTTGCTTACTGTGTACACAAAGATTTGTTCTCGAAAGGAAACAGCTAGAGAAATAATACCAAAGATTATCCTTAAAAAAAAAAAATTCCCAAAGATTAGGAGAGTCGTTTATAATTCACAGCTGGAAATTTGAATTTGGTACGGGAAGGTTAACATGAATTGTCAGGAAAAACACATGGAAAGAGTCGCAAATTGAATTAAATAAATTAGTATTAAAACTCAACTCCAAAACTTTCAACAACAAAAAATCAACTCGAAATGTAAATACCAGTAATAAAATATCAATCAAAATCATTTTACTAACACCTTTAACTTTTTACTGTTTATTTTTCATAAAAAAAATACATTTTAACTGTTTTTGTCGGCAGACACCTCAAGTTCCCGGACTTTTCCAATTCCAGTTGACTTTGCTTATTTTTCCTTTTTGTTTTTATGGGAAAGCCTATTTCTAAATATAGTATGGAATATAAAAAATGGAATAGATCACGGCAGGCTCTCCACCATCTACAATATTGTTCGGGTTAAGTAACCGTGTTTTTATGTTTTTATTTTATTTTTTCTTATCCGCAAAGGAATTATGTTTGAGGCAAAAAAATATATTAAACGTGAACATCTCTCTTAATACGAATTTGAGTTTTGAATATCTATGTTGTGGAAAACTAATTTCTTTTGGAGTTATGATATATAGACAACTTAGGTGGCAATATACCCTTTGACATCCACACAAAAATCTAACATGTGGACACATGGACTCCACACAAGCACGCTTTCTCTTTCATTTTCTCTTCTCTCTTTCTAGTACATGAGGTGTAGAAGGGTGTATGAGAATAAAGGGCGTTTATGTAACATTTTCCTTTCTTTTGTTATGTTAATTAGACATGATTATAAAATTTAATGTGTAAGCTAATCAGTCGGCCATTTAAGTCACTGAGACTAGCTTACTAATGACATTCATTAGGGGATGAACACTATCTGTTTTGGGCCAAAAATCATCAATCTGAAGCAACCCACAAATGGAAAAGCTCAGCCGACCGTCGTCCGTTGGTGTCTAACCGTCTATAGTTACATCGGGTGACAACTTAAACGTGTTTTAGTTAAGATGGGTGGGTTCATTTTGAAAATTCCATAAGCGATAACTGAAAAACTTCACCAAGACTTGAAACAAATGAAAGATCAGTGGTCATACAGTGATTCCGTTGTAGCCTACCTCTATTACCACATGGATGAGGTGACTAATCCCATGGAATGCAGTTGACTCAATACTTGACTCTCATGATTTTACCTTCCTCCGTGTCCGTTGGGCGACACTTGATAGTTCAGACATTCCAAGATTAATTGTTGCATATTTTTGGCATTCCAAGAATACTTTTGGTATTAGAAGATTACTACATGTTTTTCAAATGGATTAGGCATTTATAGATTCCTTGTTGCATATTTTACCTGAAGACATACAACGTCTATTTATGAAGACATGCTGGTAGGCCGGTCTTGGTAACATTTTCTAGTTCCACAAGGTTTCCCATCCCATGGTATTGCCTATTTAGAGGGACATCTACCTTGGCTGATAAATACTGTATGTAAGTTCTGATAAAGCAGAAGAATGGAAGTGAAACGCTAGGTACTTTGCACTTATGTAGGAAAGTTTGAAATATAGCCTTGGAAGGGACAGATAGTAGTACATAGTACGACGATCAGTATTCTACTATGCAGCAGAATGTCTAAGAAACAGAGTCGACCATCCATTATCGAGTGAGGTGTAAAAGGAGGTGCTACTCATAACTTGCACACAAAGAAACTCAATAGTTAATATTTGTTCGTTTATGTATCTTAGTGTTTTCATGACATAATTTTGTATATTAGTATTCTAATATTACGACATTGAACTCGTTCAATTTATGAATTTTATGCCAAGCCATAAAACCGTTTATGAATATTTTCTATTCTACCAATCATCGGTGTATATGAATTTTATGCATGAATGATATTGGATTCTAATGATACAATTCTACATGAATTTCATGCACTCTGAATGATACAATTATGTAGTCTACAATTATATGCATCATACGTATTGGTTCTTAAGTCTCGATTTAGGATCGAGGCTTGTTCCTCGAGATGATTGGTGGTTAACTTGTGAACTTCAACAGTTGGGAGTTAGGATATGATTCTGTTAAACAAGAGCATTTTAGAAAACTTGAGGGGCCTGTGAGCATTTTGAGGGGTCTGTAGAGCAAAATCTCTTGTGTATTGTATCTCAAATCTTAAATGATTTGGGCCTTTTGTCTCTTTAACTGATCTTGTTTTTATTCCAAAAAAAATAAATCCCTAACAACAAGCTCTTTAACAAATGCCTTCACCTATAAAGCCCAGATACGAGATACGATACGGATACGATACTGCACTGATACGTCGATACGGGAAAATTTCAAAAATAAGATACGATACGGCTGAGATACGTTAATAAAAAAAATTATATAATTAAATGTACAATATAATTATAACCATTTTTTAATATGAAAATATATTAACAAATAAAAGAAATCAGTCATAGGCTCGTAGAACATCAACATAAATATAAATAATATTAATGATTAATAGAGTGATGATGAGTCAATTACATACACAATATATCCCAAAAAGAGCACCATAAGTGCTATAAGATATCCAAAAGGAACATTGTTAGTGCTATACTACATCGATCCAAAAAAGAAGCATTATACTCAAGAGTTAAGTTATTTTAGTTAACGTTAATTGAGAATTGAGAAGTATTGAGGAAGGTATCGGTGTAGGATAATTATCGGATACTCTCTTGATACGTATCAGGAAGTATCAGATAATTATTTTTTTAAAAAATAAAATTTAATCTTCGGATACTCTCCTGATACGTACTGGGAAGTATCAGGCAGATATCAGTGCATGATACGCAGGGAATACGATACGTCATCCATTTTGAAGCGATGCTTCATAGGCCTTCACATACTTTTTTTTAGTCATCCTCCCTATATTTTTATTACAAATATAAATTAATTTGTAACCACGAGAGTAAAATGTATCGTGTTGTAATGAAATCTCTATTTTGTTTAATGAATAAAAAATGTTTCTGATATCTTACAAGAAAATAAAGAAATAAAGTAATGGTAGGGTGTTAGTGATTTATTGTTGTTTGCACTAGCTTACACAGTACATAAAAATGAACAATTGTGTTAAGGCGATTCAATTAATTAAATAAAAGAGAAATAAAGGGAACAAGTGTGTTAAGGTGATTCAATTGAAATGGAAGACGATTGTACATAAAAATGGAATGTGAAGGAACGTGCAGAAAAGATTAAGCTTGGAGACATAATACTTCTGCACGTTTGGTTCTCTTATTTAACATCAACATCTCAACCATTAGATTAATCAGAGCTAAAAATTATGCACTAGATATAACTGTGGAGTGTGGATATAAGAATCCATTAATGGGAATGGATGCTCTCAATTTCTCACATTTATTTTCTGGGAAACCTGCTCTCACTTTTTATTTTATATTAATAATCCATCTCACCTTTTTATATCTAATGAGACTGATAACAATTGTGAGATAAAATTGAGAAGATCCATTGCTCTATTAATTGCCGCTATATTTTGTAGCTTATGTCTTAACGCACATTAACATGAATCCTTCCACGATAAGAAATACTGACTAAGTATATCATTGAAATTGAGATGATGATTTTAATTTTATGATTAATTTTTCGATCATCATTCTCGTATGGAGTGGGGATACTCTCCACATCAAATATTTTTTTAGAAGATCCTAATCTAATTGAATCAGATTTTAACTTTCTCAAGATTCTCGAGAAACTCACTAACATGTGTTTAGTTTTGCATTTGAAACTCCAAAAACTCGTTTAGTTAAGTTTACAAAACTAAGCTTCTATTTAAATGTGCAAAAGTTGCCGTGAATCTGCCTTATAACCAAAGAATCTGTTACAATAAGTCAAGAAATGCATATGTACAACTTGAACAATGCAAACTAAATGAATGAATTATTTACAAACAATAAAAAGAATAACACTTTTCACCAAAAAATTAAAGAAATACCAGTTTGGATTCAAATTACAGAATTATATAGAGAATGAGAGATCAACAAATATTTATTTTTTCCTTTTCTTTGATAATAATAAATCAATTTACATGTAGCCAAAAAAGTCCTTCCTCAACAGGAAAAAATTACCACCCTACCCTCGAACCACACCTTCCTCTAAATCCACCATAGCAACTGTTTCCTCCATCTTCTCTTCCTCTGCCGGCAACGAATCTTGACGACGTGTGGGCCACATACAACAGTTTCCACCAGCAGCCAACGCATCGGAAATAGGCTTAATTACCAAAATACCCTCGCCAGTAACAGCACAGAAAAAAGCACAGAAAAACACCACCAACGAAACGACGCCGTAAATATCATCTTCAGGACTCCAAAGAACGGTGAAGGCCAACGACACAACCTGAAGAGGAAGAGCCACCAAAACGACGGAACCCAATGCGTAGATTCGAATTCTTAATCCTTTGTTAATCACCAATGATAAAACCTTCCAACATGAGAACAACAACCATGCACAATATGCAGCAGCGAATGCTGCGAAAACAACGCTGTTTAAGAACGGGTAAGCACAGAGAACGGTGTCGTCTTCTAGAATAACAAAGGTTTGTCGTAACAACGCGGGAACACGATGTTCCAATGGATTGAAATAGACAAGTAAAGCTTGAAGAATACACAATGGAAGACACGTAGTAAACACAAAGGTTACAGCCCAACCGTCGTTTGGTGTCTTTTTTCTGATGGAAGCGTTAAGAAGAAACAACAAGGTTAAGAGAAAAGCTGGTTCAAAGAATCCAAGAGAAAAAACAACGTGGATTTTGCAGAGGTTGGCTTGTTGAGTAATACCTAAGGAGGGTGAAAGTGGATATAGATATTTTCTCCGGAAAAAAGGTAACCGGAAAAGTTCGATGATGGACCAGAAGAAGATGAAAAGTACGAGGAGGAAACGTACGGTCCAAAGAGAGTTAAAGCCTTGAAGATAGGTTAAAGATTTAGATTTGAAACGGAGATGGAAAATGAAACAAAGAGATAAAACGGAGAGGACTATTAAGGATGAGATTAATGTTACGGTGGTTAGGTCGAAAGCTGAAGTAAGGATTGGTGATACAGTATTCATTAACAACATAGATTAAGATAATTAATGATGTTGTTGGATGGTAAGAATAATTAATTACTTGGAGATGGAGATTGGGGTGATATGTTGTTGTAATTGATTCAGGTGGTGGTGGAACTGGTGGTGGAGAGAGAGTGAGGTTAAGCATGGGAGATGAATAAGAAGATTGTTATGAGAATGAAAAGAAGGCATAGATAGGGTTTAATTATGGGCCGGATGGGACAGCGGGGATAAGAGGAAACACTTTGATGATTAATGTCTTCTGTTTCTCTGTCTCCCCACTACTCCCAACCGGTGGGAGAGAAACAGTTACAAAAAAAGATTTGGGTTTTTTTAATTTGATGATGATTAGAGTTAAAACCTGGCGGAGAGGATTATGACGAGAGTTTAGCAGATACAAACAGAGAGAGAGTTTTTTTTTCTTCTTCTTTTCCTTTTGGATCGGATGAAGAAAGCTGGCTTTGTGGTGTAATGTGATGGATCCTTTATTTTCGGTATTTTGCGGTTAACGACAACTATATCTTGCCATTTCTTTTCTGGTTAATTAATTAATGGGGTAGTGGGTTGTAAACGTATTGTACTAATCGAATAATTTGGATTAATTAATTAATAATCTTTGTTTTCCTATTTCTCTTTATATTTGCTAGTAGGACGATCGTCAAAATATTGTTTGCTTTATTTGGGTATTTTGTCCTATTTATATACGATGAAATTCCCATTGGTTTATACTATTAATGGTTGTTAATTGTTATGTATCCTAATTGTTACCATTGTTTTGATTTTTGATGCACAACATGCGCACTGGGAATATATATATATTTTTTTTTTGTGGTGACCAATGTTTGAACCCCAAATCTTGTATACAGTATGTATACAGAATGTATATCATAACAACATTACTTTATTGTTTTTTTAGGAGAAAATTATTATTAGTTTATTGTTATTTTGTTTTTTTAGGAAGTTTATTGTTATTCGTAATTCCAGTTGTTAAATTTAAGGAATTAAGTATTCATGGTTTGATTTGGTGGTTGATTAATCTGATTTGTTGACTCAAATTGAGTTACAAAACAGATTTTTTTTTTTGACAAAAAAACAGATTTTGGAATTTTTGTACTCAATTATTTGACTAAAAAATAGTACTGAAATAGTGAAATGATGACAACTAATGTAGACAAAAGCAAACTCAATGCTTTGTTGTGTTGTGTTTGTGTATGTTTACGCTTGTTTAGGAGCTCAGGTGAGGTGCTAGTATCAGATTCAGTTATATGGATTATCACTTCTATTAAATAAGTTACTAGTACACTATTTTTTAATTACAATGTTTAGGTTTTTATTTTTTAGTGTGAAGAAACGATGTTTAGGTTCTGTTACGTGAAATTTGTATTAGGATTCTCTATAAAATAGTTCTGTACGTTATAAAATACTATCCTTTGGTAAATTTCGGCTTATTTAGAATAAAAATAATTTTTATACTATTTGTTTCAATTAATTCGACATTATGAATATTGAATTTGACCTGAATTTTTAAATTTTCCATTTTAAATTACTGTTTTTTCGTCGAAATTGAAATTTTACTTTATAAAGGAGAAGTGATAAAATAATCAACATGGCATCCCCTAAAAAAGAAAAAATCAACATGGCATGTAATTTTTTTCAAGGGATGAACATGACATTTATGGAAAGTCTATTATATCAATTCGTTTTTATTTTTATTTTTGAATGGCAAATATTATATATAGATAAAAACGAAAGTAACAAATGTACAAAGCACACCTAAAGGCCATCAACAGATGCCTCTAGCAACCACCCCACAAAGGTGACCCAGACCCCACAACCGGGATAAGAGAGACACCCCGGAGGAGCCCCCGAGAACAACAAAGAAACACCCAAGAAAGAGGCCCCTACACAAGGCAAACAAGCCAACCACCTGAAGAACACCTACAAGGAAAGGACCGCAAAGAAAAACCTAAGGGAGCCAGCTAGAAAGGTAGAGGTAGCAACACCCCCAGCAACCCCAGGAAAAAAACGACCACCAAAACCCCTACTGCTGCCAACATAGGATGGGCTGCACCTCCCACTCATGATAAGTGCAGGAACTAGCAGTACACTTAGCCAGAAACCACTTCCAAGCTAAGAGTTTTACTCGATCCACCAAAGGCTCCTCACGAAGGGCGCCGCCAGAGAAGATTAGGTCATTCCTAGATGTCTAGATAGTCTAAATAACAACATGATAACCAAGAAGCAATCCTAGCCTAACTCTCTTACCCTTACCTAATCCCGTAAAGGACAAGAAATGTTGGGTAAGACCTAAGGGAGACACAAAATCCCAACCCAACCACCTAGGCACCTGATACCAAACCGGAAGGATAAAGGAACACGAGATGAAAAGATGCAAAGAGGACTCAGACGACGCTTCACAAAAGACACACCCCAGACCCCCTACCGGAAGGTGGACACCACGGCCAAGAAGGTTACGCCTGGTAGGAATCCTATCAAGAATAAGCTGCCAAGAGAAGACAACCACTTTCGAGGGGACACAAGACTTCCAAACCTGGGAAACTGCCTCCAAGGTAAGCTCCGAACGAACACCGACACCTGGGAGGCCTTGCACAAGGTGGGAATAAGCCGATTTGACCGAGTACCGACCATCCTGGCTCAGAGTACAAGACCACCAATCCTCCCTGTCACTGCGGGATTGCCTAGACACCACCCTAAGCAACTCCGTAAGCAGATCATTCTCCCAAACAAACAAAGGCCTCCTCCACCTAAGGTCCCAAACCCAGTCACTACCCACCCACGCTCCTAATTAAGTCCCCCACAAAACCACTCGACTGAAGGGAAAGCATGAACAACCGACTAAACCTAACTCTCAAGAGAACACTCCCACGCCAAGGGTCATGCCAGAAATGGGTCGAGAGACCGTTACCGATCACCTTAGCCACCCCTCTCGAGAACCAGTCCTACGAAGCTGCTCTGTCACCCCCAAGGAGAGAAATATTTGACCACCACGAGGACGCCCCACGGAGGCTCGAGGGCCTACCACCTAGATCAGGGGAAGGATGACACTCACCATAACGGGCCAAAATGATATTCCGCCAGACCCCACCATCACCCACAAGGAACCGCCAACGCCACTTACCTAGAAGGGCAAGATTGACCTGGCGAAGATCTCTGACCCCCAACCCACCCTCACGCTTAGGCTTACAAACCACCGACCACGACACCCAGGGGATACTCCTACTGCGCTTAACCCCCATCACATAGCTCTTAGAGAAGTTAACCTTCAGGCTGGAGGCAAGCTCAAAACAGCGGAGGATGGTCTTTAAGGCCCACAGGTTTGCCATCAACGCATCCCCTAAGAATAGGGTATCATCGGCATACTTGAGGTGGGAGATCGAAAGGTCGGAATTCCCCACCTTAAAACCCTGGTACAAACCCTTCTCAACCACCGAATGAATCAAACCACTCAGACCCTCCACCACTAAAAGGAAAAGGAACGGAGCCAGAGGATCCCCCTGCTTGAGCCCCCTCTGGATATTGACTTCCTCAGTCGGGCAACCATTCACCAGGACCGAAAGGTTACCACAAAAGACACAGGCACGAATCCAACGACACCACCTCTCACTGAAGCCTAATCTATCCAACATATAAGCTAGGAAGATCCAGCTGACAGAATCATAGGCCTTTTCAAAATTCACCCTAAAGATCAGGCATTCCTTCTTCTTCTTCTTCCTCGCAAGGTCAATAATATCATTGACAGCGACAACTCCGTCCACGAGCTGGCGACCTTTGATGAAAGCAGATTGATTGGAAGAGATCAGGTTATCCATGATAGGCGCAAGCCTTCCTGCCAACATCTTCGCCACCAGCTTATAAAGAGAGCCAAGGAGAGAAATGGGACGAAAGTCACCTAGGCGGATCGGGGACGACACTTTGGGAATGAGGATAATGAAGTACGAGGAAAAACTCCTAGGGAGGGTAACAAAATGAAAGAATTGATTGAACATGATACCAACCTCACCCTTAAGCAAGTCCCAAAATCTTTTATAAAAGGAGAAGTTAAAGCCGTCCGGGCCCGGACTCTTGGTCCCATCAGACTCTAACACCACCCTTCTAATGTCCTCTTCACTGAAAGGGACAATCATACCTCCCGCTTCCGCCTTCGATAAACTAAGGAAGTGGACACCGTCGAGAGTGGGGCGATCCACCCAAGATTTAGCAAAATAACTCTTAAAAAAAACCCACAATCTCCGCACGGACCTCCGGGACACTTTCCACCCATCTACCCCCCACCTTAAGCGCAAGGATCGAATTCCTCCGCCTTCTCATCTTGATACTGGAATGGAAGAAGGCAGAGTTCACATCACCTTCACGCAGCCACCTCGTCCGAGACTGCTGGAAGATCTACACTCTCTGGCTCTGAGAAGCGCCCACAAATCATGAAAACCCTTGAAACGAGCTTCAGTGTCAACCGGGGACAAGGGGCCCGCTTCCGCTTTGAGGTCCAGAAGCTTAATCGCCTCAACCTGCGCATCTATTCTCCCCTCTAACTTCCCATAAGTGGTCGAGTGCCAAATCTTGAGGTCACCCTTAAGGGTTTTGAGTTTGGCCGACAGCCTAACAACCATCCACTCTGTCAGCTTGGAGTGGGTCCAACTACGATTGACAACACCAAAAAGATCACTGTGAGCAAGCCAATAGTTGTTGAATCTAAAGGGTTTCAGACCCCATCTTTGGGAAGAGTATTTCAGTACCACCGGGCTGTGGTCAGAGACGTCTATGGGAAGTGCCCACTGTGTCACCTCGCCCCAAAGGTCCCCCCAACCATCAGAGATAAGGATGCGATCTAGCCTACTCAAAGTACCCCCGTTAGGCTGACACCAAGTGAAAAGCCTTCCAAGCAAAGGAAGATCGAAGATACCCATTCTCTGTACAAAAGAGGAGAAATCACGGATCTCGATCCCCGAGGGATTACTACTACCAAAAGGGGTACCCCTTCTCTCTGACTCATGCAAAACCGAGTTGAAATCCCCCGTAACACACCAAACATCACAACCCAGGGAGTCTTTTAAGCCAATTAACTTCTCCCACATCTCCCTCTTATCGGTGATGGAGCACATGGAATAGACATTAACCACAAAACATTGAATCTGCAACACCCCCCACTCCAGGCAAACCCCAACAAACCCTGAGCCAGCGAAAGAGAAAACCGCTTTACCCTTAGAACTACACCAAATCGAAAGGATCCCCCCACTGTTACCAACAGCCGGGGCAAAACTCCAGTCATAGAAATGATTACCCCATAAGTAGTGACAGAGATTCAGACACCTCACACAACTTGGTTTCTTGAACCAACAAACAATCAAGCTGGTTAGACGAGACAAACTCACGAACCTTCCTTTTCTTAATTCTACCCCCTAGGCCACACACATTAAAAGACCCAATAATCATGGAACACCCCTATTATCACCCATGGAGGCCTTACCCACCCCATCCCTCACCTCTAAGGCAACTAACCTAGACTCTTCAACTGTATCCTCAACCTTTAAAGAAACTCCTAAAACCTTACCATCTCTAAGGACATGTTTGGCAATAGCGCTGTCAGATGGACCAACGAGACACCCATGAAGCCCTAAGTCTGGGGCATCTAAGAGAGGATCCGAGGTAGATGACAAACCCACAAGCCGATTAGTATGACAAGCACCCTGAGTAGTCCCCACCCCCACCAAAAAGGGCGTTGGGTCCCCCTCACCGTGCACAACAACAGTAGAGAAAGAAGTGGAAGTCATACCTTGGGACCCCGAAGGAGACAGACAAAGATCCTCCACACCATGCCTTCCCGGAGAGTCCCTCGAGCTCCCCCTAAGCTCTCCATCCCCAAAGAGCTCACGTGAAACACTTGGAGCTCCCTCCTTACTTAACGAACCTTTCCGCATCGATCTTCCTTTAGACTTCTTCGTAGGCCTCCCACTATTCTTCTTCTTCTGAGCATCTCTTGAGAAAAACGCCGGTTGTGGCGGTGACCCCGAACAAGCCGAAGAAATAGAAGATGAGACAACATGTGGTCTTGGATCACGAACAAGGACCCCTAGCTCCAAAGGGCAATTTTCCCGGGTAGGCGAAATTTGATGGAGGCCACCCGTCCCTGAAGAATGAACCTCATGAAGGATAAGACAAGAATGCAGATTTTCCGGACACGGCAACGAGTGTGCATCCAATTGCTGGGGGGGTTCCGAATCTCTTAAGTAAATCCACACAACTAGAAGGAAAAGGCCCAACAGCCAAACAACCCAAAGCATTTCCAGATCGGCCCACCTCATGAGAGAGAGAGATGAGCAACTGGACTCATCAAGTTAGTGGGACCAAGCAGCGGACCCTCCTGCTCCTCAGGCAACTGATTAATGTCACCATGAGCCAAATTGTGGATTAGACTTTTAAATTTTGCAGTTCTTCGATCTTTTGGGCTAGTGGCGTAAAAAAAAATTGGGGTTCCAAATAAAAAATATACAAATTTATTTATAATTTTTTTTTTAAGTTTAGGTTTTTTTTTGGGTAGAATGTTTAGGGGTTTTGTCGAACCTCGACCAAATATTGCCTCTGCCATTATTATTGTAAGTCCACATGTGCAATCTAGTAGAAATGGTTAAACTCTTATAACGTGGCAAACTATAGTTTGAACCTAATAATGTGGGGGGTTCGTTATTTATTGTCAGACAAGACACAAACATATTATGTCAATTTAGGGGTATAATAGGCCAACTCTATTTTTGAGAGAAAATAAATTCGAACCAATAAAAAATGATTGGTTTTTACATATATCAATATTTGCAATCAAATTAAAAATTATAGTTAAATTTATAGGACCTAACATGAGTTGCATCGTTGGAGCAAAACACGAGTGAGTTGTTTTAAGATGACGTGATATTATGGACCTAGTTAAAATATCATTATTGGATTGTACTATTAGAGGTGCTCTTAAGATTGTGGTAAGCCTTGAAGAGAAGCTTATGTTGAAAGATGGCCGCCTGCTCAGCATGGTCCCCATACCCAAAAAAGTAGAGTATGTTATGGTTGTCCATAACGTCGGATTACGACTGTAACAGCCTCAAGAATTCAATTTTGTTGTGTTTCTTTGAACAATTTGATGATCATGTGTAAATGTCATTCAAAAAGCTTGTAATCATTGAGTATTGTACAAGTTCATTAGTGCCTAGGATATAAATAGGTTTAGTTTGCATTAATTTTGAACCACTTTTAAGTGTAAATCATACAACACTCTTGTGCCTAGTTCTTGTTAATTTTAATAAAAGTTTCTTTATTTTATTTTCGCGTCTTTTGTTTTTATTAAGAAGTTCATCACTATGATGAGTGAATAGTCTTTCTCTTCTCTTGAAATTATGTAAAATAGTTATATGCAGAACTTTCAACGATCATTTTCTTTTCCTTTGTTGTGAGAATTGACAACCCTGATCCAGCATAATGAGTCTTATCAACATGGAAACCATGAGAATATGGAGCTATGTAATTGGTAAGATGTGCACTTTGTTTCTTGAAATAAGACAAAAGATATTGTTTTTAAATATAAAAAACAGATAAGAGGATCAAAAGAGCAACCATCTAAGATATTGACTTGAACTTAACTCATTTATTGAGTCTCCATATCATATTCTTAATGAACTTTGCTATTGGATGACACAAATGATAATCACATCGCCGTTTAGGTCCGTCCCGTTACACCCTCTAACACCACTCTTTTATATTTGGTGAAACAAACATGTGCGTTCTATACTTTCAAAATAAATCAACCTAAAATTATCGGACTCACATAAATCTTACAGGTGAGTGTATATAGAATTTATTGTTGTATAGTGAAACCTGTATCTTTTCACTTGGCCTCTGATACCACTCTTGCAATTTAATTTGTTAACAAAAACGAGCTGTCGGTGGACAACCTTATTATAATCACCCATTACCGGATTCTCCTATACACCAACGAAGCTAACTAATTAACACTTTTTTTTTTTGAGGCGATAACTAACTAATACTCCATTCTTAAAAATAAAAAAAAAAAAAAAAT
>Ga0228710_1002412_pt1 | contig 29406 bp, 17 predicted proteins | sample MedpolnodulmetaG_FD_177995 | JGI IMG/M metagenome (GOLD analysis project Ga0228710, IMG submission 177995) | Root nodule microbial communities from Medicago polymorpha collected in Santa Monica, California, United States - pink nodules | ecosystem: Host-associated > Plants > Roots > Nodule...
CTTAAAAAAAAAAAACCCTACGAATGAATGCTTGTCAAAGAAAAAAAACTCTACCAATGAATGGATCGGATCAACCTTAAAAAAAGACTGAATGTTTTAATATTTCAAAATAAGATATTAAGTCTTCGACATCCTCTTCTTTAAAAAAAGATACAATCTTACACATGTAATATTTCAGAAAAGATTGAACATATTAGTTACTACCAACTTTTGACAGTAATCAATCTTATTTTGATATTAAGTCATGTTGTAATATTTTAATTTGTAAAGATACAATAAAATAAGATTGCTTCAAAATGAAAGAAGATTGGATGTATGTCTAAAACTATTTTACACGAGAAATACATAAAAATAGAAATAAGAAATACAAAGTGGTGCCGACATTCTTTGAGAAAAAGTATTGTCGAAATTATTAGGTTGAACGTTATGATTGGGTGTCGAATTTCGACTTTCCTTTGCGGAGAATTTTCAATGAATATTACCATTTTGTCTGTCTATAAAAAAAGTTATAAAGGGTTTTATTTGTTCCGTTTACGATGTACTATTTATTCTAAAAAATTAACGTTATTAAAATTTTTTTTTTACCAATCATATATCATCATAGTATCGTTTTAATACGAGAATTTTGGCTTAGTTGCATGTTTAATACCTGATGTTTATTTTAGGTTTTAAGTTGGTCCTTTACGATTTAAACGTTTCAAATTGGTACCTAATGTTTTTAAAATTTTCAAGTTGGTTCGAAACCTTACTCACATTAAAATAAGTTAGTCCTTTCGTCAGTTGGCCGTTTAGAGATAATAATTGAGAATATGGGTGTCGGATTTATTTTTTTTGATAAGCCAAGAGTTCAACGACATAAAAAAGGAGTAGAAGATGGTCTAACAGAGTTAGAGTGTCTTGCAGATTCCAGTCTATGTCAGGTGCTCATATATATATTATTAAAAAAAGGAAAAAAATAAATACAAAAAAAAACTGGGGGGACATAAACCTAACTCATTCAATCCACACAAAGTGTATGCCAACCCAATCGGGTGATACAAAAAAATCAAAACAACATCGGTGGATGCCTAATATATGGTGTATGGACCAACCGTCAACACGAAATTGAACCAAGAGCCAACAACTTCTTGCGACAGCAACAAGCAAAGTGTCTCTTTCGAGACAAACAGTCCAACATCAGAGATTGATGTGGATTTTGAAACATCCCCAAGTTATATAGTGTCAAACTTCGTGAAGGTGGAAGATTCGACCGCCAACACGGGTACGGATCCCCACGCCTACAAACCCATTATGCTGCGACAGAAAGCTTCATGGCCATTTCTAGCCAAATCCAAGAGAAAGCAACTCAAATCCAATTGAAAGCCAGACCGAGGGATGGTCAATCAACGTGTCTGAGTACCAAGAGCACCGCCAACACGGTTACACCCGCACCCACCAATCGCAGCAACAACAGACAACATGACCTGACCATTTCTAACCTTGAAGACCTGTTACGAAGCACATCCAAAACGTATCAGGTAAATGAAATTGTATGCCAACATAGAAGCAACTCCATACCGAACAACTTGTTGCGATGACACAGTCCAAATTTGATGGATTCTCAACCCAACAACCTTGAATTTTGACATAACCAAATAACAAAATCGGTATAACACCAACTAGTAACCACTGCAGGAGGAGGCGGCTCCGACATCTTTCTCAAAAATTGAACAAACATAACCGAACCACCGCCACCTCCAAGAGTAAGGCAGCGACGACTTTTCAAACTAAACCAACTCGTCAAACCAGCCTCTAGATCTGCAAGAGGAGTGCTAGCCATGGAGTTTTAAGAATCACGAAGCATACTGTGGCGGTTGCACACGCCGGCAGTTGCTCTAACAACCACAAAAGGGGGAAGGAGGTGGTGACGCGACTGTGATACCGCCGTTCGCACCACTGGCGCAAATATCTACATGGTGGCGGTTGTGTTTGGAAGTGGGAGGAGAGAAGAAAAGCTCTGACGAAGGAGTTAGAAGAAGAAAACGGAAGGAGGAGAAGGAACTAAAAATGGACGATGAGAGTGAGAAGGGTAACAGATAGTCGGTGGTGAGAGAGAAGAGAGCTAGGGTCGGCATCCAAAGTTTAGGGTGTCGAATTTGAACTTATTTATAAAATCAGTTTTAAAATATTTTTTATTTTTTTTATTGTTTTATTAAACTCAATATTATGTGGCTAAAGGGACTAACTTATTTAACCGTGAGTAATATTTTGGACCAACTTAAAACTTTTAAAACGTACATGACCAACTTGAAACTTTTAAAATAGAAGAGACCAACTTAAAACCTAAAATAAATATAAGGGACCGAATATGCAATTAAGTCTGAGAATTTTCATTATACATAAACTATGACATCCTCTCAAAAAAAGTCAGTTCAACATGCATATGTACCAATACTATCATTTATATAATTATAATAACTAATTTTTTTTTTTGACGGAACTAAATATTATTTATTAAAAGTGTCAATGATTTTTTATTTATTTTTTTAATTTTTTTTACTACTCATAACAGTGAATACTAGATATCTTTTATGTCAAAATCTAAAGAAGATAGTATTATGCTTATATACAATGAAATTACATGGTCTTTTCTAAAATATATATGAGTCGATAAATAATTTTCTGATTCATAAAAAATAGTTGTTAATTTATTGATTAGAGAACAAATATAGCAAAAACAAAAAAAATTCAAAATCCTTCAATTTATGAAAATATTTGTTAATTTATTGATTAGAGAATAAATATAGCAAAAAAATAATATCAAAATCCTTCGATTTATGAATATACCGTAAAAACTCTCTTTTATTACATTAACATTTTTTACAATATTGTTACAATCTATATCTGCAGGGACGCTAAAAAATTCGTATTTGTGGCTAACAAATACGGTAAACATAATAGTATTTGTAATATTTCTTAAAAATTTCCAAATCTATTTTTATAATTTGACTAGTAATTTTTTTAAAGTGATGAGAATGCATTGAATTTGTATTAATATTTAGATGTTAATACTCTTATATGTTGTAAAAAAATGAGAGATATCTTCGTAATCATTATAAAAAATTGCACAAATGACATGATCTTTTTCAAATGATATATGTTAATTTGTACAAATACTTGCGGATAACTCAATTTTTTTTTTTTTCCGAAAATAACTCAGAATATGATAAATATATATTTTACTTATTTATGTACTGATATCAAAAGCCACATATATCGTTAAACAAATATTTAAACTTAAGTGAAAATTGTTCAGAAAAACCTGCGTTGTTTTAATCCTGATAGAACAATTCTTATCTAGGCTTTATTTACATTCTGATCGAACTCTAAATTACCAGAGCTTCTTTCTCCTGAAAATCAGAGAGTTAAGTCATATATATCGTTTTTATTCCACGGGAGATGGAAGATAACTATAACTATTTGTGCCCCCTTTAAAAAAAACACTATTTGTGCCCATAGTCCATAGACATATCAATTATCATCCTAATGGTGTGTTTCATTAGATAAATAGCAAGGATTAGATAGAACATCAGAATAACACAGTATAAAATAGAATAACACGTGACAAACCTTTATAGTATTGAATGATTCCCGGTCCTTTTTGATATTTGATGGCCAAAAAATTATTTTTGTATTCTAGACAACTTATATGTAAGACACAAAATTATGTTGTGGTTTAGTGAAAGACAATTTTCTTTTTGGTTTTGTAATGTCTTTTATCTCCAGTTTATCATATTCTTAAAATAGTTTTGTCTTGTTCTTATTTTTTTTTTAGCAAACACACCCTAATTTTTCTAATACACTCGAGATGTGAGTATTTACTTTACTTTGGTTGCTGAATTCAAAACTGTGTACATTGTTTGCACGTTGATTAAACTATAATTAAAAAGTTATGCTGATGTGTCAAATTTTTTAGTAAGTTATGCTGTACTAGATTTTTCATATAAACTTTTAGAAGGCGTCCCTATTGGCTAATTTGGTATCGTGTGTAGGACACCAAACACAATTATTTGTCAAACGTTTGAAGATATTTTTCACTCCCTTTCTTTTTTATAAATTTCTTTGACATTTTTTTATGGATATTAAAATGCTGTTGTTAATATTGTCCTCATATATATAATTCAATTGGTAGGAACTTCACTTTTTATATACAAGGGTCGATATTTGAATATATATATTCTCAATTTATTTACTTAAAAGATGAATTTTAGTCATTAAATCACTCGACAAAAAAAATATTTTTAATTCTCTAAAACAAAAGTGTTTTCAATGCAATTAATATGTCAAATTTGTATCAAGAATAAATTAATCCAAGTGGTTAGAGATTGAGTTCTTAAAGTAGACACTCAAAGATTTGATCCCTAATTTATGTGTATAAAAAACATTTGCTTGCGAGTGGAGAACTCACTTTGTATGTCTCATGGTTCTTCGGCAGATGTTAGTTGTTGCTAAATGATGATGAAATCTTTGTAGTGATAACAATTTTTTTGAAGGGTCTTAGCTATAACATGATAATCCAAAAAATATGTCAAATTTGTATATAAGTATTTTTTTTTAGAGGTTGTATATAAGTTTTATTAAATCAAATTATTTTTGAGTTTGTAGAAGGTCCTAAATTCAAACTCGAGTAACAAAATAAAATGTTCAACTTAACAATCTTGGTATGACAAAAAATATATTTAAAAAATAAGAACATACATATTTAGAAATTTAAAAATAGTTTTGTGATTTAATAGTTAGATAATCAAAATCAAAATGTTTAACTTTTATTTTAATCATCTCTAAAAGTCCACAAGCATTATCTCTTGTGATAGACCCATAGTGTAAAACTCTTGTGCATATAAATTAAACTAAAATTTTATACTTGGGTATAAGAATAATTTCTTATCTTATAAATGGTGCAAAAAAGTTTTACTAATCCTAATTTAAAATTATTGTAAGAGTTTAATGATGGTGTGTTGTCAATCCAAAATAACTTTGCACACACGATTGATTAAAACATTTCGAATTACCAAATAAATTAAAAATATTAATTGATCTGACGATTCTAAATATTTTGATTGGTTATGTATGCAAAATTGTTTTGAAACATCAACTTGCCTGGTATATATGTTGACAAAAAGCATTCAGTGTCCATTGTCCACTTCCACTCCATTGTTTGTTCCTTTGTAACAGCACATAAATCTCAACCAACCTCATAAACTAATCAAATCTCTAACCACCATCATGGCACACGACAACATCTCCAACGACCAACCACCACCGGAAACACCCCTCCTCCGCCGCACCTTCTTCCATCTCCCATCAACCCTCAAACTCAAAACCTCCCTCTGCTCAGAACTCTCCGGTGCCGTCGGAGACTTAGGCACATACATCCCCATCGTCCTAGCCTTATCACTAGTGAATAACCTTGACCTCACAACCACACTCATCTTCACTTCTCTCTACAACATCACCACCGGCCTCTTCTTCGGTCTGCCTATGCCAGTCCAGCCTATGAAATCCATTGCAGCAGTTGCCATCTCAGAATCACCACCTCTCACCATTCCTCAAATATCTGCAGCTGGTTTATGTGTAGCTGCTGTCCTTATCGTGCTCGGTACAACCGGTTTAATGTCATTTCTTTATCGTTACCTTCCTCTTCCGGTTGTTCGCGGTGTTCAGCTCTCTCAGGGACTTCAGTTTGCCTTCTCGGCCATCAAATATATTCGCTATCAACAAGATTTAGCTTCTACTTCAGCTAAAACCGATACAGTCCGTCCTTGGTTTAGTTTGGACGGACTGGCTATTGCTCTTGTCGCCGTTCTGTTTCTTGTCCTCACCACTGGTGCTGGTGAGGACAAACATAATTCAGAACGACAACAACCTGGACAAGAATCTAGAGAAGAAGAATTAGACTCTGTTGTTGTTCGGAGAAATAAAATTAATCGACGGTTGAAGATTCTATCGATGATTCCTTCGGCTTTGATTGTGTTTTTGTTTGGATTGTTATTGTGTTTTATTCGTGATCCTTCGATTTTTCATGATTTGAAATTTGGGCCGTCGAAGATTAAGCTATTGAGAATTACATGGGATGATTTTAAAGTTGGATTTGTTAGAGCTGCAATTCCACAAATTCCGTTATCGATTTTGAATTCTGTTATTGCGGTTTGTAAACTGTCCGGAGATTTATTTCCGGACAGAGAAGCTTCTGCTATGAAGGTTTCAGTAAGTGTTGGAGTGATGAATTTTGTTGGGTGTTGGTTTGGTGCTATGCCTTGTTGCCATGGGGCTGGTGGATTGGCTGGTCAGTATAGGTTTGGAGGAAGGAGTGGAGCTTCAGTTGTTTTTCTTGGAGTTGGTAAATTGTTGATTGCTTTGGTTTTTGGGAACTCTTTTGGGAGAATTTTGGGTCAGTTTCCTATTGGCATATTAGGGGTGTTGCTTTTGTTTGCTGGGATTGAATTGGCTATGGCTTCTAAAGATATGAATAGTAAACAAGAGTCTTTTGTTATGTTTGTTTGTGCTGCTGTTTCTTTGACTGGCTCTAGTGCTGCTTTAGGGTTTTTTGTTGGGATTGTTCTTTACTTTTTGTTGAAATTGAGGGAGCTTGATTGTGGTGATGGATTTGGGTTGTTGTCCAATTCTAACAAGACCAAATCCTCTAAGGATGAGGAAACTCCCTTAATTGCCTAAACATTTTGGTTTTATTCTCATTTGGATTTGGGTTGTTGTTCGGATGGAATGCCGAATGGATTCATCAAAATCAAGGATTTTCTGCATTCACGCAGTCAGTAGTTTAAAGTAAGTTTTTATAAATATTTTTAAATTTGATTTGGTAAGTTCAAAACCAAGATGTTGATTAAATGCGGGGGGAATTTTTGACTGCAGAGAATCTAAATCCGTGTCAATTAGAGATGGTATTGAAAATGATCAACAAAAGCTGTGATCATTGGAAGAAGAAAATTTGTATAAGCACATGTATCTTTTCAACCTTTCTTCTGTCAAATAATCTTGGCTATATTTGTGTTGTAATGTTCAATTTAGGGTGCACAACATATGTGTATATTTATTTATAGATAAAAGTTCATCCTATTGTGTTCGAGACTTTTGCCAAGATGTGCTGGTGCAATGGGGAACATGGTTTTGTAGGACCCTCCCCTCCTATACTGCGGACTCAAATCATGTGTTTGGATTTGCTACATGCTTAATAAGGAAATCTGTTATGATTCATAAGCAGGCACATATTAAGGAAATTTCATTCAGATTGTAGCAAATCATTATAGTCCACAAAAGCATACTCAATTTAATTCAATGAGTGAGTGTTAAGCATAATCTTGATCAAGAATGACTCAATCAAGACTGGTTTTTTATTGAGGTTCTCTATTGAAGAGTTAGAGTACTGAACTTTTATGAACAAAATAATAAATTTTAAATTGTTTCTTTGATCAAAAGGAAGGTTTAAATTGAAATATGAAGATTTTAAGTTTTAATTTTAGATATGAATATGAATGAATCGTTTACACCTAACTTGCTTGAGAAGGTGAGATGATTATTAATTTACTAGTTGTGTTTTCCAATTCATTATAGCATAGTTTACCCACTGCATAAGTGCATAGCAATTCCAAAAGCTAAGCAAAGGCAAAAGTGTAAAACTTCTCCCACCACCAAAGGGACCACTTTGATATTAACCTATCAGTAAATAAAGGAAAAGATTACTTCTTTGTACCTAATTATCAAACCCTTTTAGAAAGAAAAAAAGCTGTCTTTAAATATAAATTTTATTTCAAATTATTATATACATTTTTCCTAAATATGTAAGGGTTCCTCGATTAATGATCTAGTGGTTGAATAATTACGACTAGTGGATTAATAACTAGTTGTTTACGATGATTAGTTTTGCCATCTAAAAAGATCTAGCGATGTAGTTTGTTGTCCGTTTGCCTTATATTCAAGTGTAAATAACTAGTTATTAATTGCAAATTAATTATGAAATCAATAGTAGAAATGATAGATGAGAATCCAATTAGTGTTGGTGTTTTTGATACATAAAAGAATTAAGGGAAAGATAGAACAAAACTTAGTCTAAGACTTCCATTACTTCCTAAGAGAGTATCAAATGGAGAGATAAGATTATCTTCATCAATTTTCTTTATAATCATTATTGATCATCGTTTCTTTGTTTACGTACAATCACTCACCACCTGTTCATTTGTTTCAACTGATTATATTATGTCAAATGTATTTTCTCATATGCTATCGTAACAAAATATTTTTATGAAATTTATAAGTCCCATTCGATATCGATGATTTCTCTCTCCTAAAAAGAAATTAAATAACTCAAGTGATTAATCTCTCCAATTGCTTCAAAAAGTTTAGGTGAATTAAGCTTAGTAACTCACCAAAATTAGAATAGATTTCAAGATACATAAAATGCTAATGACATGTTTGTTTTAGAGGTGAAAATATTCCAAACGTACGTCTGAGGTGAAGCTACCTTTTGTAACTTTTAAAAACCACTGCAGAAACTACATCATGATGTGATATTTGAAGTCAGAACACTAATCCAAACATACGCTAAGTCTCTTGAGTTGAAACACAATTTACTCTCCCAAATCTTTCATGGTCACAAGTCACAACCTCAAATAAACTTTATTTGGGCGCACACACATAAGTGACAAAATTTTAAAAATAATTATATTATGTGATGTGGCTAAATTGTTTTTCTTTTAAATTTTGTCATTTATGTGTTTCATTTATCGATTTACATATTAATTAAGTCATTGGTTCCAATTTAATAGCACTCGCTATATCCCTTTGTGTAGGAGTAGTTTAAAAAAAAAAAAGGTATTTAGAAAAGTTGGTGGAGCAATAAAGTTATCACAAATAGCTCAGTTGGCAGGAACATTGCATCGAACCACTGACACTCCACTTCTCTTCACATTTAAAATGTGAGGCAACTTGACAAATTTTTTTTATCACAAATATATGTGTATATTACCAAATTATCCTTCTTTATATATAAGTATTTCTAATTTTAACTTTTAATATTTGAAGATACATCGATTAATAAATGCATCTATAGATATTTTATTATGAAAATTAGAAGAAGCTGGTAAATATGAGCAAATATTGTGGATCTGGACGACCAACCAGGACAGAAAGTCCACTGTTTCTTTCTTCAACTTCACTTCACTTTGTATCTTTCCCAAATCCCAATCCCACATTCTCTCTTCAAAATCCAACAAAATTGTTCAACATATTCAATCATCACTCACTCCCAAAAATGCTACTTTGATCTGTGTTTGATTCAGGTTTGATAAGCTTTTGTTTCTTCTTCATATATCTTCTTTAAAAATATGATCTTTTTCTGATTTGATGAATTTCTCATTGAAATTTGACAAAACAACCAATTGGGTCTCTTAGTTAAGTCAAATTCTCAAGAAAAGTTTTTGACTTTATTCAATTTGTTGGAATCATGAAGTTCACATTTTTACCTATAGCTCTTTGTTTCCTTTGTGAATTGTTGGTCATTGTTGTAGCTAGTTCACAATTTTCTGAGGAAATGTATAGATTTGATAGGAAATCTCATGTGGGCTATAAGTATGATAGAATTGATGAAGTGCAGAAACAATGTGGGTTTGTGTTATCTGCTGCATCTGAATTGAGGTTTGATTATGGTGGTGTTGTTGGTATGAAAGGTGAGCTTTCTTTTGTTAATGGGGATTGGATTCAGGATGTTGGTAAGTTTCCCATTATGCCATTTGATGATAGGAATGAGAATTTGCCGGGGGTTTTATCGGGAGATCAGCGTGGTAGTCCGATGAAATTGGCGTCTTTTAGGGTAACAGATGTTGATCATGCTCATCGGTTGAAGAAGTCGATCCCTATTAATGGTTTCATGATGATGGGAATTACTAGAGATGGTAATTTTATGGACAATGTGTATGATAATGGGAATCTTGATTTTCGGTTATGGTCTGGACATTCTCAGCTTTCGATTCCCTTTCAAGGGGTTTACACTGAATCGAAGAGAAACGGTGGGGAGAGGGTGTTGTGTTTGCTAGGGAACACTATGCTTCCAACTCGAGAAACCAATCCTGCAAATCCATGGGAGTGGATGAAAAATCCCAGTGATGTACCTATGTCAGAAGATGATCAAATTCTGTTGGTTCTTCGATATCCATTGACATTCACTTTGACGAATAGGATGATAACTGGAGAGTTAAGAAGTTTGAACCGTGATTCGAATCCTAAATACTTTGACGTGGTTCACATATCATCGCAGTTGGGGAGATTAGCCAAGTTCACATTTGACTCCCAACATATTTTATCCAAAGCATGTGATCCATATCCGTATAAAGATAACATGACAGATAATGTCATTAGTGTCTACAAAGGGCCAAGGTTTTGCGAAATCCTTGAAGAAGTTACTAGAGATAAACCTTTATCTGTTGTGCCAAACTGGAGATGCAATGGTACAGATGATTTCTGCAGTAGATTAGGTCCTTTTTTGTCGGATGAGGGAATCGAATCGACACACGGAGGCTTTCAAGATGTTAAACTTTATATGCAGGATGTTATCTGCGAGCAAGCAGCTGGTAATAGTAATACTGGTTCCACTAAGGTGTCTGCGGTTTTTAGAGCGGTTTCTCCATCCGAGAATCGATACAATGCAGCAAAGAGATCAGGTGTCAACAACATGTCGCTTGCTACCGAAGGGATCTGGAAATCTTCTAGTGGACAGCTTTGCATGGTTGGTTGCCTTGGACTTGTCGATGCCAAAGGGAGTAACTGTAATACTCGGATTTGTTTGTATATACCTACCACTTTCTCCATAAAACAACATAGCATTATTTTGGGAACTTTGTCTCCTATTAATAACAATAGTGCCTTTTTTCCACTATCATTTGAACAGCTTGTGTTACCTACAGAACTCTGGAATTATTTCACGTTCACTCATCCGAATTACAGTTACTCAAAAATTAATATTGCTGGCGCTGTCCTTGAGAAAAACGAGCCGTTCACTTTTTCAACCGTCATTAAGAAATCGTTGCTAACTTTCCCTAAACTTGAAGATGAGACATTTCAAGACAGTCTCTCCCTTCTTTCAGAAGATCTCACTTTTCATATCTCAGGTTTTCCCGATCCTATGCCTCGTGTGCAGTCCCCGAGAGTTGATATTCAGATGGAGATTCTCTCCGTTGGGCCCTTGTTTGGGCGTTATTGGTACGCTCAAAATGGTTCAACTGGGGAACAACAAGAAATACCTTATGTTGCAAATGCTGCAGAATATACTGAAAAACAGCTTCTTTTAAATGTATCTGCACAACTGAGTCTTAGTGGGAAAGGTTATGGTAATTTTTCCGCACTTTTTCTCGAGGGTCTTTATGATCCACATGTTGGAAAGATGTATCTTATTGGTTGCAGAGACGTGCGAGCATCGTGGAATGTCTTATATCAGAGCTATGATCTTGAGTCTGGAATGGACTGTTTAATTGAGGTGGTCGTTTCCTATCCTCCGACGACAACTCGGTGGCTAGTCAACCCCACTGCCACAATTTCAATTGAAAGTCAAAGGACCGACGATGATACTCTTCGGTTCGATACAATAAAGCTCCAAACTTTTCCAATCATATACAGAAAGCAACGTGAGGATGTCCTCTCACACAGAGGCGTCGAAGGGATTCTCCGGATCTTAACACTTACATTGGCAGTTGGTTGCATTTTAAGTCAACTCTTTTACATAAAGCACAATGTGGATTCTCTTCCATATATATCTCTTGTTGTGCTAGGTGTTCAATCTCTTGGTTATAGCATTCCTCTAGTCACAGATGCAGAAGCTCTTTTCAAGAGAATGGTTTCCGAATCTTATGATGTGTCGTCATCTGGTACTTTGGAGAACAGTGAGTGGCTCCATATCATTGATTACACTGTGAAACTTTTGTTGATTGTATCGTTGCTGCTAACCCTGCGGCTTTTTCAGAAAGTGTGGAAGTCACGGATCAGATTGCAAACGCGTACCTCTTCTGAGCCGCATTGTGTCCCCAGTGATAAAAAAGTACTTCTTTGTACCTTCGCCTTACATCTCATTGGTTACATAGTTGTTCTAGTAATTCATGCCACAAAAACCAGTCAGAAGAATCTCAGAACAGAAAAATATATGTATGCTAAAGAGAATTCTCATTCGTTGCCGGATTGGGCGAAGGAATTGGAAGAATATGCAGGTCTTGTCCAAGACTTTTTCTTGTTTCCCCAAATCATTGGAAACTTAATGTGGCAAATCCATTGCAAACCACTCAGGAAACTGTATTTCATTGGAATCACTGTAGTAAGACTTCTTCCTCATATATATGATTACATTCTAGCTCCGGTTCCAAATCCTTACTTTTCTGAGGACTCAGAATTTATCAACCCAAGTTTGGATTTTTACTCGAAATTTGGCGACATTGCCATCCCTGTGACTGCAATTATTCTTGCAATTTTGGTCTATATTCAACAAAGATTGGGCTATGACAAGCTGAGTCAGGTTCTGACATTTGGGCAGTATAAGCTTCTTCCTACTTTTAGATATCAAAGGTTGGATTCTAAGCCCTTTGAAACTGAACTAGTTCCAGGTATCAATGGTGGTGGTGAAAATAAGAAAGAACAGGTGGATGAAGAATGAATGTAGACACTAATTTGTGTTACTGACAAAAAACTGCTGTATTGTATACTTACATCATTACATGCATGAAAAGTAGGCGTTAGTTTTTTGGGGGAATGTATTATATTGTGTATGAGAGGTTTACTTTTATATACAGAATAAACAAGTAAATTGTGGTTTTAGTGTTCACTTTTGATTCTTTTTTCTGCATTTTTTTTATGCTTTGAGTTCTCCACTATTGTTCTAGCAACTCTTACCCTGCTTGTTGTACCCTAGATTGAGATAAAAGGTCAAAGGTTGGTCATTTATGACTCCATTCGGCCTTAAATATAAACAAAAAAATATATATGTTTTGTTCCAAAACATTTCTCAGAAAGAGACTTATATTTAGGGATAGAGTTACTATGTTACTCTTAAAAAGAAATCTATTATGCTTTCCCTCATAGAAGAAAACACATTATACCAGAAAACAAATTTGATTTGTCTAATTCTTACATGTCTTTTATTCATGTAATACAATCTCATATGTTTTAGCTCAACCATTCCATGTACAACAATTTTAATTACTTTTTCTTGGTTAGTACTTCTGTGAAGTTCTGTTGCAAGGGATTCATTCCATTTTAACCAACCAAGGGCCTTTGGCCCATTAAATCTTTATTTTTGCAATTATTCCAACTGTGGGTCTCAACTTGAGGGGGGAATGACCTGCAAATTTGATAACCTGAGTATAAAGGAGCTCACTCCAACATGATTTTGGATGAAATATTTTGAAAAAAAAAATACAAATTTTGTGTCAGTCTGAAAATATACTTTCAAAATTTGATGGTGCGGCGTCGCCAATTCTTGAAACTTTGACCGAAAGGGGATTACAGTAATATGATGGCTCTCACTTAAAGGAGAGAATGCTGGAAATTCAAGTGTCAAGTGTGAGTAATGGAGATTTACATTGACCAAGTGTGAGAATGAGAAACATAAAGAAAATATGAGAACAAACTCTATATGCCAAATGGTAATGAATTCCACCACAATCAAATAATAATTGCAGGAAGATCTTTAGTCATATGATTTCTATACAAAGCTTCAAATCTGAACCATATAATTTCAATCAAACAGCCTCCAATGCATAGACTTGCAGGAAATTAAAGTCCATACCTAATGCATTTAGTTTTAATGTTATGGGTTGGTTAATCTTGTTATACAAGTTAGTTACTTGCTGCACAAGTAAGTGGTTAGTTAGAGTAAAGTTTCCTTTTACAGTAAGTTAGGGCCCCCACGTCAACTATGAATGGATGAATTTAAGCCCAATAAAGAAAAACCAAAGGAAATTGCTCTATAGGCCCCCTTTATTGCTCACAAGCTCCCAAAATGTCCAAAATATCTTTGTTTTAAACGATTGAAAGTTACAAACCGATCACATCGGAAGATAAATTTCGACGGATATAAAAAAAGAGGAAGAAATAGACCGAAATGTATCTTCCGGTGTATGAAACTTTAGAAACATCTTAACTTATGATGCTTATGAACCATGAGACATGGATTTGGCAGAATTTAATTTGATGTAAACTAACAATCTATGTTTACCAAGTTTCCATTAACGTAGGCAACTGGGCACTAATAAAGAACTGATGTGAATGTGTTTCATAATATTCTCTAAACCAACAACATCCAGTCTTCAATTTCAACGTTATGCATTAATTTTTCTTTTTGAGGAAACGTTACGCATTAATGTAACAGTATCTATTTAGGCCTCATACTATATATTCCCTTGTATGGTACCGATTCATTAAGTATAATTAAATGATATATATAAGAAAATTTCTAGATTTTTTCAATACCTATAAGAAAATTTCTAGAATTTACAGAAGTACCTATAAGAAATGATTTTTATAGTGTTTCATATATTTTTGTTATAATATTTTTAACAAAACTTATTTTATCATTTAAACAACTTATTATGAAATTTTTTGGATGATAAAATTTGCAAATATCTCTAAAATAAGAAGCTATTTGAAATAATTTTTCAAAAAAAATATTTTTGAAAGATATCATTATGGAAAAATATGTGATTTTTAATATTTAAAATCTCTAACAATTAATATTGAAGTTAGTGAATACGAAAATCTCTATTTTAACTTATAACAAATGAGTTTGAACTAACTTTTACCGTTTATAAGTAAGTTCCCAAAAAATCATTTTTAGAAGTACAATTTTTTTTTATTTTTAAAAACCTATAGTAAACGGTGCCCTATATATAATGATGTCATACGGTGCCCTATATATAATGATGTCATATCTATAATACCTCATCAGTAACATAAATTTTCGTTTTTAATAACTCTTTTATTCTTATGGAACATGACACTATTTAGATACACATATTTCTTATGAGATGAGATAAAGTTTCCTATACAACAACCCATCACTCTTTTTCATATTTTTAGTGTGCTTTTTCTCTTATTTCTTTCATTTTCATATATAGACAAAGCAAAGCACTGTTACAAGTACAAGTTCATTGATTTTGAAGATTGTTGCTATTAGCACCGTTCTTTGAAGAAAAAGGAAGACTTTTAGTTGTAGCAAGTGATTTATACAAAGCAAGTAGTAGTCTAAGAGGGAATACTTCGACGTTTTTCTCGAGATCCTCGCGGCGCGAAGAAGATGATGAAGAAGCTCTCAAATGGGCTGCAATTGAAAAACTCCATACTTACAATCGTTTAAAGAAAGGGTTGTTGGCCAGTTCACATGGAGTTGCCAATGAGATTATTGATATAGATAAACTTGGAGTTCAAGAAAGACAAACTTTTGAATAGGTTGATCAAAGCTGCTGAAGAGGACAATGAGAGGTTTTTGTTGAAGCTAAAGGAAAGAATTGATAGGTAAGTAGTATTGAATCACGGTTCAACATTTTAAAACCGAGATAAAATCACAATCAAATCGTTCAAATAATATATAGTGTCGGTTCACAATTACAAGAATTGAACCGTCTTGCTCGGTTTAGTTTTTTAAACATTGATCATGATTTTCTCACTTTCAACATTTCTTTTCTTCTAGAGTTGGGATTGAGATTCCAACAATTGAAGTTCGTTTTAAGCACCTAACTATTGAGGCAGATGCTTATGTGGGAAGTAGAGCATTACCTACTTTCACAAACTTTACTATTGGTGCAGTGGAGGTAAATTTAAGCACAGTCTAACTCATAAGTTTGTGTTTCTTATTTAGATTTTTTTGGTTAGATATGTTGTCAATCCAATAATATTAGGATTGTTCAACCTTAAACCCTACAAAAGTTTTGTTTGTTATTCATGTTTTGACAAACAACCTTAATCCTATGTTTTGGTCTTGTAGGGTTTACTTGCTTTTCTTCATATTCAATCACACAAAAAGAAACATATGACTATCCTTAAAGATGTTAGTGGAATAGTCAAACTTGGTAGGATGACACTGCTTCTTGGTCCTCCAAGTTCTGGAAAGACCACACTTCTTTTGGCCTTAACAGGAAAGCTTGATAAAACTCTCAAGGTGAAAATACTTCTTTAACTTTCATTATGAATTTTAAATTTGATATTTGATTTTTACTTAACGCATATGAATATATGTACATGATATCACAAAAACAAAATGAATGTTATTGTGTATTATAGGAATCTGGTAGAGTGAGTTATAATGGATATGGAATGGATGAATTTGTACCTCAAAGAACTGCTGCATATATTAGTCAACATGATGTTCATATTGGAGAAATGACTGTTAGGGAAACATTGGCTTTCTCAGCAAGTTGCCAAGGAGTTGGATCAAGATATGGTATAACCACTTCCAATACTAGGGCCTTTTTTTTTTCTCCATGTGTACCAAATTTTTCATCTCTAATTTTGCATCATACCCTAGCAAATCTTGATGCAATGGTAAAAGTTGATGTCTTGTAACGTGAAAGTGGTATGTTCAAATCCTAAAAAAGGTCTCTCCAATTGCAGAGGAGTTAGGCTGCATACCCCTCCTCGACAATTGTGCTCGCAAGATAAATATTTTTTTGAAATTTTGCTACAAACTACGAAGTTCACTCATCCTGATACGAGCCCATCAATGGAAAGTCCGATACCTGCTGAGGAAGGGCCCAACTTTGAGGAGATAGAAGCAAGGCCAATATTGGAAAAGAGGCAATCCTAGAAACCAGGATGGCTGAAGGATTTTGTGTGCCAGTAAAGGAAACTTTCCTAATTTTACGATTCTATTTCCCTTGATTTACAATTTCATTGATTTCCTTTCCTAAGTTTATGCTAGTAGTTATGCCAAGATTGGCTATATCTGATGTAACAGACAATCATTTTGGTTATGTTGAATAATAAGAAAAGTCTCTTTTTTCCTCTCTGATTTTCTTTCTTCCTTCTTAGGAGTATACACTCACTCGAAGAGTGCTCACAATCTGTTCATCATTAGCAGCATGTTGTATCATTGGTGCTTTCATCATGAACCAATCAGAACTTATGAACGCCCTTCAATCCAAAATGGAGGCACAAAATGCAGAGCTTCGTGCACTGATTCAATCATCCCTTGAATCTCACACTGATTCCATTCATACCGCTCTACACAATCATTTACTGGAAGTTGATTCCAAGGTCGCTAATTTGAACCCAAAAACTCAACCACAAAGCCATGGATCTTCTGGGGCAGCGGCACGCACCCTGAAGCTTAGTGTCCCCCGTTTCGACGGGTCAAACCCTACAGATTGGCTATTTCAAATCGAAGCATTTTTCAATTTCCACGAAACTCCAGAAGCCGCTCGTTTGCAGATCGTATCCTTTCATATGGGTGGATTCATTCTTGCAAAAGGTGAGTTGACACTCAAGTAGAAATCAGACCTCATTCTCAATGGACCTAAAATGCAAAATTTTGTATCATCTTATGCTTGGGTGGATTCACATACTTGCTGCAGTTATCATATAATGAAAGTTTATATTAATTGATGCATATTTCATTTCATTGGCAATGAATCAGATGATATTAAGCGCTGGTGGATTTGGGGTTACTGGATTTCACCTTTAATGTTACACATAATGCTATAATGGTGAATGAATTCCTTGGAAATAGTTGGAACAAAGTAATTTCTGAAACTTATGACATTATCATTATCTTTCATTTCAAAAATGTGTAGGCCTAATTTCATTTTCTTTTCAATTACAGATAACGCCATATCCAAACATGACAGTGGGAGTTCTATCTTTGAAATCACGTGGATTCTTCACACATGCATATTGGTATTGGATAGGAGTTGGTGCATTAATAGGATTTATTTTCCTTAACAACTTTTTATACACTATCACTCTCACTTACCTTGATCGTGAGTATCTTTATGTTTGGTTATTTATTAAGATTCTCATTGTGATGAAAAATGATACTAATACATATACTTGTTTTTTTAAGCACTTGACAAGCAACAAGCAACAATAAAAGAAGAATCAGGAGGCAATAATGCACCAAATGATAGAGATCAAGAAATTGAATTAAGAGAATCAGGTCATATATATTGTTTATACCTCCTCACACAAATATTTCAATGCATGTATACTAGAAAAAGTTAAAGTAGCGATAGAAATTTAGAGACGGAAAAAGCAAAATCTGTCTCTAATTCTATCGCTAAATATTAGAGACGCCAAATTTGGTGACAATTTTAATTTTTTCCATCGTTATTTTACATTTTTTTTAGTGACTTATAGGCTTACTAACCTAATAGGTTTTTTTTAACTGTGTTGGTTGTGCAGAAAATTCTAGAAGATCTACTGCTGTTGCTGATTCTAGCCGTGGGAAGAAAAGGGGAATGGTTCTACCTTTTGAACCATATTTTATCACATTTGACGAAATTGTATACTCTGTTGACATTCCACAAGTAAGTCATTTTCAAAGTTATTAATTAGCATTGGGTTTAGATAATCAAGGTTTCGAATTGCAGTTATAGTTGCATTGTGATCACGTCGCAATTGTTGACATTGTGGAAAATTTCATGGTCAAATGAAGTTGACATTCTGGCTACCCTAAAAAGCAAGAAACATTTGCCAGAATCTCTGGCTATTGTGAGCAGAATGATATCCACTCCCCTCAAGTTACTGTCTGAGTCCTTACTGTATTCAGCTTGGCTTCGTTTACCGGCAGAAGTTGATTCCAATACCAGAAAGGTTAGTATTTACTGCTCAAGACACCTTATCATTTTCCCTCATACATACCTTTTTAAGGTCCTTATTAGAGGATATGAAATATCGTATAATATCTTGACATAATGTTGGCGTATCATGAATCATCTCATTAGATTAGTTTCCTATCTCAGTATTTGAAGATTACTTTCCATATTCAATTATGATTATAGGTCTTGTATCCTTATAAATAAGGGTTAGTAGTATTTAGTCTTTTGTATCATATTCTCTTGACTTTATTATTATGATTAAAGATTAGTTTCCTCTCTTGACTTCAACAATCCTAAATAACTTAGCTTTCGAACTTAAACTTGTTATTCTTACTTTTGAATCTAACAAATGCTTGTAGATGTTCATTGAGGAAGTTATGGAACTAGTCGAGCTGAATCCGCTGAGGAACTCACTGGTTGGTTTGCCTGGTGTGAGCGGTCTTTCAACCGAACAGCGCAAGAGGTTAACTATTGCAGTTGAACTAGTAGCCAATCCATCCATAATTTTCATGGATGAGCCTACATCTGGATTAGATGCTAGAGCTGCTGCAATTGTTATGCGAACTGTTAGGAACATGGTTGACACAGGAAGAACAATTGTTTGTACCATCCATCAACCAGGTATTGATATATTTGAATCTTTTGATGAGGTAAGAAATGATATAATGAAATCAACATGCTTATGAAAATTTCTTTGCTCATGTGGACTCAAATCTAATATATGTTACATGTGATTCTAGTTATTCATGTTTAAGAGTGGAGGACAAGAAATATATGCTGGGCCATTAGGTCGTTATTCTAATCAATTGATCAAATATTTTGAGGTTGGATTTAGATGCAATTTTATTTCAACAAGTGAACAACCTTAATTCTTGAATCACCATTTACTTATTTTCTTATATTTTCTTTTGTCTAGAGTATTGAATGAGTAAGTAAAATAAAAGATGGATATAATCCAGCGACATGGATGTTAGAAGCGACGAGTCCAGCACAAGAAGTTGCATTAGGTGTTGATTTTCATGAGATATACAAATTTTCTGAACTATATAGGTAAGAAATAATATACAATACTATTATATGGATCAGGGTATGAATTTGTTAAATGTAGTACCTGCAGTAATCATATTCAGAAAAGGCTTTAATTATTATTGTTCAGAAGAAATAAGCAACTTATAGCAGAATTGGGCAAACCTGCTCTTGGTTCCAAGGATCTTTATTTCCCTAGCTAATACTCACAATCATTTTTAGTTCAATGCTTGGCTTGCTTGTGGAAACAACGTTGGTCTGTTATGATTCAAATAGCACATGAGAAAACACACTTGGCAAAATGTAATTGGTTGAGGTAAATGGACATGTGGCTAGTGATTGTGCATAAATAGGGAAAGGATAATCACTAAAGGTTATGAAGAAAAATGATGAAGTCTCTCCCCTCTCCCTTTGGTATTCTCTAGTAGAGTAATGGTTAAGTTCTTCTATCTTTTCTTTAATGTTTCTATGCACTAAGAACATCAATTTTAATTGGGTTCTCAACTATCAATTTCATCTTTGATTCAATAATCAATTCTGAATTATCCATTTTATTCCCTTCTCAATTTGAGAACCCTTACATGGTCATATTTGGCGCAACCCGTTATACACTGCTGTTAGGTTTTACTTTGCTACGTTCATAGCATTGCTGTTTGGAACAATGTTTTGGGACCTCGGACGCAAATAGTAAGTGAAATCTTCCAAAATGTATGAATGTATGCTTAATTATTTGATATTTCATTTCCACTTGAATTGTGACGCCTTTTGTGGATTCCAGCACAAGAGGACTAGACCTATCTAATGCCATGGGCTCAATGTACACTGCTGTTTTCTTCATCGGGATCCAAAATTCTGCCTCGATACAACCAGTAGTAGCTGTTGAAAGAACTGTTTTTTATCGAGAAAGAGCTGCTGGAATGTATTCTGCCTTACCCTATGCACTTGCACAGGTAATAAAATCATTATTTCACACACAATCATTATTTACTTACTCATGTTAACATAACTTACTCTCTTTTGTCACAGGTTTTAATAGAGCTACCTTATATTCTAGCACAAGCATTATCATATGGTGTAATAGTTTATGCCATGATTGGATTTGAGTGGACTGTACAAAAATTCTTTTGGTACATGTTTTTCATGTTCTTCACATTTTGCTACTTCACCTTCTATGGTATGATGACAGTGGCAGCTACACCAGATTACCATATTGCTGCAGTTTTGGCATCTGCATTTTATGGAAGTTGGAATCTCTTTTCTGGATTTATCATTCCAAGACCTGTAAGCATTTTTTTAATGATAAACTTTTTTTAAAAGGATTTATATTTGGTGACATAAATAGTATCTATGAATGGATTAAGTAGAAGAACTTATGATATTTTTTATAACAGAGAATGCCAGTGTGGTGGAGGTGGTACTATTGGGCAAATCCTGTGGCTTGGAGCTTATATGGATTATTTGCATCACAATTTGGAAATATATAAGACATATTGGAATTGGAAAATGTGTCAGTTCAAGAATATATAAGAATTTATTATGGTACCAAACATGATTTTATAGGTGTTTCTGCAGCTGTGGTTTTTGGAATTGCAATACTCTTTGCTTTTACTTTTGCTGTATCAATTAAAGTCTTTAACTTCAACATAGATAGATTAGTGATGTAGGAAGATTGTCTGCGCGTATTGAAGACGAAGTGACGCGCAAGAAAGGCTCAATGGAAATCGTGCGGATTTGGCAGCAGGTGTTCGAATGACTTGAAACATACCTTTTTGGAAAGGGAATCTGTCCACGAGTAGAACTCATCACTTTGCCATGATGTATGGGAATTTTTGAAAATTGCTGTTCTGACTTCAAAAACGTCATATTGACACATGAAAATTTCCAAAAAAACCTAGCGGTAGTTAACTACCGTTCTGCAAACCGGCATGCCGACGATAGTTAACTACCGTTGTGTTCGTAACATATTCAAGTCAGTAGCCAAAATCCAGCCACTCTTTCATCACTCACTCTCTCTCAAAACTTCAATTTTCTTTCACATTCTCTCTAAAAAAAACTTTACCAAATCATCCAAAGAAATTTCTACTAAATCACAAGGAAGTAATCACTTAGGCTATTGTCATAATTTTTATAGTTAGTATATATGTTTATAATTTTAGTTGTAGTTTATTTTTAAGTTTTTGATTTATTTTTTTTAATAGAGTTATGTTGTAGATCTGAAATGTTATTAACAAAAATTATGAATACTTGTTATAATGGAGTATATTTCTTAAATTTATAAAAAAAATTCAAATTTTATATATTTTTTAGGGTTATTTTTATGATTTTTAGGGTTTATGTATAATTTACACTCCAAGTGTTTGATGAAATGTTTGAATGAGTTTTTCATTGATTGTTTTTAATTTTTTATTGTGTAGATTTGAAACAATGGCCGGGTGAATCGACATTCATGCACAATTCAACGGCGGAGAACCTCAGAGGTTGAAGGTTCGGTGCCTTGGTGTAACGTTAAGAGGTCTTAAGGATCAACTGAATGAATTCAACTAAGGAGTCAACCGCAGAGACACAAGGAGGGTGAAATACGTTCGGTATAAACGTCCAACGCTGAACGATGGGAGAATATCATTCACTTGGGTGAAATTAACGAACGACGAAAATGTGAAGAACATGTTTTGGGAGCACAACATGTTCTAGTGGATCGATATGTGTGTAATGTTGCTGAGATCAACTGAAGATATCATCAAAAGTTTAATTCCGCCAAAAGATCGTCATTAGGTAGGGAATGCACCTTCCAACTACAACAATTGTTTTACTCTGAAATGGGGTAATTCAAACTTGTTAAACGACAGTTCCCAAACATTCGCCCGACAATCCTATTGTTCCATTCAAAAGATTAAGTTTCTGTTAGGTTGGTTTAGATGAAGGTATTGAAGTGTCAAGGAATGAACCTCATTCTTTTGACACTTGAATACCGTCATCCAAACCAATCCTAACAAAAATTTAATCTTTTGAATGGAACTATAGAAATGTCGGGTGAATGCTTGAGTCCTGCTGTTTAGCAAGTTTGAATTTACCCATTCAGAGGTAAGACAATTGCTGTAGTTGGAAGGTACATTCCCGAATGTAATGTAATGTAATGATAGAACATATTTATGAACTTTATGTAATGTAACATAATGTAACTTTTATTCGAATTTATTTAATACGCAATTTTGATTCGAATTCACGCTAAGTTTAATTAGTCTTTATTCGAATATATTTAATACATAATTTTTATTCAAATTCACGCCGAGTTTAATTAGTCTTTTTCGAATTTATTTAATACGCAATTTTTATTCGAATTCACGATTAGTCTTTTTTGGATTTATTATTCAACGCAATTTTTATTCGAATTCACGCTGAGTTTAATTAGTCTTTTTCAAATTTATTTATTCTTTAATACACAATTTTTATTCAAATTTATTTATTTCATATACAATCTTAAAATAAATGCAAATAAAAACAAAAATAAAGGAACACAAGTAATATATACAAAATCTCATTTTATTAATATAATAATACATTTACAATGGGGTAAAACTAAATCTGCTTCGTTATACCGATAACATTAACAATAACATCTTCGTCGTACATTTATTCCTTAATAGGTGGAGTCATCTTCGTCATACCAATAACATTAACAATTGACTTGAGAGCACCCAAAATTGAACCTAGAACTTCCGGATACTCTTCTCCAAGATACTCGTACAAGACAACACTAAGATGACCCAAAATTGTTCCTCACCTTTGCACTTTTGTTGTTTAACAATACATTTAACTGCTGCTTAGGTTAAAACAAAGAAAAAAACCCACAAACCATAAACCCTAAATCCTGGGGTAAAACCAATTGAAAGAAGCCTCTTGAAATTTTCAAATTTTCAAAGAGGCCTCTTTCAATGAAAGACGAATGATGAAAAACCAACATTTTGTAGAAGAAAGAGGAAGAATGAGAGTAAGGAGAAGAGAATGTGAGGAAATGGTGAAGGTTGGGAGAGTTTTTATAGAGAAAAAATGTTGAAAAAATAGGTTGAATGATGAAAAAAGAGGTTGAATGAATGATGGAAAAAGAGGTTGACTGATGGAAAAAGATGTTGAATGATGAAAAAGAGGTTGAATGATGAAAAAAGAGGTTGAATGATGAAAAAAGAGGTTGAATCCTAGAACGACCGTAGCGGCAGTTAACTGTTGCCGGTTTGCAGAACGGTAGTTAACTACCGTTGGAGGCTTTTTAGGAATTTCCATGTTGTATTAGGACTTTTTGTATGTCAGCAATTTTTGGGATTTTTAACCATCCGAATTCATCTGAAGGCCCAAAACCGGATTTTAATATTTCAGTCCACTTCTTCAAAAAATATTTCAGCCCACTTTTATTTTATTATTTCTGTTTGGATTTTCGGCTCATTAGGTTTCATTATTTCCTAGTAATTTAAGCTTATCAATTGTAGCCTAAGAGGCGGTCTTTCATTCAATCAAATTACAGAACTTTTCTCTATTTTCTGGGGGATTCCTGAAACCCTTTTTGACAGGTTTGTGCTTGCAACTTGTCTGTTTATCATGTAGTATTTGACTAGGAAATTTAGTTTCACATTTTAGACTTAAACTGAAGCTTCTGTCTATAAATGTATATGTCTCTATATATGACTTTAGCGAAGCATTAATTTATTCAGAAATTAATATAAAAATATTGGCATGTCAATTAATTCAATGTGTCCTTTCCATTGAGTTTAAGCTGGACAAGAATATAGTACTGTCAAGAAATTGTAACGTAGTTCATACTATAGATTATTTTTTTTCAAAAGGTATGCTACAAAATACTAATAATGTATGTTATGTTGCATTGCATGTGATCTGGAAATTAGTCAAAGATTGGCACCCGACACATTTATTTTGCTCACAATACATATTCTATGTTTAATTGCACGTGTCAAGCATCTCTCATATCAATAACACAATTTTTATTTTTCTTTTTAAATACTACTACCTCCTATTCACAATGAATATCACTTTTTGAAATAAAATTGTTTTAAAATAAATCACAATATTTTGTTTTCAATGTAATATTAATTATTTTTTCAATTGTATCATCTCATTAATACTATATATATACTTTATTCATAAAACATGTTTCATTTTATATTTTTTTTTGAAGGGATTTCAAATTTTATTTATGATAGTGACAAATTCATCAATAGTTAAAAGGATAATTTGATTAATTAAATTATTATTCCCTCTCTTCAATTTAGAGTCATTTGTTAATATGCAAAATGAGCAAAAGTGACACTGATTTTAAAATAGAAAGTCATTTACCTTTTCAATGTCATGTTTTAATTTATTTTTTTTCTAAATGTCCACATTCTTAAATTGAATTGACCAAAAGTACCATAATTTGGTCAATGATAAAAAAAAGTAGTTACATTTTAGTTACTTCTCAACTAAACTCGATATATTACCATGATCCTTTCTCTTGAAAACCTTAAGTTTCAAATAAAAAGAAAATTAAGTATTTCCTTAACATTCATTTGCCTCAAGTTACTTGCCAATTTAAATATATCAAAATAATACTAATTACATCTTTTGAATACATAAAAGAACCTCAATATTTTTTTTAAGATGAGTGCATAAATCAAGGGAATATTAATATTAAGAAAGAGGCAAATTCTTTAATAGCCACATGGAAAGATAGGGTTGGTTATTTAAAACAAATTTGATGAAGTCAATAATTTCAAATTTTCAATAGAGAGGCCAACTGTTAGTTACCACCAAAACAATATTTAAAAAGTGCTTTGTCAGAATGCCATTTATATATTATTCTTGTCAGCTTTCAATGTGTATACAATAATCAGCCATATTCTTCTAACATGTGATGAATTAAAGTTCACAATATTTTTTCATTATCAATATTTATATCCTTTTAGTTTCAATTAGTGAAAGCAGTACAAATAATACATACTAAAAAAACACATGCACAAATCATATAGTCATAAATTGCCACCTTATATCAATATATAAATAATCAAGTTTTCCTATCTCAAGATTATTGGAAAGAACAACTCATTGATCATAGTTTTATTTCATCTTCTTCACTTTTTTAATCACAAAGATAAACACTGCTTGAAATTCCTTCATTTTTTTCTGCAGTTGCTGCAAATAGCATTTTCTTCTGGTGTCTATCATATCAGTTTGTAACTGCATTAGCTTTGAAAAAGAAAGAAAAAGTTTCTGTGTTTTGGTGTTAACTTTTGATAGTGGTGCTGTTGAGTTGCAGCAATGGAAGGAAGTGATATATATAGTGCAAGTAACAGTCTCCGGTTTAGTATGAGAAGTTCTTCTACTACAGGTTGGAGAAACAGTACAGTGGAGGCTTTTGCAAAGTCTTCGCGGCGCGAAGAAGATGATGATGAAGAAGCTCTTAAATGGGCTGCACTTGAAAAACTCCCTACTTATAACCGTTTGAGGAAAGGTTTGTTGGCGACATCGCGTGGAGTTGCCAATGAGGTTGATATAACAGATCTTGGATTTCAAGAGAAACAGAAACTGTTGGATAGGTTGATTAATGTTGCAGAAGAGGGAAATGAAAAGTTTTTGTTGAAGCTCAAGGAAAGAATTGATAGGTAATGTTGTTTTCATTTTCGCTTCAACTGAAAAATATAAGAGAACATATTATAGATCCTATGTTTTTGAAAGTTTTGAAATTAGATCTAGCATTTATAATAATTTTTGAAAATACTGATTGATCTTTCTTCATAGCTTTTTCTGTTTTCGCCACTCAAAAACTGATTGATCTTTCTCACTATGGTGATTTTTTTTTTTTAAATTCTTTTAGAGTTGGGATTGAGATTCCAACAATTGAAGTTAGATATGAGCACCTAAATGTTGAGGCAGAAGCTTATGTGGGAGGCAGGGCTTTGCCAACTTTGTTGAACTCAATTACTAATACATTCGAGGTAAATACAACCAGATTATACTTTCTCAGTTGTTATTGCTGTTTCTTTATTTCGCAATTAGTCTCATAACTTTTTTTTTCTGTGGTCTTTCAGAGTATCTTGATTTCTCTCCATATTCTCACAAGCAAAAAGAAGCAAATGACTATCCTCAAAGATGTTAGCGGAATAGTCAAACCTCGCAGGATGACACTGCTTCTCGGTCCTCCAAGTTCTGGAAAGACTACACTTCTTTTGGCTTTGTCAGGAAAGCTTGATCCCAATCTCAAGGTGAAAAGAAATTTCTCTTAATTTCACTAATATATATTGTTCTCTTTCGCTGTTCACGAGGTTTCAGTTCAGTAGTAAAAACTTGACCTTATAATCTTAAGGGACAAAGTTCAAATCCCCTTGAGTACAATATTAAAACGTCTTTCATAAATAATAACTTCAATGTCATTGTGTCCTCCAGGTATCTGGGAGAGTGACTTATAATGGACATGGAATGGATGAATTTGTACCTCAAAGAACTGCTGCGTATATTAGTCAGCATGATGTTCATATTGGAGAAATGACTGTTAGGGAAACCTTAGCTTTCTCAGCAAGGTGCCAAGGTGTCGGATCACGTTATGGTTAGTACTTTTCTACAGAGTTTGTGCCTTTTTTCTATCTATCACTCGTTTCTGAAAAACCACACATATGTTCGGAAGTATACTTCCGGCCAGAAAAAAAGAAACGTGTTTTTGTTTGAACGGCACAAAAGCCATGTTTTTTTTCAGAAGTATAACAAGTAATGTTTTTTGTGATCCATAGACTTGTTGGCTGAGCTGTCTAGAAGAGAAAAGGAAGCAAATATTAAGCCAGACCCTGATGTTGATGTCTTCATGAAGGTGAGAAGAAGAAATTATCAACATTTATTGCAACAAAACAAGTTAATGAAATTAATTCTAAGGCAATTAATATTAATACATTCTATTGACTTTGGATATACAGGCAATGGCAACTGGAGGCCAACAGGAAAGTGTAGCAACTGATTATGTACTAAAGGTATTGCCAAATTGAGATTCTCTCATTCTTTAAAAGTTTTGTAACATTATCCATGCAATACAGTCACAACGTATTTAGAGTCTATTTGGATCTAATTTACTTCAAAATTATGTAGCTTTTGGGATTAGATGTATGTGCTGATACTATGGTGGGGAATGAAATGTTGCGTGGTATATCCGGAGGGCAAAGAAAGCGAGTTACCACAGGAGAGATGTTGGTTGGACCAGCAAATGCTTTATTCATGGATGAAATATCTACTGGCTTGGACAGTTCCACAACTTTCCAAATTGTGAGATCTCTTCAGCAATATGTTCACATTCTAAATGGAACTGCAGTTATCTCTTTACTTCAGCCAGCACCAGAGACTTATGACCTTTTTGATGACATTATTCTTATATCTGATGGTGAAATTGTCTACCAAGGACCTCGAGAACATGTTCTTGAATTTTTTGAATCTGTTGGTTTCAAATGTCCTGAGAGGAAAGGTGCAGCTGACTTTCTTCAAGAAGTAAGTCAAAGTTTATATCTTGAGTCCATTCTTTCAGCTGACTATATGAAGATATGTACATAAATGCTTATACGAAGATGTTTATCGAAACATGACTTTAATCTTTCTTCTTGCAGGTAACTTCAAAGAAGGATCAAGAGCAGTACTGGGTAGACAGAGAAAAACCATACAGGTTTGTAACTGTTACTCAATTTGCCGAGGCATTTCAATCATACCATCTTGGGAGGAAAACTGGAGACGAGCTTGCAATTCCATTTGACAAGTCTAAGAATCATCCGGCAGCATTAACAACTAAAAAGTATGGTGTTAACAAGAAAGAACTGTTAAAGGCTAACTTCTCAAGAGAGTATTTGCTTATGAAAAGAAATTCATTTGTTTACATCTTCAAGATATGTCAGGTAAATTTGTAGTTTCTTTACATGAATAAATATTTTGATTTTCTGAATATTTTGCAGACATGATTTTAACTGCTGATTATTCTTCCTATGTTTTTTAGCTTCTCCTCATGGCAACAATTGCAATGACACTATTTTTAAGAACTGAGATGCACCGCGATTCATTGAATGATGGAGGTGTCTATTCTGGTGCTTTATTTTTCGCAGTAGTTATGATTATGTTTAATGGAATGGCCGAACTTTCAATGACTATTGCGAAGCTTCCTAGTTTCTACAAGCAAAGAGACCTTCTGTTTTTTCCTTCATGGGCATATGCTATACCTACATGGATCCTCAAGATTCCTATTACCTTTCTGGAAGTTGCTGCTTGGGTTTTTCTCACCTATTACGTAATAGGATTTGATCCGAATGTTACGAGGTAAAGAACCTTCCTTATCTATTTGCAGCATGTCTATGCTACTTTTCTAGTAGTGTTACTTATGATGTGAGGTATTGTTATTTATGCAGGTTACTAAAGCAGTATCTTCTGCTATTACTGATAAACCAAATGGCTTCTGGACTATTTCGAGCTATTGCAGCACTTGGTAGAAACATGATTGTGGCCAACACATTTGGGTCCTTTGCACTTCTCACACTTC
>Ga0228710_1002413_pt1 | contig 29403 bp, 12 predicted proteins | sample MedpolnodulmetaG_FD_177995 | JGI IMG/M metagenome (GOLD analysis project Ga0228710, IMG submission 177995) | Root nodule microbial communities from Medicago polymorpha collected in Santa Monica, California, United States - pink nodules | ecosystem: Host-associated > Plants > Roots > Nodule...
GCTGTTTTGCAGGTTTATGTTATGCAATTTTTCGGTCCCCCAAGACTGTGTGTGCAGGTTTTGATTTATAGTGCTGGACTTTGATTCTAGGGTTTGTTTAAAAGATGCAGAAAATCCGGTAGCTTGAGGAGAAGGGAACAAATCTGTTCCTCAATTTGGGATGCGGATGAACCGGAAGTGGATGAGGCTGAGACAGCCTGTATGAGGTGTTTGATTTTGGATTTGGACGAAAAAATAGGACTATTTGATATGGACAAAATAAAAATTAAAAAAAGATGAAGACTAAATAATAATAATAAAAAAAAAAGTATTGAAAGTTTAATTAAAAAAGAAAAATAAAGACTTTTATATACAAAATTAACGTTAATTAAAAAATAAAAGATGGAAATTAAAAATACGATAAAAACAAAAATACAGAGAGAAGAGGGCCCGACTCGGAACTATAATGAGGTATTTTAAAATACCTCTCTGCCGAAATTTTCACTGAAATGCAGAGATTGATCAGGTTAAACTGCGTATGAATGTAGGGTCCAACGATACATGTCAGTGACATCTCGGGTCAAAAATTGGGGTATGACAGAAGTTTTTAAGAACTTTTGGTTGAAGAATGGTGAAGTTTCATGGAGAAATGAAGATTTCGGAATTTTTGATAAAAATAGTGATTTTGTGAACTCAAAATTTCGGCCCCTTTTGACTGCAACTAATGATTGCTTAAATAGTGACAAACTAGGTTGTGACTGATAATTGGAACGGACGAAATTGCCCTTTCAATGGGATCCTCTGCTACTTGGACAGCAAGACACTAAATATATTTGGACCTTGGACTAAAATTAAAATAAAACAAGATATTGATAATAATATGATGAAAAAGAAAATGACTTTAAAAATAAAAAGAAAAAGGGTTAAAATAAAATAAAATACTAATAAATAAAATGTAAAATAAAATAAAAGTGATAAAAAATAAAATAATAAAAATTTAAAACTGTCACTTTCGGTAACCAAATGAGGTATTTTAAAATACCTCTCTGCCGAAATTTCAACTGAAGCAACGAAAATTCCGGACTTTAAAAATACGAATAAAAAGGGTACAAACTTAAAAATGTGGTCAAAATTTGGGGTATGACAGTTGCCCCTATTTAAGTCTCTCCGTCTCGGAGATTTAAAAAGATGAATTTTTTTAAATCAACGAGTCGAAGAGACTTAAATATTAAGTACGCCAATTTTGACCAGTTGAAATGCTGAGAATGCAAATGCTTATGCATATAACAAAATGAATGTCCGCAATGCAATTACGAATGCAAAGACGACGAAGATACACTGACTGGGGAACCAACTGATAGATATCACTAGGGAGGCAAGCTGTCTATTACCATTAGAATTGGTAAAGACGACATTACAAGTAAGATAAACACGTGTCTATTACCTTTAGAATTGGTAAAGACGACATTACAAGAAAGATAAACACATGTCTCTTACCTTTAGAATTGGTAAAGACGACATTGCAAGAAAGATAAACACATGTCTGTTACCTTTAGAATTGGTAAAGACGATATTACAAGAAAGATAAAGACATGTCTATTACCTTTAGAATTGGTAAAGACGACATTACAAGAAAGATAAAGACATGTCTATTACCTTTAGAATTGGTAAAGACGACTAAGATAAACCGGTTGGGGATAGGACGAACAAGAGTAAAAGATTCCGACTCTTCTGGGGATAAAACAGGTTCACTGGGGAACAAAGGGTCGTCTACTATCGCACTGATAGCCGTATGAAGACAAAAAGACAGACATTACCTACTATCGTACAATGATAGCTGTATGAAGGTAAGAAATATGAAATGGACATCGCCTACTACCTGTAAGATAGTTGTATGAAGACGAAAGACATAAATTACCTACTATCGTGCAATGATAGTTGTATGAAGGTAAAATATGAAAGAAAATACACTGTCTACTACCCGTAAGATAGCTGTATGAAGACAAAAGAAAGATACGTTGTCTACTATCTGTAAGATAGATGTATGAAGACAAATGAAAGATACATTGTCTGTTATCTGTAAGATAGCTGCATGAAGACAAATGAAAGAGACGTTGTCTACTATCTGTAAGATAGTTGTATGAAGACAAAAGAAAGACACGTTGTCTACTATGTGTAAGATAGTTGTATGAAGACAAATGAAAGATACGTTGTCTACTATCTGTAAGATAGCTGTATGAAGACAAACCATATAAAATTGGACAGATACTAGGGAAATTGAAATGTATTTATATACTGGTTGTTTATAGAAACTGACACTTGAAAAATGTTTGATTGCTGACATCTCTAGATCAGACACAACTGGGGATGACACCTTTGAAATACAATTGAAATAAGACACAAGGTAGTCAATGCAATCATGTATGAATGGTATTTGTATGCAAGTTATGTGTGCATGAATGTTTATATGCATGTATATGTATATGAATGACTGTATGAATATATGCATGAAACCTGTGTGACTTGTATCACTGTATATAACAGGTGAAACTGACAAACTGGACAAGTAAGATGGAAGGCGGACTGACATCGCAGTACAAACACTCGACAATCTTCTTTGGGGATAACATTAATGGAGATGAGTCAAACATTTTCGGGGTAAAACCCTTCAAACAAACCACTGATGGGGTAAAGCCCATATTCAAACTACTGATGGGGTAAAGTCCATATTCAAACCAACTGATGGGGTAAAGCCCATATTTAAGCCAACTGATGGCGTAAAGCCCATATTCAAACTAACTGATGGGGTAAAGCCCATATTCAAACCACTAATGGGGGATCAACCCAATAATCAAACCACAACCGGGGATACGACCCAATAAACAAACCACTGACGGGGATACGACCCAATAAACAAACCACTAATGGGGATACGACCCAATAATCATACCACTTGAAGGGAAAAAAGCTCCTTAATTAATCCACTGAGGAGGTAACAACCCATTAATTAAACCACTGAAGGGGTAACAACCCATATTTTGGCAGAAGTCGCCATCATTCAAGCCATCGGCAGAAGTCGCTACTTCTCGGGATAAAACCAATCAATCAACTATCTGGCAGAAGTCGCCATTTAATCAAACCACAGAAGTCACCATCAATCGGGATAAAACCCATCAATCAAACACTTTGGCATAAGTCACCATTAATCAAACCACAGGCAAAAGTTGTCATTAATCGGGATAAAACCCATCAATCAAACACTTTGGCAGAAGTCACCATTTGTAAACCAGTATGAGGTGTATTCTTCCACTCGGCCCACTTAAACTGTGATGCCTCTGTCTTTTTCATTTTTGGTTTTTTTCATCATTATTTTTTTGTATTATTTTTTTTTGAAGATCCCTAACTTTTGCCTGGATCGCCCTTTCGGGTTTTCAATCCACCGGGAATATATTTTTTGTATGCCCCTAATTTTTTCCTGGACCGCCCTTTCGGGTTTTCGATCCACCGGGACGCTCATTTTTGGCTTAAGCCGCCCTTTCGGGTTTTCGACTTAGCGAGCTTTTTTCTCTTTTTTTTTTGACAGAAGACTTCTCGCAACCTTTGGTTATACTTATCTTGCAGAGTTTAACTGCCCTTGGAACGGATGTTGATGTATGTTTCTTCTACTCATAAGTTCAAAAAAGATGTACCTGTTGTTTATGCATTTCAAAATACATGAAAAAGTTTTAAAAGAATTTTCTTTTTTGAAAATTTTTGCTCTAAGTATTAACATCAAAAATAGAAGAAATTTTGTAAATAGAATAAATGAGAATTTCAAATAAATGGGCACAAGCTCAAATTAATGTAAAAGAATGCTGGCCCGCCAAGGGCGTGACTCCACGGATCTTAAAAAGTTTGGTAAATGATAATTATATGGGAAGGTACATTGAACACAATAACCACTGTTCTCTCTAACAACTTTGAATTCCACAGTTTCGAGACTTTGATTTGCAGATATCCCAGATGCCCCAGATGAATCATATCTGATTTGAGGCAGTTACCTTGCCATAAGTCGGAGGTCTTTTGACACTTGAAATGCCACGAGTGAGTCATGTCCAACCAGATGCAATTACTTTATCGTAATCCTTAACTTTTGCATAGGTTGCCCTTGTGGGTTTCAATCTATCAGGATAATCATTTTTCATTTCATTTTTTCCTTATATGTCTCTAACTTTTGCATGGACCGCCCTTTCGGGTTTTCAGTCCATCAAGACGCTCTTTTTTGCCTAAGCCGCCTTTTTAGGTTTGCGACTTATCGAGCTTTTCATTTTAACAAAGTATTTCTTGACTGCATCGGTATTCACTGGACGTATAAGTTTGTCACCATTCTTGGTAATTCAGCATTCATTGCCCCTGGAATCTGGTTAAATCAGATAATATAACTTTGAGCACAAGGCCATTTTCTTGACATTCATGGGGACAAGCCTTTTTAGTCAAAACTTGCTTCAACCTTTTGATATAACTGTCCACGACATACGACAGTAACACTTTTACATTCAATTAAGCTTAGCTTTCATTGGAACTTCCGTTGACGGGACTCTGACCTTCCATGTGAGGCACTGCCTTTATGTTGTATACTGAGGGATGGTGGGGGGGTTGCCCCTGTTGAAGTGTGTACTGAAATACAACTCCATGCAAGGCCAATGGTAGCAACTCGCGCTAGTCTTTTTAATTGAATGCCATCTTTTGGGCAAACTTTTTGATATTCTACTTACAGCTTCGACGACTAAGATGCCCCAGTAGGCGAGAGATCTCATTAGGAAACTTTCATTCTCCTTTTCTTCATCCTCAGACACAAGGAACTCAAAGTCGAGAGAGAGTACAGGGTAAAAATATTCAACGGGTTTATTAATGCATGATTTGATTATTGACATAAACATTATGATTATGCAGATATGTGGAAATGATTAAAGAAAAAAAAGATTCTTTTGGTTTTTTGTATTACCATTTTTTCCAGAAAAAGCACAAAATAAAACAAGGTCGGGATCGAGACGACCTTTCCTTAATGATGAAAATACATAAAGCAAAAAAAGCCCTAAACAAGTTCACTTCCGTCTCGGGTAGGACGAATGAATTTTATTTTTTTTTGAAAAACATAAAGCAACCAACAAACAGATCAATTGAACAAATGAGTAGTAGAAATAAACATCAGCAAAGACCCGATTGCAGCTAAACATTCCATGTATCAACATCAGGTTCCAAGATCTGATAGCTGGTTAACTTGCACTTTCAAATTCAAACTCTTTGAAAGGTATGAGATCGACTTCGATCAACTTCTGGACTTCGATTTTCAACGAGAAACAGTGTTCAACATCATGACCTTGTACCCCTTGATGGAAAACACAAAAGAGATTAGGTCTCCATCGAGCCGGCAATTTCTACGGTATTGGAGGAGGTGGCCTGGTCTGGACGAGGTTCCTCTCAAGCAAATAGTGAAGCAACTTTGTATACTTCATAGGAATCAGATCATACTGTGGTGCTTTCTGAGCCTGTTGTCGAGGCTGTTGTTGATATTGTTGAAATTGGGTTGATAATCCGGACTTTGAACATCATTTGTGATAGGCATGAAAACGAAAACAGGGTGATAAGCCAGATACTGTTGTTGAGGCTGGCTTTCCACCACACTCATGTCTTGGTCTTCTTCCTCTGAACCATTAGTGCGAACACTTTCTTTGACCAAACGTCCTGTTCGGACCCATTCTTCAATACGCATGCCCACGGTCATCATCTTCGCGAAGTTGTCGGATGCACTTGCAAACATATGCTCATAATAGAACTGATCCAGAGTCCCCAGGAAAATCTCGGTCAACTCTTTCTCTTCCAGAGGTGGTCGGACTTGTGCAGTGACATCTCTCCACCGTTGGGCATAAGCTTTGAAGGATTCATTATCATTCTGGGTAATGGCATGCAGTTCCATTCTGTCTGGGGCCAAGTGCAAGTTGTAGTTATATCGCTGGACGAAAGCCTCGCACAAATCCTCAAAAGTTTTGATATCAGCCTTGCTCAGACCCATGTACCATATCAGTGCAGCACCAGTCAAACTATCTTGGAAACAGTGGATGAGGAGCTCATCATTACCGACATATGCAGACATCTTTCTCACGTACATCACAAGATGAATCTCAGGGCAAGTATTCCCTTTGTACTTCTCAAAATTAGGGACTTTGAATTTGGTTGGTATCACGACACTGGGAACCAAACAAAGATCATAAGCATTTTTCCCAAACAGTTCTTTCCCACGAAGAGCTTTCAATTCCAATTGTATTCTGTCAAACTTCTTTTTCAGATCTTTTACCCAGTTGTATGCAACCACACTTCTTGAGTGATAGATTGGTCCATGGCCCTGCTGAGTAGTATGAATCATAGCAGCTTGAGGGAAAAAGGGGCCCGATTAAGGGATAGGCGTTGTTAGTTTCACAAGAGGAGCTTGAACCTTAGAGACACCAGGACGGAATACTTCAGAACTTAAAGGTGTACTCCAAGGATAACCTTCCAGCATAGTATGTTGAGGAGTACTATCAAACACTGTTGAAATTGGGGTTGTGGAAGCAACCGTCTAGTCTTGAGTGCTGACAATAGGAAGAGATTCTGGCTGACTCTGTGCAACCGTCACCAAAGATACTAAGTTCCTCAAGATCTCATTTTCAGCCCGGAGGGTTGTTACCTCTTCACGAAGCTTATGGTTTTCTTGTTCAAGATGATTCATTCTGATTTGCTCGAGTGTTGTAGATACGAGTCGACTGATGGATAAACCTTTTATTGAGAAGACACGGTGTGAGACTCAGACTAGAAACTATGAATGCAAAATGAAGCATGATATATTTATGCAAAAATGGATTATAATAATTTTTGAAGGACTTTATCAAAGTTAATTGTAAACATTGTAGAGGAACAAGATATTGCAATCGGTTCTTTTTCAAAGGGTAAGAATGGAACCAAGGAAGAAGTTCTTAACAAAAGCTAAAGCTTAGTTAATGTTTTTTTTTTTGAAGTTCGATTTCTTGGTGTTCATTCTTACAAAGTCCATACCTTTGATGTTTACAACAAAACTTAGTTAAGTCCTCCAATATTTGATGGAAAAAGTTGTTTATGAATGAATGCATGTATGCATGATTATGCTAAAGAACATAGAATACATGGTGGGGTTAAGTCCACAATGTTGGAGTCAAGGGTAACAATGCCATTTGGTAAGGACTATGGTTTCATTTGTACCTGTATCACGGGTTCTACCATGTTCCCAAATTACAACTACCCTTGTGAATATATCGGTGAATAGGAATGCTCCTAGTCCAATAACATCCGCAAGGAAGTCTAGTTTGAGTGTAGTATCGCGTGTCGACCGAAGTCACGAATGCTCTTGGTTCAGCCACCGCACTACGTCCTAGAAAGGCCAAGATGAGTTAAGGGTTACTAAAGTCCACGGCTTCAAAGGACACTCACATTGAAAGTAATAACGTCAACACGAATGCTCATGTTAACAAGACTGCCACCTTCGTGAGGCCTCTACCGAGTAGGGTTATATCACATGTAAACAACGCCCAAGAATGCTCTTGGTATGTCACTATGATTTTACCCTGTCCTATCTTATATTTCACTCAAGCCCGGGTGTAGAGCTTATCTCACCACTCACGTTGAAAGAATAAACACTTAGGCACGTATTTGCAAGGTATAAGTAGTAAAAAGCACAAGTATAAATAAAGACAAGTTAGGTGTAACCCACTTAGGAAGAATATCCTCCCCAGTGAAGTCGCCATTTTTGTGCTCTTGATTTTTGGATATCAAACCATTGATTGATTTGAATCGTCAATCTTTGAACTCTTAACTTTTATTCGTGGGAAGGGAAAAAGTAAGTAAAAACCATTATGAGATTATGGGTCCGGGGGTTGATTTCACGGAGGGAAGGTGTTAACTACCCTACACGACTACAGTACTCCGTAGGAACCTTTTGCCCAATTTATCTTGTGCTAATTTAATTACTTATTTGGAAAATACTTGCCTAAATGTCTAAGTGAAAGAATGGGGGAGAAGAAGTATTTTCATTTGATTTGGAAGGATGAATCCTTTGCCTACTTACCCAAAAGAATGGGATCAAAATCAAGTAGTTCACTCTTACAAATTTATTTGGTGAGTTGGGTTGATTTTAAAGTTTTTGAAAATGGTTTCAAGAAGAGAAAAGAGGCCTCAAAGGCATAGAAGAACAAAAGAAGTGAGGTTGTTTGATTTTAATTAAAAGAAATCCAAGTCTAATATGGATGTTAAAATTGCTTAAAAATTTGATTAAAAAAATAAAAGGAAAATAAACTCTTGGGTTAAATTCCAAGGTTTCTTAAGAAAATATTTTTGAAGTTTGACATAAAAACTAAACGTAACGTAACGTAATAAAAAAAAGCGATAAATTTACAAAGGATATTGGATCCCAAGCAAATTCTCAAGTTTTTGAAATGAACCTAAAATTACTAATAGTTTGATTTTAAAAAGAAATTAAAGTCTAATAATTAACCTAATTGGTCTCTAATTCATTTTGGGCTCGATTTCGGTCATGACATAAAGTGGTAAAAAAATAAAGTGTGATAGAGTCAGTGCATATTTTATTTATGTATTTACATGGTTCCTAATTACATTCTAAGGCATAATGAGTAAAGAAATAGGATGGCAAATGAACATAAAATGCATGATATAATATTAACACAAAATGAACTAAAATAAAGCAACTAAATAAATAATAAAAGAAAAAAAAAGAGATAATAATACTAAATAAAAAAATACAGCAAGTAAATAAATAATAAAAAAGAACAAAGAATAAAGCAACTAATGAAAGAAGAGATGATAATGCTAAAAAAATTAAAAAAACAGCAAGTAAATAAAGTAAGTAAAATAAAAATGCTAAAGATGAACTAAATAAAACAAGTAAGTAAAAAGAAAAAAAATGCATGAAATAACACTAAGGTAAACTAAATAAATTAAATAAAGGAAAATAAAAAAAGATGTAATGTTGCATATTTCTAGATATGCTTAAAAGGGGAAAAAATGACAAAAAGAAATAAATAAAAGCTCGAGAAATAATAAAGAAAAATGCCAAAAAAGAAATGAAAAGAGAATGGGGTGCAGATCTAAAAGGGGGGGGGGGTGCAAAAGAAAAAAACTGCATATAGGACAAAAATTGAGTGTGGGGGCCCGAGGTCAACAAGGAAGGAAGGAGGTCAACTCCTTCTTCTTCCTCTAGTTCACGTAAAACACCAACAACAACATCATCACTTCAAAATCTTAAAACCTCAAATGTTCACCTAATCTCACAAACTAAAATACCATTTTGATTGGATTTTCACGTGATCATGAATTTAAGCCTAAATTTCACACCGAATGTTTGTATAGAGAGAAAAGTGAACAACAATTTCGAATTTAAAAAAACACTAACACAAAAAACAACGAATTAAACAAAACTAATTAATGGAAAAGCTTCACAGCACATCCAGGGGGATCAAAACATCAAAACTCACCTTAATTGAACCTTGAAATGATCTAATTCACTATCACTTTTTCTTGAGAAATTGTGGTTTTGAATTCCCGAATTTGGGCGGTTTTTCTTGAGTTTTTGTGATTTTTTGGTTTGTTGGAAGTGTTTATGAACTTTTGGTTGAAAAATGGTGAAGTTTCATGGAGAAATGAAGATTTTGGAATTTTTGATGAAAATGGTGATTTTGTGAACTCAAAATTTCGGCCCCTTTAGACTGCTACTAATGATTGCTTAAATAGTGACAAAATAGGGTTGTGACTGATAATTGGAACGGACGAAATTGCCCTTTCAAAGGGATCCTCTGCTACTTGGACAGCAAGACACTAAATATATTTGGACCTTGGACTAAAATTAAAATAAAACAAGATATTGATAATAATATGATGAAAACGAAAATGACTTTAAAAATAAAAAGAAAAAGGATTAAAATAAAATAAAATACTAATAAATAAAATGTAAAATAAAATAAAAGTGATAAAAAATAAAATAATAAAAATTTAAAACTGTCACTTTCGGTAACCAAATGAGGTATGTTAAAATACCTCTCTGCCGAAATTTCGTCTGAAATAACGAAAATTTCGGACTTTAAAAATACGAATAAAAAGGGTAAAAACAGAAAAAAGTGGTCAAAATTTGGGGTATGACAGTTATAATTTGTCACCTAGAGTTCAAAATCCCCAAAATTTCTCCCATGAATTGATGCCAAAGTTCTGCCCCAATTCAAAAAACTTAAAACCCTAATTTTTTTGATTCAATTCAAAATCCAAAGATCAGTGGTCATTGTTGAAGATTTGGTGTTCAGAAATGATGGATGGTGGGCGTATGGGCGAAAACAGCTACAACAGTCGGTGTTCATCTTCAAGCTCTATGTACAATGATGATGTGAGAGAGCTTCATTGCTTGAGTCCTAGAATTTGTGTTGTAAGAAAAGCCAACACTGTTAATAACCCAGGAAGACCTTTCTATGTCTACCCTCTGCCAAAAGTTTGTTTAACAATGGTTATGTGATGTGTGAATGGTTTTTTTAAATAGTACTGATTTTGTCTTTTGATTGTATAACATGATGGTGAAAATTGTAAATTTTTTGTGTGGATTGATGAAGCTGAAGAACTAGGTTATTTTAAAAACAATGGTGCTGGTCATGGAAGAAATGCAAGGTTGATGGAGAAGCCAAAGGATAGTGTCAGAGAAGAGGTTTAGAGGGCAAGGATGATGGATAAAGTTGATTGTGTAGGAAGTGAGCTTAGGTTGATTAAGATATTGATAAGAGTAATTTGTTTGATTGAGTTGTTTAAAATGTTATTGTATTGTGCTAAGCCTGTGTAATGTTGTAATGAAAAGAGGTTGTCAATGAATGAATCCAACTCTTCTGTAAAAAAATTCCAATCAAATTGGTCCTTCTATTATATGTCTATCCATCATACCGATCCTCAAATTAATGAAAATATCATCAAATAAGTCCTTGAATTTTGACAACATATATCATTGTGATCCTTGGTGCATACATTTGCTGAACAAAGTAAAAAGTAAATGACAGACACTTTGATTGTAAAAAGACAGACATTTGCATACCATCATAAGTCATACATTTGATGTTCATAAGTCATTACATAGCCAAAAAAATAACATTACATAGCCATCAATTCATCAAGTCATTTGATGTTCTTAAGTCATTACATATCCAAAAAAGCATAAATTAAACAAGTCTAAAAAGCATTAATGAAACTAGCCCAAAAACATAATTTAAACAAGCATCACTACTTTGAAAATCCTGGAGTTGGGATAAACTCCATGTATTGGGGTTGTGTAGAAGCGGATGACCCGTAATTTGGATTTGGAACTCTAATAACTCTAGGAGCAGTTGGATTTTGTGGAGCAGGACCCTGTTGATACAAAATATGTTTAACAAACATTACCCTTAGAGTGGGGGAGTTTGGCAGAACAAAAATGTTTAACATATGTCACCCTTAAGGTTTTGATGATAACAAGGTAGTAAAAAATTGACAATTGGATATGCTAATATTTGTTCAAGTGTACAGGACTATAGACAAAACTTTATATCTTTAGAGGGTTCTGAAAGAACAAAAGAGAGCAAAAGAATCAACAAAAAGGAAGCTTGAAGCGTCTGAAGAAAAGTGCTCCTGAAGTGATGACGTCATCAGAAGCGCCTCATCAGAAGCAAGCTGAAGTTCATCAGGAGCTGAAGAACTTAAAGCTTTATAAGCTGGAATCTCATTTAATTTTGTCTAAGAGTTGCTAAAGACGTAAAGAAGTGCAACAACGGTCTTGAGATGAAATTTGGAAGCTCAGAATGCTTATTCTAACAAGAGCGTTGAAAAATGACAAATGTATGAACTGTACAACCACCTTCTCCACTACTTTAGTCGTGCTTTGCAACAAGACAAGGATAACAGCTCTGCCTGCATAAATGTTCCCTCATACAAGGAATGAACTTGAAATTGATCCTTCATATGACAATAACCATATCAGAAAGATCATTGGTGATCAACAAGCTTCAAACGACTCTTTTATGCATGCGTGTTGGCTGTTCTCCAACGTCTCTTTCACACCACTATATAAAGGAGTGAAGGTTTTCAAGTTGGATAGACAATATAGAACAACAGAAAAACATACAGACAAGAAAGTTATACACACGCATTCAAAAGATAGACTCTCTAAACATCTCAAAGTTCATCCTCTGTTTTGTTTGCATTTCAAGTTACTTAGAATTTCTTAGTAAAGTCCACATTTTAGAAATTATATAGTCTCAAGAGTCTAAAGAGTCTGTAATTGATTTGTATTGAGAACACCACTGATTGTATATCAAGTGTTCAAACTCAAACAATTTTCTGTGTAAATCTGTTTGTTTGTAAGTCTCTTTCTTGTGTGCTTGAGCATTTGTAAGTCTCTTGTAGTTGTACTAGAGCATAGGAAAGTCTCTTGCTTGTGTGCTTGAGCATTGGAAATCCCTTGCTTGTGTGCTTGAGTACTTGTAATTTGAGATTACATTGTTAGTGAAATCTCCTTGGAAGTGCAAGGGGGACAGGACTACTTCTGGTTTGTGGAAGGAACCTGTATAATTGCTTTGTGTCTTTCTTCTCTCTCTCTCTTACTCTGTTTTTATCCGCTGCACATTAAGTCTCTGCTCACTACTTCAGAAGCTCATAGTCAATTGCTTCTGAACTGTGACATCAGTAGGAGAAACGAAGAAAAAGCTAACACAAGTCAACCCCCCTTCTTGTGTTTTTCTCACCTTCAGACCCTTCAGTGGTGTTTGTTTATGAATGTCATTTGAAATCACTGGTCCTCTCATTTCATATCTCCTTGTACCCATTACCTGAAATAAAATCAATCACATCAGCGCTTAAATTATAACAATATCCATCAAATTAGTCCTTAAATTATGACAATAAGTCTCAAATCGATCCTTATATAATAGAGGGGTATAATTGAAAACACAGGAAAAATTACACTGAAAAGTTAAATGTCGACTTTTTACCATTTCCATCAAATTAGTCATTGTACACGTGGCTACCTTGTTGACACGTGTACAGGACAACACAACATGCAAGAAGACACATCATCACCACCAACAGAGCTTTTGGACGGAGGGACCATTTTGATGGACGTCTGTAAAATTCAAGGACTAAATAGATATTTTGCAAAATTCAGGGACGAATTTGGCTGATTGGTGAAAATTCAAGGACGAATTTGAGGTATTACTCGTTTTTCTTCCATGTAAATTTGTCGGCTTTCGTCCACAAAAAATTGATATTTTGTTGTTCTTATAAAAAAAAATCTGCATGTAGTATTAGATCGTTTAAAACTATTTTTTTTTTTTTAGATATACACAAGAGGAGATGGGGTTCGAACCCTGATCAGGACAATTGGCTTGTCCAACTAATTTCTCTTTTAGCTGCAGGTGCATACCAATGATGCATATTCAACATCAGAAAATTGGCTGAAACATTTCTCAGCAGTCTTATTGAACCTCTCAATGAAGTTAGCAACCGATTCATCTACTTGTTTTCCAAAATTCATAAAATTGACTGTCGTTACAACCGGTTGAGGCCAATAAAACCTGTAACGAAAACACATTTATATGTCTGTCCATGTTTGAATTGAATTTTGTGGAAGGGAAGAGTGCCATGAGAAGGTTGTTTCTATTAACGATAAAATGAACAACTCCAACTTATGGAACTCGTTTTGGTTCCCCTCAATGCACTAGGCGGTGAATATACTGATATAATCCATTGTTGATTTATAACCTATGTGGAGAGGCACCATTCTATCCATCCATTTTGGATATGACTTGCTATACACAGGCATATCCATGTGTTTCAGTTGTATCCTAATGTACCTTTTGATTGCATTGGATATGAGTTTGACTCACCATTGTTTCTCCGTTGAGTCGCTTGAGCTAACTTGGTGTTATATTGATGAAGTGGATTCATGAGCCATGGATGTTTAGCGATATAACTCCTTGTCAACTAAGGTATCATCAAATTCATCGGGGGATGTGCAGATACATCAAGTTGTGGCATGTATATTATATCATCAGGTTGAAGATGATAATTGCTTTATATTGTTGAGACTCTTTCCATAGCTCAGATGCATACATCAAACCTAATCATGATCTAGTAAAATGAATTTTTCAGTGATAAAGGCTGTATTGTCCCATTGAGCATGTCATTTTTATTTATGGAAGCTAAATTTAGCAGAGGTTGGTCGAGATTCCTAAATTGTTATTCCCTTGCTTTATGCGATTAACACTGAGAGATGACTTTTGTCCCCATATATGGGTTTTCTAACTACTCTAATCAAGTGTTAGGTATGCTTGTTTTTGGGTATTTTAAGTTAGGTATGCTTGTTTTTGGGTTTTTTAAGCTACACTACCTAACACTTGACTAGAAGAAAAATATTGAGGTTTAAGCGATTAACACTTTGGGATGAATTTTGTCCCCCATAATGTGAGCTTCATAAACAAATGTCAACGTTGCTACCTGACACGCCTAAACTTTTTCAATAAAAAAGAGAGACCAAATTGTCCTTTTAAAGTGATATCATCCTAAACAAATCAATATTCACACAATGATTTAGTTAATTAGAGACTAAATTGTTCAGATTTATTTGTCAGAGGTAAAAATTGTTTTTTAGAGACTCAAACGAGTCTTTGTTCTATCAATTTTGAAACTACTAACTTGAAAGCATTGTTTTAGTGGCACATGAGTCAGTGGCGGAGCCAGGAATTTTATAGAGTCTGGGCAAAAATTGCACATTTTCTCCGGATAATTTTATAGACTTCTCATATAATGTTACTTCCTTCCTGCGGATCCAAAAATCCTAAGGAAACAATTACCCACGAAGGTATTACATTTACCTGGGAACCTAAATCCTTTGTAAAATCCGCAGGAAAAGCGAAAAGTTCTACTAATGGCTGGGTTTCCTGCAAAGAAAGTAGAAGTTGAGTCGGGGCTAGTGCCCAGGCTAGCTGGGGGGAGGGGGCTCCGCCCCTGACTTGAGCAACTATTGATAGAATAGAACTACCTCGACAATACACATGATTTTTGTAACATGGGAATTACACATTATTAACAAAACTTACCTTTTTTTGTTTTTATAAACAAAGGAGAACTAAGTTGACAATACTCAAGGTTTCTTGTTGAGTAAATTGATCGCGGGGAAGAGGCTGTTGCACTTGAAATCTGAAAAGTTTAATGGTTATGCATGTAAAAGTCAAAGCGTATGGAATGATATGGTTTATTATCTATTGATAAATAATAATTTTTCAATGTATATGAATGATGAGAAATGCTAGGAACACTCTCTTTATAGCACTCTCTCTAACACTCACTCTGCTATTGGGTGAAACTCATGTGGGTCTCACCACTTTATGTGGGATCCATTTCCAATGTGTGATACCCACATGAATTTTACCCAATAAGAGAGTGATTGTTAGAGAGAGTGTTAGAAAGAGAGTGTCCATAGTATTCCTCATGAATGATTCCCATGAAGAGTTGCAACTTTTGATAAAGAGCTACAACATTTTGTTCTAAAATGATTCTATTATTTTGGAAATCAGCAAACATTTCTTTCTCCCAGGAATCCTACTACCTCTAATGAAACCCACAATGAAAAAAAACATAATTTTTTTTTACTAAAAAATACGTTATACATTTTAATTTTAGAGATGATTGAAATGATGGTAGAGACAATCGGTTGTGAAGTGGCGACGTTGAAATAAAAACAAGAATTAATTAATTTATATACCTAAAATATATCATAAAACTTTTTTTTATTACAATTTTTTTTTTTTAACCAACAACCAAACCTTATCCTGCTAAGCGGAGCCGGCTATATGGATTACATTACGCCATATTGTTCTATCATAAACCATGTTTGAATCCAATTCATTGACTTCTAAATCATTTCTAATGGTTTCTCTTATAGTTTTCCTAGGTCTTGCTCCTTAAGGGATTTTAAGAGCGTTTTTCAAAATTTTAATCCTCTTTGCGGAAGAAATCTCATTGAAACGGGTCTTGATTAAATCATTAATCACAAATCAAACACATACTTAAACAATTTAAGGATTCATGTGTTTACCTCTTGAAGAGCAGAACCTTTGTAGTAGAATTGTTTCTGATCACGAGCAAAGCAAAACAGCGATGCCTCTACTTAGTCCACACGAACAGAACTTCTCCGATGATCGGTGCTAGCCAATTCCAACGGAGATTCATAGAGATAGGTTTAGAGAGCGGCGGCTAGGGTTTTTAACTTTTAGAATTAGGTTAAGTGTTTCAACCAAAAGGTAGTAATGCTTCAGTACACGGGTTCTATTTATAGAACCACTTGTGTGGTCAACAAGCCAAGCACATAAACACAACATACCTTACGGTGGACCGCGTTTCTCTATTTTTCGTAAATTAAATAATAATTCATATTTAATTATTTAATTACTAATAAGTCTTACTTATTTATTTCTCTCATCTATCTGTCATTTGTGTGTGACCCTATAAGTTATCGTAACTTTGGCAATAATATTAAATCACATACTTAATATTATAAACAGTGAGCGGTATCTAACAACACATCACTGCTACCCAAGTGACAAGAATGTCATGTGATCTGACGAAATCTTTTCTGTGATAATGATCATGTGTATAATTACCTTTTGCTCTCATGTCTATATTGAACACAAGCCATAACATGTCACCCTTGTCTAGCTCAATATTGGGCCCGTAGACATTTCTCCTGTTATGTAGGAAGGGCAAATTCCATCTAGGTCACTCATGTCCCTCAGCATGATTCATGGAGTACCCATCAACCAACTTTATAGTCATCATGTTACCGACAACGTTTGAATGGTGACAAAGCACTCGACTCCAACATCTAGGGTACATAGCGGTTTCAGACCAAAGGGTGGAATACACCACTATTGCTATGAGAATATCTTATGACACTTTTCATAACTTTTACTATGTAGTATTCTCATGGTGGGTCAATCAAATATATATATATTACTCCTAATATTTATATCTATGTGAAGACTTGATAACTCTTTATCAATGATCTGTGAGATGTGATCATGAGTCTATCCACATAATAGTCTCCGCACTTTAATGATATCCCACTTCACAATAAAGCTTGACTACAGATACTTTAAGAATAGTGTCCTTATGTTTAATGGGGTCTCACAATTAAGTTATACTTAATGTTCCATTAAACGGACCAACTATTCTATGGACTTTGTTATTTTGAAACAAAACAAAATCAACAAAGAAATGTCTTATTATTATATATTCACAATATATATTTATATCAATATCATGATATAAAGCCAAACTCAATCAATATAGATTGGCTATTAAGGCTTACTCCAACAATCTCCCACTAGCACTAAAAGCCAGTCAAATATTAACTCAATATCTATTGGTCAAGTGTTAGCATCAAGCACACTCTGGGCATGATACTATTCTAGTAGATAAAGAACCCTTTCCTATGTTGGTAGGTTACACTACTTTCAATTTACACTTTCGATTTTCTATCGAAAATAAATTGAAGTATCAAAGTATACATTTGGATCATTGGTGAGATCAAGTTTTCATTGCTCGCAAGATTTAAACCAATTTCATCTCAGACGAGATCAATGGAATCTGCAACGCAAGAAACACATGTTTTCCCTCAGTTATGAACTAAACAATCCAAATCATATATATTTCACATCTGTAATAGAAACAACAACCATTTAAAGCTTGTACTTTTACAAATTTCTTAGTTCATGTTCAAGCATAACATTTATTCCAAATTGATATCTAGATATACTGTACATCGATATGAAAGTCATTATCATTGTAACTCCTTTTCAATGTTTTTTTCATCCGTGTTCAAGAAATAATCCTTAGTCATTTAAGACATCCTTAGTCTTTTAAGACTGGTGCTAGTTGAACACTATAATCAATTTTGGTACATATTATAAATAATTTTCTAACAATGTCTCACATGTGTAGATAAATTGTTTTGGTGACTAGTATATACTCCACCAAACTAATATCAATGCTCCCACTAATCTCCTTGCGCGCACAAGATTTCTTTATTAATAAAAGTTTTCATTAAACTTCATTAATAAAATAAACAATTTCAACTTCGAGAAGATTTCTCTAATTCATAAATGAATTTAGCAATATATATACCTTTCTAGCGTCCTTTGGAATAACGAAACCCTACATATATGTCAAATACATGTATAAGGTCATTCTAATTAAAGAATGCAACGTCGTTATCCTTCTCCTAGAATTCGTATTATACAACAATGACAATTGGGATCGCTAGATTTAAGCATTACGATGATGTAATAGTTTCGTCATGATTTGCATCATGAGTTGCATGAAACCTTCTACGATCAATCACATCTTAAAAGTACTCATAATATCATCCATGTCAGTTTTCTACAAGAAAACTCACATTAATCTTATGAGTCATACTCATTTGGCTGAAATAACCAATATCCATATTTGATTTGTTTACATGGATTCTTTATAAGATCCCATGGCATATAGCCACTTCTCAAAGTTCATGTCATTTACGACTTTCGAGTAATGACAAAATCATGTTCCTCATCATAGTGATATGACATATCAGACTCATCTAGATCTTGTGCTACTTAAACTGGTGATTTAACAACAACCCTTTGTTGAATCAATTTGTGTTCCATTATTAGAGAGACATGTATTTTGTGTTACTTGACTTAATTCAAGATCTACATCAATCCCACTGGCTCATGTAGAGACATACTCCTTGAAAAGGAATACTCCAGTTCTAGCGACAAACAAATTTTGTCAAAGAAGAAGATGTAGAAATAATATCCTTTAGTTTCTTAAGGATAGTTACACAATTATACATTCATTTAATTTGAAGTTTAGTTTATCTAATAAACCATATAACCTCAAATTGTCATAAAGTCAAAACTAGGTACTCTTAGCTCCATATCTAATATGGTGTCTTTGTGATTACTTAATTGGAACTTGTTGTGGTTGAAAAACAACTGTAATTTAATTAATTTCAAGAGTCATTGAGTTATAATCAAACTATTTTAGATCGAGTCATGTCAAACATGAAACGATATAAATAATCATTATAATCCTTAATCAAGTATTTACTATCACGACTTACTCGTATGATCTCTATACTTTTCAAACTTTATTCCTTTTACTTCATTGTTAAACTCTTTGAACAATTTCAAAGATTATTTATTTATTTATTTTTGAATCGTGTCAAATACACTTTACTCATCTACTAATTTAATTAGTAATGTTAGATGAAGTAAAAGAACAAAATATCTAGCAACTATGTTTAGTGCTTCATGTACATCTCATATGTATATCAACTCAAATAGATTATGTCTCCTTTCACCTTTGTTGGTGACATGTATACTAATTTATTTTGAAAGGTGGGACTCACATCCTTCAAAATGATATAAAATTAAATGAGTCCAATAGTCTATATCCATGGATTTTGGAAATGTGGATCACACTAGTTTGTACTAAACAGTGATGCCAATGATATACAAAAGGGTCTAATCTCATTTGATCCTTTTCTCATAAGTTATAGACCAACTTATCAAGATCATAAAACTCAAATTCATTACTTGATTAACATACTTATATAGAAAACATAATTTGTATAATAGGACAACATTTGTCTATTATTCAACTACATAATCATTCTCTATGTCAATGAAACAATTTGTTTCATTCTAGGCGTAAGTGGACTTCACTTATAGTTAATGTCCCGCTTCTTTAAAACTCTCTATATTTCAACAAATATGAGATGAATCATCAAGTATCATATACTTATAATGCATAAGTAGAAATTTAACTTTCTATAACTATATTAGCAAATAAGAAATCTTACTTCTATTTTAACTCTTTAACAGTTTTTTTCATTCTTAAGAACAATTCTTAATTTTGTACTAATTCAGAAACTATTTCTCAAAGATTTTGTTCTTCATAAGAACATTTAACAATATAATAAAATGCATGTGCTAAAGAAATTCTAAATACAGAAAATAAATAAAATAAATGTATCATGATTGAAAAACATATTTAATTAGGTCTTTAATTAAATATGCTCCCACTATTTTACTCAAAACAAATGACCTTCAACATTTGAATCGGAAAATCTCATTGGAAGATTTTCTAATGAGTTGAAATCCATATTTAACTTCGTTTTGAGTCAACGGGGGTTGTTCTCAAAACTCAGTTATTTAGGTAGGAACTCCTTCCAATTGTATCTCATACAACTTTCAAATCATTTGGGTGAATAACTTTTTACTCTAATCTATCATATAGATGTTTCCAAACATTGCTTCTAAATTTATTTTAATCATATTAAAATAATTTAGTTAAGTTGGACCCAAAAGAATAACACTTGGGTAAATTGGATTACCGCACCGCAACTTACTAGTACAAAATATGCGCTTCACGGAGGCAAAATCCACATATTCGATATTAGTCTTGAAGGATGTTAAACTTTTGGAAAGTATTAAACTTAATATTTCATTAGAAGTAAATATATATATTTTAATCTTATTAAAATAATCTAGTTAAGTTAGATCCAAAAAATAACAATCGGTAAATAGAATTACCGCACCATAACTTACTAGTATAGAAAGTGCACTTCGCGGAGGCGAAACCTACACATTTCGATATTATTCTTGAAGTGTGTTATACTTTTGAAAACAATTTACTTCATATTCTATTTGAAGGATTTTTATTTAGTTTAATCTCATAGACATTTATATCTCATACACGCGTCTTTAAAGATGCATGACATTCATGCTCATAGAAAGCAAGTGTATAAAACATTTAAAACATACATGCTAACATACATCTAAAACATGTTAAGCATACATCTCATACATGCGCCAACTAAACATACATTTCATGCATCAGATACATAAAATAATAAATTAGGTAGTATGGTTATGACCTCCCAACACGTAAGAATTAAATAAACTATTTTATTACAATTCTTTGACCCATGAGCAAGCTTCAAAAGTTTCTCCATCAAAATCATCTTTTGGCGTTGTATTCTCTTCAACTTGAGCATTTACAATATGTAACACTTAAATAAAATAATTAAAGTAAACCACGACACGCAGGTCGTATTTAAATAAAATAATCACGACACGCAGGCCGTATTTAAATAAAATAAATCATGACACGCAGGTCATATTTAAATAAATGAACAAACGCCAATATAAACTAAGGTCATAACCATATACCATATATTAAATAATAATAACTATTTATTATTATTTTAATTTTTTTAGAATGAATCAAGATTTGGAAATAATATTTTGACCGAGATATATGTCATATAAAATTGATTCATATATATGTATATATTCATTTTGAAAATATTTTCAAAATCAATCGGTCGTAATAAATAAAATTAAAATATGCAAATATTAGGACTAAATCCAAAAGATCATATCTGATATTGAAACATTTTCAAAATCATGATCCTTTTAAATTAGAAACAAATTAGGATCATTTATTACCTTTTCAAACTACTTTTGAAAGACAATCCAAAATGTAGAATTTTTTTTTACTTAATTATATTAATATTGACACTCAATAATTATTATAATTAAATTTGCTTTACATGGGCAACCAATTTGTTTCCAAAACAAATTATGGTACTAAAATTAAGCAAATATTTTATTACCAAATTCAAAAATCACATATGATATTGAAACCCTTTCAAAATCACGATCTTTTAAATTCACTACCTTTCACCAATTGAAAAAATTAATTAAAAATAAATAATTTCAAGAATTGCTTGTTTAGCATGAACAATCGGATATTTGATGCTTCATCATATTCGGATATTGAAACTCAATCTCACAAATTGTTCAAATTCACAACAATCTCTATGAAAACAATTGATCGAATGATACAACCATAATAATACAACTCTTGTATAGTTAGGTATTCAATACAACAATCAAACATCAATAGTTTTAACAATTGTTTGTTCAGTATGGACAACCAGATCTTTGATGCTTCACCATAATCGGATATTCGGATATCGAAGCTCAATCTCACGAATTATCTACAAATTCACAATTAATTTCATAAAACATATTGAACGAATAACATCATCAATATATCATATATAATGATGCTGTATTAAAATCATATATCACATATATGATATTGATCTCAATTTTAATTAATTCTTATTATTTAAAAAATAAAATATTAACACTTAATATTCTTATTATTATCGGATTTGCATTCTAAATTAATCAAATAAAACTAATATAAAAAGGTTAGCAAATCAAATATTTGCCAAAGTATTATTATTTGATTTTGATCCTTATTTTATTTCTAAAAGTAGTCTATCCAAGTATCATATACGGATTAGTCTTTCTGAAAGATTTGTTAACAAAACTTTCTTGAATTCAGGACTCCTCAAAACCGAAACATCCAAGACTTTCTTGAACATCAATTACGGATTGGGTTCTTGAACAAGATCAGCAAAAACTTAAATTCGACATTCGAAATTTAAATCGTAACACATGATTAACCATTAACAATTTAATCAAAACAGATGCATAAGCTAAGATTATATCATTATATAAAATCATTATGCATCAATAGATTTGAATTTAAAGATGTAATCATAACCAAAAGCTCGGATACCACTGAAGGGATTTTAAGAGGGATTTTTCAAAATTTTAATCCTCTTTGCGGAAGAATCCCATTGAAACGGATCTTGATTAAATCATTAATCACAAATCAAACACATACCTAAACAATTTAAAGATTCATGTGTTTACCTCTTGAAGAGCAGAACCTTTACCAACGGAGATTCAGAGAGATAGGTTTAGAGAGCGGCGGCTAGGGTTTTTAACTTTTAGAATTAGGTTAAGTGTTTCAACCAAAAGGTAGTAATGCTTCAGCACAAGGGTTCTATTTATAGAACCATTTGTGTGGTCAGCAAGCCAAGCACATAAACACCATACCTTACGGTGGACCGCATTTCTCTATTTTTCGTAAATTAAATAATAATTCATATCTAATTATTTAATTACTGATAAGTCCTACTTATTATTTTAAAAATAAGTCTTACTTATTTATTTCTCTCATCTATGTGTCCTTTGTGAGTGACCCTATAGGTTCTCGTAACGGTGACAATAATATTAAATCACATATTTAATATTATAAACAGTGAGTGGTATCTAGCAACACATCACTGCTACCCAAGTGACAAGAATGTCATGTGATCTGACAAAACTTTTTCTGTGATAATGATCATGTGTATAATTACCCTTTTGCCCTCATGTCTATATTGAACACAAGGCATAACATGTCACCCTTGTCTAGTTCAATATTGGGCCCGTAGACATTTCTCCTGTTATGTAGGAGGGGAAAATTCCATCTAGGTCATTCATGTCCCTCAACATGATTCATGGAGTACTCGTCAACCAACTTTATAGTCATCCTGTTACGGACAACGTTTGAATGGTGACAGAGCACTCGACTCCAACATCTAGGGTACATAGTAGTTTCAGGCCAAACGTAGAATACACCATTATCACTATGAGAATATCTTATGACACTTTTCATAACTTTTACCATGTAGTATTTTCATGGTTGGTCAACCCAATATAAATATTACTCCTAATATTTATATTTATGTGAAGACTTGATAACTCTTTATCCATGATCTGTGAGATGTGATCATCAGTCTATCCACATAATAGTCTCCATGCTCTATTGATATCTCACTTCACAATAAAGCTTGACTACAAATACTTTAAGAATAATGCCCTTATGTTTAATGGGGTCTCACAATTAAGTTATACTTAATGTTCCATTAAACGGAGTAACTGTTCTAGGGACTTTGTTATTTTGAAACAAAACAAAATCAACAAAGAAACGTGTTATTATTATATATTCACAATATGTATTTATATCAATATCATGATACAAAGCCAAACTCAATCAATATAGATTGGCTATTAGGGCTTACTCCAACAGCTCCACCTCTTTTGACCTGACTTTCCTCTATCTGATCTACTCTTTTTATGACGGCATCTACATATCTTCTCTCTACATTCCCAAACCATGTAGCCTTTTTTCTACCAACTTTTCTACTATAGGTGCTACCCTACACTCTCCATAATGGTTAGTGACGAATCCATAAATTTTGGAAAGTGGGGGCACCATATATATATATATATTATATTTCATTTTTGAAAGTATAAGTATACATCATAATTATCTTTTACGATTCTCCATATTATTGAAATATTGAATGATTTTCTCATTTTCAAAAGCAAATATGCCAACGGATACACAATATGATTTCTTGTCTCCACTAGCTATATATGAAAAGGTTGTGTTGTTGTATCAAAATGTGTATATATGTGTGGGCCAAGAGAAAAATGTTGTGTGGTTTATAAGAGCTATTTGATCAACATTTCAACCATTAGGGTATATTATTATATTACTACCACCTAAAAAAACAAAGTAAGTGCATGCAGTAGCCTACATAACTTTGCATGTGCATCCGTCCCTGATAACGTGTTATTCCTAATCTTATCCCGCGAAGTCTTATCGCTCATTCAACGCAAGATCCTCATCTCTGGTACACTTATTTGATTCTCGTGTTGACTTTAACCGCCCAACACTCTATACCACACAACATTGTTGGTCTGACTGTTGTCCGATATAACTTTCCTTTCAACTTAAGTGATACTTTCTTATCACACAAAACACATGAGACTCTTCTCAATTTCAACCACTCAACTTGATTACGATGATTTACATATGCTTCTATTTCTGTTCAATAAAAAACTTTTTTTTTTTAAAAAAAATATAGTATAACACTTTTTTTATTACTTTTTTTTAAGGAAACACGTATTTTATTATAAAAATATTATTACTAAAAATTTAATTTAAAACAATTTTAAAATCAACTAAAAATCAATTCTATCATATGTATGGAATTTCAATAAAACATACAGCCACGTTTGTAATTTTAATTTATTTTTGGTTTATAGCAGTTTTCATCCCGTAACTTTCACGAAGTTGAGATTTTGACCCCTAAGAAAAAACTACAAAACTGCCCCTTAAATTTTGAAATTGTAGAATTTTTGACCCCCCAAGGCAAAAAAAAAAAACACGTGGCACCTCGCTTAAGTGTCACATCAGTTTAGATCGAGTCAAAATTGGCCTTGGGGGCCAAAACTGTCATATGTGCAAAACTTAGGGGGAGATTTTGTAGTTTTTTTTTCTTAGGGAGCCAAAATCGCAACTTTAAAAAAGTTAGGGGGCTAAAACAGCTATTAAGCCTTTATTTTTTGGTTTAAATGTGTCATTGGTCCCTGCACTTTCATCATTTTTTGCTATTAGTCCTTGCACTTTTTTTTGCTTGGCTTTAGTCCCTGCACTTTATAAAAAAATTGGTATTGGTCCCTCTGTTAATTTTTTGTTAAAAAAAAACTAACAAAGTGCCACGTGGCGCAATCATTTTACTCCACGTGGCACACTAAAAGACAAAATTTCAGAATTAAAATAAAACAAATTAAATAATTGTTTTTTAATTAATTCTGAATAATAATAATAATTAAAAAAAATATTTTATTTGATTTATTTTAATTTTATAATTTTTTTTTAGTGAGCCACTTCGCATGAAATGACTAGATCACGTGGCACTCTCTAAGTTTTATTTAACTTTTTTAACAGAAAAGTTAACAGAAGGACCGATACCAACAAAAAGAAGTGTAAAAGTGATAAAAGTATACTGACCAAAGACATTTAAACCATATTTTTTTTTAGCTAAAATAAATTTCTTCGTCAAACTCGTACGAACGCATATTCCGGCAAATCGACACTTCGTAGATTTCTGTCCCACACTACCTTCGGATCTTACATCACACCATTCACCCCTTCCTTTGCTTTCAAATTTCCCTTCAAAATTGTTACCTTCTTCCTGTTCAATTTCCCAATTTGATGCCATGAAGAAGAAGCTTGATACCCGTTTTCCTGCTGTAAGTTTTTTCTGCTTTTTAGCTTTAAAGTTTGTATTTTTTCATAGTGCCGTTGTGTTTTTGCATCTGGGTATTTTTTGTTTTTATTGATTTTTATATTATTGAGCTTTTTTTAATTTGGGTTTGATGATAAATTGATAATTTAGGGTTTCTGGGTTGTGGGGGTGTGAATTGGGTCGAATGCCATGATGGGTGTGACTGGAATTTTAGTATGATTCATAGGATATATTTGTATGGTAATAGCTCTCATAGACACCGACACCGACACCGGTCACAACACCGACACATCGCCACCGATAATTATTTGCGAAGATACATAATTAAATGCAATTACATGTGTCGGTGTCGTGTTGGATATTGACATGTGTCAATTGAGCTTTGTTTATTTATTTGGGTTTGATGATAATTTAGGGTTTTTAGGTTGTTGGGAGTGTGAATTGGGAAGAATGGCATGATGGGTATGACTGGAATTTTGGTCTGATTCATAGGATTTTGTTGTCTGCTAATAGCTCACATAGAAACTGACACCGGTCATGACACTAATACATCGACACTCATAATAATTTGAGAAAATATAATCACACGTGTCAATGTGGTGTTGGTGTCGAAAACTGACATGTGCCAATTGAGCTATGGTTACTTAGGTTTGATGATAATTGACGGTTACCGGGTTGTGGGGGTGTGAATTGGGTAGAAGGGCATGATGGGTGTTACTGGAGTTTAGTATGATTGATAGAATTTATTTGTCTGCTAAAAACTCACATAGAGATCAATAGCGGTCACAACACTCACACATCGACACCGATAATAATTTGAGAAGATACATAATTGAATTTAATTACATGTGTCAGTGTCGTGTCGGATATCGGTACGTGTCAATTCAGCTGTGCTTCTTTGGGTTTGATGATAATTGTGGGTTTCTGGGTTGTGGGGGTGTGAATTGGGTAGAGTGGTATGATGGGTTTGACTGGAATTTAGTAAAGTTCATAGAATTTATATGCTTGTGTTTGATTATAATTTGAAATATATAGGTTAATAGTTATGTGTCATGTGAGTTTTAGCCAGTGCTATCAATAAGCCACTATTGTCGCTACATCTGCTATCAAAACTGGAATAGAGGCAGCTATTGCCCTATTAGAAAAATTAGGACAGTGTCACGGTTTTTATAGAGGATTCTTCAAAATCCTCTATGATATAGCGTTACAGTGCCTCTATCGCCGCTATTTGACAATACTTGTTTAAGCCTTTTTTTGGTGCTTGGTTGGTTTGGGGTCTATGATTGCTGTTAGTATCAAAATAAGTGAGGAATGCATTCATTGGGGCTGCTGTTGAGCTTTACGATGGGTATGTTTTATTGGGTTAATATACCTCTTTGGCCTTACATTTGAATTATCCTAATGCTCGGAAATTTGAAGTGCACAAATTTTCCATTTGTGAATTAGATGATCCTTTTGTGATGGTTACGGTTAGAGAGATATAGGCTTATGTTTGCATTACCCCTTTAGTTTTCTGAAATCTAAATGCAAAAGATAAAATTTGTCTTTTGTGTTTTTTGCCTCAAATTCTGATGCAAACTGCAGTGCAAAAATGCAGATAATTGTTCATTTGTCGCTTTTGCTGCAAAGAAGATGCTTTATCATACAAAGTATGCTTGTACAGATGTGCCAGAACCTTATTTTTTATCACAAGGTTATAGGTAATAAATGATAGTCCTTGCACGTTTTCCATATTATCCCAATTACTTGAAGTGAAGCTTGCAACACATATGCACATCATGCGAACTGTGATGTTAAATAATGTAATCAGAGAGATGGATTGGTTAAATCGAATGAAGATGGTTATAAAAGAATGTCATTGTCAAGATTGAAGTCTTTCATAAGTGTAGGTTATGTCAACTTTTTTCCAGCTGCTGCTGTCATATATATATAGATAAATTGCTCATTCTCTAGCATCGTATGTGTAACTTATACAATTGGATAGATCTACTCCTACATTTACGATTACACCCGGAGTTCAGGTTTTGGTTAACACTGCAACTGATTGTGTCCTTCATTTTTCCACTTTGCAAAAGTGTTCTATGCTTAGATTTAATGCTGTAGCAAAATGGATGACCATGTTTTGTGGAATAGTTTTTGCATCTTGCTCCTTTTGATAAATTGAGTAGCTTAACCTTGTTGAATCAAACTGCTCTGCTTAGCCAATAGGAGTGGAAGTGTTGTCAAACAGTGGCTGTAACAGCTCTATAGCACTATAGTGTAGTGGAATTGGAACAAATCACAATCATTCCGCGATCTAGTATAAAGTGTTGTCAAACAGCAGCTTTAGCATAACAGAATTTAAACATTCCGTTATTTCCTACAATCCGCGATTGACAACACTCAGTGGGGAATTTGAGAATATAATTAAGAACCTTTTCAAATAATCTATTTAAGCAAAGCAATTTATTAAGAGAATGCTTTATCTCATGAAAACATTAATTTGCAGGCTCGAATAAAGAAGATAATGCAGGCGGATGAGGATGTTGGAAAGATAGCACTGGCAGTTCCTGTTTTAGTTTGTGAGTTGCTTTTAGTTATTTCTTAGTTAAATTTTGGGCATTTGCTGCGTCTTTTCTCTCATGTTGTTGACCTCAGTCTTGATTTTTTTACAGCAAAAGCTCTGGAATTATTTTTGCAAGATCTTTGTGACCGGACTTATGAAATAACTCTACAGAGAGGAGCAAAGACCATGAATGCATTGCATTTGTAAGTTGTGAAATATTTTATATATTTTTCTTGAGGAAACCTTCAGGTGTGAATTGTTTGTGTCCATGCATAGACCGATTTTACTTGTGCTGGTGTTTGATTTAATGATTAAGAATTGAGGTTACTAAAATTTCTGATTCTCATCTCTCGGTCAAAGGCAGTCAGATACATTCTAAGTATGAACTGATCACCCTAGATCTAAAGCTTTTGGGTTTTATATCTCCCAATAGATTTTTTGGGAAAATTTATTGTCAGGCCCGTTTGTTACGAATTATAAAATAAGTGATTTTGGCATTCAATGATTTAGAGAAGCTATTTTGTGTTTGTTTACATAGTAAGAATCACTTTTTTTAAAAAAAATAAAAAATCATTGATACAAAATAATGTTTATTAGAAGCTACTCAAAACAGCTCTCCATTCGAAGCAGATTTTAGATATATATGTTTAATGTATTGTGAGCCTAGTCTAACCAGTGGTGAACACAAATTTCAGGAAACATTGTGTACAAAGCTACAACGTCTTTGACTTTTTGAGAGACATTGTCAGCAGGGTTCCTGACTATA
>Ga0228710_1002414_pt1 | contig 29396 bp, 19 predicted proteins | sample MedpolnodulmetaG_FD_177995 | JGI IMG/M metagenome (GOLD analysis project Ga0228710, IMG submission 177995) | Root nodule microbial communities from Medicago polymorpha collected in Santa Monica, California, United States - pink nodules | ecosystem: Host-associated > Plants > Roots > Nodule...
TTATTAAATGCGTTCTGACAATAACTTTATCATTTAATTGTAACAATAATTTATTTATTCATTCATAATTGTATAATTTGTAAATATTGAATTAATTCAATTATAAATTATAAAAAAGTGTTTTTTTTAAATTTTATTAATAATTCGAAAAACTAGGCTACTAAACCAACAAAATCTTAAATTTTTTCTTGTTATCTAAGATATTTCCAACAGAAAGATAGAGATTAATCATTCAAGGTATGAAGATTTATTCAAAGAGCTAACATATTTTAATAAGTGCTCTTTCATATGCATCGATTAAAGATCGAATTCAAAACCACATAAATTACACACTTATATAATATAATCAGGTTATGTTTAGGAATTGTGGAGTTTTAGACCATCCACATTGCAGTAACTCATTTAGATGTTTAAATGGATTTTATTTGTATACGAACATTCATAACTAATGTTTAATAAACACCAATATCTCCGATCCAACATCTCAAAAAAATTATTAAATGCGTTCTGACAATAACTTTATCATTTAATTGTAACAATAATTTATTTATTCATTCATAATTGTATAATTTGTAAATATTGAATTAATTCAATTATAAATTATAAAAAAGTGTTTTTTTAAAATTTTATTAATAATTCGAAAAACTAATTAAAATTCAAAAAATTAATTTAAAATGATGATACACTAGTTGTTGTAGTAAAAAATGTTTTTTTTTTTGTACCAAAAAAAAATGTTGTTTTCATTTTTCTTGGAAATCAAATTCGATCCCGCAATTTTTTTTTAAAGATTAAAATGAGTCTTCACTCAAATAATTTTTTGATGATGGTTGTTCAAAGAGACTAAGGGTTTATTTGGATTTGCTTATTTTTGAGTTTATGTAAAACAACCTATGAAAATAAATAAGCTTTTATGTATTAATCATAAGCTTGTCAAAATAGTTTGTTAAAAAACAACTTATGAAAATACATTTTTGTTTGTGAGAACTTATGAATTAACATAGAAGCTTTTTTATTTACATAAACTATTTTTCATAATTAAAAAATATAGGCCCTAAGTTGTTTCGATTTATTTTTTCTCATAAACAAGAAAAAAAATGCTATCATTTTTCGCAGGGATCAAACTAGTTTTTTTTGTAGTTTTCCTCAAAAACTAAAATGGATCATCTTTACTCAATATCATATGAAGGTGATTAAAAAAATATAAATTTTTAATTACACTAAAAAATCAATTTAATTAGCATAAATGTATTTTTTTTTTTCTTCTTATAATCAAGAATTGAGGAAGAGTCCTATTTTTCCCTTTCATTCTTTCAGCTGTACTATCATTTTTCCTTCCAACACGTTAGTTTGGATTGTTGCAAAGTCAAGTTGGCTGAAAAGTCTTTAATATGCTTCCTTCCTTCTATAGGATCCATATTCATGGACACTTTGACCAATCATATCTTTTCCTTCTGATTGAGTAATATATATCCACAGAAATTGAACACAATAGTTGAAACCTGTGTGACCAAACACGTAATTAACGGCCGTGTGGAAAATTATTTTAGTCGGCTGCTACACAAATTTGTTCTTCGACGTAACATACATTTGTCAATGTGAAACATTCCACATTATGTCGTTTAATGTTACATTCTAGTACATATGGCACCACATAAGTAACAAAATAATTTATTTTTTTGAAACGGCAAAATATTATTAACCAACAAGCCTATGCAAGACGCACTAATAAGCTTGGGTGGAGAAAAAATACAAAGAAGGGGAAATCGGTTGCCATACAAACTCCGGCTCGAACAACTAATAATTAATAATATTAATAACAACAACAAAAACTGAAACCATAGTTTTTTTCAACGTACTACCAGTTAGATCTATATATTTATATTTATAAGTTCCTTCCTTGTAACGAAATGTTACTAATAAAATCATCTACAACTTTCCAATTATAAAACAAGCTATAACAGTTGGCAAGTTTTAGATTTTTAACAACAAAGTTGTTGTTATTATTTGTCAAAGCAAAACAAAACAAAACAAAGCTGTTATATTTCTAGGAGCATAAAACAAAGTTCAATTACAAAGTAGTGGCCATCGAGGAGGAAGACACACAAATAAACAAAAAACCACCTTCTTAGTATAGTATATAGTTTTTCCATCAACTTTTCCTTTCCTATCTATCTCTCTTTTCTCTACAATATTTAAGAGTTTTCTCTCCTTGTATTGTTCACCATAATCTAGATATCCTTGCTTTTGGTGAATACTTTAATTAATTTGATCTTGTTTCTTATGGTTCATGACCATAAACTTGTTTTAATTACAAGATAAGCTTGTTGCTGGTCTTTCCTTTTTTTTCTTGTCACTATTTCTAATTATAACTTAGGTGAATTCTTTATTATGACAGAAAAAATGAAGGGATCAAATAATCAATACCAATCAATCTCTATTTCAAAGATTTTCAAACTTCAACTCCACTTTGTTAATTTTCTCACCTATCTTCTAGTTTTGGTATTTGGTTTAACACTTGGAATAATCATAAGTTTCTATCTTAAAGAATGCACATTTAGTCTACAATTCACTCAATTATCACTGTCTTCCTTACCAAGAACACAACATTTGTCACCGCCGATTGCGGTGAAACAAGAACGTGTAGGATTGAAAGATTTTCTTAAGCCTCCTCCAATTATGCATGATATGGATGATGAAGAATTGTTATGGAGAGCTTCTATGACTGCAAAAATAGCCGAATACCCTTTTGAACGAGTTCCAAAAGTTGCTTTCATGTTTTTGACAAGGGGTGCTGTGTTTTTGGCACCTTTGTGGGAACAATTTTTCAAAGGTCATGAAGGGTATTACTCAATTTATGTGCATTCTAATCCTTCTTATAATGGATCACACCCTGAGAGTCCTGTTTTTCACGGTAGAAGAATTCCCAGTAAGGTCAGTTGGTTTTTTTTTTCTTTTTTCTTTTCTGTTTCATATATTACATTTTAATTTTTGGTCCATTCTCTATTGTCTTAATATGAATATTGAAAAATGATTATTGCCTGGATTTAATTGAAATGGATCATAAAAGATATATAGTCCTGTGCAAAAAGTCTTGTTATATTTGTAGCTATGCAAATTGCTTAATACTAGAAAGAATAAATTAAGAAAAACCAAGTGAAGAGCAAAATAGGAAAGGAAAACAGAACACAAAACAGAGACATAAATTGCCTAATGTAGCATTCCAAGGCTAAGAATTATAGTTGTTAGAAGAAAGAAAATAATAATATGGTAATAAATAAAATAGGATTTTATGAAATGATAGCGTAAATTTTTAAGAAAATGATATTATGGTAAAATTTGATTGAAGATTATGTAAAAAAGTTTTGGAAAGTCAATATAGTGTTTTTTTTTGACAAATCAATATGTAGTGTTTAAATTCATAAAAAATGAGTAAGAATTAATTTCCCTAACAAAATTCTCCAGTCAAACATGGACTTAAGGTACACTAGTTTTGAATTTGATGTTACATTTTCTGCATATTTGTTTCTATAGGCAGGTTATAGAATTCTAAGTCCAGTAACATGTTACAACTTAGAAATGAACAGTGATGGATAACTAACCCTTCTATAATGCAGGAAGTTGAATGGGGCAATGCGAACATGATTGAAGCTGAGCGTCGCCTACTATCGAATGCACTTCTCGATATCTCAAACCAACGATTTGTTCTCATATCAGAATCCTGCATACCACTCTTCAACTTCTCAACCATCTATTCTTACTTAATAAACTCTACTCAAAATTATGTCATGTCTTATGATGATCCTAGCTCGGTCGGTCGCGGTCGTTATAGCATCCAAATGTTACCCGAGGTTTCCCTCAACGAATGGAGAAAAGGGTCCCAATGGTTTGAAATGAACAGAGAACTTGCTCTAGGAGTTGTATCTGATAGAATATACTTCCCAGTTTTTCAAGAGTATTGCAAGGGTTCATGTTATGCTGATGAACATTACTTGCCAACTTTGGTTAGCATAAAATTTGGGGAAGGAAATTCAAATAGGAGTTTGACTTGGGTTGATTGGTCAAGGGGTGGTCCACATCCAGCTCATTTTTTGAGATCTGATGTTAATGTTAAGTTTTTGGAGAGATTAAGGAGCAAGAAATGCAAGTATAATAATGGAGAGAGCACCAATGCATGTTTTCTGTTTGCTAGGAAGTTCTTGCCTAGTACTTTGTCAAAGCTCTTGAAGATTGCACCTAAGGTTATGCAGTTTGAACACTACGACAGGCCTAATAAACATAAGTTACTATCATTCAAACAAAATATTTAATTCATTTCTTTTTTTCATCTTGTAAGTTTTTCATTATCCAGTTTAGATATGCACACAGACTCATTTTATCAAATTTCCCTTCATGGATATCTGCTAATGTGTTTTTCTATTCGGATTTGGGAACTTAACTCCCATTAACAAAAAATCAACAATCCAAAATCATCAGAGTTCCCCATTAATTGTCAACTACACCCCTCTCAAATAATATAAATAAAAGCTTTTACATTACTTTTTCAATTTATTCATAAAGTTTACGTGAGTTGGATCTTTGGAGTTCACCAGGGCTAGGAAAACCCTAAAGCTTTGCGGGGTTGAAATCCAGATTCTCATAATATATGGGCTGAATCTTATCAACTGATCAATTAGCCATTTCCGTAGTACTTTAATAGCGAAATACCTTGAATGAAAATTTAACTAGGCATATTATAGGTAAAAACGGGACAAAGGATTGTCAAACAAATTCGCGATAAGAAAAAAAGGACCAAAAATTGAAAAATAAAACCCCCAATAATGTGATTTACAATACCACCACCCTATCCAGAATCTATTCCCTCTAAAAAAAAGGCTAAAACTCCTTCCAAAGTTTACTGACTAGTAGTACCAGCACAAGCATCTTCAGACAAAGAAGGCGAGTCAGAGACAGAATCCACCGTGTCATGACAGGGTGACACCTCAACGCCACGCAATTCCTCAATCATCTTAACAACGTGTGACATTCTCGGCCGTTGATCAGGTGAAGCAGCAGTACAAGACATAGCAATCTGAAGCAACCCCACCATTTCCTCTTCAATATCTTTATACCTCATCAACTCCAAATCAAAAACCTCAGCAGTCCATTCCTCTCTAACTACTGATTGCACCCACCTAGGTAGATCAATCACCCCACCATTATAACCACTTCCACCACTCTCCACAGCAGAGGGACACTTCCCTGTAAGCATTTCTAGCAACAGAACACCAAAAGAGTAGACATCAGATTTTTGGGATTGTTTTCGACCATCCAATACCTCAGGAGCACGGTAGCCATTTGATCTGCTACCAGCTCCTGATGGGCTTGAACCGTTGAAGACTGAAAGCCCAAAATCCGAAACGCGTGCATCTCCTTGCTTGTCAAGGAGTATGTTGGTGGATTTGATGTTACCATGAGTGAGTTTGAGGGACTTGCATGAGTTATGAATGAATGCAACGCCTTGTGCAGCTCCAGCTGCTATCTTGAGTCTTGTGGTCCAATCCAGTGGGGTTCTTCCAGGTCCCCTGTTTCCTGTAACAATGACACCATTTTAACCCATTAGGTTTTGTCCAAATTACATATTTGACATCCAATGAGAGATTCCAAAGTTTTGGAATTGAGAGGTCTGGTTTGTACTTTTTGGTCATATTCAAAATCATTTCAACTGGTAAAAGGTGAAAAGCAAAAACAAGACAAAGAGTGTTCAGAAAAAAGAAGATAAAGTTAAGTACTAGTCCAACTTTTTTTAATAATGAAAATGGGGTCCAAGGGCAAGACAATAGTCTCCCAATTCCTAGGCGGTATGAATTATGATTGTGCAGTGCAGTGTCAATTTTAACAGCTCCTTTTGTCTTCAATTGCTGGAAAAAGTGCATTCAAAAGTTAAAGGGTTGGAACTTGAGAAAGGGAAATCAATACTATTTTGCATTTGTTTTTGCAGTGTAAATAATTGATTTTGAATTAATTAATTTTAAAAAATTGATTGATTAAAATTAAAATTAAGATGATGAATCTAAAATGATTTAATTATTGAAACTAAAAATCTACTATTTTGGAGTAAAAGATCTATATAGTAGCTTTAAATTAAATTCTATACTAGGCTAAATTCTATAACAGGTTGATTTAGTGAAAAACACATAAATAGATTAAAATCAATTCTAGAAATTTAGAATCAATTTTATCACTTGGAAAATTAAAATTCAAAGATGCTCATAGTTATGGTTGATTAGTCAGCATCAAAATTTGAAAAAGAAACCCCAAAATATGTTGCATTAATTCACAGGTAACCTAAACAGAAGAACTCATGGTGGGTATTTCCTATCCTGCTCAATGCTCATAAGAACATCATCTATCACACATAGGTAACCTACATGTTATGGCTTATTAGGTTGGTTCATGAAAAATTGTATGAAAATAAATAAATAAAATTCAATTTCAAAGTAGATAACCAACTAACTAACTCCAGGAAGCTAAAGAACAAAAATAAAATTGTTTTGATATCATTTGTTTAATCTAAACATTTCATAACCTAATTTCTAAGCAGCAAAAAAACAAAGAATGAACATGATAGTGAAACTATAACAGAAAAAAAAAACATAGAAAAAAGACACAGTAGTAGTAACATTACCATGAAGGAGCCAGAACAAAGTAGCATTAGGCATGTAATCATAAACCAAAAGCTTCTCATCTCTAGCAAAATAATAAGCCCTTAAATTAACAACATTAGGGTGCCTAATCCTTCCAAGAATTTCCATATGCTGTTCAAATTCCCTCTTCCCAGCAATCTGTGCATCTTTCAATCTCTTCACAGCAACAACATTTCCATCATCAAGAACAGCTTTATAAGCAGTTCCAAATCCACCTTTCCCTAGCATTTCAGCTGAAGCACGTAACAAATCCTCAAGCTCAAACCTTTTCTCACCTTCAAAAAATACCATCCTACCCCTCTCAAACCCTCCTTGTGTAGGGTATGGACTTGATGAATACACTATCTTTTCACTTTCAAATAGCTTCAACCCTTTTTTGTCCTTTGATTTTGATGAATAGTTTTTCCAAAAATAGCAATATAGAAGTAAACAAACTATTCCAAGAACAAGAACATCACCTACTATAATTGCTACTAAAACAATAGGACTCATTTTTGAACCTCTTTTTTCATGGCTTTTGTTGTTTGTTGGTGCTGTTGTTGTTGGCATTGTGCTGGGTGATGATGACACAACAGTTGCTGGTACCAATGGTGAAGCAATTGCACCATCGGATCCAGGTTTATTTGGTTCATCTCCACATTTCTCCAACGGAGCTCCACACAGAAACGGGTTTTGCCCGAAAGACGAACCTGAGAAACCCGATAACGTTTTCGGTATCTCGCCGGAGAGACGGTTACCGGAGACGTTAAAGTCTTGTAAACCAGGAAGGTTTAGTTCAGGAATGACGCCGGAGAATTTATTCTCGTCGAGACGGAGAGTGAGAAGATGGGTCAAACGGGACACCGTCGCCGGAATCTCGCCTGTGAAATTGTTGTACGACAGATCAAGACGGTAGAGACGGAAAAGTGACGTCAGCGACGACGGGAACTCGCCGGAGAAATGGTTGTGAGATAAGAAGAGAAGTTTGAGGGAAGTGAAGTTGGAGAGGTTTGGAAGTGAACCGGAAAAGCGGTTTCCTTTGAGACTCAAAACTCGGAGCTGAGTGAGTGAGGTTAAGGGTTCAATGGTGCCTTGAAGGTTGAGATTTTCGAGAATGAGTCGAGTGACTCGGTTTTTGACACATGAAACGCCGGTCCAAGTGCATGGGTCGGTGTTGGTTTTCCATGTTGTGAGCTTATTGGATGGGTCTGAACCGGTTTTGAAGGTTAGAAGAGGTTCGTAATCTGGGTTTACGGAAGATTGAACAATGAGGACAAAATGGGAAAGCAGGAAAAGAAGAATGAGGGGTGAGAGTGTTGGAGCCATTGTTGCAGAGAGAGTGAGGAGAATAACGTTGTGAGAGCGTTGTTGTGTGTGTGAATGTGTAGAGAGGAAGAGAGAGAAGAGTGTTAAGTTTGTAATTAATGTGAAAATGAAAGGGCTTAAAGGGTAATGAAGATCGATAGGTTAAAAAACGTAGAGGTTTAACGGAAAAGTGTTGTACTGAGATGACACGTTGCGGCAGCTTAAATGATTACTTATGGTAGCTTTTTAATGCGATGTTGTGGTCAAAGACTATTCTATCCTTGCCTTTGGCTCTCATTTTTTGTTAGGCCACCATTAGTTGTATTAGACTTTTACTAGTCGGTCCTCGTGAGTTTAGTCCAATTGGTAAAGACAAGGTCCGAGGTTCAAACCCCCGACCACCACAGAAAAAAGACTTTTATTAGTTGGGTGTTGGTAACCGATGACTTAAGGACATTGGTTAAAAAATTCATTAGTAGAAATTTTGTATTAAAAATATAAATTTTTTAATTTTTATCTCAGCGATAACCACATCATTTTTTGATGCAAATTTATTGATTTTAACACTTTAACCAATGTCCTAAGAACACTCATTAACATTTTCGGGTAGCACCTGGGTGACATTGAAGTGTGTAACATTAGCCAATCACAATATCACAAGTGTACAAGAAGACAAAAATTCATGATTTTCTTTTCTCTCACTTACAAGAATTTTTTTGTCTTTTTGTACAGTTATATATTGTGGTTGGCCAATATCACATGACATTGACACCCCAATGTCACCCAAATGTTTTCCATAATTTTAGGTATTGTTAGACTCTGAAAAACTTTAGTAAGTTGTATAATTCAATTGGTAATATTATTCTTTCTGGGGCAGTGGGGGCGTCTGGGGGTTTATTAATTATGTGGGATTCTTCTGTTGTGGAGGTGTGGTCGTCTTTCAGTATGCAACATGTTCTAATAATTCATGGGCGGTTCACTAATTATAATGATGAGTTTTATTTGTTCAACATATATGCGCCTTGTGATAATGGGGCAAAGCAGTTGTTATGGAATTCCTTGTCAAAACATCTCCAAAAGTTGGTGGGGAAAAACATTTGTTTATGCAGCGATTTTAATGCAGTACGTGGTATGGAAGAAAGAAAATCGAGAGGTGTTGTAATTCACTCTTTTGATTGCGACCCCTTGAATAGTTTTATTGATAATAATGTGTTAGTGGATCTTCCTCTTCATGGCCGGAACTTTACATGGTATAAGGGAGATAGTAATTCTATGAGCCGTATTGATCATTTTTTGTTACCAGAAGAGTGGTGCAGCAGGTGGCCTAATTGTCTGCAAGTCGCTTGTATGCGAGGGTTGTCAGATCATTGTCCGCTGGTTTTGTCGATTGATGATTATAATTGGGGGCCGAAGCCGGTGCACATGTTGAAGTGTTAGTTCGAGTTCCCTGGGTACCATCAGTTTGTTCGTTCGATATTACAGTCATTTCAAGTGGATGGTTGGGGAGGCTTTGTATTAAAGGAAAAATTGAAACATATCAAAATTGTTCTCAAGGAATGGCATTTAACTCACTCCCATAATTTGTCAGGCAAGATCCTCTCTCTAAAAAATCAAATTGATGTTTTGGAGGCTAGGGGAGAGGTGGACGAACTGTCTGTGGAGGAAGTGGCGGACTTACATGCGATGTCAGATGATTTACATTCTTTATCCAGGGCCAATGCTAGTATTTCGTGGCAACAATCACGAACATTATGGCTTCGGGAAGGAGATGCAAATTCTAAATATTTTCATGCTATCATGTAAGGCAGATGTCGAAGAAATGCCTTTTCTTCTATTTTAGTTTAAGGAAATGTTGTGGAGGGAGTATCTGAAGTCAGAGCAGCAGTTTTCAGTTATTTTCAAAATCATTACCAGGCGCATGAAATTAATAGGCCTAGGGTGGATGATATGATTTTTCGGAGACTATCTGTTTTGGAAGGAAATACTTTGATTTATCCTTTTAATGAGACTGAAGTTAAGGCTGTAGTGTGGGATTGCGATGGGTATAAGAGTCTGGGTCCGAATGGCATTATGATGGGTTTTATTAAAGACTTTTGGCCGGAGTTGAAAGGTGACATTATGCGGTTTGTGTTGGAATTTCATCGCAATGGTCGTCTCTCGAAAGGAATAAATAACAATTTCATTGCTCTTATTCCCAAGATTGACAACCCGCATCGACTGAATGATTTTCGCCCCATTGCTTTGGTGTGATGCTTATATAAAATTTTGGCGAAGTTGTTGGCAAACCGTTTGCGTCAGGTTATGGGAACGGTAATCTCAGATACTCAGTTAACATTTGTAAAAAATCGGCAAATCCTTGATAGTATTTTAGTAGCTAATGAGGTGGTTGATGAGGCCCGCAAGTTGAAGAAAGAATTGTTATTGTTTAAAGTAGATTTTGAAAAAGCGTATGACTCGGTTGATTGGGGATATCTTGATGAGATTATGGGGAAAATGGCGTTTCCAACTTTAAGGCGTAAGTGGATGAGGGAATGTATTAGTACGGCAACTGCCTCGGTTTTGGTGAATGGTAGTCTTACTGATGAGTTCCAAATGAAAAGGGGATTGCAACAAGGCGACCCACTCTCTCCTTTTCTCTTCCTATTAGTAGCTGAAGGTGTGAATGTTTTGATGACTTCAGCAGTGAATTTGAATCTGTTTACTGGTTACTCTATAGGAACGCGCAATCCCACCGTGCTTTCCCACCTGCAATTTGCGGATGACACACTTCTGCTAGGTGTCAAGAGTTGGGCGAATGTTCGCGCTTTGAGAGCAATCCTGGTTCTGTTTGAGAATATGTCTGGTTTGAAGGTAAACTATCACAAGAGTATGGTGGTTGGTATTAATATTGCTAAATCTTGGTTACAAGAAGCCGCGTCTATATTGTCTTGTAAAATTGGTAAAATTCCTTTTATGTTTCTGGGCCTGCCCATTGGTGGTGATGCTAGACGTTTGAAGTTTTGGGACCCGGTAATAGAGCGCCTTAAATCTAGACTGTCAGAATGGAAATGTAGAAATTTGTCTTATGGTGGCTGCTTGATTCTCCTTAAGGTTGTCCTGTCTTCACTGCCTGTCTACGCCCTTTCTTTTTTCAGAGCTCCCGCAGGTATAATCTCTACCATTGAATCTATTTTAATTAAAAAATTTGGGGTGGAGGTGAGGATCATAGAAAAATTTCTTGGGTAGACTGAAGTTCTATTTGTATGAGTAAGGTGGTTGGTGGTTTGGGGGTAAGGAGATTGCAGGAGTTTTATATTGTTGTTCTTGGTAAATGGTGTTGGAGGTGTTTAGTGAATAGGGAGGGCTTGTGGTTTAATGTGTTGTCTTCTCGTTATGGGGAGCAAAGAGGTCGGTTGAGGGAAGGTGGTGTGACGGGGTCAACATGGTGGACGGAGATAGTTAAAGTTCAAAATGGAATTGGTGTGGAGGGTGGTAGTTGGTTTGAAGAAAGTATATCAAAATGTTTAGGTAATGGTTTTAATACTTTCTTTTGGTCGGATTGTTGGGTGGGGACGGTGTCGTTCATAGAGAGATTTAGGAGGTTGTATGACTTATCGATTCATAAGGATTTGTCGGTGGGGGAGATGCACGCTTTAGGGTGGGGTGAAGATGAGGAGGCTTGGAGGTGGAGGTGTTGTTTGTTAGCTTGGGAGGAGGAGTTAGTGGCAGAGATTAGGAATTTTCTTACTAACGTTACTTTGCAGGATACTGAACCAGATGTCTGGCTTTGGCGGCCTAATATTGGTGATGGTTACACCGTTCGTGGTGTGTATCAAATGCTCATGCGGCAGGAGATGCACAACCACGACGTCGTTTCGGATGCTCCCTGCATAAGAGTGTTCCTTTGAAAGTTTCTATTTGCGCGTGACGTCTTCTTCGCAATAGATGGCCAACAAAGGATAATTTGGTGCGAAGAGGTGTTATTACTAATGATACCCAATTGTGCGTTACAGGATGTGGAAAAAAATGAAACAATTGATCACTTAATTATTCATTGTCCTATTTTTGGTGACTTATGGCAACAAGTTAAAACTTGGATCGGTGTGTTTTCTGTGGACCCCCTACAAGTTTTGGACCATTATTATCAATTTGTTTATTCTTCAGGTGGTTATACTCCAAGAAGGTCTTTTCTTCAATTGATTTGGCTTTGTGGTATTTGGGTTCTTTGGAATGAAAGAAACCAAAGACTGTTTGCTAACACAGCAAGAACAACATTGTAATTACTTGAGAAGGTTAAGATTACATCTCTCAAATGGTTGAAAGCAAAAAATGTGTGCTTTCCTTTTGGTTATCATATGTGGTGGCAGCGTCCCTTTGCTTGTTCGGGGATTGACTGATTTGCTCTTTTTGTTTTCTTTTTCTGTTTTGATCAGAACTTTGTTGTAACTTTGTTTTGTTTCCTTTGACATTTCTTGTGCCAGGGTACATAACTTTTGTTAATATATCTCATTTTGGCTTGTTCAAAAAAAAATTCAATTGGTAGTAATATTACATTATATACATATAAGTCATCACTTAGTAACATTACATTGAATATCAATCCTCACTTATTTATTTTAAGGGATGAAATTTAAAACTTATTTATATTGGTCGGGTGATGTTGACTTGAGATTTGAAGTGTGTTTCTCTCAATGTCTATGATTCAATTTTCCTTGATGTCGATTTCATTGAGAGAGTTTAACTTCTTCAATAAAAATGATAATTTTCGAACCGCGGGATTATGTGACTAAAAAAAGACTTAGAAGATTATATGTAGTTTATGATTGACTCAAAAATTTGATCAAAATTTGAAGGATAATTCACTTTTAAGTAATGATGATTTCTGGCTAAGCTTTCAATATTTTTCAAACCATTTGATCTGTCTGGGTCATAAAATCCAGACATGTTCATCCGAGTGTCCTACAAGTGTTAGACATCGGCAAATATCGGACATGGAGTCACGTTCATCCCTTGAGAAGTGCATAGTGACTATATATGAATTCAACAAAAATAAGAAAAACATATATAAATAGAATTTTGAGCACTATTATTCATTTTCCTTAATTTTTTCATCCAATTGACCTCAATTGAGTTACACGGAGTGAATCCGTTCGTTATTTAATCAAATGTGTCTTTAGTTAGTTGAAGTAAGAAGTCTTTTTAACTTTTATGGTTTTTTCTAGTTTTTCTTATTTGGACATATTTGCTAGGTTTCTTTTGAAGACTTTTAAAATGTTAAATTTCCAGTGTGCAGACACTTGATAAGATTTATGTATAAAGCTCAACAAAAAAAAGGATATCATATTTATAAAATAAATAAAACTAACTTGTTCAATGAAGTGAATGACCAGTTTATGGACTAATTCAAGAGAGATACAACACATTTTTTCCTTTTCCTTTTTAGGAAATGTACAATTCTATTGCTTTGGAGACTGCTATACTTTTTTCTGCTCAAGCCTTGCATTTGACTACAATATTTTTTCGCTCTCTTCTGGGGATTGTGGCTAGCTCTACTAAGGTGGTATGATTAGAGGTTCACAATCAGTTGTATGAAATGTGCCTGCAATTGTAAATTAACAGTGGTCCATGATGAGAATAATTAAGGTATAGTAATGTAACAGATATATATTGTGGCATGTAGTACTAACAGTGGCATGTAGTATGTACATAGTAATGATAATAATAGTACTAACAGATATATAATGTGAGTAGAATAGTGACTTTTTTTATATTTGTCTATTGTGTCTATACTCAATTATTGCCCTGCCATTCTTATTTGTAACAAGAGGTATCAATATCATGGGGCTTTGAAGCTTAGGCCACAGCCCACATAGTAAGGGGGTTTGAAAATTCCCAAGATTAAAAAGTCCACATTCATGCAAGCCCACAAATAAAAAATCAAAAGGCCCCAAAACCCCAAAAATTTCTATAAACATTTTTAAAAAAAAAACTTTTTTTTACTGGAAAAAAAACTTTTTTTTCACCAAAAAAAAAACTTTTTTTTTATCGGGAAAAAAACTTTTTTTTACCTTTATAGTGGGGCTTTTTTAGGCCCACAAATAAATAGATTTTATAGTGGATTTGACCCCAGATATTTTGTTCGATTAGGGGCTTTAATTTAGTGGGTTTGGTGAGGACTTTTTTAAGTGGACTTTGAAATTTGGGGCTCTATTCACACCTATGTTTTTAACTTGTTTGCACCAGTATTGTGATAGAATACATATGAATGGGAATCTTTTATTAATTTTTTTTAACTGTTCAGCAATTTCACATACGTGTGATTAATCTTGGGGGTGAAGTGATAAGAATTAGAATTTGCTGCAGTCACAGATTATATGCATTCACGCAGTTAGTACTTGACGATTCAGATTGTAATCGCGGTATTTTAGAGTTTAAAAAATCAAAATCTTCTTAGTTTCTGAATTCACTGATGTTCTGACTGCGTGAATGCATGGAATTTATGACTACAACAAATCAAAATCTAAAGTGGTAGTTAGATAAACCATGTCCCAAAGTTTTCCTAGGTCGCACAGTTCGTCTAAGATCACAACACACTTTCATTGCCACCAGAAACTTATTGAGTACTTACTTGAAGAATACAAATCCTGAGATGTGTGAGTGTTATACTCTGATGATCTTGAGGGAGAACTAGGAGGTGTGAAGAGACAAGGTTTTGGTGGTATTTGCAAAGATTCCAAGCTACCTTCCATCATATCTACCACTTTACTCATTGCAGGCCTATGTGATGGATCTGTCTGGATGCACCATAAGCTTACTATAATCATCTTCTGTACAATATTTTTATCAAATTCATTTTTAATGCTTCGCAAACTTGGTTCTTGATTCAGTTCAAGACGCTTATAAATCCATTGTGGAAAATAAATTTCACTCGAACGTTCAACTTCAACGACATTGTTATTCTGTTTTCCCCCAACCATTTCTAAAACCATCATTCCATAACTATATACATCAGATTTGTGAGAGACGCCGCCAAAATTTCTAGAGAACACTTCTGGAGCAATGTATCCTGCAGTACCTCTAGCACCTAATAAGGATATGATACTTTCTTTTCTTGGACATACTTTCGCAAGTCCAAAATCCGAAACCTTAGGACAAAAATCATCGTCTAGCAATATATTATGAGGTTTTATATCAAAATGTAAAATTTTAGTATTGCAACCTTTGTGCAGATACTCTAATCCTCGAGCAACGCCAATTGCAATATTGTAGACAGTTTTGCAACTCAATTGAAGATTGAGCTTCAATGGATCTTTGTTTTCATATATGAACTTCTCAAGTGATCCATTAGGCATGTAGTCATATATCAAAGCTCTTTTAGAACCTTCTAGATAAAATCCCAACAAACCAACAATGTTAACATGTGAAGTAACACTAATACTAGCAACTTCATTGATGAATTCCTCACCGTTACCTTCGGATTCGCTTAATACTTTTACTGCCACGAGACTTCCATCTTGTAATTTTCCTTTGTATACACTGCCATATCCTCCTTGACCTAATTTATCTTTGAACGAATTGGTTGCTTTCTTTATCTCTGCATAAGTGTATCTTTTAGCTGCAAGGTGACCATGGTTTTTCAGAAACAACTCAATTATTTGGTATGGTGGGTTTTTATTGTTGAAATAGTGTCTTCTCAAGAACCAAGCCAAAAAAATCAGAACTACCACTACTCCAGCAGAAGATGCAACTGCATAATTTATCAGGAAATTAATAATCAAGTGCAAAAGAAGTGTTATTAATTGTTATACCACAGTATATTTAGGATATCTGAAAAATGGACCTTTCACACCTATTTTCACTACAACACTTTTTTCTAGGTTAATGTGAATGTAATAAGAAGCAAAGTCATAAAATTCAACTGGTGATTAACTAGTAGGATAGACATTGTGATGTTGAACTCCTAGTTGAACCATCAATTAGTCAAGAGACAATGTTATGGTAAAACTAAAACATATGATAACCATCCATCAATGAGTCATCAGACCTGCAGGTTACCAGTTAATTAAATCAAATTTCAATATATCTACACGCACGCACACACACTAACAAATTCCGGAAAATGTTAACTTGCAAATTCTGTACTTGGAATTATTGAAAGAAACTGTGTTATACTTCAACTTTTAGTCTCAAAGAAAAAAGTTGAAAACATTATAATTAGATTTAATTTACTACATACCTGCTGCCACTTTAAGACGGGTCTTTTTAGATTTCTCTGCCAAATAAAATAAAATAAAATAAAATAAAGATTCAGCAATATAACAACATAATTTCTGAAGAGATATCAGCTCAGACTCAGTGTTAACATGTTACACTTTTAATCTCAAAGAACATTGCGTAAACGTTGTAAAGTGGTAGTTGGTCGAATGAGAGGCCTTAATAAATTCAAACTTTTCATTTTCTATTTATTTATTTTTAAATAAAAAATACAAGTCAACAACAGATTTATTTTGTTGATAAAAGTCAACAACAGAATTGAAACCAAATAAATATTCCCAACAACATTAATCATATGGTTAGTGAAATGATTTTTAGCAAGTGTTGTGTTGGACTAATCAATGATTATTGAAATCTGGATTGAATTTGTGGCAAGAATAGACTATAATAATTTGAGTAATTTGAGATGGTACCTTACCTTGTTTACAATAAAACTGGCCATTGTTATCAAGTAGACATTGACCACCATAAAGATCATGGCAGCTAGAACAATTCTGAGAAACTTGTAATTTGATAGCAATTTCACCGCTTAGCACGTTGAAAAGATCAGCAGGATCAAGACGGTCGACCTCTGAACTCGTTGGAAGTTCAACATTTGAACATCCTTTAAGATGATTAGAATTGGAACCAGAATCAGTTACAACCACAATAGCTTTATTACTCTTTATGTCCGAATCCGAAACACCATACAAAGCACTAGTATCTTCTCTACAAATGGAAGTAGAATTAGAAACAGAATAGTATTGTTGAAGATCGAGTGAGTTGTTGCTGTTGCATCCGAAAACAGTTACGTAATATTCCAAACGAGATGAAACCAATCGCGTGTTGACCGCGAAAATGGAATCGTAGGTAAGAATATCACAGCTTTTTTGTAGCAAAAGGTCGTGGAGTTGGTCGTCTTTGATTGTGATTGTGAATGGTTCGATTTTGAGAATATCAAACCATCTTTTGTTGTTTTGTATGGTTTTTTTGGATTGTGGTTCGTTGTCTTCACAACCATGTATTACTAACATGCCACAATCTGGATGTTGTGTGCTTGTAAAAGGAAATTCAATTTCTCCGAGAAATCCGCAGGTAATTGAAGATGGACAGTTACATGATGCTAGTAGCAGTTGAGTAATGAAGCATGAAAACAAGAGGAGGTGTTGTGAGAACATGATAAATAATTTGTGTGGTTCTGTAATCTATAGTGAGTAATAAATAATGTTTCAATTGATATGATATACTCAATGTTGTAGTAGTATATGCTAAGTGCTAACGGAAGCAGTGGAGGCAGAGAAACAGAGAATGGTCTTGTTAGATTAGATTAGATGCAGCCATTTTTGACTGTGTGTGTTTTTGGCAAGGTCATTATAGTAAATGCACTGTGATGATCTGGTAGCTGACATACATGCTGTTGCCAAGGTCATAATAGGAAAAGTCAACAGTCAACAGTGGACTACCTTAGTATATATATGTTGCAAGTAATGTGCATTCAAATTCAGATTCTGTCTTTGATCTTTGGCATTATTGATTAGAACATTCTTCAAATAAAATGTTTCATGAAATTTCTACTAACTTTCTTTTTGTTAAGTACATGGAAGTAAAACTTTTCTTTTTTTCCTTTTCATTTTGCTAAACATGTAAAATTGCCTTTTTCTCAAAATTTGAATGACTCTTCCGATCTTTTTGATTTAATGCATATGGACATGTGGGAGCCTCTTGCTATATAATATTTACCTGGGAATAAATATTTTCTTAGATGACCATAGAAGACATACAGGTTTATTTAATGAAAACCAAATCAAAACAGTGTCTAACTTAGTTATTGTTGAAAAACTCTTATATTTAGGACAAAGGAAGCAGAAGTTAAGGTACATATCTTACAGTTATTTATTCCAAAAATATTAACTGTGTACATACATCAATATAGCTAAAATTAACTTCTGTTATCTTTCATGCTTGGACTATCTAGGAATGCTCTCTTTGTTCTGCATCTAGCATTCTCACAGATTCTAGTGTCTCACTTGAGAAATGGGCTGGAGAATTTGCAGGAGATGACAAAAAGGGTTTAGGTGGCATTTGCAACAACTCAACTCTACTTTCTAGCATCTCCACCACTTTACTTATATCCGGTCGAGTTGAAGGGTTGGTTTGTATGCACCATAGAGCCACTATTGTCATCTTTCTCACCTTTTCGTCATCAATTTCATTTCTTACATTCCGTAAACCAAGATCCTGATTTGAATCAAGACGGTTGTAAATCCAATGAGGAAAATATATTTCACTTGAGCAGTCAACTTCATTGTTGATGTTTTTTCTCCTCCCAACCATTTCCATGACCATCATTCCATAACTGTAAACATCTGACTTATGTGACACTGCACCAAAATTCCTAGAAAATACCTCTGGGGCAATATAGCCTGCCGTTCCTCTCGCACCGAATATTGATACCATACTTTCTTTTCTTGTGCAAATTTTTGCAAGTCCAAAATCCGAAATTCTGGGGTTGAAATTCTCATCCAAAAGAATGTTATGAGGTTTTATGTCAAAATGCAAAATTCTAGTATTGCAGCCTTTGTGCAGGTATTCTAGCCCTCGAGTTACACCAATTGCGATATGGTACAACGTTTGGCAATCCAATTGGAGATCCAGAATTTGGTCATTTTCCTCAAAGATATACTTCTCTAAGGATCCATTTTGCATAAACTCATAAACTAAAGCGCGTTTGGAACCTTCCAAACAAAACCCAAGAAGAGTAACAATGTTAACATGAGAAGTTCCGCATATACTTGAAACTTCATTCATGAACTCCTCACCATTATCCTTCAACTCATTTAGGATCTTCACTGCAACATAAAGTCCATCATGTAACCGTCCTTTGTATACACTGCCGAATCCTCCTTGGCTTAATTTATGTTTGAAGGAGTCGGTCACTTTCTTTATCTCAGAGTAACAATACCTCTTGGTTTGAAGGGCAAGGCCGTTCTTTGGGGAGTGCAAAGAGCTCAACCGAGCTGGGCCTCCCAAAGTGATGGGCCCCAAGAAAAAAATTATTGCTCAATATCCCCACCCCCACTCAAAAAAGAAAAATAAACATGTTTTATGTTTCAATTTCTAAGTAAAAAGTCATGTACCATGTTTCTATTTCTAAGTTAAAAAAACATGTCTTTAGTAAAAATAATTTCTAATTTTGATTTCGGTGGCTAATAATCATTATACGACTATTATTTTCAATTTAAATAGAAGATTAATCTTTTAAAAAAATTGTGCGTTTTTTTTATTAGGGGCCTATTTTTACTATGAGAGCCGAACCTCCAGTTTCATAGGGACGACCCTGTTGAAGGGGTCCATGTTTCTTCAAAAAGACCTCAATGACTAGATTAGCTGAATTTCGTGTCCTCCATCGTGTATAGTAGATCTTGACCACTATTAGTAATAGGGCTGCTGTGACAACTAGAGAAGGTATTCAAATTAGGAAAAGTAAGTTTGGCTGAAAAAGTATTATATAGAGAATGTTACCATGTCTGTGTAATGAAATTCTTAAAGTGTATTGTGTATATCTCACAATAAATCTAAGAAAATATCTCATATATTTATGTTTTGTTTTTGAAAAATCAAATAAAAAATTAAGAATATCAATCTATAATATATGCATTACCTACTCCTCCAACTCCTAGTACCAATATATTCACTAGCCAACCTCTATTCCCTGCAGAAGCAAGGAAAACAGTTATTTTGGTAAAAATTATTTGAAACCAAACCATGTGTTAAATTACTCATGATTTGTAAAAACTCAAAGTAAGCCATGTTCATGACTATATAGCATCTGCTTCAAATGTCTTGTAATTATACCGTTGGCTAATTCTATTTTGATCTTTCGATATCAGAGTATATGTATGTATTAGTGCCGAATGTAAAAGTGTTGTTACAGAATTGTCACTCAATATTCAACCTCACTTTTCAACTGTTTTTATTGTATTCCTTTTCTTTCTTCATGGTATCACCCCACAACTTATCAGGTTTGTCAATTTCATTTTCTATTATTCTTTTAAACTCTCTTTCATTTCGTGGATCTCTCTTATAACCTATGAGTGAATTTGTGGCATTATTTTCAAGAAAATGTATCGATGCATACCTTTGTTACAATGGAATTTTCCTTGAATGTCAAGTTGGCATCGTCCCCCTTGATGATGAAGACACTGGTTACAATCATCAGATAATTGTACTACAATGGAGATCTGAGGAGATAGAAACTCAAAGGGTTCGTCAGTAGGCCTGTCTCTTATCTGACACTGTGTACACTATGCCAAAGAGCTTGGCACTTTGAAAATAGAAGGTCTCACTCACAGTATTTTGAAGTTCATAGTAGATATCATAACCAGGACAGTTTGTGTAATTTTGAAATGATTTTGGAGGGGTGACACTAAGGGAGTGATTGCATTTGAACATAGTTATATTATATTTGATATAGAAAGAAGCTAAAGGAGAAGTGGGGGGAACAGGAAAGTTGTGAAAGGGTTGACAATTTTGGGATAGAAAATTCTTCCGTTGAGCTTCTTCGGTGACTGTGATGGTATCGAGATCCACATATGTAACTAATAAAGACTGTTCTGATGGTGGCTTTCCTAGTTGGATGCTTTTGGGAGCAATTGTATCGTTACGATCGCAGCCCCTTATGGCCAGTAATGCCACAGTGAGGGTGTTGTGTAACTGTGAAAGGGAAGCTAATGTTGCCTAGATATCCACAACTAAAAGAGGTTCGACATCTTCCATCCTGTGCTGAAACATGAAACATAAGCAGGGAGAGAAGTAATGATTTGAAAATGAAAAGGTAGGACATTAGTAATGTTACGAATTTTGATCAGGCTAGGAGTGATAATTAAGCCTGAGAAAGGAAGCAATGCATTAATAATGCAAAGCAAGCAAAAAGTATGATTAAGTTCTGTGGTTGTTTCAATCATTGTTGACTTGGAGTTGGAACAAGTCAAAACTATGGGAACTTTACTTCCACAAGGTTGTTGCAATCATCAGGCCTTAATTTTTAGGCAATAGACTTATTTTTATTTTTTTTATTGATATTTTATAAATATGATTAACTACATTTCTTAATATGCTTAATTTGATGGTGTTTTGCTTATATTTTATTCTTGATGGAGTATGAAATTTCTTCCTATATAAACAACTGCTTTTTACTGTGCAATCAAGCCTCACTGAATCTCACAATTCATGTTCACAACTTAAATACATACCAAGTCTAAGCACCGATTTGGCTTTATATGCTTTATACATATGATATGAGAGGTTTTCAACCTAAGCTTTACTCTGAAGTAGTATCTATCAGGAAGTAAACTTCATGATGTGGTTGTATATCAAAGACAATGAGTTGGCTCCCAGTCTTCACGCCTCTTAAGCAAAACAATATATAGTACAATATATGCTCACAACTAATTGGGACAAGAAACTTCCTATCCTCGATTTTTAGCGACGTGATAGGATAGGGACATAATAAACATTTATCCTATCACGTGTTTGATGCAAACATAATAACAAACAAACTAATATTAATTTATAGAGTATTTAAAATTTAAAGTTAAATGTCTAATTGTTTCTTGACGAGTTGTTACCATCCATAGCACGACAACCTAGATTTAAACTATATAATATTGTTAGTACAATTAGGTCCACACAAAATAGTTATTACAACTAAGTAGTGATTACTGATTACATTGTAGCGAATGACATTAAACAAGTTTAAGAAAAACCAATCAAATTATTACATTCCAATATATAATTTTGTACAAATAATTTAATTTTGTTGTCCTCTCAAATAGGAAAATCTTGGAAGATATTATAGTCTATTGTCTATTTGAAGACATTGTATCTCTAGGTTTTCTGTCCATAGTTTCCTACTGCAAGGCTAATGGCATAAGGAGTATAAAATATTGCCTCAAGTTTAAAAAAAGGGTGATGTATGAATAAATTAGGGGACAGTGGAAGGGCCTGAGGATAAACAAAAGGCTTTTTTTGTTAATCCTGGAGACTAATGGCTGGTTCTAGGCGGAGGGTATTGGAGAAGGATGAGAGAATTTAATCAAAGATTTTGAATGCAACTGATATGTTTTGTAGAAACAATGCTATTTAGAATATCTTTTTCTAATTTTTTTGAACAAATAAGTTTCAATTTTTAGATGGATGACTAATTGACTTGCTCAACCACCAAAGTCGAAGGGAAGTGGTCGATATGGTGTGTAGCCGTCAATTTGTTGATATATCAAGTGTGCGTAAAACTCTCACATTAGATGAAAAATTGAATATTGAACAACTTATAAGTAAGATAGTCCACTTATGGTCAATATGACGGACGGAGTGAGGGTGTTTTGTGACTGTCAAAGGTAAATTTATCTGGCCAAGATATTCACAGCTAAAAGAAGTTGGACATATTCCATCTTGAGCTGAAAGATGAAGAAACATTTAAAAGAATACCGATGACGTGAAAATGAAAAGCCAAAACAATGGAAAGGGTGCAAGCAGTAAGTATGATTATGTTCAGCGGTTGGCTGTTGCAATTTTTGTCGACTCGGAGTTGAACTTGGAACTTTTCAGCCAAGACTTGGGGAAATTTACTTCCACGTGGTTTTTTCTTTTGAATCCTACTTCCACAAGGTTGCTGGCATCATTCTTGACTTTTGACAATTCAGTGCATTTGTTTTGATGAACAATTTTATTAATATTATTATCTTAAAGTTTTTTCAGTTTTTTGTATAATGCTATTGTCAGTTTTTCAGGTAAATTTTGGATTAAAGTTTTGATTGAATTAACTACGCGTTATTTTAGAGGGGGAAATCCTTCAAAGTATATGTTTAAATCACTGAGAGAAGGCTGCATCATAAGAATAGGCTCAATTGACATTAGTATTTACCACTTACCAAACACTTTTCAAGAATATTCAAAATTTAAAATTTACTGTCTAAATTGTTTCCTAACAAGTTGTTACCATCCATAGCACGACAACCAGATTTAAACTCTAATACTGTAACTGTTAGTACAATCTCTGTCCTCAAAGTTAGTGATTCCAACTGCGTATTGATTACAATATAGTGAAGAATAACATTAAACTTTTTTTAAGTAAAACAAATCAAATTCTTAAAAGTAGACTATTAGGTTCCAATATAAACTTTTGTTGCAGTATTTTATTTTTGTTGTCCTCTCCATTAAGTAGATCCTGGTAGACAATATATTCTAGTTGTCAATTTGAAGACATTATAACATCTTCCTGCCCTTATTTTCTTTCGGCAAGGCCAATGACACAAGGGGTAGGGCTATAAAATATTTGCTCAAGTTTCCCTTACAAGAAACTAATATAGTTTTCAAATGATAAACTTTTGGCAATTAGAAATTCACAAGATTCTAAAAAATAACCTACATTCAGTTTTTATATTTTCTGTTCTTAATAGCATATCAACTAATTATGTTGCAAAAAAATATTCAGAAATTTTCCTTGTATGTCAGTGTGCTCCTGATTTTCGGATATCAAAAGATTGGTTTTGAACCTTCAATCTTTGAACTCTTAACTTTTATTCGTGGGAAGGGGAAAAGTAAGTAAAAAACCCTGAGATTATGGATCCGAGGGTTGATTTCGCGGAGGGAAGGTGTTAAACACCCTACACGACTACGGTACTCTGTAGAAACCTTTTACCTAATTTATCTTATGCTAAGTTATTTACTTATCTTAAAAATACTTGCCCAAATGTCTAAGTGAAAGAATGGAGGGAGAAGAAGTATGTTTTTGGTTATTTTTATTTGATTTGGAAGGATTAACTCCTTTGCCTACATACCCAAAAGAATGAGATCAAAATCAAGTAGTTCACTCTCAAAAATTATTTGGTGGGTTAGGTTAATTTTAAAGTTTTTGAAAATGGTTTTAAGAAGGGAAAAGAGGCCTCAAGACATAGAAGAAAAAAGAAGTGAGGTTGTTTGATTTTAATTAAAAGAAATCTAAGTCTAATATGAATATTAAAATTGCTTAAAATTTGATTAAGAAAATAAAAGGAAAACAAACTCTTGGGTTAAAATCCAAGGTTTCTTAAGAAAAATATTTTTTGAAGTTTTGCATATTTGATTTTTTTGGGAAAATGATTTTTTCTAAACTAACGGTAAAAACTACACGTTTCAACGTAACGGAAAAATAAAATCTGAAAGGAATTACCAAGGATGTTTTGATCATAAGTAAAATTCTGACCTAAATTACTAGTTGTTTACTTTTATGGCACTCAAATTAGTCAAGTTATTTAAACATAGTTTGTCCCTAATTCATTTGGTTCTCACTCCCGGTTTAACATAATGCGGTAAATAAATTTGTGGTGTCGGTGCATTTTTATTATATGAGTATTACATCAAGCCTAAATACATTCTATGGTCTCAAGAGAAATATAAATGACAAGAATAATAAAGTGCATAAATTAAATTACATAATTTCCTAAATACACACTAATGAAATGATGATAATAAAATAAATGACAAAAATTAAATATGCATGCAAAAATTAAACTAGAAATAAATGACAAATAAACTAAACATAAAATAAATTACAATTTAAAAAACAATTAAGAAAATGACAAAAAAGTAGTGGAAATGGAAAAATAAAACAAATATTAAGATATAGAAAGTTTTAAAAAAGAGAGCACATTTTTTTTAAAATAAAAAGAGACATTAAAAAAGAAAAATGGTGTAAAATATATTGAAAAAACTAAATAAAACAAAGGGGCTCAGGCATGATGAATCTAGACCATGAATAAGGAGGTCAAGATTCAATCACTGTATCATCTCATCACAGCCACTGGATCTGAGATCCAAGGGTTAGAAAAACACATAAAGTAAACACTAAAATAAAGTGACAGTAGAGCAGGGAGATCTGACGGTTTAAAATAACAGAACATGATGGACTACTAAAGGAAAGGGGTATGCAACCAACTCAGAGACATCACTGACCGTCAGATCTGAGATCTGACGGTCTAAGCTTGAGACCACATAGTGAAGAGATGGTCATGCACTCATAGGATTGGACAAAAAGAAAGTAGTATAAAAAGAAACTTCCCAACAAAAACGCATAAACCTCACACACTTCTCTCTAACCAACAGTCCGATCGGAGAAGAAGAAGAGTGGCGGCCGGAGAGCCGCCGCGCCGGATTTTTTTTTACGTTTTTATTTGAAAAAAATTATACCAGAAGCTTCCTCTTCTTCTCCTCTACTCAAATCCGTAACTAGTTTTCACAAATACACAATCAAAAAGCCTAGATCTAAACTTTTACTTTCAAAATTTCTTGAAATAAAATCTCACAAAACTCTAGATCTAAGCTTAAAGAATCAAAAAAAGAAGAACAAAAGTGTTACCAACTCGTTTTACCTTCACGTCGGTTCGGATCTCCTTGTGTGTAGTTGGAAAACTTGAATCCGGTTCGGTGTAGATTCAAATCCGGCTCGGTTTAGCTCCAAATCCGGTTTGGTTTTGGCTCCTAGTCCGTTCGCGTCCCTCTTCACATTCCGTTTTTGTTCATGTTGTTGTTGTGAGTCCGATTTGCTACTGTTCTTCGTCGGAATTGCGAAACAGTGACGTTGCGATATGATTTGTGATGTTGTTGGTTTTTATAGTTCGATTTGCTTCACTATGTTGGTGGAAAAAACGGATCCGAAAATGAATTACTAAAAAAAATGGTTTATGTGATTTTTTGGGTTTGAATGTTCATGAGATTTATGTGATGTTCATACTTTTTGTTGGTTTTTTGAGTATTTTGATCTGAAAAGTTGATGAGAGAGAAGATGATTGGTGTTTGTGTGACTGATTGGACAGATTTCTGACGCGTTTTCTCTCTCCTTTGAACAACGTCACAAATGACACTATTTATAGGTGGAAAACTAGGGTTTGAGACTGATACAGGACAAAGACCAAAATAACTTGTGCAAGAGGAAACAAACGGGGTATTTTAAAATACCTTTTTGGGCTAATTGATATTTCGATAAACGAATAATGCAGAAATGAGAAGAGTGTACCTATTTCATTTTTGGGAAGCAAACCAAAATAAGTTAGGCTTATTGCAAAATGAAATCTTATAGTAATCTGCAGAGAAATGAAATTCTAGTGATAAATGCAATAATAAAGATATGTAATAACAGCCTACTCATAAAACATAAACCAAAAGAAATGATACACCATTACAATTCTCTGAGATATATAACATTTTATTTTTATATGTAATTATCATGACATTATTTTCCAAGGTTACATACTCTGCATTGCATCTTAACAGCCATACAAATCACAATATTTCAGATGATAAATGGATTGGAGATGTTGAAGGAGAAGACAAAAAGGGTTTGGGTGGTATTTCCAGCATTTTAATGCTCCTTTCCAACATTTCCACCACTTTATTCATTGCTGGTCGATGTGAAGGGTCAGTTTGTATGCACCATAAACTCACCACTGACATTTTTCTGACCATTTCTTCATCAATTTCATTTTTAATACACTTGAGTCCAAGATCCTGATTCAATTCAAGACGCTTGTAAATCCAGTGTGGAAAATATAACTCGCTAGAACAATCAACTTCAACCTTAATGTTCTTTCTTCGACCAACCATCTCTAAAACCATCATTCCATAACTGTAGACATCTGACTTATGTGATACCCCACCAAAATTTCTTGAGAACAACTCTGGAGCAATATATCCTGGTGTTCCCCTTGCACCAAATATTGATACAATGCTTTCTTTTCTTAAACATATTTTAGCAAGTCCAAAATCTGAAATTTTTGGACAAAAATCATCACCTAGTAATATATTATGAGGTTTTATGTCAAAATGCAAGATTCTAGTGTTGCAGCCTCTGTGCAAGTACTCTAATCCACGAGCAACGCCAACAGCAATATCATACAATGTTTTGCAATCCAATTGATGATCATCCTTTAATTGATTTTTCTCTTCGTATATGAACTTCTCAAGAGATCCATTTGGCATGAATTCGTATATTAATGCCTTTTTAGAACCATCCAAACAGAACCCCAAAAGTTTGACAACGTTGACATGCGAAGTTCTACTAATACTCGCAACTTCATTAATAAAATCTTCGCCACCACCTTTTGATTCACTTAAAACTTTCACTGCAACAATACGCTCATCATGTAACTTCCCTTTGTATACACTTCCGTACCCTCCTTGCCCTAATTTGTTTCTAAAAGAGTTAGTTATTTTTTTGACATCTGAATAATTGTACCTTGCAGCTGGAAGAGGTCCATGTTGTTTCAAGAACTCCTCAATAATTTGATGGATCGAGCTCTCCTTCCTGAACAAAAGAAATGCTGGAGGAAAGACCTTTCTCCTTATACAGTAAGCCAACAACGTCATCACTGCAACTCCAATAGCTACCATGGCTGTTGGAGAATTGTAAATTATTTGAAATAGAACATTCAGTGTTAGAAAGTAGGCTTAATTGCAATTTTAGCCCCCTAACTTTTCCAAAGTTGCGATTTTGGCCCCCTAAAAAAAAACTACAAAACAGCCCCCTAAGTTTTGCAACTGTAGCAGTTTTGGCCCCCAAAGCTGATATTGACTCGGTCTACGCTGACGTGGCACCCTAAGTGAGGTGCCACGCGTTATTTTTTTTTGTCTTGGGGGGCCAAAATTGCTACAGTTACAAAACTTAGGGGACTGTTTTGTAGTTTTTTTTTTTAGGGGGCCAAAATCGCAACTTTTGGAAAATTAGGGGGCTAAAACTGCAATTAAGCCTAGAAAGTAATGATATCTACGTATATAAACAAAATTTGCATTTTGACGTTAGCCAGTCTAAATTTTGGCTTTCTACTACAAAATTCGCATTGTAACATATTGATGAACTTTCACATTCAAGATCAACGAAATTAAAGTGATGTGCTGAAATTTAATTAAATTATACATTACCTATACCCAGTTTGGCATTCTGAGTCAGCCCTTTAACTGCAATTAAAAGAAACAATTCAGATTTGACATATGAAGATAAAGTTGTGCAGAGAAAAATATAGTTTGCTAATTTAATGTTGCGTAGACAATATTAAAAAGTCAATCAATGGAACTCGTCTCTTGCCATCCAAGAGTAATAGGAAATCAGCTAAAAATTGTCGTAAGTGCTTATATTAAAAGACAACAAGATAGTACTTAGATTAGGCACATCAATGTAGTGTCACTGCTCTTGATCATTTTAGATGGAAACATTTATGAACTTATAATGTGGAAAACAGATAAAAGCAACAACTACTATATTAGTGCAGTGCATTTATGTGTGCTTGTGTTTCCAGGTTGTCTGTTTTAGTGCAGTGCATTTATGTGTGCTTGTGTTTCCAGGTTGTGTGTTTGCAGCGCCATATAATCAGCAACCCAGTTATAATAATGACAAGAAGTCCAATGCCTAGAAATCAATAAAGGTGAGAAAAATTCAATAATCTATTGAATATTAACTTGAAGAGCATGCAAAGGGAATTTGAAATACTGTCTGATAGACTGTGATTGCTTGACTATTATATCCTCCACCGTCCAAACTGTGATAGATAGGTCTATAAAAAGGGAAATAAACATATAGGCAAAAAAATAAAGTGCGATCTAAAATTCCTATATAAAAATATCCATTCCCATTAAAAAGGGGGAGTAGGGTATAAAATACATGGAACATATGTGTATGATGCTCATAATCTTTAAATATCGACATTCGAAATTCAAGAAAATTCTATGTTAGTGGAACAAACATTACCAAGTCCTAAGGTACCGATTAAATTGAAAACAAGCAATAAAGTGAAGACTTGAGACTAAATTATGGGTTTTGACCCCGACATCAGCTGCATGGTGCAGCAGCTGAAGTGGATCCATTTCCTTAAATTACTATACAAGGATGGAAATTTCAAATTTTTATTCTACTGTATATAATACAGTCTAGTAAGTAGTAACTGATACTTAGGATTGAACACTGGTGGGTGCCAAAATTTTAGTATGTGTCCAACGAAAAAGTCTTAGAAGTTGGATTTTCTGGTAACCTTTTTTAACGATCTTTGTTGTGTAACCTTTGGTTGAGGACAACCTCCCCTCTCCTAAACTCTTTTTAACGATGCGCATGTATTGTGAAAGCATACCTTCGGCACAGTGGAATTTCCCTTGAATATCAAGTTGACATCGTCC
>Ga0228710_1002415_pt1 | contig 29393 bp, 14 predicted proteins | sample MedpolnodulmetaG_FD_177995 | JGI IMG/M metagenome (GOLD analysis project Ga0228710, IMG submission 177995) | Root nodule microbial communities from Medicago polymorpha collected in Santa Monica, California, United States - pink nodules | ecosystem: Host-associated > Plants > Roots > Nodule...
TTAAAATTAAAAATATAATAATCATATGCATTAATTTATCATTCTCTAAAAAACTATTCTTTTAAATTTTTTGAAAGATTTCTCCATTTTCCCTCATATTTTCCACCCCTCAAAGCCTTCCCTTCCCTCCTCTCCAAACTCGCAAACAAAGCCTAAAAAAACACAATGGCGGAAAGATGAGTTGTGGGAATTTCTTTATGAGTCACTCTTCCACTTTGTCTGAACAAGGATTCACAATGATGAGAAAGTCGTTTCCCCAAGACAGGGCTTGTCCTCCTGACGATAAGGGAGCCAAAGTCCCATGCCCCCGAACAACACCTTGTGCATTATGACCCAATACCTCATAAAAAGTGATGGTAGTCCTTAATTATTTGGACGTGGTGCTCTTGCAATCACACCTGAACTACTAGTGATACACTTTCCAAGTTGTATGCCGATATTGGAAAACTATAGCAAACCTTCATTATCTTCTTTAAATCTTTCAATTGTTATAGAGTTCAAGAACTTCAAAGATGGCAAAGATCAATCTCCTTTAAACAGAGAAGAAGAGCTTTTAAGCATTTAATATTCTCCCTTAAAAAATTCAAGCGTAAGTACTACACCATCTTTCTGAAGATCGATGAATCCCATGAAAAACTATGTGTCGTGACTACTAGAGTGGATGAGAATGACAAATGTAAGATTGGAACTAACTTTGTATCAATTAGTCTATAAACAAATATGATTTTCTCAAAACTGCACTTCATCTCATTATCGCTTACCACAAGTTAAAACATTGTTATTGTTTATTAAAAGAACATTGTTACTACATTTGAATTGCTTGCAAATACAATCAAGTGTGTTTGTTTCAAGATTTATAATGTTAATTTTGAAAGCGTTGGATTGAGAATGTATCATTCTCATGTCTGTTTAGTTTTGAAAAATTGTTTTGAGATCTTTTTTATTCTCACAAATATTGTTTATATATGATTTCTTCACTTCACTTGTTATTCTCATAGAAATAAAAGCTCAACTAACTAAAATATCTTCCTACATTCACATTTATTAAATATTCTTAGAATATAAAAAAAAGAAAAAAGAAAAAAGTGGGCTGGACCGGTAGTAGACAGGCCCAAGTTTAGACATATAAATTCGGGTTCCAATTAGGGTTTTTCTTCGGAGAGTTTTCGTCACCTCACAGACACAGAGCATTAGCACCAGCAGCAATGGTGAGTAAACACTAGCTCTCAATTCAGATCCTCGTTTATCTCCATTTCTTCACTAATTAACGTTTATCTTCATCGTGTTTTTTTTCTTAGGCTCCCAAAAAAGGTGTTAAAGCTCCAGTTGCAGCTTCAAAGAAGAAACCTGTAAGTAACCGCGTCAATTCCAATCTCATTTACGATTTTCGATTCATTTTTGTATTGTTTTCAAAATGATTTTGATTTTTGTTTTTCGATTTGTAGGAGAAGGTTACAAACCCGCTTTTTGAGAAGCGTCCAAAGCAATTTGGAATTGGAGGAGCATTGCCACCGAAGAGGGATTTGACCAGATTCGTGAAGTGGCCAAAAAATGTTCAGGTTCAGAGGAAGAAGAGGATTTTGAAGCAGAGGTTGAAGGTTCCACCAGCTTTGAACCAGTTCACTAAGACCCTCGACAAAAATCTAGGTCAAAAATAAATTATTGAAATGTTTGGATCTGGTTTTGTGTGCTATTAGGATTATTTTTGTGTTATTGGCTATGTGTGCTAAATTTGTAAAATTAGTATAGGATTTAGGCCTGTTTGGATAAAAAGTTTATTTTCAGCTTATAGGATAAGTGCTAAACATGATAAGCTTTTACTTATAATCTATCTCCATAGCAAAAGAAAAAATAAAGTCAAATTGTTTTTTATTTAAGCTATAAGTTGTTTTCATAAGCTATCTTTGTGCACTCATGAAAATAAGCCAGAAACGTCTGTAATAGCTTATACTATTAGATAAACTCTAATACGGCAATCCAAAACAGCCCTTAGTTGAATGAATATGACTTGCTCTTGTAATAGCTTATCAATGCTCATGAAATTAGCCTGATAAGTTTACATGCACTGCATAAAGTTTGACAATTCTATGATTTCATTGCTTTGGTTTCTTTCTGAGAAATGGTAGTTTGATATGCGGAATATGCTGTTAGTTTTGACAGTTTTTTTAATGATCTAAATAATATTTTTCTGCCATACCATTAGGTTGTAGCTTATGGCACTGCTAATCAATTTGTTGATTTTGGTTATAATTGTGTCTGGAGGGAGTACTTATGAGTTGGTTCCCTGATATACAACATGCTGATACTGTGCTCATTTTTGTTGCTTTAGATTGAATCATTTTTTTGATTATCTTTGATTGTTGAACCTCTGCAGCCACAAGCTTGTTCAAGATACTTCTGAAGTACAGGCCTGAGGACAAGGCAGAGAAGAAGGAGAGGCTTTTGAAAAGGGCTCAGGCAGAGGCTGAGGGCAAAACAGTTGAAACTAAGAAGCCTATTAATGTGAAGTATGGTCTCAATCATGTTACGTACCTCATTGAGCAGGTTGTCATCTGTCATGTTACAAAAGATTGCTGATTTTTCCTTCTAATTTGTTTGTTTATTTTGTGATATTGATGAATGACCAAGTAAGCTATATTTTCTTTACAGAACAAAGCTCAGCTTGTTGTGATTGCTCATGACGTCGACCCTATTGAATTGGTTGTCTGGCTTCCAGCCTTGTGCAGGAAGATGGAAATTCCATACTGTATTGTTAAGGGCAAGGCCCGCCTTGGAACTGTAAGTTTGTTGTGAATTGAACACATATATATGAGTTATGACTGAATTTTGGTTGATAACAAATAGGTAATGATTAATTTAATCTATCTACACTTAAACAGGTTGTCCATAAGAAAACCGCTGCTGTTTTGTGTTTGACAACTGTTAAAAATGAAGACAAAATGGAGTTCAGCAGGGTCCTCGAGGCAATCAAGGTGGCATAATTTTATTTTCATTTTTGTTCACTACTATTTATATACTCTTTCCAGTTAAACTGATGTGTTTTCTTTCGGTTTTATTTCAGGCAAACTTTAACGATAAGTATGAGGAGTACAGGAAGAAGTGGGGTGGTGGAATCATGGGTTCCAAATCCCAAGCCAAGACCAAGGCAAAGGAAAGGCTTATTGCCAAGGAGGCTGCCCAAAGGATGACTTAGGAGTTGTGTTGTATTCTGTTGCTTCCTTATGCCAATTTTGTGTTATTTACTCAAATTGAAGTTTTTTTTTAGTCTGGATTTCCTAATTATCACCACAAAAACGTTTGTTATTTACAATGACAATAGCCAGAGTATTTTTTTCGTAAGTTATCTGGGATTCATCATAACCAAGATTACCTCTGGCAACATAAGATCTTTTGGTTGATAACAATAGCCAGAGTATTTTTTGGTACAATCATATGATCTAATGTCTTCATTAAAATTAAAATCGTCTAATTATATAGATCTAATGCCTCATTTCATTCCTCCAACCACACTTGCACATAAGAATCATTTGCATTTGTTACATTTTGGTATAGTGTTATGTCAGTTGAAGCTACGAAACTGAAGAAAAAATGTTAGTTATCATACTATATTAGAATATCAAAAACGCAAAAGCAAGAATATTCTAACCAGAGTGTTATTGGAACGTGTATTGTGATGTTTAGTTAGCAAGATGCCGATGTTTAATAGCTGTTCAAGTGAAGTTGGAGACAATAGTACCTATCAATTAAACCTCGGCACTATTATTCCTTCATAAAACAAAAAAATCACAATTAAACCCTGCTGTTTGTTAAGATCAACTACACTGTTACTATTAGGGAAACACGTCAACATTTTACAACGAGCAAGATGTAACTTCTTGTGTAGGCAAACATGTCATGGTCTAACTCGTTCAACCAAAGTACAACTTCTTGCACTAAACATTTTGATAATTTCATGTTTGAACTTTTACAATGTTTTTTTTTACGCAAAGAAGTTCAATGCATTTTATTGTTTGAAGTTTTTAGATAAGAACTATCAATTGTTAGTGTTTTTTTGAGGGGATCAATTGTTAGTGTTGCTTTTTTGTGTGTTCTGCATGCTATTGTGTAAATTTTACTATTATTACACATTCGTCTAAGTCTTTATAATCAAGTGTTCTGCATTCTATGGGAAGGCATTTTGCGGGTAGTTTATGATGTTTGGAGAATGTTTAATGTTGTATACAGCGAATAGTATTTTCGTGAAAATTAGTAAAAATGCATTTGTTGCTTAACTTTCCCACTTTCCTCCCATGTTTTCAAAGAAGAAAGGTGAACGTTTAGATTACTGCTCCCCCCCCCCACCTTTCGTTTGCACCCAGCTGAATTTCCAGTTATACCCTTGCGTGAGTTAAGCACGTTATATTTCAACTTGTTAAGTCACGCTCTGATAAACAACATGAATTATGCTATCTTCTTCCCTCTCTCCTTCTGATTTCATTCAAACCAACCAATATTGTATGGATTTGGCTTCGATATATAACAAAATGGGTTGATTCATTTTGAGTTTTGTTTTTATAGAGTTTGATTGGAAAATAGGTGGGATGTTGCTGTGCATAATTGGAGCCTTCATGATCAGCGACATGGTTAATAAATCCTCATGTTACCAATTGGAAAATAGGTGGGATGTTGTTGTGCTAACATGATCAGCGACATGGTTAATAAATCCTCATGTTACCAATTGGAAAATAGGTGGGATGTTGTTGTGCTAACATGATCAGCGACATCAAATATATGGTAAAAGTTGGTAGATTATTACTCATGTTACCAATTGAATTTTTCAGCGTTAATGGTTAATAAATCCTCAAATCAAACTTATACAAAAAGTTGAATGAAATCGGAAGCAGAGAGAGGGGAAGAAGAGAACGAGATTCATGTTGTTGTTTTTCAGCGTTACTTAAGTCAGGCAGTGATAAATAAGTAAATTCAGTTGGGCGCGAGTGTTTTGTGTTGGGGAAGAGAACCTGAGAACTTTAATAGTGTGGCTTTCTAATTTTACCTTTTACATAAACTATTTTATTTGTAATTTAACCCTTATTTATTTTAATTAAATAAATACATTTTCAAATATCTATATTTTTATATAAAAACTACTAAGTTTTAGTGTAATTGTTTTTCTTTCAATTTTACCATTCGATTAAACTTTATTTTATTATTTTATCATTCTTTACCAATTGAAACTTGATTTAATAATTGAATAAAAATTTCATAACTTATATATTTTGATTGATTGAAGGACTAAATAAATATAGGAGACTAATTTGATTGATTTTCAATTGTTTGTGATAATTCAAGGACTAAATACAGGAGAGTAGCAACTAAAATGAACAAGGATTAATAATCCTGGTCCTTAAGGTTTTAAACGGCTGAGATGATGTTACTAACATCGAAAGTGAGGGTGTAAGTGTAGAGGAGCCGGTCCCCAACACACACATATATATACGCTGAACAAAACCCTAGCGGCACTGTCGAATTTGAGAGATGGCGAAGTCGAAGAATCACACCGCTCACAACCAGTCTTACAAGGCCCACAAAAATGGCATCAAGAAGCCAAAAAGGCATCGTCACACTTCCACCAAAGGGGTATGTAATGTATTCATCATTCTTCTCTGATCTGATTTTTCAAACGATTGAAAATTTTAATTAATTGTTTATTGTGATGTAGATGGATCCAAAGTTCTTGAGGAATCAGAGGTATGCAAGGAAGCATAACAAGAAAAATGGTGAAATCGCCACCGAAGAAGAGTAAAGTGTCCATCTCTAATGGGGCTTTTTGTATTTTGAATCTTAGATTTTATAATTAATTCATGTTATGTATTTTTATTAAGAGAAAATGCAGTACTCTGATAGCATTTTATTTATGAATATTATGCATATGCTGTCTACGGTCTATATGCAGGTGTTTTTGTATTGTGTTTATCAGTAGTCTGCTTATGGTAGAAACATTCATCTTTTTTTGAGCAACCAAGATAAATTCAACACAAAAAGACCTAGTAACAATTTAAAGCTGAAATATTATATTAATACGTAGTTCAAGGCATATTTCAGGGATTTTTTTTGTTTTGTTTTAAGGCCTGTTTGAATGAGTTTATGAATAAATTATTTATGATGTTTCTCGGACCCAAATAAAACCAGGAAAAGATACAACTCGTCAACTATTTTACTAGCGCTGCTCGAAGTGCTCATGGCATATAACTACAGCCATTTGCACAAATTCATAACAATGTGGCAATTAGTGAACTGAAATTTGAGTTCACAACCCAAATCAGTGATAGTATCACTGGAATTTGATACATGATTTTTTTTGCTATAAACACTATTTTGGAATCCAATTCAAAATCCATTTTGTGTAAGGCTAAGTCGTTTACCCGGTTTAGAGCAATTAAAAGCCTTTATCTGCCCCCCGGCTCAAGTAATTTAACATGTTAATAGTAAAGGTCTTATAAATTTACACGAACCAAATTTTACCATAATGTTTTTATCATAAACCAACACCATATTTTAATATAACTCATTATCTCGATGTCTTTGTTAATAGTTTCTCTAGTTTTTTCTACTTCAAAAAAAAAAAAAAGTTTCTCTAGTTTTTTAGGTGTTTTTCTATATCGGGGATCAATATGATTATCCTACATTTACTCCTTACTACAAAATCTCCAAATCTTCTAAAGCACCTATTCTATTTTTTCACCATCTTTTCTGTTGTAGGTGCTACCCTAGCTCTCTTTCTAATGAGGTCGTTTCTAATCGTATCTCATGTAGTCATACCACATATCCAACACAACATCCTCATATTCGATGTACTTATTCTATTCTTGTGTTGGTTCTTCACTGACCAACACTCTATTTCATACAACATCGTTGATCTTATTGTTGTTCGATAAAATTTCCGCTTCAATTTGAACAGTACTTTCGTATCACATAAAACACTTGAAACTCTTCTCCATTTCAACCACCAAACTTGTGCAAATATTTTCTAAAAAAAAATCGACTTTTTTTAAAATTTTGTTCCTTCCATTATTGGCGCGCTTATATAAAGCTGCTTTACTTCCTGCTACACAGACTCACTCAGCATTTCAAAGTTTCTTTTGTGAATATCAAAGAATGGTTTCTGAATCCAATCGAGCATTCTCAGAAACCCAAAAAGCGCGTGAAAACTGATGGCATTTCTGAAACTGATCGAGCTTCCAAGCGCTTGAAAAACTGCGAAATATGCCTTGAAAGGATTTCTAAATTACACAACGGTATAATCATTGTTAATGTATGAAGCTTAGCTATAATGTAACAGGTTCTTTCGTTTCTAATGATATTTCTTTATCAAAATCTTTAGCTATGGCTCGCATTATTCTACCGGATATGCTTGTGGAGCAATCTTGGTTGGAAGCTTTACCTGGTGAATTTCAGATTTTTGCTTTCAAAGGCTCTGCATCTTCTGCTGTATATCCTCATCAGCATTTGATATTCAACGCTCTTAACACTACTCCTTCTCATTCTGTTAAGGCTGTGATTCTTGGCCAGGTTTATGGATTTTGAGTTTTCTACCTGGCCAAGAATCCACATTCTGAAAGCTGCACATCCCTCCGGGTTGACTGTGGAAAGAGGTTTCTTCGACTGCAAGTAAGATGCTTTTTGCATTATACTTATCGTGTTAATATAGCAGTGTTATAAAGTATGTTTGAACTTTCTGCTTTGTGTATGTATAGAGTGATAGATATGAACCTGTTTTAGTTGATCGTTTGCATTATACTTTGATTTTTATAACTTATCTTCCATTTCTGCATTGATCAAGGCTTTTTTTTTTCACAAGATAATTCTAGTTGGAGCCTGTAAGGTTCAAAATCGAGAAGCTGCAGTTGTTAAGCATTTAGGGTCTGATTGGCTTAGCAAGTGAAAATATGTTGACTCTTGAAGCAAATTGAAACTTAGACATTATAAGATTTAAATGTAAAAATCACCTGATCAGTTCTCCTTTTATCAATCTAAGCATTTTTTCTTCTTACTCTAATTGTGTTTATTTGATTTTCCTTTTGTATTGAATTGTGTTAATTTGATTTTCTCTGAACAGGCACTTCTCTAAAACTAACCAACTTTTGGAGCAAAAGGGGATTGGTCCCATAGATTGGCAACTATAGTTTGTATGTAGAGTTCTTCAGGTGCTTTTTTGAACTTGTTTCCGTCGATGTATAAATGGTTCTGTAGATCCCAAATCACCAAGAAAAGATGTGCTTTTGTCGATAGTTTGACCTCGTAGTGTTTGTTACCTTGAATATTTTGCAGTACTGACCAATACTATATACTGTATTAGTAGCATTTTGGTATAACGATGTTCTTGTATCATGAATTGATTTCGTTTATTATCCGTTGTCTTCTTATTTAATATCAACAAACATTTGTTATTTATTCGTAATTTTTTTTTTGTTATTTACATTAGCCGCAGAATTTCTGTAGAGTCATATGATCAAATGTCTTGACAAAATGTTGGAATCAAATGGTCATAGATACAATGCCTCATTTCATTTCAATTCTACATTGCCCTTGTTCTGGATACCTGAACGTGTTAAATTATATTATATCGGGCGAATAGACTGGCATGTCAATCCTTGCAATGACTGGGCAACATATTCTGAAACTGAAGAAAAGAAGTTAGTTATCATCACACTATAAAATAATATCAAAAGCAGCAAGGCGACAATTTTAAAATCCGAGTCTTGCTTTTCAAATTTTTAGTACATGCTCGGATCGGGGTTGTGATGTTGCGTTACCATGATATCGAGGCTTAATAGATGTTCAAGAAGAAATTTTATTAGAGATTTTGGTGAGAGTGAGTAGTTTATAAGGGGGTTTAAAGAATTTGCAAGTGAAGTTGGGAAGAATAGTACCTATCAATGAACTATGGAAGAGGAGCTATGACATTTCATTGTTTTATGCACTTCATTCGTAACAACGTGGAAACTACATATCAATGGAGCGACTAAACATGAGAGAGTTCACAAAATTTGTATCCAAGATTGAAAATTGAAATCATTTTTGGCAATGGTTTTTCAATTTCTGCTATATATTTTGTCAAGTAGAATATATATTTTTTAGTATAACACAAGTTTTTTTAAGCAAATGAGGAACCATCTGCATGCCCTAAATAAATTAAAATAAAAAAGGAAAGTGACAAGAGAGCTCGTAATTATTATAACAAGAGACTCTCAATCAAGTTTTAGAAAAATGTTCAGCTAGAGAGAATATAAGTAAGATGGTTTGAAATTCTTGAGATTGAACATGAAATTTATTAAACCTAGTTCATGATATCACATAAAAATGAAGTACATTCTACTTAAAATCTCTTAATACTTAAAAATGTTTTTGTTGAGAAATTTTTAAGAATTTTGTGTTTAATTAAAACTGATGGATTTTTTTAAGCCGGAGTTAGGTTCAAATATGTTTATGATTATAAATAATTATATAAACATAAATTTGAAATTTGACAAAAGAATAAAAACAGGATAAAACATCAAAGTGAAAACGTAAATTAAGGTGGAAAATCATAATTGAATAATATTACAAGGAAAATTGAAAAATATTAATTATGTATTCTTGATACTGATTTTTTTTTTTACTCCACTGGTTCAAGTTATTTTTTTTTGTAACACTAGTTCAAGTAATTTATCATGTTAAAAGTAAAGGTCTTATACATTTAATAACTTTTTTTTAAGAATATAAATTTAATAACTATTCCTTTAAAAATTAATAATAACTATGTATGGATGAAATTACACTATAATATTCTATCATAAACTATATTTCGATTGAACTCATGGATCTTTTGATCTTTTTTAACATTCTTTTTTATAGTTTTTCTAGATCTTCATTTTATTTTAATGATCCGACTATCCTCCATTTTATCTATCTTCCTTACTACATGATCTAAGTCTTTTGTTTACATGCCCAAACCACCAAAGTCTAATTTCTACTATCTTTTCTACTAATAATCCAACTTTCTCTAATGTTGACGTTTCTAATTTTGTTTTCCTTACTACATGTGTTGGTTCTTTATCCATACATCATCCTCGATCTTACAATTGTTGAATAAATATTTCGCTTTAACTTGATCAGTACTCTTATATCACATAAAATCCTCGATGTTTTCCTCCATATCAACCATCCAACTTGATAATTTAAATTTCGTTAGACAAAATTTCAGTAATACCGTCTTTGCACTAAATTTAATTTGATTCATCATCAAAGGAAACATGCTCTCATTCATTTTCTAACTATAAAAATAATCACAATACTATAAGTAATTTAATCAGACAATTTAATCACACAGCTGTCAACTGTCAAGTAACTAACTTTGACAGCTGTCACAAAACCTCTAACAGAAACGGTTATGAGTAAGTTACAACTCACTTATTTATATATAGGTGCTTTACATACATTCCCGCTACACATACATTCTCACTTACCATTTCAAATCAAGCTTTGTTTTGTGAGTTACAGAAAAGAAAATGGCTTCTTCATCTTCCAAACCCGATCATGCTTCCAAGGACATGAAAACCGATGGCTCCTCCACCCTCTCTGCTGCAGAAAAATCGAAGAGAAACCGCCAAATCTGCCTCGAAAGGCTTCCCAAACACAATGACAGTATGTATGATACTGATTACTTAGCTATAATATAACAGGTTCTCTTGTTTCTAATCATATTTTCTTTATCAGAATCATTAGCTACGGGTCGCATTAAACTACCTGATATGCTTGTGGAACAATCTTGGTTGGAAGCTTTACCCGGTGAATTTCAGAAATCTTACGCCCCGGCTCTTTGCATGTTCGTCAGAAATGAATATTTTTCTTTCAAAGATTCTGTGTATCCTCCTCCGCATTTGATTTTCGATGCTTTTAACACTACTCCTTTTCATTCTGTTAAGGCTGTGATCCTTGGCCAGGTTTGTGGATTTCTGTTTGAATTTCAGTTTTCATTCTCTATCTTTTAGTTCACTGATTTTGATTTTGGTTCTTCTAGGAACCTTATTCTGGACCTGGTCAAGCAATGGGGCTATCATTCTCGGTTCCTCAGGCTCAGCGAGTCAGATTTCCATCCATTTTGAAGAATCTACTTAAGGAGCTTAAGAAAGATATTGGTTGTAAGCTTCCATCTCATGGTAATCTTGAAAAATGGGCTCTGCAGGTAACCATTCATTATTTTGATTCTATAGAAATGTTAGAAATTGGTTATTTTGATATTGTGATTATTCTTTAAAGAATCTTGTCCAAACATTTCATTCTTAAAAATATTTATTTTATGCAAAAAGAGTGATTTCTTTGAATGGCCTCTTAAAAATATACTAAAATGTCGATTTTCAGATTTGTGAACACATTGTGGACATGATTTTACAAAATAACGATAGAAACAGCGGTGACCAATATGTATTTTAAGATTGTAGATGACATGTTTTTATTGAACCGTCACTTGGGCTTCTTATGAAGTTAGGAAATTGTCTGTTCTAAACACAGAGGGGGTTTCTTCTTCTGTTATTCACTAATTTGTGACTTTAAGTAGTAGATTTTGTTTTTCAAAAATATTCTCTGACCACAACTTTAACTTAATTTCAGGGCGTTCTCTTGCTGAATGCAGTTCTCACAGGTTAGATATTTTACATTTTTGTGAACTTCTAATCAAGAGTATTGGTGGCTTAAAGTCATAAACTGTTTGTGCATGGTGATCTAGTATGACAATGACCTCACCATGTTTGGTGTATTATGTTTGTATACTAGTATTTTGTAACTAGCTTTCAATTCAGGTAGGATAAATGAAAATATTGCAAATGCACATGCAAACATAGGCTGGGAACAATTTACGGATGCTGTTATCAAGACGATCTCAGAGAAAAGGGAAGGAGTTGTGTTTCTGCTGTGGGGAGAGTATGCTCAGGAGAAAATTCGGTACTGCCATTAGTTGATTCTATAAATTTGGCGTAATTGTTTATTTTAGCGGAATGGGTGACAAGCAAGCTATTCTTCTTACTTTGGGTGTCTTATATGCAGCTTAATTGATCAAACCAAGCATCATATTCTGAAAGCTGAACATCCTTCTGGAGCTACTGTGAAAGGAGGTTTCTTTGGCTGCAAGTAAGTTAGTTTTTGCATTATTTTTATTGTGTTAATATAACAGTGTTGTAAAGTATGTTTGAACTTTCTGCTTAATGTATATATAAAATAGGCATTCACGACGAGGCTTAAGTTTGTCTGAAAAATAAGGGCACATGAGACAGTTGTTATGAACCTTCTTTGTGCTTATACAGTTGTTTGATATAATTTATCTTCCATTTCTGCATTTATCAAAGTTTTTTTTGTCCCAAGATAATTCTTGTTGGAGCCTGAAAGGTTCAAAATCTAGAAGTTGGGTCTGCTTGGTTGAGTAAGTAAAAATAACTAGGTCATGTGATATGGTTTTGTCAAAAAAAAAAAGTTCATTTGATATGAAAATTGAGAGAAGAAAACTTGTGATATAATCTGTGCAATGTTCAAAATTTACATTTTGCTTATATTTTGTTTCAAAGAATACCAAAAGCAAAGACGGTGGTAGCCTCGCCCTTTGGTCATAGATGTCACTCCATCTCTTTATCACTAATACTGTTCCACTAGTATATTGAATTCTAATATCTTGTTTAGCTTTATTAAGGACTCTTGAAGCAAGTTGAAACTTAGATCTTATACATTATAAGATCTAAATGTATATTCACCTGATTAGTTTTCATTTTATCAATCTAAGCAGTTTTTCATTCTTACTCTTTGTTGTGTTTGTTTGATTTTCTCTGAACAGGCACTTCTCTAAAACTAACCAACTTCTGGAGCAAAATGGGATTGGTCCCATAGATTGGAAATTTTAATTTCCATGTAGAGTTCAAGTGCTTTTTTGAGCTTGTTTTCCTTGATGTATAAATGGTTCTGTCGATAGTTTGGCCCTGAAGTGTGTTCTTATTTCTAAATTTCACAGTAGCGACCAATACTATATACTAGTAGCAATTTGGCATAACGATGTTCTCGGATTCTGAATTGATTTTGTCTATTATCCATGTGCTGTCTTCTTAATATTAACATTGTCTTCTTAGTATTACGAATGTGCTGTCTTCAACAAACTGTATACTGTATATATGATATATTCTTGAAATGTAAGCAATGTTGTCTCTTAAACAAACAACATAGTTTTCCATGTCGTCTCTTAAACTAAAAACATAGTTTTCATAACATAGTTACAATAAGAGAAGGGATCCATTGACTCTAGGAAAAATTCTTGAGTTACTCCAAATCCCTACAATCAGTTTTGTTTTAATCTAATGGTCTTAATTAGTTACAAATTAATTTAACTAGTTGTTTGGATCAAGATCTCTCTGTTCCTTGGCGCCTAAGAAATAGGTGGATGAATTGCAAGACTACTCTCAGAAGTATTGAGTGTCACTGTACCCATATACAAAGAGAAGGAAATGTTGTTGCAGATGCTTTAGCTAGTAATGGCCAAAGTGTAATGATATTAGCTAATAATGTTGTTGGAGAAACACAAGAAGAAAATGTTGGCGGAGATGATTCTACAGATTCACCACTCACTAAAATGCGGGGTGCACGGCAAAACTCTTCAAGCCACATTAATTAGACTTTTGGAGGAGGAAGGAGCCATTTAGATCCTTGAATCATTCCAAGCGTAATGAAAGGTTTAACTTCTGCTTCACTTAGTTGCTTTCCGACACTTGCACGTCCTTTGGGATCTGACTTTGGTCCTGTGTTCTGATATTCTCCAAAGTATGAAGTTCTGCGGATAACATAGTATTAACGTTAAAAATATATTTAACCTAAAATGATACACACACACACACACTGATATATTACTAATGGATGAATCTACATGTTAATTATATATAGTTAAAAATGCCGAACAACAAAGTTGAACTAAGGAATTTACTTGTCAAATTCAGGGTGCATGGCGTTATCCCACCCTTTGGGATCAACAACATTGGTCATAGTTGTGTAAGCAAAGATAATTTTGGGATAAGTCATCCATGCCCTAGCTAAGAAAGTAGTACTTCCAGTTCCAGTAACATCACAATGCACAAATGAGTACAAATCATCATCTGATGCACTTTTTCTTGCCTGTGCTACTATCACTGTTGGCCCAGCGTCACCAAGCGCTCTCAATTCACTTTTCTGCATCATCATATATTTTTTAATTATATCATCAAAATACTTTTTTTTTGTTGTATTGAAAGATACAACCAATGTTTTAAACCATATGCATTGCAATTCTTGAATTCCGGATAATAGCGGCTAATGCATGATTGCTCGGAGATGTGTTACGACTTTAAAACCCTGAATACAACACATGCTAATACCATGAAAGTATGTTGTTTACTTACAAAATATAGTGACCTCCCACTTCCGAAAATAAAGTCCACAGTGCCTTGAATTAAGCAATCTTTAAAAAAATGATTATGCCTGTCATCACAAATTGTGTCCTGGAACCCTAAAAATTTGCAATTATAAAATGCTGCTTTGTCACCAGAAATTCTCAATGCAACTGCTTGAGCACCTGCGCTCTTTCCATCCGGTCTTGGTGCAGAATTCTGTACCAGCAAATTCATACAAATAATTCAATTGACATTTTTTACTTTGGTTGATGTTATAGCAAAGATTTGTCAAATTAATCTTTTTTTAGAATAATTTTTAAGGAAAATTTACTTTTCATCAAGGACAAATTTTAGCATCATTTAAAATTTTAAAGACTTTTGACTGTCATTTAAAATTTTAAAGACTAAATTCATATTATTCATTTCTTACAAAGAAATATGTGTTTCATCAAATACAATTTGGATTAAAATAGCAAGAAAGTATACAAACCGATATGAGGATGTTAGCAGCTACAAAATAATCTGATTCAACAATCAATGTAGCACTATCAACCGTGCCATATTGTTTTGCAGTTCCACCATATGTTAAATTTGGCATATTTGCTGGTGTCCCATACAATGTAACAAAAGGTTTTGTCCTTTCAATTTTGATTTTCTCGTTATAATTTCCACCACCAATGTTCACAATTACACGTATGGTGTTCCCGGTAGGTATGCTATTAATCGCATCAGTGATGGTTTTGAAATCACCACTACCATCTTGCATTACTTTAATAACTTTAGCACCAGCCTCGGCAGTCACTAATGCAGGGTCAAGGGTACTTTTTCTTTGTTCTAATGGACCAACATTGCTATTGAACCATGAATCTAATTGAGTTTTTGCAGCAGGAATTGGAATTGTGTCATCTGATAATACACCTTTGACCGTAAATAATGCTACTATGATAGCAATATTAATAGCATAGTTTCTTGTTTTTGAGACCATTTTTCTTGTTTCTCAAAGTTTTTATTTACTTGTGTGAATATGTGTAATTGGTGCTGGAATTTATATGATATTTCTTAAACTTAATTTGGGGAGTATTCAATTTGATTCAATCATTTTTGTGCGATAAGAGCTAAAATTAAACATGGGGTTTATAGGTCATTGATTTCAAGTTCATTCCTTCAGGAAATAATAGAGTATATTTTAGTTTATTATTACTTGGTTTAGGATTGTGGTTTCTTTGTCATAAAAATAAAATAGGTTGTGGTTGCTAACCATACAAATGTCTAAATCGAAATCTAGTAGAGTTTCGACGCCAGGAAATTGTAGAGTTTGGGAGAGTGATTCTAGGCCATGAATCTTGAGAGAAAATTTAGCGTAAGTTTTTTTTTGGAATGATTTTGAATCGTATCTAAGTTAAGAACACATCTTATAAAATAAATAAAAAATATTTGTTAAAAAAAAATGCGCTAGATCCTATATGGTTTTAAATTGTACCAATAGATTACAAATTTTATTTTATTTTGAACAAATACACATTCACAGTTTTTAACATTATTATTATACAGCCTCTCAAAAAATAATAATAATAATATTATTATTATTATTATACCAAAGTATTATACTGAAATATATCATAAATATTTTTTGTAAATTTGAATTCAAATAAAAAAAATTGAAAAAAATAGCAATATAAAAGTTTATTTCTAAGCACGATCATACTTATAAAAATATAGTATCATGATAATATTTTAATAAAAAATATATCCAATAAATTTAATGAATAATTTTTAAGTATAATATATAGAATAAATTTAGATATAGTACTAAATTATAAATCTGAAATATCACCTTCAAAAAAATAAATAAATATTAAAACTAGGGTTGTTTGTCGTGCGTCTTGAATTGGTTTTGAGACAAAAATTCATCCGATGCAAAGATCAATCTTTTTTTTTTTATGAATGAATTTAGTGTTTAGTAGTCACAATATTTCCTCAATGAAACAAAATTTCAAAATAGTCTCTGATTATGCACTCCATTAGTCAAAGTAGTCTACCGCGTTAAAATAATTCTTCAATATTGACAATAACTATTTTTTTATAGGGACATATATGACAGTAAACAAGTTTTTATAGAGACTTATATGACAGTCAGTAAGTATATTGAGGGACTGATATGACAGTATTAACGAAGGATTTTAACGTCAAAGACTATTTTGACTAACAAAGTACAAAATCAAAATTATTTTAAAATTTTGATATATTGAAGGACTATTATAACAACTTGTTAAGATTCAAGGATGAAAATGACTATTTTCCTTGTATATAATAGAAATTAATTAGGTGAAGAGTAAATATATTGTTTTTAGGGTACACCTTTTTAAAAGTTTGAATGTATAAAATGTTGAACTAAAATGGGTTTTGTACAAGCCTTTAAAGTTTTGGTTATTACAAAGTATGAGAGAACAATTAGAGATGCTAACATGTGTTACATTTTTAGCCCATCAATTTACTTCTTTTGTCACTTCAACAACCTTTGAAACCATATCTGTTGTAATTTGACTAAAAAATTGTGAAGCTGAGGAAGCTCCAAATCGTGACACGATTTGGGTGGCGTGTCACGATTTGGCAGGCCGTGGGCATGGTGCTTTCTGGAGGCAAATCGTGACACGATTTGAGCAATCGTGACACAATTTTTGGCATGCTTGGCAAGTTTTCATGATAAGGTTGGTCATACCTTGGGTCGTACGCATCAATCGTGACACGATTTTGGCAATCGTGACATGATTTTGAGTTTTGACAGTATTAGGTCACTATTTAAGTGTTTCAGTTCATTTTTTGAGAGAGTTTCAAGAGAGAAAAACTTGAGAAATCAAAGGAGGTAAATTTAGGGTTGAGGGTCTTTGATTAGGGTTCTCTTGGGGTGGGAAACATTGTAAACACCTTGGGTGAGTGAAAATCATTGAGTGTCTTGTTCATTGGTGAGATTGGGAAAATGGGTTAGGTTTGTTTTTTGTGAGCTTGTTGAAGCTAATTTCTTGTAACTCATTTGTATCTCTTGTAAGAACTCATTGATAGTAGATTGGAGAGATCAATTTCTCCCCCAGAGTAGGTCAAGTTGGACCGAACTTGGTAAACATTTCTTGGTGTGTTTGTTTCTCTTCTCTCTTTATCTTTTGCTTGTGGTTTTGAGCTTTTCACTTTGATTACTTGATTAGATCTAGGTGTTGTTATTATTGTTGTTACTTGTGTTTACTTTGATATTGGTTACTACTTTCCTTTGCTCCACACATCTTTGTTTTTCATTAGTGTGATATTTGAGTCTGTTGAAATATAGGTAGTTATACTCATTTTAGAGTTAGTTAAGGGTACTAGTGTAGTGACTATATAAGTCACAAGTTGACTCTTTTGTAACTCTCTTTCATTTTTGTATCATTCCAACTATCATCAATACAATAATATCTTAAGCTTTTCCTCTCCATTTTTATGGATGTCATGTTTCTCAACAGAGTCCGGATTCACAACAATATCAAATACAAAAATCAGTTATGCTAATATGTTTCAACAATTATTTTCATAGAAGTTGATACTTGATGCTCTAAAATTATTTAGGTGAATAGTCGTATGCTAAAGGATTAAAGTTTATTTCTCTTTAGGACTATAAAATTTGAAGAGGCATTTGAATAAAAAAGGTACATCACATACATATAATTTCTTTGATCAATTTAGAATTGGTATTTACCCAAGTCATGAAGCTAGACTGTCAAAATTTAAACCAATTCATACCTCCAAATATACAGTACAGCTTTCAATTCAAATAAATGGAGAAACATTATAACAATGGACCTACTTTGTGCTGAAATAAACAATGTCTTTCTATCTTTAGGCAACTTGGTATCAAATTATCATCTAACTAGCCAAAACATTTTAGGTTATGCTTGGATTAGTGATTGGGATTTTTTTTCCTGATAAATAAACCAATTTAGCATAAAACATCCAGTTTAGCATCAAAAGTTCAGGGCGTGCATTGCATTTAAAAGAGGTTGATACGCACACGTTTGGAAATCAAGGGAAGCCAAAGTGGCTTTGTAGTCATCACGCACTATTTGTTTGAAGGAAGGTTAAAGAGATAGGGTTTGCTCAGCTCAACCCATACACCATCAACCAAAGAGAGGCAAGGTCCGCCAATAGGAGCAACATCCTTGAGTAGGACGGAAACGAGATAAAAGGTGAGAAGCTGTTGTTCTGTGGGACCCTCAGATCCAGCCGCAATGAGGCTGAGCACAACTTGGAACGACAGTGGCGAAAATACTATGTTCTTGTCTGATTCTTTTAAGAACAGATGATTGGCCATGTGGAGGGAAAATACTATGTTCTTGTCTGATTTTTTACTAAGACTCTAATTCTTCAGGGACTAAAAGACTATTACTCTGCACTCGGTTTGTGGGCAATTTCTTATGCTTCAAGAAGCAAGATAATATTGAACCCATATTATATTTGCAATCTAACTCCACTCAAAAAAAGAAGAAGCAATCTTTAGGATATATGGCATGGAGTTGTACCATAAAAGAGAGATGAAGGAAGAAGAGTAGAGAATTGACTTTAGAGAGATTTTAGAATGAGCACTGCTACTTCTAGGGAGAAATAACATTGCGAAAAGTTCACGAGGCACTGCCACCACAGGATTCACATTTGGCAGAAAAAAATGGATGGTGGGATGGAAAATGTTTTACGACTCGAGAGTTTACCTCAACTCGTTTTACCTATGTAAACTTGTATGAGTTTACCTAAAATTAAAATTATAAAAAAAATTATTATATAGATGACATATATAAGCTAATATAATATTGCAAATAGGTCAATAGTAAAAATTAAAATGATTTAATTATAAAGACAAAGTATACATAACCACCGTAATAAAGAGTTATGTTCAACTTACCATCAAAATACAAAATTAACTTGCAAAATCATAAGTTTCATAAGACTCTAAAGTCTAAACCATCTAAAAAAGCAAGTTTCACAAGTTTCTAAAGTTGTTAATAAACCTATCCAAAAAATAAACTAATTAATTTCTTCAAAAGTTCAATTCTTCTAAAATTTCATAACATCATTATCATTGTTGTCTTCATCTCCAACTTCATCAAATTCTTCTTCAAATGATAAAGAGTTTTCAATATTAGAACCAAATACATGGCTTGAACTCACTTCAACATTAATTTCAGTACATTGAGCTTGAAAAAAAAACTAGATTTAAAATGGGCAAAAAAAATGGAGCAAGTATAAAGTGGAACACCATTATATATCGTTTGAGATATTTTAGGTTTAATTTAGATTACCAATATTTTATTTTAAATTTTTAGAATATAAAAAGATTGAGTTTATTTTTTGTTGAAATTAAAAATTTGATGGATGAAGAAGATTGTTGCTAAAAATATAAAAAATATGTTGCAAATATATTTTGTGCTTTCAAAGATTGTTGCTGAAAATATATTTATGGAACAGTAAATATATCTTTGTACTGAAGGAAGATTTGATGCAAATATATTTTTAAAGAGAAATGTTGAAGTGCACGACACATCTTGTCGTGCAAATCCCATGAACCTGTTATTCTCTGTTATATGCGGCAACAACTCTCTTGCACACCAAAACTCGCTTCGTCCCTTACGCCCACTGGGTAGTGAGAGTTGACAGCGATGGCATCAACAACTGAAATGATAAAGATAAAGGTGACGGTGACAACATCGACGACGATGGTCGACTATAAAAATTACGACGTCAGAGAAACCAATATAATTATATGGTTGCGGTGACAACGACGACGTCGACGATGATGATAAAGATAACTTCAGCAACTGCAACATCATGGTGCAGATGAAGACGCCAAGGCAAGGATGAGTTATAGTGGTGGTGATAAGTGGTTATGGCTTAGTTTCCAGATGTTGGTGGCAGGAGGTGAAAAAGAGTTATTGTTAACTAGTTTTCTATATGGTGTGGAGTTTATTTTTTGCTTATTTTTTCTTTTAACTTGTGTTTAATTGCAAGGAACTCGTAAATAAATAGGGAATGAAAGTGTAGTTGCTGGAAATACATGTCGTGCCAAATTCGTGCATGATGGTTGTCATGCCATGTAGCACTGCTCATTTTTAAAAGGAATATTTGATGCAAATATATTTTGCGCTAAATGAGATGAAAAAAGGAAACGTATCTTCAGTGTGATATCCGTTCCAAATTTACGAGTTATATTTATCTATAAATACAGATCTTGTATTAGATGAAATATGAGAAGTAGAGAGTAGAACAACAAGGATTAGAAGCGAACAACAAAACTAGGGTTTGTAGAGATTTCTCTTGGTAACAAACACTCGGAACTTTGGGTAGAATTAGGTTTGAAGACCGATTCTTGTAACCCTTTGGAATCTTTTGTAAAGTTACTCAATAATTATAGTGGAACGGAGAGTTGTGCTCTCTCCCACAGAGTAGGTCAGTATTGGACACGGGTAAACAAACTTGTCTGTGTTCTTTCTCCTCTCTCTCGCTGATTTCTAATTTTGCTTGTGTTTGTGTTTGGTTAATTTGCTCTACGTGTGATTTTTAACGAATTCACGACATTTTTTAATTTACCAAATTTTTGATTTGGAGAGAGACTATAGGGACAAATTTTGCTTTTTTTGTGTGACTCTCTAGTGATTGTTAGAAGGATAAAATTTAGTGCACTTTCCATATAATTCTTTACTAAAAATACACATCTTATATATATAACAAACTTTTAGAAAATTATGGATATGAGAAACTGATGGTGAATTTATTTAGTTACGAACCATATGTAAAACAATAAGGAAATGCACTTTTTTTTCCTTGTTAGAATCCCAAATTTTTAGTATATTGCTATATTTTCATAAATAAATTATGTATTTTTTATGAAGAAATAAATTATTCTTCTGATTTTCACATAAAAAAAAAAATATTTTCTGGTTTATTTTAGTTGTGTGGTTTTCTATTTTATTTTCCCTGGTCACAACTTATTTGTAACCATAATTAAAACTTATTTTCATGTCTACTTTTCTAAATTCCATTATTACTAAAATAATTATTGTCTAATGTGCACAACTAAAATAGTCTTACACCATGCACACTCTTTTTTCACGTCATCTAATTAACAAAAGAGTGAGCAATAACTAATATGAAACCTGCAAAATAATAAACCATTATATAAACTTGAGGCGTGGCGTTAAGGATTTATCTGTCTCGTAAATCGGAAGAGGAAATGGTTTTGTTGTTTGTTGTGCGTATCTATTTTCCTCTACTGGAATTGTGTTACTTATATCATACACGTGAAAAATAAAGGAAGGGTTGGATACTTGTGTTTTTGCATACACGTGAAAAATTGAGTTTTTGAATGAGTGACTCAGCATAAATATAGAGAGCACTTGCATATAAAACCGTTTTTCAGGTGAGAAAAATAAGGCAAGGCTTGACTAACCAAGTAAGCAAACTGAGTCAAGGGCTTCTTCATGCTTGCGTACAAGATTCATTTTTGGATAGCCCTAATTTTTATTAACTTCTGAAATAAACAAACTAACATCTAAAATTACAACAGAAAATGGCTTCTTCATACTCCGAGGGCTTGAAAACTTATGGCTCCTCCGCCCTCTCTGCCGAAGAAAAATACAATCAGAACCTCACATTGTCCAAGAGAAACCGCAGAATCTGCCTCGAAAGGCTTCCTAAACACAATGACAGTATGTATGATATTGATACTTACTTGGCTATAATATAATAGCTTCTTTCGTTTCTAATCATATTTTCTTTATCAGAATCTATGGCTACGGGTCGCATTAAACTACCGGATATGCTTGTGGAGCAGTCTTGGTTGGAAGCTTTACCTGGTGAATTTAACAAACCTTATGCCCCTGCTCTTTGCATGTTCGTCCAAAATGAGATTTTCGCTTTCAAAGATTCCGTATATCCTCCTGCGCATTTGATTTTCAATGCTCTTAATACTACTCCTTTTCATTCTGTTAAGGCTGTGATTCTTGGCCAGGTTTGTGGATTTCGATTTGAGTTTGAGTTTTTTCTCTTTCGTTTACTTCACTGATTCTGATTTTGGTTATTTTAGGAACCTTTTGATGGACCTGGTCAAGCAATGGGGCTTTCATATTCGGTTCCGGAGGGAGTTAAAGTTCCATCCATTTTGAAGAATGTATTTAAGGAGCTTAAGAAAGATATTGGTTGTTCCGTTCCATCTCACGGAAATCTTGAAAAATGGGCTCTGCAGGTAACCATTCATTATTTTGATTCTATAAAAATGTTGGAAATTGGTTATTTGATATTGTGATCATTCTTTAAAGGATCTTATCCAAACATTTCATTCTTAAAAATATTTATTTTATGCAAAAAGTGTGATTTCCTTGAATAGCCTATCAATTTTCTGTAAAACATACAGATTTGTGGAGTAGTTTACATTGCACAATTAAAGCATTGTGGACATGTTTTTACAAAATAACAATAAAAACAATTGTGACCAAATATATATTTTCAGCTTGTAGATAACATATTTTTCAATGATAAAGACAAGAATTTATGTCAATAACTAAAATTCACAGCTTTAAGTGACAATTAATTTTATTGAACCGTCGATGGGCTTCTTATGAAGTTAGGAAAGTGTCTGTTCTAAACGCATAGTTTCCTTTTCTTCTATTCACTCATTTGTGCAGATGGTTTAACATGGTATTAAAACATGACTTTAATTCGTCAATTTGTTTTTCAAAAAATATTCTCTGATCACAGCTTTAACTTTATTTCAGGGCGTTCTCTTGCTTAATGTTGTTCTCACAGGTTAGATATTTTACATTTTTGTGAACTTCTAATCAAGAGTGTTGGTGACTTAAAGGTCATGATATGTTTGTACTTCGCTACGTGCATGGTGATCTAGTATGACAATGACCTCACCATGTTTGGTGTATTATGTTTGTATACTAGTATTTTGTAACTAGCTTTCAATTCAGGTAGGAAGAATGAAGATAATTTAAATTCACATGCAAATATAGGCTGGGAACAATTTACGGATGTTGTTATCAAGACGATCTCTGAGAAGAAGGAAGGGGTCGTGTTTCTGCTGTGGGGAGAGTCTGCTCAGGAGAAAATTCGGTACTGCCATTGGATGATTCTATAAAAACTAAATATGTAATGAGTGATATGTGGTCTTATAATAGTCAGCTTGTTGGAAAAAATTATATAAATTTGGAGTAAATGTTTCTTTTTGTGGAATGGGTGACAAGCAAGTTATTCTGCTTACGTTGGGTGTCTTATATGCAGCTTAATTGATCAAACCAAGCATCACATTCTAAAAGCTGAACATCCCTCCTCGTTGACTGTGAAAAGAGGTTTCTTTGGCTGCAAGTAAGTTGATTTTCCATTTATATTGAATTGTGTTTATTTGATTTTCACTGATCAGTTTTCCTTTTATATTGAATTGTGTTAATTTGATTTTCTCTGAACAGGCACTTCTCTAAAACCAACCAACTTCTGGAGCAAAAGGGCATTGGTCCCGTAGACTGGCAACTATAATCTGTATGTAGAGTTCCGGTGATTTTTTGAACTTGTTTCCCTCGATGTATTGAAGGTTATGTAGATTCCAAAAGGGGGAAAAAAAGGTGCTTTTGTTGATAGTTTGACCTAGCCGTGTTGTTTGTTACCTTGAATATTTTGCAGTATCGACCAATACTATATAATATACTGTACTAGTAGCAATTTGGCGTAACGATGTTTTCTTATCCTGAATTGATTTCGTCTATTATCCATGTGTTGTCTTCTTAATATCAACAAACATTTTACTTTTGGTGGAGATTATGAATGTGTTGTCTTCGACAAACTGTATATTGGATATATTCTTGAAATGTAAGCCATGTCGTCTCTTAAACAAACAACATAGTATTTAAAACATAATAACGTACAATAATGATGGACACATTACTTAACTTAGGTATTTGGACACAAAATCTAAAATCATAGAGTGGAGTCATTCTTTAAATAAAGCAAAGAGAACCTACTGAGATCTTATACATAAGACACTACTTAAGAATCTTTGACTTAGCAGTAGCTGAAAAGCACAATGCAACACTCACTACAAGAAAATCAACATTTTGTGGGTGTCAAAACCATCACAAACAAAGCAAAACGCCCACAAAATCAAGATTGAGAGTGAGTGCCCATGATGGAAAAGTTGGAAGAGCAGAAGAAGGTCGATTGTGAGATGAAAATGAATACAACTCTGGAGTTTTCTGCAAGTTTTACAGACGTTGTAGCCCAGGTAAAGTTGCCATGTCAGGGTCCCGACGTAAGACATGGACTTATATAATTTCATTGATGAATTGTTACGTCTGGGTGTTGACGTTGTGCATTCGAATTAATGGACGTCTCATATGAGTGTATACACATTGAGAAAGGAAGAGGTAGAGAGAGTGAATGATATATGTAATGGATTTGTGATGTAATAGAACGAGAGAGATAGAGATAAAATAGGAGTGTTGATAAAATGAGATAGAGATACATAACCAAAAAAAATTACAATAAGCTTATGGTTTATTGTCTCTATTTATTTAGTTTCATAACATTATTATTATTACTATTATTATTATTATTTTCGGAAAGTTGCTTTGATGTTGATGTTTTCTATAATCGACCTTTGTTAATTTTTCTAGTAAACAAATATATACAATATTTTCCTCAAAAAAACAAATATATATACAATATTGTTGTACAAATTTTTTATCGATCGTGTATATTAATTGACCTCAAAAAACTTTTATCAATTATTGGTATAAAATAATATCATCAATTTTTTTTACAAAACTTTTATCATTTTAATAAATAATGATGAATGGTTCCCTAAAAAAAATTGATAGAGTTTACTTTCTCAAGTAAAAAAAACATTTCTATATTTAATTAATTGCATATTTGGATTCTAAGTGTGTTTAACAAAATTATATTGAGCCATCATGGATTTTGTAAAATCTAAACTTTCGAGTTTTAGCAAAATCTCATCCAACCGTGATTTCAAACTTTTTTTTAAGAAGTTAAATTAGTCCACCCAAATAGGAGATTTCAAATAGGTGATTTCAAACATGTAGGTCTCAAGTCAATACCATCAGACAACCTAAATAGGTGATTTTAAATATGTATTAAAAATGTGAACTTGATAAACTTATGCTTAGTGTATGTTTGGTTTTTATTTTTTAAAGGGGCCAAATTGTTTTTTATTGTAGAACTGATTCTACATAATGCTATAATTGGTACTTTTTGACTTCTTAAATTGATTTTATCTTTAAATTTATTGTGTCAATCCACTTTTAACGCATTTGCATGTTTCCACTCTTAAACTTCTAATAAATTAGTTGTCCTCACACATAAAATCTTATAATCCTAGCAATGGGATAAAGTCTGCAAAACCAAAGGGATGCCTGCATATAAAATCTATGCACTTGTTGAAATCATTTCATTACATAACTGGGTTCACAACCTTCTCCTTCTACTATAAATCTAGGAGCATGAAATCTAATATCATTCATTTTCAGACTGCTTAGATTTCTCACTCGGATTATGAACATTTTGGTTGGTAATACATGGAAACTTTCTATAGGTTCAACTACTTTTTATTTTTGAAGCAAGGTTCAACTACCTATAAACTAACAAAGTTGCTGGTTCATTCTATTTCTTTCAATCTAATTATCCTTGTAATCATAAGAGTTTGCAACTGCACGTTATTCCTTCTATTAGGTAGGGGATGTGAATGGATATCCATGGATGCGGATAGTGTGATATCCGTGTCTACTCCGTCGGATAAATATGAAGTTTGTACCCTGTCCATATACACACGGATATCCGTTACGGGGGTAATCCATGGATTTTGAAGTATTTGCGAGTTTATATAGACATCCATGGATAACATTTCTAAAAAAAGTGGTATTGGTTTAGAACCTGGGAGTGTGCTCATCCTCAAGGTCTCAGGTTCGATTCTCTCTGTTGCCTGTTTAAGGGGGTTAATTTAGCTTCTTCAAAAAAAATATTTATAAAAAAAACTGAAATTTAAAAACAAAAGTACATCACATGCATTTATTTTTTCAGCAAAACATAATATGCATACATTACAATAACAACAAAGATCATTGACTCAACAAATACATAAATAAAGTTCCTTACATTTAATAAAAATAAAATTCTTTGATTTAACAAAAGCATAAATAAAGCTCATCATATCCAACAAAAACAAAGCTTCTTGCTTCAACAATCCCGACCACTTTCACTTCCTTTTAAATGAGCATAATACAGATTTGAACAATCGTGCGATAACTAATAACACTCACAGTATCGAGTTTTTTTGCTTAAGTTGAAAGCTATTAAGGTTATTTATGTAATTTACTCGGTTTAATAGCGGGTATGGATATCTGCGGGTGTGGATACCATTAAATCTGCATCTGTATCCATTAATTAGCAGATAGTTAAAATATCCGTTTATTTTATCACAGATATATCCATTAAGGTATCCACTTCGTGTCCGTGGTGGATTTTATCCGCGCATATCAACGGATGCAGATTTTTTTGCCATCCCTACTATTAGGACTATTATGCAAAGGAAATTTCTACAGTGCAGTCAGAAAACTAACTTTTGTTTAGCCAATAGTATAACACCACTCTAAGACTAAACTTTACCTTATTACAAATCAGTCCTCACACAAAATATTAATTACTTTTGATTTATTAACTTATTTTATTTAGAATTAAATCATTTATTAATTATGCACAAATTAAATCATTTTTAATCATCCTCTTTCTTCGGTTTCTCCATCTGAATCCGCATAAGGGGAAAAATTAAGGTTGTACATGTTCTAAAACGAAAAATCACATGCATGTGTCACTCTCCATTTTCCAAAACCCTAAATAACAACAACAACATGGTTGATTCTAATGATGACCCATCAAATATTTCATCGATCTCGACCGATTCACCTAATGGTAATGCTCCTAATTCATGTTCCTGTATTGAAATCTTTTCTTGAATATTTAATTTCCTGGGTGTTGTTGGTTGAATATATTTCAATCGGTTTTTTCAAATTTTTGTTTGATTGAAGATAATTCAAAAAATATGCATGAGAGGTTTCTGTAACCTAAAAATATGATGAAGATGATAAGATTTTGGAGTGAAAGGGAGTGAAATAATGACAAAATAAGATAATAAAGTTTTGGAGTGAAAGGAACTGATGAGGATGAATAGATTCAAACGGATGAAGATGAAAGGGAATCAAAGTTGGTGATTTACCCAATTTTGATTTATGATTACAAAATAAAATAATAATAAAAATGTTTAATTTTAATTTAATCAGGGACACAATTGGAATAAGTAACGATACAATGAGACATCTTATGGGCAAATGTACAATCAGTGACGGATCTCCGTTGAGACCCCCCCAGATGCCGCGGTACCCCCTAAAAAAAAAATTGTATATCGGAAATTACTATAGTAACACTTTTTTAGTTTTTAAAAATTAAAAAATTAAAAACTTGTTTGATTACCTATTTTTTAAATATAATTTTTGAAAAGTGTTTTGGGTTTTTTAGTTTTGAGAACTAAAAAAGGGAAAAGAGATAAAATGGGTGTTGCTTTTCTATTTTTAGTTTTGAGTTTTTAAAATGGAGAAAAAAAGTAGAAAAGGGAAAACACAGAGAAGTGGTTGTTTTCTCCAATGGCATAGGTATAAATAGGTTCAAAGTCTAGGGGTGTTTTCATTTTTTTTATCAAAAATCATCTCTCATTTTGCAGAAAACTCACGTAGAACACAGAGAGGCGAAAATGGTGATTCTTCTTCGATCTCTGCCGTGACTTTTCTCCGATCTACACCGCGCTTCTTCTTCTCCATCACGTTTCTTCTTCTCTGCGGTTTTTTCAGGTTACATCTCACACCTGATTTTTTTCATATTTAAATTGCTTTCTGTTCTTTGATTCAGAATTTTGCACCTAATATAGCGATATTTTACTTGATTTTGTGTTTAATGGCATTTAGATCTATGATTTTCAATATTAGGTTAATTTGTAAATTTGAGATTGTGGTAGAATTCGAAATTTGTAATGCTTTTTATATGTTGTTGTGTTTGATAAACTCTGATTCATTTTGATAAAAAAACTTATTTGCAGCTTATATGATTGATATTTTCAGCTTATTTGCAGCTTATAGTTCTGGATTAAGTTCCTGTTTAGATAAAAAAAAATTATTTGTAACTCATAATAAGCACTTATTTATAAGCTTGCATAAGCTATTTTTATAGCAAAAGAGAAAATAACGTTAAATTATTTTTCTAATTGCTATAAGCTGTTTTTATAAGCTATATTAAAGAACTAAGAAATTATGAATATAAGTTGAAATCAACTCACGAAAATTGTTAAAAATTATTTAATTATAGCTCTATGAACTTGTATCTTTCAATGTCATTAATAAGTTTCAATATTCACACGGATACCGGATACAAAACTCGCCAACGGAAATAATTTGAAAATCTGAAGTAATTGAACGTAACATGAGTCAATGTTGTGTTAGTGTTGGACAGTGGACATGACTTCAATTTGAAGTGTAGATGTTCTTAAGTATAATTAGATTTCAGCTAGTGTGGCATTTAATTGATTTGTTAATACTGGTAGTTAGTTAGTCAAGTGTAACTTATTGTACTTATTAGTGAGTTGATATGAGATATAAATAGTGATGCATTTGATTTTCAATCATTCAGATAGACAATCAATAAAATGAGATCATTCTCAAGTTTTCATAATATTCCTTTTTCTAGTTCTTGTGTGCATTGATATGCTTGTTCCCTAACAGATGGCTACATATTTGTTTGGCTTACTTAACATGTGTATTGAAGTGTTAGAGTTAGCATTCATGTGGTATATAGTTGATTCATTTGTTAACAATTTTATTTGACAGAATCAATCATATGAATGATGTA
>Ga0228710_1002418_pt1 | contig 29374 bp, 17 predicted proteins | sample MedpolnodulmetaG_FD_177995 | JGI IMG/M metagenome (GOLD analysis project Ga0228710, IMG submission 177995) | Root nodule microbial communities from Medicago polymorpha collected in Santa Monica, California, United States - pink nodules | ecosystem: Host-associated > Plants > Roots > Nodule...
TTAAAATAAATTAATTTATTTTTTTTTTTTTTTTTTTTTTTTTTTTTTTCTTTGTGCTTTTTGTTTGTTTAGTTAGTTTAGACCAAAGAGATTCAACTCATCATTCTATTGATTCCGAATTTGGCTCCTAAAAGTAATAGGAAACAAGACTTTGGTAGATTGAAATTGTGGTGAAGAGGTTGTCAATGCCATTTTTAGCAAATTATTACATGTATATTCTAATTTTAGTTTTATCTTCTTCTTTCCAAAAAATAAATAATTTTGATCATTTTATCATTACCTTAACCTTCGGATTGTTTATAAAAAAACAATTTTCATAGTATATTAAATAACTCATATACCCACGCGAGTTGATCTGGTAATGTAGGATTGAGATCTTTAAGTGTATTCCTTGTAGCAATGTGTATCATTTGGCAATGTGTATCATTTCGGCTGAGTATTATAATGTCCATCAATATATCAAAATTTTAAAATAATCTTTGATTGTGCACTTCAAAATTTTAAATTAGTCATGATAGTCCCTCACATTAAAATGTTTCGTTAATATTGTCATGTTAATATCTCAATATACTTATTATCATATTTGTCCTTATAAGTACTTACTTACTATCATATCAGTCCATATATGAAAAGAATTATTGTGAGTATTGAAGGATTATTTTAATGTCAGAGACTATTTTGACTAACAAAGTTTACAATCAAAAACTATTTTAAAATTTTGATAGATTCAGAGACTATTGTTACTACTTGTTACAGATTCGGGGACGAAAATGACTATTACCCCAATGTTTTTTTTTATCATCACCTAAATCTTGGGATTATTTATGAAAAAACAATTTTCTTGATATATTAAATAAATAATTCATAAACCCACATAAGTTGATATAGTAATGCAGGATTGAGATGTTTAAGTGTGTTTGTCTTATATTTAAATCATTCTAATGTCATTTTTTATAGACTAATTTATACATAGTTTTGTTCTGATTTTAAATTGGTTCTTTGTTAATAAAAGGTGAAATTGATTTACGGATTGTTGGATTTAGATTGAATACCAAATTTTGAAAAATAAATAACTCTCATACTATCCTTTTGTCCACGTTACTAACAAAATCATTTTATATTACTAGATAGTATCAGTTGGCTTTGGCATTTTCACAGAGCCAAAACACTTATTAAAAGGTGTTTCTATACATGTCATGCAAGTCATAACTCAAAACCCAATAACACAATATTTCCGCTGACTTACAATTTTCTAAGATTGAATGAAATTTGTCGAGGAAACTGTCCACTCGATGATGAATCAGAAAGTTATTGTCAAAAAATAAGGTTAGCCAGGTTAATAGAACGATTAAATATATTTTTTATATATATATATATATATATATATATATATATATATAGGAATTTGAACACTATTTAACTCATTAACTTTTTTTTAAACCGAGTGCCCTCCGCACGTGCAACTGCAAAGACCAATCTCTCGAATTTTATGGTATTTAAATAGGCAACACACTCTCTCTAAGAGTCTTAATGCTGCTTTTACCAAGGCTGGATTCGAACTCAAAACCTTGGTTAAACTAACGTGTTATCTCATCTAAACATTATTAGATAACTCGTTAACTTTTAGTTCAAACTATCAAACTCCCATAAAATTAGAAAATGTGTGCAATTTTTTATTCCCATAAAATTATTTAAATCCCCATTAAATTTTAATTGATATTTGAGTGTCAAATAAATTGATTGTTAGCAAACATGGACCCAATGTTAAAATGGTGTATATGATTATTTTTTAAGAAAAAATGGAGAATATACGACTTTTTTTCAAAATTTTACATTTATTAATGATTTTTACAAAAAATCCCCTTCTCTTTTTATCATTGAATTTGTTTTTAATAACTCTTAGATAACAATTAAATGTTTTCATGTACATTAATACTAACTTTTTTCTGAATGTAATTAATGGAGGTAGCTCAAATGCATGATTTTTATTTTTATTTTATTTTTGAAATTGCTCAAGTGCATGATTACATGTAGAGAAGAGGGGCCGGATTAAATATTATACGGGAATTTGTTTGAGCTTGTCGAATAATTATTGTTCTTTTTTATCACAGAAAAAAATAAGTTTATAAAAAAATTGGAGCACCTCTTAAAAAACAAAATATAATTGGAGCAAGCAATCATTAATTGATACACCATTGTGTTATTTTTGCAAACTTTTGATTAATAAAAAGGTTCCAATAACATTTTTGTTAAGCTGAGAGACATGTGAGCCACTATGTTGCTGGTATACTGCCTGTGTCAAAACTCAAAAAGAAAATGTGCTGGTATTATAGTGCCAAGCACATCATCAAGAGTACCAAATTATTCATAGAAAAAAAAAAAAAGGTATCAAATTATTGAATTTGGGTGTTTTGGGGCGGTCGGGTACATAGTGATTCAAAATAGAGATAAATATATAATTTTTTTTAGGGCAGGGGTAAATATATTTTAAGAATAACTCATTTTGTCGATACCATATTTTAAGTAAGGAGTTTAGTTTATGACGGTTATGACCAAAATCAAATTCTCTAAGTTTGGCAAATGACTTGTAAACATGTTGCTAAATTGATCGTGTGGAAGATAATCGATACGAGCAGACACCGGCAAATATTTCATTTCCAACGACGAATGAGTTTGAAGACTTAGAGGTTGAATTTTGCATCATTCTTGTCCATTGATTATATATGAAAGAAATTTATTTGGTTATTATGACCAAGGTTTTCGTTTGTTAATTTTCAATGGCTTTTGAAATGTTTATGTGTATCATTAGCGTGTTTTTCCCATGTTTAATTACTAGTTTTAATCTCAAAAATATATGAATGAAGAATGTCCTAAGACATGATCATTTTCATTGTACGATATTTATTTTATTATTATTTGATTCTTTCAAATACATTGATCATAAAGAACTCAATTATCGGCTAGGTGTGGGACACTATATTTGTTGGTAAATTCACTGTTATAGTATAACTTATGTTTACATGCATATTACAAAATTAAGCAAGAATTCCGTATCCTAATATGTGCATGCACCTTGTCTTTTTCATCATCAAGTCTTGAACATGTTCCAACTAAGGCAAATTTAATCCGCGCAATGAACTTTGATATGCAAGTTAGCCAGCTCAACTCTGAGTTTCATGACGAGGTCAAACACATTATATTCGTGGCCCCACAAAAGCTTCACTTTGCTGCAATAAAGGTGACTTGTCACTTGCTTTCATCCAGGTCATACTGATTACTACGTTATGACTATGCATGAGTTACAATCGCCCACCTGAAAAAGAGAGCAAGATACATATATTTCATGGAGCAACTCTATGATGCATAAGTTAGGCAAGTTTTACATCATGCATAAGTTAATTTTTATAATTAGATTAAATTTTTTTATCATTAAATTAAATGGGGTATGATGTGACTTATTAATCTAATTATGCATTAGTAATGCCTTTTATGGGTGAATGTAGTTTCTATAGGATGGAAACCTCCGCCGTATGGTTGGGTTAAATTGAAAACATATGGCTCGCATAAGGAGGGTGGGATAGCTGGTTGTGGAGGGTTATTAGAGATAGCCAAGGAGAATGGCTCGTGTGTGGGGATGTGTAGTGCCTTTACAACGAAGTTGTGGGGTGTGTTTGAAGGTTTGTGATATGCGAGAAGGCTTGGTTTTACACGCATTGAGGTGCATGTTGATTTGCAACAGAGATTCACAACTCGGGAGCGTGTGGTACGCCTTGTGGGAAGGCTCTTGTCATGAAGGTTTGTAGATTGTTGGATATGGTCATTCAACATTCGTACTAGGAAACACGAACCAATGTACCGATGCTTTAGTTAACTTTGAGTATTCTTTGAATAAAAATTTACTGTGTTTTTGAGTCGTGTTTGTCTCAATTTAGTCACTTATTGGATATTGATATGTTGGAGATTACTACCCCCTCACTTAGTTTATATCTATTTTTGTCCTTCTGAGCTTTGTCCACTTTGTAATAAAAAAACATGACACTTATGCATGATGCAAAACCATTTTTCTTGTGTTTGTTAGAGAAAATATATTTTATTTATTACATTAATTTTTGTTATAATACACAAATATTGGATATGGGTTCGAATACAAAATTTTTAGAAAAAAGTTAGAATTTTTTTATTTTTTTTACAAAAGGAAATGATGCCTTTTAAAATGTATTCAAAAGAGAAAGGAGAAAAATTACAAATATTTGAGGGATTAGGTCAATCCTCAAATTAAACAGACGAGGACATGAGCAGTAATGTTATTTAATTTTTTATTTGAAAGAAAAATTATGGATGATTTTACAAATTTATCTATCATTATTGACATGGAAAAGAAAGAATAATAAATAGTAAATGGTATGATAGAAAATTAAACATTAATGTTTTATTGGTATTATAAAGTGACGGATAGTAAAACAATAACATTTTTTCCTTCGAAAAATGACATATATTAAAACATGAATACAAAAGATTGTTTTTAACCCAATGTTATTTTTTATTTTCAATGTAATAATTTTTTTTCTTTCTTCAAGTATACCCTTAATTAATATCCTTCATTTTTTTTAGGGAATTAATATCCTTCACTTTACATCTATAATAATATTGAATATATCAATAAGGATAATAAAATAAAACCTTTATTCTCCTTTTCTATTTATAATATTTTGTAATTTGCATGAAATAAACATATATGATAATTATTGTGATCGAGGGAGCAACGTTACATGTACTTTTTTTTTGTCAACACATGTTGATTTTATTGGTAAGGAGTTCACTCATATTCTACAAAAATGAGAGTTTAAATTCTATCGTCAACACAAGAATCCGGTTGATAAATAATCTGGAAATATGTTATATGCCATGGCCGGCATTTCAAGTTTATATATTTCTCGACACAAATTTCCATTTCACCTCGCAAACACATTGATGATCGTGAGAGGATGGCCGTGTGGTAACTCAACTACGTGTCCACATGGAAATCATAAACTTATAAATCAATGCAATATTAAACTCAATGACCCCATTATTTCAAATCCCTAATTAAAAATGTACTCTATCAATGTCCCCTTCTGTTTTGTTAGGTCTCTCTAAACAAATGTTGCCCCAAAGATAGTGTGGTTTATGTAATTTGGAGAGACACAAAGTACATAATGTCAACGAAAATGCAGGCAACTTGTTGTTGAATGGGATCGCACAGAGCCCACCAATGCTCTAAATTTATGTTGCTCTTTTATTTTGATTTCAACAATGTTAGGGTCTTGTCTCCCATTGAGGTATCTTTTGTCAGTGACAAAATTGCATTTTGTCGATTATAAGCTTGTTTCATAGGAAATGGTCCCCCCACTTAAGTTCTTGTCATTATCTACCATGGTGGCAATATCCAATTTATTAGTAGCATAACTTGGGTAACATTAGTGTTAAAATAAGGGTTAAATGCAATTTAAACTTGTGAAGTTTCACAATTCTGCGATTTTAATCCTCTTAAGTTTTTTGAGCTATTTTGGCTCTCGATGTTCACCTCCTTTTTTTTATTTTTTTAATTTTCTAATCCACTACTTACATTTTAATCAAACCTCAACTAACGTGGCAATATTAAACACATGCAAAATTTTATTGGACGATAATGTAGATAGTTTAATTGAATAAAAATATGTTAAGTGATTATCTTAGCTTCTTCGCTGAGAATACATCAAGTATTGGAAATGGAGAAGCAACAAAATAGATTAATTGATTAATGGGGAATTTTAATACTCATTCAATCCTAAGTTAAGTGAGTCATTTGCTTATTTCACACTTTTTAGAGAGGATCCCTTCCCCTATAAATTTGCACACAAAAGCCTAAAGAAATTTGATTCTTTGAGGATCCCACCAAAATCTCTATTGCATATACGTGTGTTCATGAATGACATACTTCTTTCGAAATTGTCTTTATGAAATTTTGATTAAAATTTTAGATATTTTGCATTCTCATATTGTAACAAACTATACATATATTTTTCAATTACAGAAAATATATAATATAAATTCTTACGTTTTTGAATGAAATGCAAAGAAGTCGAAAGAACAATGAATCTGAGCATTGGGTTATTCGCTAAGTGAGCCAACAAAATGCTTAGTGAATCAAAACAAATATTTGAAAGGAAAACATGTAGAACAATTCACTAATGTCTTAGCGAATCAAGTTAGAGATTGAGAAGATTTTTGAAGAGCAACATTTGGGGAGAGGGAGAGGGAGAGAGAGCATTATTGGCTTGATTCATCACCATTGGATGCAAATTATTCATCTTCACATCATCTCTCTTATAAAACTATCATGGGCATGAGTAGCTAATTTCTCTTTATATTGGGATTAAATGAAGTTAACCTTTTGTATGACTGATTATATATAATCTTATTTTTATTATATAAATGTTTTATTTTGTTGCTTGATGCTTTTTCAAACTCAATTGTTTTTAAATTGATCTTTTGATTTATTAAGTTATCAGAAAAGACTTTTAAATAATGGATCTAGAATAAATACATGTATGGATGTTTGCTGCTAGAAATATGGTTAGGTTTACAATCACCATAAATTCCAAAAATAAATTTTTACATAAAATAATAATCGAAATGAGTACTAAACATAATTGCGAAAAAAATTCAAAATTTTGGATGATACACTTGAATTGATTTAAAAACAAAGACCAAAGTTGTGATGTAAAACTTTTACAAGATTAAAAATCAAAGAAAATTTTAAAAGGATTAAAATGAAAAGGTAGAATATTTATAGGAAACAAAAATATATTTAATCCAATTAAAAAACATATAAACTAATAAAAAGTTCTATACAATGGACAAAGCGTATATTAGGGTGGTACATAAAGGTTTAAACCACAACATGAACCCACACCAAGCAGAGGTTAGTTTCATAATCAGTCCAAAAATCCAATCTAGTAAGAAAAAACTGTGGAGTAACCACAGAATCTTAGTACGATGTGTACTTTTATGTAATCATAAACTAGTAACAACCATAAATGGAATTGAGTGATTTGCACGTGATGACAAGCATTTAGGCCAAAAAAGTTCTAATGTATTATTGTGTGGGACTTTTGAGAAGCAGTACCTCGAATAGTGGTAGCTAGTATTAATGTTACCCCTAACATTTTGCTTAAAGGTTAAAATTTCTTGATGATTTTCATTTTAAATAATCTTTTTGTTTAAGAGTGTCTCAAAAGTATTGATTAAGAAATCTATAAAAATGATTTTTTTTTATAGGAAATATAAGTTATATTTTTGTCAATGTAACAGGTACATAATTTTTTTTATACATATTTTACTTCTTTTAGCTTTTTAAACAATGTCCTGAGACATTTTATTTTACTTATTTAAAATCTTAGTGACCGAATAAAATTAGGATATATACATATTCTACACAATTCAAAACTCAATATTTAGTATATAAAAAAGAGAACATAATATTAAAAAATTATCAAAAATGAAATGAAAATAAAAACTGAACACTCACGAGGATCAACTTCACCAGCACGATAATATTAATATCTGACAAAAAGAGAATGAAAAACAGATGATAAATTTAATGAAAATGCAGAGACAAAGACAGGAAATTTTTAATAATTTTTGGGGATAATAAGGAATGAAAGCTAAGTGTCAAGACAATGTTTGTTTGATTGCTGAAAAAGTTTCCAACAAATATGGAAACTTGTCTCACTTCTTTCCTCCACTATACCTTATCCTTGCATTTAAATTTTAGCCACTTTTGCCTAAGTTTTTAATGGAATTGAAGAATGAAGCAAAACAAAATTTTGGGGGGTGGAAATAACTAACACCTTGTGATGGGAAAAAGTTACCATATCTCAACTACCCTTAATCACCGCCGTTGACAGCCGTATATGGCAGAGGTATAGGGTGGCTAAGGTGCAGTGTCTGGCAAGGTAGGCACAGACAGTATCCTAAATAATGTCACATGAATTAAATTTATCAATATTTTGAAAGAAAAGAGAGGGAATGAATGAATGAAAGAAGGGTGAGTGGAATCTAAGGTACGGTTGAATAAGGACAATGCATGTATGATAATTGAGGTATGAAATTAATGGAGTGAAAGGTAATTTTGGTTAGAAAATTAAGGTGTGGGGGTAAATCCACTTGGCATTTGTGTGTAATTTGGTGCTTGTCTTTATTGATAGGTGTGGTGGTGGTATTTATTGTTTTTGGACTTTGGCTTTTGGCCATATCCAATTTTAACTTGGGACTAGGTAGAATGTAAAACTATAGAGTGTGGGGATATTTTTCATAAAAAGATTCCAAGTTTACTCAGATTAAGATTTTTGTTGTTTGCGTTTAATTTTATTTATGTTTGGTTGTGATATAAATATTGAGAAATTTGTTATAAAATATGATACTCCCTCCGGTCTCAAATGTAAGCAGTTTTTTACTTTTTATGTTCATTCAATAAATGATGTATGTAGTCTATAATATGGACCACATACATTATTTATTGAATGAAGTTAAAAAGTAAAAATTTGCTTACATTTGAGACCGGATGGAGTATCTATGAAAAGAATGAGATAAAACTAAAAAGAATCTTTTTATCGATGATAAATGTGAATTTTACAAATAATAAAAGATACATTCTAATCAAGTGGTTACAACTATATATACTACTATATCACTAATCCTAACTTATAACTAACTTATATCTCTAATAAAATTTGCTAATGGTGGAAGGTAGGAATTTGCAGCACATTCCGTAAAATGTATCCAGTTCAATTGATTAGAGTTCCGACCCAAAACCTCACAAATGTATGTGAATTGCAATGATGTTTACTATTTATTTATTTTTGGATGAATTAAGAGCGCGGTTAAATATGAGGAAGAATTTTGAACATCTCAATTAAGTTGGCACCTCCAAGTCACTGAATCATAAAATATATTGTTAAAAAAAGAAGAAAATATGTGTGTGTGTGGGTGGGTGTGGGGTGGGGGAATATATTGGTATTTCATATATTTAGGGTTAACTATATTTTTATTCAAGTCACACGATTTTAAGTTTAGTTCCTCAAAAGAATTTATTCATTTTTAGTGTATATTTGCATTTTATAGGGACTATTTTAATGAGAAAAATTATATATTTTTTGTGCTTTTTTTTAAACATGGACCATTTACAAACTGCAATATTATGGAGGGCTGAAATTACCATTAACATTTAATAGAGACTAAACATAAAAGCTCGTGATTTTGTAAGAACTAAAAACTTATCATAACTATCAAATATTGAATGATTGTCTTACGAGGCTTGCTAATGTATGTCTTTAAGAATCTTGTTAAGTTTTTTTTCTTTTATATAAAAAATGAAGTTTTATGTAGGAAATAAGTAAAAAATAATTTTAAAAATTGAATAAACTACTTCCAATATTTTTATATGATTTACATTATATAAAAACTCTACAAGAAAACAAATGGTCTGAAAGGGGCGTGAATAATAGCCCAACATAGGCAACTTGTAACTCTTTCTTATTAGGGCTTTTGCTAATGGTAAGGCTGAGCCCATTATCTTTATCAAAGAGAAGTGTCATACGAAGCAGATGCTTGCTTTTTTGACTTCCAAAAGTTCCTGAAAAATGACTAAAAAAATTCAGCGGTAGTTAACTATCGTCGGTTTTCTAGTTATAAGCTGGTAGGGGTGGCAAAAATACCCATGTCCACGGCTACCCGTGCGTAAATTCCTTCACGGACACGGGGCGGGTAGCTAAACGAGTATCTACGGGTATAATAAACTGGTATTTGACTATCCATTCTTAAATGGATACAGACACGAATTTGATTGTACCCATACCCACGGGTACTCATACCCGATAATAAATTAAATAAATTATTAAAATATACTTATATATCTTATCTTATTAGTTAAAGTTGTTACCTTATTGAAGGAAATTTTACCGTACACTTAAGATTCTTCATTAATAACCTATTTTTATTTTTGATTTTTTTAATTAATCTTATTAAGTTCACCATTTCTACTTCATTCACATCATAAAACATATCACATGGATTATGTAAGAATCATGAATTTTCTATTGATTATGTATGATTTATAAACTTTTGAATAGATTATGTATGGATGTTTAAAAGTTGAAGTTTTTTGGTAATTAAAAAAAAGTTATTATTTGTACCAAAAAATAAATAAAATCAAAAATCCATGGGTACCCATGAATACCCATGGATACCTCAATACCCACGGTTATCCGCATAGTGGGTACCCACGAGGGTACGGGGCGGGCAAGGGTATCATATTTATCCAACGGGGCGGGGACAAATATCATACTATCCGTACCCATGGGTACGGGGTACCCATTGACATCCCTAGCCAGCGCTGGAGGTATTTTAGACATTTCCATGTGTTATTAGGAACTTTTGGAAGTCAGAAAAGCAACTTTCTACGAAGCATACTCATGGCAGTGCAGGTAGTACACTAGCTGGGAGGTGCAGTGGGAGCATCATGGTCTTGGTAGTAGGGTTTGTGTAGAAGATAAACTGAACTGTAATATTTTTATTTATTTCTAGAAATGCTCCGTTAGCTCAGCTCCTTCTCCGTCCCTTGCCCCTCTTCTATGTATAAGCACCACAACAGGAGTAAGATGTAATTTGTAATTTCTTGTAAAGAAAATGTGTCAGAAGCTAAATGGGTCATTTTGAACCAAACTAAATAAAGAGAGATAAATCAAATTGCAATCATCAACTTTCGTGCTATAATAACGAAAATTGTGTCGTGCAATTTAGTATTTTTCTTTTTCTAAAACTTATGTTCATTTTAAATTGCGAATAAGGGGGAATAAAATACTTATGTCGCAAATATACGTAATAAATAGAAGGTGGAAAGCAAAATTTGGAAGAATGTTAAGAGTGAAAACATGACATGATAGATTTGGCAATTACTTGCTTCACAAGTAACCGACTAGTTAGGTAACTAACTAACTAATTGGTTTGATAGTTAAAGCAATTATGAAACAAAGTTATAGGTGGTAAACCAATTTGTGTTAAAGACGAATTTCGTTTTTTCAGTTGTGTTATCTTTCAATTTCTTCTACCTTTTTTTTCCTGCATTATTTCTTCATCTACATGTTTGTTGATAGTTTAACTGAAAGTGTCGATGGTGGACACACAATCACCAAGAATAAAGGTTATAAAATTGATGTATTAAGCCCCGATTTCATGCATCCTAATGGGAATCTAGGTCTTCTTTCTTGCTACACCATTACTATCTAGAATGATCAAGACCAATAATTGATGCAAATACCAATGAACAAGAGGAATATTCACATTCTATTACATATGATGATGATCATCTTGATGCAAATATAGGAAAGTTTTGGATTTTAGTTTTTAAATTCTATTTTCTAAATCAGTTTTAGCAAACTGTTTTGAAAAAGAAACTAACAAAAAAATCTGTTTGGTAATTTAAATTTTGAAAACTGTTTTGCAGAAGTCTGAAGGAAAAAACGTGTTTGGCAAATGAATTTTCAAAATATATTTTAAAAACATAAAAACCGGAAGTTTGTTTGATATATAGAGACAAATTTTACTTTTTTTTTAACTATTCTTTTTTAATCTCATCTCAAAATAAAAAGGGGTCCTTTTAACAAATTGTTTTCATATATTATAAGGATTTAATTAGTATTTTTTGTGTTAACTTTCCGGCTCTTAGAGAAAAGGGTCCTAGTAACTCGGAGTTTGGCCGGGAGAAAAATAAAGTTTGGTCAATAATTGTTTCAAACAAGAATCAAATTTGGATTCTCTCGCACAATACGTCATAAGATGCTCGTTTTAGTTAAGAATTCAATTAGTAAGCACCGGTCGGTGTTAAACATTTTTACTCGTGCATTCAATCAAATCATTTTATTATATCACTTTTTATAAGTTTTATCCACCACTTACTTGTAGGGGCCCTATTTAAAGGCAAAACATTTTAACGCATCAAAATTAGCGTCAAGGAGAATCGAACTTGAAACCTTGAGAGACCAACACACCAAAGTTTCAAGCCAACCGTTAGACCAACCACAAATGTGTGTTACTTTTATAAGTTAGTTACTAAAATATTTCAGAAAATATCTATTTATCTTGTTGTGTTTAGATGCATGTGTAAAAATATTTTATAATAAAAATACATAGAAATTAATTTCATATCACTATAAATTGAAAAGAATTGTTTTAAAAAGAATTAAAAACATTTTGTAAAAAAAAATTAAAAACTTAACAGTTACTTGACAATAAATAAAAGGCTTAATAGCAGTTTTAACCCCCTAACTTTTTAAAAGTTGCGATTTTGGCCCCGTAAGAAAAAAACTACAAAACCGCCCCTTAAGTTTTGCACTTGTGGCAGTTTTGGCCCCCAAGACCAATTTTGACTCGATCTACGCCGACGTGACACCCCAAGTGAGGTGCCACATGTTATTTTTTTGGCCTTGGGGTCCTGCTACAGTTGTAAAACTTAGAGGCGCGATTTTATAATTTTATTTCTTAGGGTTCAAAATCGCAACTTCGTTAAAGTTAGGGGGTGAAAACTGCTATTAAACCTAAATAAAACATAACAGACAAAATACAACTTACTTGAATACACTGTGACTGGAACGAGTAGTGCACACCTCACCTACCAATAAAAATAGGGCAAGTATGTACCATTAATTACAGGTTTGCCATTAATGAAAACTGTCCATGTTTCCGTGTTTTCTGTTTTTAGCAAGAGAAAAGCAAAATTAAAAAGCAAAACAACTTTTAGCTGTTTTAGTTTTTTAGTTTTAAAAACTGATAAATGGAAAACAATTTCCGAAAACTCTTTCATAAATCTGTATTATCAAACAAGTTTTTTATTTTCAAATTTTTAAAAACTAAAAAACAGTTTTTCAAAAGCAAATCAAACACGTTTATACCAAAAACAAGCCTTTTTTTTTTTCCTTCCAATGTACCACTATTAAAAACAATATATACCAAATTACCATTGTTTTTAGATTATTTATCCTATTACCACTTTTTTACGAATATTCATCATTCCCACCAATTTTAATGACACGTGTGTTTTGAAAATAGAAACAAGAAATTGGCCTTGTCCTTTTTCCGGGACTTGTTTTTGTTGGTTTTCCTTTAATTTTTCTTCTTTATTCTAATTCCTTTTTCTTTTTATGGCAAAAAACATTGTTTCTTTTTATTAATTTCTTTCATATTAAAAAATATAAAAAAATCTCCTATTTTAATAAATTTAAGTCTAATTAAATAATTAATTAATTAAACTAAATATTAATTAAATCATTAATATCAAATTTAATCAAACAATTAATTATTTAATTAATGATATTTCAATTAAGCTTAAATTATTAAGTTTACGTCAACGTTCCTTAAAAAAGAAAGTCTACGTCAACGTTATTTATCTAAATCTCAATCATATTTTGAATTCTTATATGACGTGAGTGATGACGTCAACGTTATCTTATCTAAATCTTAGTCAACCAATCAATTACAAATTACAGGTTACATCGATGTTAACGCTTACGTTAATATTTATCTCATCTAAATCTCACTCAACCAATCAGATCCAGATTACGGATTACGCTGGTGTAACGCAAGCGCTTAATACATGAGAATAAAAAAAAAAGTCAAATCTAAGCTTTTTTCCAAATGGCTTTAATCAAAATCTATCACCATCGAATTGCCAAATGGCTTTATTGTATCTACCTGCTTAGCAGGCACCATTGTTTTTTTTTTTATCACAACTTATATCTCATTGATGTCCTCTATATACGTGATTTATCATCCAATCTCATTTCGGTACCTAAACTTACTCAAACTATTTCTTGTCACTTAATTTTTTATAATACTAAATGCTTGATACATGACAATTACAAACGTATAATGATTGTTGAAGCTATAATGAACTATGGATTGTACATTATGGACACACCAACAATTAGCACTTTATATACACCTATAGTTACATCATATGACAAAGTTGATTAAAATAAATAAAGTTTTTCTAGTGCCAAAGTTGCTAAATCTTCTATTCATTGTGAATTTGTGATATCTCGTTTTCATGCTAAGCAGAAAATACTTCCTTTTTCCATTAGTTCACATATTTTTGATAACTGTTTTGATCTAGTTCACATGGACATTTGAGGTCCATTGTCTGTGACATCTGTACTTGGTTTCAATTTTTTAATTTATTTTTAACTATAATTGTTTTTTTTTTGTTGAAGAAACTATAATTGTGGATAAATTCAGATTCACATGGATATATCTCATGTATCTGATAGGATACTTAGAATAATGAGTATTAGTGTGGTGACTCAATTAGTTCTAACAATAAGCCAGCAATACACATAGCAACAAATCCAGCCTTCCCATGAGAGCACAAAGCAAATAGAGATAGATTGCCATGTAGCAAGGGATAAGTTCAAGCATGAATGTTTCATCTGCTATCAAATTCATGAAGGGTGCAAGTAACATATATTCTCACCAAATCTCTTCATCAAGTTCCATTCAACACACTACAAAGCAATCTTGGAATGCTCAACATATATCCAGCTTGAGGGGAGATATTAAGAGTGAAAATATGATAAAATAGGAAATTACTTGCTTCACAAGTAACTAACTAGTTAGGTAACTAGATAACTAACTAGTTTGATTGTTAAAACAATTATGAAAGTTAGTTATAGGTGGTTACCTAACCATATTTAGATTTGTATAGAGCTATGGATAGTATAAGTATGTGTATGTCTGTATGATCACAAATGTACAATTCAAATTTGTGATTGCTAATACTTCTAACTATTCAATACATTTTTTCGGAACAATTTCTCTATAGATTTTCTCTTTACAAAGAATGTATTCACCAAATTAATTTAAACACAATTGACACTTCAAATTTATATTTTTAAATGCTAGATCTATTTTAAAAAATTGTAAAAGGAAATGACTATAACTATTCTTTTATGTTTATAATTGAAATGGAAATGAAAACAAGAAACCTGGGTAAGTAAATGGTGGGATGTTATTACATTAACAATAGTTTGTATAACCAAAAAAGATAGTATATATATCAAACACATGATTTAGGCTTGACCAATGTGAATAATTTGGTCTCACTTATCATTATTCAAAATGTATGTGAGGAAATAATACATTTTCAAGGTTCACATATCTAAAGTCCAAAATCATATACTGATATTTGAACAATTTCTAGTGCATTAGAGTAATTTAAGGCTCAGTTTTTGCCTTGAAGCCTTAGAGTAAATGCCTGCAAAGATAAAAGAACTTGTTTCAACTTATTCTTAGCCTCTTCATCAATCAAATCGCCATCATCGTTGAACTTTGCAGGTGGCTCAAATGCTCTTATAAAGAACTCAGGTTTATTGATGAAATGAAGATCGATATAAATTCCAACTTGGCGTAGATGATAGTGTGATCTTCCCCCGCCAAAGTCTCCTCCAGTGCTTATGATTGCAGCTGCTTTGCCAGCCCAAACATTTGGTGGTCTAGATGCCCAATCAATTGCATTCTTCAATGGAGCTAAACACAAAACAAAGGTGAAGATGGAAATAAACTTATATATCTTATGATGGTTGCTAAAATAAGTAAGTTTGATCATTTCCTTTATATCAGTTTAAGTTTACAGTGTATAACTTGTATTTAAATACTACAGTTCATATTATGATTTTATCTGTGAGCCATATGTAACCGTTTTTGCAATGGGATTGTCCACCGTTAAGTTCCTTCACTTTGACAATTTGTAGCTTTGAAATGATCACAGTGTCGTTGGGACACGAGAAAAATATTCCTAACGCATTACTAAACAAGCGCTTAAGCTATCGGGTAGGGCACTATTGAAACGTTGAGACTGTCAAGAGATTCAACTGAAAAAATTACAATTATGGCCTAGACCAAACTAGAGTCATCCAATTGCAACCACTCAAATATCCCATTGGTGCCGAGGGATGTATCAACACGGGGAGGGTTGCCTACCACGAGGAATTTAGTGGATTCGTGGCGATTCGAACCTTCACACGCGAGGTTAAAGTCGTAAGTTCTAATTAAATTACCACTTGTATGGGCTGCAATTGGTCCTAATTCTAAAAATGTCAATGATATTAGAGATAAAGTTAGCTATTCTTGTTATCTTTTTTATTTTCTATGATATCTATCTTAATTTATCAAATAATTAACATTGCAATAAATAACTCATTTATATACCTCTCTAGGTTCACAATTCAATATTGAGAGACATACAATAAGAAAAGTATACATGCAGTCCAAAATCAAAGCAAAATAAATCCATCAACACAAGAACATCATTTCAAGGGAGCAAACAAAAAGAATCGTCAAACAATGATTGAGTATAGCTCATATATGGACATAAAAGAGAGGCATGGGGAGATACGGTTCAAGGGTATTGTTGTAATCTGAACCATAGTATTATATATAGTCACATATGTAGGTATTATTAGCCGAATTGTGTGAACAAAAATCGTGTCTCATTATCTTGCGATTTTTAATTTCTTTTATTCTTCTATTACAAGAAGCTGTTATATCAAAAAAACAATCTAAATCAAGATAGAAGCACAAGAAAATGTACCTGTGACAGAGTAGTTATACTCAGGAGAAGCAAAAAGAACACTATCAGCTTGAAGAATCTTGTGGCGAAAAGCATCAACAAGAGGTGGATAAGTTCCTTCATTCTCAAGATCAGTGTTATACATAGGTAGAGTTGAAATGTCAATGAACTCAATCTCAATGCCTTCAATTGCTCCTTTACTCAACTCAATTGCTGCAATCATCATCAACCATGCAAATTCAAAACTACAACAATTTGTAAACATATCAAAGAAGAAACACTTGATCAAAACAAAAAAACACGAACCAGCACGGATAAGGCCTGAATGGTATGAAGCTTTTCTGAAGGAACCAGAAAGAGCAGCCACTTTGATCACTGCTTCTGCCATGACTTGAGAGATTATGTTCTTTTCTTTTCTTTTCTTGTATGTTCTTTATAGGAGATTATGTTGTGACTTTTGTGGTTCAAACAAAGTCAGAAACGTAATTTGACTAATATATGGCTCATTATTAATACATGTGTTTCGGGACATCAAAAAAGTTTACATTGCTTGGTAATATATGTGGTTCTTAGTTTATAAAACAATATTCTCACTTCTCAATCAAACCATGTGCTTTGAAGGAAAGTGTACCTCAAAAATGCATGTTGTGGTCTTGGTCTTGAGGTTGGAACAACATGTATTCCAATTCCAATTAGATTTCTAACTTCTAAAAATGTTCAAACAAAGAAGTGAAATTGAGAATTATCACCTAAGGTACGTAGACCATACTTTCAAAACAAAATGTAGAGTATTTTATTTTATTTTTTTGAGGAAAAAATGTAGAGTATTATTTACTAAGCCAGTGTGTTTTGATCGTATTACACAATGCTTAAAACTTCAAGCAATCAATATATCTGGTGATGAATGACTAAATTTTGAGTTCTATTTAATTGAAGTCATATTTCTGACCAAGGAAAAATGAATTTTATATATTGAATAAACAAATAAATATTACTAAATATTTTTAAATTTTTTTTATTAATGTTTAGACATACCCTCATTTGAGCCTAGGTAAAGTTACTCTGGAAAGGCCATGGACAGCCCATTTACAATTACGGCTAGCAAAATTAATTTGAAAGTTGCTATTTAGACTCCCTCTGTTTGCTCTCAGGAACCTTAAATTGTTGTTTTTACCTTCAACTGCAGTTAACTACTGTTCACTGTCAGCGGTAGTTGATTGTCGTTTGCTAAAGTCAGCGAGAATTAGTTGTTGTTGTGTTCTTGTAATATTCCAGAACAGAAACAACAACTCCCACATTTGATTAAAACACGAAAACATAAACCAACTCCCACAAACCAACCTCCATCTAATTTATTCAAATTCAATCAACTCATCAATCATATAACAAGTAAGTGTTCATAATTCCTTAACATTCACATTCACCGTATATTCAACCATAGAGACACAAGGAGGGTAGACAATGTTGGGTGTCGTCGTCCATCAACCGACTCAAATGGAAGTCTCTGATTCACCCAGATGAAGTTGAGGAATGACGACGACGTGAGAACCATGTTCTCAATAATTGGTCAGTACAATTTTAAAGGACCAGTCAAATGGTCCGATTCTTTGGTTAGATCAGTAAAAGATATTCAGGAGAGTTTGATTCAACCCAAGACCTATTAAGAAATCAGGGCTTGCATGGGGGAACCAGATGAAGAAGTTAGTTTGGCCGATCTGTGATAAGTTCCAAATTACAATTATTTTCCATAACACTTTATTGACTTGTTTTACAAGTAATCTAATACAAAAACCCTCAATTATATGTAAATATAGTTTATATTACAAATTATGCGAGAAATCCTTTATGTTCTATTTACTATATCTTTTTGTAGATTTTGGACACGTTTACACTTATGCGGAACAATGTGATGCAAGTACACTAGAAGCCAAGCCAGAGCATCTCAAAGGCATTTGGGCTAAACCCGATTCACTAGGTGAACTATAGCGACATAAAAGCGAACCAAAATAGAGTTCAAAGGAGATTTGCCAAAGTCGGTTCACTAAGAAAGCAATGGTTTTCAAGGAGAACTAAGGCGGATTTACAAAATATCAGAAGACAACTGACTTTTCCCTCCATTGAAGAAAGCTCGATTCGCTAGACGAGCATCACGTTGCCTAGCAAAGCTTTACTTGCAGGAACTCTAAATAATAGATGTGTAATCAAAAATTTCGAGTTATCACTTTGTGAGCTACACCACATGAGGGCTATGGAGCTTGGATCTAAACTTGTTATTGCTTATCCAAAACATATCAACCTTCTCATTTTAGTTATGCTCTCCATAGGTAACTAAATTCTCTCTTTTTTTGTTGGGATTAGATGTAAATAGCTAGCATTTTATGTAGTACTCTTAATCTTGTTAGTTGTGTATGACTTATGCATTCAATATAATCTTTGTTTTAAATTCGTTCTTAATATTTTTGCCGACGAGCACTCTGCAAATGAACTTTTGATTTAGTTTGAGCAAGGAATTGCCTTATTATCCAAAGGACACAATTTAAATCATGTATAAATGCTATCACTCTAGGAATAGAGGTTCGATCTATATTCATGTATAACTAGTTGAGCGCATGCCGTTAAAACAATCAGCTATTTTGCCACCAAGCATCAAAAGTTAGTTGGTTCAATGAATCTTGTGTCGTTGTCCATGGATGAAGATGTATGCTCATGGATAAGTGGGGTTATATCTGAAGCATAAAAAGTATATGATCCATTAAAAGCAAACATTAGATGAAAATATATTTAAATATAATCCCAACACAATTTTCTCTATCTTGCTGTATTTTACTTGTGATCATGATATCAAAACAACTTATATAAACTATGCGTATTTGAGCAAGATCAAAACTATGTGTGGTCTCTGTGGTTCGATACAATTTACATTTTAAAACCAACATAATATTTATTGTTGTACGATGATAGGTAAATCCTATTTATTAAATGGTGGCATTTTCTGGAGACTGTCAAATTAGCTTTGATATCGCTTGATTACGTTTTTTATAAGCTTGTATATAGTTTTCTTTGTTCTGCTCCATTTGCTAGGCAAAACTAGTTCGCCTAGCAAACAAGGGAAATACTGTAAATATTTTAGTTTGTTTTAAATTCTATTTTTAAGTTCAAAAACGCACTTGGCTACTAATTACTGGTATAGTAGTTTGATTGTCTTCATATGAAAGGCAAAACACCTGAAGGTAACCTGCGTTTTGATCCCGAGATCGAAAGGACCGAAAGGAAAAACAGATGACAAGAAAAGAGAAGGAAGAAACAAGCTCATCAACATGGGCAACAACAACGAAGAAATACCAACACCAGCTATGAACAACAATGGTCCTAGGAGGTTCGCTCGATCATCAAAACCTGGACACAATCAAAGGCAGATGGAGATCACGACACGAGTCATCCAACTTCTGCACTCAAATCCATTCATGGGAGTGGACCATGAAGATCCAATAATTCACCTAGTAAAGTTATATGAGATTGTCGAAAGTCCAGGAGCGTCAGACAACGAAGAAGAAAACTTGTATTTTAGGTAATTCACTATTTTAGGTTAATCACTGTCTTTACACAAGGTTTAAATGAAATATTATGTGAGGCATGGGAGTGATTCAAATCAATGCTTCGTAAATGCAATGGCCATGGATTTGATGGCATCACTTAAATCCATATCTTTAGAAATGGTCATCATAAACAATATAAACTCTTGCTCGATGCAATAGCAGGAGACACACTCATATCAAAGAGTTCAGATGATGACATTAAGATCATGGAATCCATGGCTGTAAATGATAAAATGTCAGAGCACAGTCGAGGTCATCATACAAAAAAGTCCGACATTCTAGAGCTTGAGACCAATGATGCTCGGCTCGCACAAAGAAGCTTCTAAGCAGCACTGTGGAAGAGCTCACAAATCAAATTGAAAAGATTCCACAACAAAACAAAAGTATTCAAGAGCAGGAATCTAAGTAAGTAATGAAATGCAAGTTATGTGCATGACCTCATCAAACCGAATAACGTCCTCCTGAAGTAGAATTCAATTAAATCAACAATCAATACAGATAGAATCGGTATCCTTATCCAAATCAGAATCAGTATGGTAACAACTTTTAGAGGGGAAACAACAACTATCAAAGACATACGCCCCGCAATCAAATTTTACCGAATCAGCAAGACTCTCAAGTGGATAGAACGCTTAAGCTGGAGGACACCCTCAACCAGTTCATCGAAATGTCCATGAACTATCAGATGAATACTGAGGCCTCTATCAAAGGTTTAAAAGTACAAATTGGACAAATATGCAACTTGCAGATAGCCATACAACTACATTCAGTGCTAATACAATAAACAATCCTAAAGAGCACTACAGCATATTGGCTACAGAGGAAGCTGAAGAAGAATCAACTCACCAAATGTTGGGATGTTAATATATTAACTATAGTTGTATTTTGAATAACAAAAAAAAAACTATTGTTGTATTTTACTACCTCAATGGTAGAATTCCTTTCCACTCTCTTGATGACTATCATTGTGAGTCACACTTTGATTTGGCATGATATCAAATCTGTCACAGTTAAACATATATCATAACTAGACAACAATTTAATATGAAAGTAAAATGCTTATAAAAAACATGTAGTTCAAAAATCGTTAGTTTCTTACAATCACCGGTATTGATTTAGGGTAGTAGTTTTGATTCAATGAGCTAAATTAAATGCACATATTGATCTTGATGAAATTTAGTATGCATGGGGAGAACAAAGTAGATAAACCAGACCAATGTGAATAATTTGCTGAAATCATCTAAATATGGAATTGAATTTCAACAACTTTGAAGAGAAACTTTATATATTGTACTCATAACATAACCAATATATCTTAAAACCAAAAAAGTCAGTATATATCAAGCAGATGATTTAGGTTTGACCAATGTGAATAATTTGGTCTCACTAATCATTATCCACATTATTAATCAACATCTATGTGAGGAAATAATACATTTTCAAGGTTCACATCATTGTTGTAATGCCATGCACATTCTGAATGACATTGACATATCCAAAGTCCAAAATCATATTGATATTTGAACAATTTCTAGTGCATTAGAGTAATTTAAGGCTCAGCTTTTGCCTTGAAGTCTTAGAGTAAATGCCTGCAAAGATAAAAGAACTTGCTTAAGCTTATCCTTAGCCTCTTCATCAATCAAATCACCATCATCATTGAACTTTGCAGGAGGCTGAAATGCTATTAGAAAGAACTCAGGTTTATTGATGAAATGAAGATCGATATACACTCCAACTTGGCGTAGATGATAGTGTGATCTTCCCCCGCCAGAGCTTCCTCCAGTGCTTATGATTGCAGCTGCTTTGCCAGCCCAAACATTTGGTGGTCTAGATGCCCAATCAATTGCATTCTTCAATGGAGCTAAACACAATAAAGGTGAAACGAAAATAAGCTTTATATATTTCATGATTCATTCACAGTCTTAATTCATTTTTTGTAATTAAGAAATTGATAGGTAGAAATGGCACACTAAGTCTGTGTTTGCTTCTGTTAGAATAGTAGTCCTGGTTCAAAAGAATAAATATACAAAAAATGTAAACAACTAACATAATGTTTAATAAGGAAGTTCGGCCACTCTAGTCTATATCTCCGAATGTAGAACGGCTGCATTTCCCTTATATCATTTTACGTTTACGGTTTACCGTGTATTTAAATACTACAGTCGAGATTATGATATTATCCTCGAGCCATACCCAACCGTTCTTTGTGTCGGAATTGTCTACCGTTGTGGGTTCCTTCACTTAGTAGCTTTGAAATGAGCACAGTGGAAAGTCATTGTGACGCGAGAAAAATGTTCCCGAGGCATTACCAAACAAGCGCTAAAGCTATCGGGTAGGGCATCATTGAAATGTTGAGATTGTCAACAGAGATTCAGCCAAAAAATTCACAATTTTGGCCTAGACCTAACAAGAATCATCCAATCGCAACTACTCAAATATCACATTGGTGCCGAGGGATGTATCAACACGGGGAGAGAGGAATTTAGGAATTCGCGAGGATTCGAACCTTCACACACAAAATGTATATTGGTTGTAACATTGTAAACCTTAACCCATCAAAAGAAATATATGGGACTATAGCTGCTATATAGTCGTAGAGGTAGTATAGGCGTCATTGGTCAAACTGCGTGAACAAAGATCGTGTCTCATTGTTGTGCTATTTTTTCGTTTCTTTTATTCTTCTATTACTGGTTGTTCTAACAAAAAAAAAATCTAAATCAATAAAGAAGCACAAGAATATGGTACCTGTGAGAGAGTAATTATACTCAGGAGAAGCAAAAAGAACACTATCAGCTTGAAGAATCTTGTGGCGAAAAGCTTCAACAAGAGGTGGACAAGTTCCCTTGTTTTCAAGATCAGTGTTGTACATTGGTAGAGTTGAAATATCAATGAACTCAATCTCAATGCCTTCAATTGCTCCTTTAGTCAGCTCAATTGCTGCAATCATCATCAACCATGCAAATTCAAAACTAAAACAATTTGTAAGCATATCAACGAAGAAGCACTTGAACAAAATAAAAGAAGAAACAAGAAGACAAAGAGAGAACCAGCACGGATAAGGCCCGAGTGGTATGAAGCTTTTCTGAGGGAACCAGAAAGAGCAGCCACTTTGATCACTGCTGTTGCCATGACTTAGGTAGTGTTCTGTCCTTTTCTTGTGTCTGATATTTCTAGGAGATTAGATTGTGACACTTGTGACTCAAACAAAGTCAGAAAAGTATATAATCATTAGTAGGGTCGTCCTCCACAATTCGGAGGCCCGTTATAATCTTGACAATTTTTATTTTAAAAGAATTGAAAAATATCTAACACCATTTTGATGACAGACAACTAAGTTTGTAGTTAAATATATGAGCAATGATTTAAATATGACTTTTACTTATAGACAAACAGACAATTATCTATCGACAATGCATAACTGACAGTAAAATTTTTGACTTCCAGACTTTACATACAAAAAATGATATTTAGTGACGGATTTTGTCTTTACGTACAAGTTTTTTCTTCTTCTTTTTTTTTTTTTTTAAATTTTGAGGCCCCTATATATTTGAAGGCCTGTGCTAAGGGTCTTGTTGCACTTGTACAGGGCCGGCCCTGATAATTACCACAAAACTTATTGCATTAATTTTTGGATGCTTCTTAACTAAAAATGTGTGTGTGTATATATATATATATATATATATTTTATAATAGACTTTGAGAAAATTATGGTTTTGAAAAATGTATGAAAATTTTAGTTAAGAATCATAAAAAAAAAACACATAGGTAAATATGTTAAGTTTTGTCCTATTAATTATTCTATACTATATATAAAAAGAATAAATGAGTTTGGTTGACTTTTTTTTAAACTATTTTACCTTTCACTAGACTTTCCACCTGTACATTGTACGGGTCCTATCAATTATAATAGAGTCTAATAATCATTAAATTGATTTAGTGAAGAATAAAGAATGAATTAGAGGTGATAGTTAGGAGAGAGGGACAAGGTTTCAATAGATAATAGGAAATAGGTGCTCATCTAAACATGTCACCTCATAACAATACTTGCACAAAAAAAAAAACTCAAGCTTAGTTTGCAATATAACAAAGATAGATATATAATATAGATATGTTACAACAACCACATCACATGACTAACAACTTTCAATAATTCATTATGTTTGATTAATGAGAGATGATATTTTGACATCCAATTATAGTTGTCCGAATGCACTCCGTATGCATTTTCTTGCAATTTAAGTCTGGCACGCAAATCAAGATTGAGCAAATAATTATTAAAAAAAATAAAAAAGTACATGGATAGTATGTTTCTATGGTTGTCCCACAACTTAAGGTTGTTCAAATAACTTTAACCTTGATTAATAACCACCACATCACATGACTAACAACGTTCAATTATTATTTCTCACTTTGTTTCGTGTTTTCCTTTGATCAATTGCCTCCAACGTAATTTTTCTCCCAATTCGCAATGAAACATTAAGGTTATGGAAGCAACCAAACAATTACAATTTACAAATTCAATGAGTTCATATGTAGAAGAATTTCTAAAAGTAGATACAAATTATTACACATTTCTAAAATCTTTTCTGTAAACCACATTTGATGTAACTGTATCATCTTCACCATCTTCATTGGTTATCAATATCTTCAAACATTTTCTTGAGGTCACTCTTGAAATTGCAACATATAATTGACCATATGAGAATATTGGTGTTGGAAGATATACTCCGACATGTTTAAGTGATTGTATTTGACTTTTATTATTGGTCATTGCAACCTTGATTCTCATTGAAACTCTTCCTTAACATCTCAGTTATGTCTCCCACTATTCCACTTATCACTTTATCATGTTTCAGTGTCTCTTTTTATTTAATTTTTTTCCCTTTCTTTTTTTACCTCTTTCTCATCTTTCTTTCTCCATTCCATTTCTTGATCATTTGTTTTTCTCCCACTCTTCATCCATTATTTTCCATTTCTACACATCTCCAAATGTTTGTTCTTAAGAGAGTAAGGATTTGAGGATAATTTTTTTATTTCATTGGTTTGTTTCTCATCCATCTTTCTATTCAAATTTAAGTTTCTACTTGCAAATTAGATGCACATTATGATCTATAAAATATTTTGTTCGTGGGATAATTGGATATATGTATGAATGAGATAATTGAGCTTACTATGCGTTAATATCACATGCCCTTGGTAAAATTAAATCATTTTTGGTAATAAAAAATAATATCTACTAAAATTCTTGTACATTGAAATTAAAAGACTAAATGATCTGGCATTATATTACAAAGGGAAAGTTATCTAGCAAAGTATATTTGGGCTTAGGTAAAGCTACTCTAGAAAGGCCATGGACAGCCCAGGCACAATTACGACTATCAATATTAATTTGAAAATTTCTATTTAGACATCCTAGGATTGCTCTTAGGGATCCTAAATTGATGTTTTAATCCTCAACATCAGTTAACTACCGTTTGCTGTCAGCGGTGGTTAAGTGATGTTCGCTCAAGTCAGCGACAGTTAACTGTTGTTATGTTCATGTTATATTCCAGAACAGAAACAACAACTCCCACATTTGATTAGAACACAAACACAAACCAACTCCATCAAAACTCATACGAACCAACCTCCATCTAATTTCTTCAAAGTCAATCCACTCATCAATCATATAACAAGTAAGTGGTCATAATCTCTTAGCATTCAAATTAACAGTCAACTCAACCACTGAGACACAAGGTAGGTAGACAATGTCGAGTATCTTCATCCATCAATCGACTCAAATGGAAGTGTCAGATTTACCCAGATGAAGCTCAAGAACGACGACGACGTAAGAATCATGTTCTTAATACTTGGTCAGTACAGTTCTAAAGGACTGGTCAAATGGGACCCTTCCTTGGTCTGATTATTCGAAGATATTCTGGAAATTTTGATTCAGCCCAGAACCTATGAAATTATATTTTATTTACCACACCTTTTTTATGTTTTGGACACGATTACACCTATGTGGAACAATGTGATGCATGTACATGGGCTAGAAGCCAATCCAGAGCATCTCAAAGGCATTTGAGCAAACCCGATTTGCTTGGTGAGATGTAGTGACGTGAAAGAAAACCAAAACATATTGTGCAATTTGTGGAAGTAATTATGAGGACAACATTCATATTCTTCCTGAGTGTCATAATGTTGTGTAGGTTTGGCATAATGGGAATTTATGGGACAAAATTGTTAGAATTCTTTGCCAAAATTATAATATGGATGTGGTAGTCTTTACCCTTCTACACCAGCTTAGCCCGAACCAAAGTGAGCAACTCTTTGCTACAGTTTTATGGAGTTTATGGAAGAGAAAGAACTTGAAACTTTGGCAGCAAAAGAACGAAACAAATACGCAGGTGGTTGAACGAGCAACGCACCTTCTTGAGGATTGGAGATCAGCTCAAAATATTTTCGGTGGTCGTTACAAATGGGTGGGAAAAGCCAGCACTCGGCCGTTACAAATGCAATGTCGATGCCTCATTTTCTTCATATATGAACATGATAGGAATTAAAATGTGTATCCTTGATGATGCAGGGGACTTTGTTCTTGCAAAATATCTTGGTTCCCTCATCTTTGTGATGTTGACCTAGGAGAAGTGGTAGGGTTGGGAATAGGCCAGACTAGCCTACAGAGGCTTACGGCCTGGCCTGACCTATTTATGAAAAAGGCTAGGCTTAGGCTTTTAAAAAAGCCTATTTAATTAAATCGGCCAGGCTTAGACTATCAAAAAAGCTTATGAAACCTATTAGGTCGGCCTATTTATGCATATTATTAAAACTTATGTTTTATTTATATTAAACATAATAATCAAGAAAAAAACTTGAATAACTGACTTTTTCAATAGGCTTTAAAGCCCTGTAGTAACTTAATTAACTCACACAGCTGTTATACTCGGCGTGACTTAAGTCATGTTGGAATAAAAGCTACGTGATTTAATTCACGTTCGGTTCTTATAGCCTTTCTTTTGTTCTACAACTTTTATGGTGAATCTTCTTCCATTTCCCTTCACAACTGTTTTTGTCAGTGGCTACAACAAACCCATCTCCATTGAATGAACTCAAAAATTGTTTTTCACATACTCAGACACTTCCAATCAAAATCAAGATATATTCTAAAATCAACATTGGATAAGCTACTCGATGAAAAATAAAAAAGGGTTACATTGAAACTAGAAAAATCAAAATCCATGATTTCAAAAAATAACTGGAATTGATGGAGAAGATACCAATAGTGATAAATCAGCCCTAGTTTGTGAAATCATTGAAGGGGAAATTACTGGAAACAAAATTAATTTTCAGGAGAAATATTAAATAAAGGAAAGTGGCCGCAATAAGGAGAAGAAGAACAATATTTAAGCTTTTAAGGCCTTATAGTTATAGTGAAATAGGCTTTTAAGCCAATTTAGCATATTTAGAAGTAGATAAAATAGACTATTTAATCACTTTAATTTAAAGTAGGCCAGTAAATAGACTCTCAGCCAAACTAGAATTTTAAATAGTCCCACGTAATACTAACTCCCACACTTATAATAATATACCGTCATATATTTGATATATTTTAACTAATGAAATGCATTGAATTATTTCCTTAAATATAAAAAAGACATTTATTTGCATTTTCATTAAATTAAATTTTATTCACCTGTAATCAATTTATACATCACAACTGCTTCATTTAAAAAAAAAAACATTTGTTAACATTTTCATTTAAATTGCTTGTTAAAAAGAAAAACATTTTCTAAAAATTAAATTTTATTCTCACTTGGAATCAATTTTGAACAGCATTACTGCTTCATCTTTCAGCAATCCGAACACACTTGAGTTCACAGCATTCAAAAGCAGATCCAAACTTACAATTAGTTCAATGTAGCGTCGGGGTCAATAACAGTACCTTGACCAATAGTCTAGTCAAATACTAGAAGAAGATGGAAGCAAATCTTTTTTGACACAATATGTGATGATTTGTATAACGCCAAATTTGTTGAGCAGGTGCATTTTGTAGTCTTCACAATATAATAGAATATTTGCGTCAAAAAATATATATAATAGAGTGAAAGATAAGATATAATTTGAAGGACTGAAAAATAACTTGAGTGAATCATAAATTAAACACGGAAATATAATAAAAAACTGTCAATTTCAAAGATTAATATTTCATTAATTAATAAGAAAGATCCTCCCTGCACAAAAAAACATTGACAGTCTCAAATTAAAAAATCAAGGAATGATCAAAGAATAATATCTCATTAATTAATAAGAAAGATCCTCCGTGCACAAAAAAACATTGACAGTCTCAAATTAAAAAATCAAGGAGTGATCAAAGAATAATATTTCATTAATTAATAAGAAAGATCCTCCCTAAACAAAAAAACATTGACGTCTCAAATTAAAAAGGGTCATGCTAACAGGTGCCTCCGGGGCACTGGTTAAGCATACCATAAAAGGGAATTATTACCATAAAAGGAAACTGTTTTTGACTTTATTATAAATTAATTACACAATTTCAATGCATTAATTACTATATAATTTCCTTTTTCATATCCTTAACCAATGCCCCGGGGACACCGGTTAGTATTTCTCAATTAAAAAATCAAGGAGTGAGAAAGAAAATCAAAAGGACAGAAATAATTAAAAAAACACAAAAAAAATGTGATGCATAGAAAACCTCATGATAGTATAAAAATACTTATGTACCACTAATAATAATAAAAAACCTCATCCTTTAAAAATAAAATAAATAAATAATAAACCTCATAAATCTCAGTGCATGTTCCTATAATATTCCCGGTCCACTCAAATGGCCCATATCTTATAGCCACCAAACTAACACCATAAACATTATTACTACTCCAAGAAATTGAGTCAAAAAAAATAGTAGATTTTAAATTGTCTTTGTGCACTATAAAAGCACACACTCATCCCTCACAATATCCTCAACCTCAAACATCATATCCTAACAAAAACACACAGACAGAGAAACACATTAGCAATAGCAATGGAAGGTTCAGTACAAATTAATGTACCTGAATCTCATTCCACTGTTGAGCAAGAAAAGAAACCAATTTTGTCATGGGATGAAATTATAGAAAAAAGTTTACTAAATTTT
>Ga0228710_1002420_pt1 | contig 29364 bp, 19 predicted proteins | sample MedpolnodulmetaG_FD_177995 | JGI IMG/M metagenome (GOLD analysis project Ga0228710, IMG submission 177995) | Root nodule microbial communities from Medicago polymorpha collected in Santa Monica, California, United States - pink nodules | ecosystem: Host-associated > Plants > Roots > Nodule...
TTTAATATTTTATTCCAAATTTTTTTTTTTTTTTTTTGAAAAGGCAAAACTTATTAAACAAACTAAACCAAGCACAAAGTGTGCAAGGCTTAGATCAACACCAATACGTACAAGTTTATAATCACACATGCTGAGATTTTTACAACTGACAGCAACCTATAATCCAATTCATACTAGACATTCCATTCAAAGTGACAGATTTGCTCTATATTATCATATTTGCGGCCGAGTACCATTCATCACAAATTGATACCCCTCCCAACACCTATATTGCCAATGTAACCCAAAACCCAATCGTCCGATTTAAACTTCACTAGACTTGCTATCTGTAACACTGAGGTGCTCACTTTTTTACTGTACACTTGCTGTGAATCACTGATTGCAGCAGCAAGGGACACAATATTAGGTCCCCTCCAACCTATAGACAACAGATACAAACTGCAGACACTCCATAAACCAGAACAACATAGTAGAATTTTGACTATCAGACAACAGCACCTCCGCTATAATTCGGGTTCAGCCCCAAACATTATAGTGGTTCATCATTCCACTCCGAAATATTTTAGTCCTAGCTGATAACTAAAGTGACACATTAAACAAATAATGTCCCATCCCCTTAGATACTTTGATAGCTTGATGCAAATTACAAATCACGCTGTATTTTGGTAGCTTCTCATAAAGATGCAATATGGACTCCTTAATTCATTAGAAACAAAGTTGTATCATACAAAATGAGAATAAACGCAATGTACTCTTTCATACAAGTTATATTAAAGGAAACCTTGAATTGTCAGGATCAGAAAACAAATTTATAGGACAAAACCAAAGGTCATCAATAAATGAGGTCCAATAGAAACTAAATGATTCATGAAGCTCCCAAAAAACAAAAGACACTTGTTCATACAGAAACAAGCGCGCCCACAATTGGCAGAGTATAAGATTTGTACATTACAATCTGGCTTTAAAATTGGAGACTACCAGCTAGATGAATCTCATGGATCTCAAATGAAGAGTTCATGTGATAGACCAAATGCTTGTCAAATCAAACAACATGTGTCGGTAAAGTTAGCCAAACTGTTTTTTTCAGTCATTTGCCTGACATCCAAAAGAAAGGTTCACAAAGAAGGCATTGTAACTTGTCAGGCAGTACGAGAACTCTTCACTGCCCTTTATCTAGAAGTTGAGAATTCGCGTTAGGTTGGTGCTTCTCCACCTTATCTTCATTTGATGATTTATCATCCTAAAGGTGGAAAAAGTAACACCATCAATTGTCACTGCCAAATCAATCATATCAAGAAAGTTTACAACAGGTATAAAAAAAAGAAGCAAACGAACAATAGTTGAATATGAAATATTCAAAAATTTGACAGTTACTAAACAATCAATCATTTTGCAATATGATCAATATTTGATGTGAAACAAAAATCAGTTGGCATAAGTACCTATTCCATTATTACGAAAATGCAACTATGCAGTAAGAAATTTAGACGGGAACTCATTATTTCCTTTGCCAAAGATCAATCACAAATTATGGTCGGACTTACCTTATCACAAACACCAAATAACTAAATGAAAGCATCTAAGTATTTGCACATAAATTCATCTAGCACTGATATTTTGAAAAACTTATTGACTACCATGCATATTTTGAACAAGTGTTTATCGATCTCAATCTAATAAACAGTTTTCCAAATAAACTCCAGGCAGTAGGCATATTTCAAAAGTACCACTCAACAAAATAAAGGGAAACTCAAAAGTAACTACAACGGAGAGTGCCTAAATTATGCTTTTATTTTAAAATTGGATTAGCATGACTTGCACGCAAAGCAACATGAGGCCAACTACCCAATAAAGCAAATATAAATTTCGCTTCTTTAGTGGTTTGGAGTTTACTTTGCTTCATATTTTTGACCGGCAGTTCTTCTCGTTAAGAAGAGTTAATTGACTAAGCAAATCACCAATGATTTATATAGAAAATCGCATAGCAAATCCAAAATCTACTATAAAGAATAATATATGTTAGTTTGGATAAACTCTTCAAGAAAATCACTGATATTATGAAGAAGCGTTAGATTGGAAAGGACCAATCATATAAAACAAAGGTAACTCAAAATTAACTGCAATGAAAATGTCTATACTATGTAGCACAATTTGCAATAAACTAAAAGAATGATGTATGTTAGATTGGAATAACTACCTGGTCAAGCTTACAAGCACCCGGATACTTTGTTGTGATGTTAACTTTTGCAGATGGCAAGTTTTGAAGCAAGAATTTAACTATTCCGTCTGGTATGGGAGGTGGTACCAATTTTATTTCCATCGACTTCAAGTTACACAAAGAATGGAGCTTAACCTTTAGTAAATCAGGAACTAAGGAGAGAATCTAAACAATGAATAATGAGAGTGAAATAAGATCAGTTATGCATATCAATTGATTTTAAACAGATACATGAAATAATATACAGAATCTTAACAAGAAGGTAAAATTAAAGTCTCGGAACATGCCAATGTACCTGAAGAGTAGTTGAAGAGAATGTCAATGAATTTACATTGACAAGGCCTTGCAGCCAACTCAATAGAACCGTGGGAGGATCGCCCCAGTGTAAATGTGGGTCTGCAGTAATATTTACGCGTTTCACAGAAGAAAAACCGCTTCCACATATTTTCTGATACGGAATGCCAGTGAAAGTAAAGGTACAAAGACTCGGAGCAGATAACTCAATTTTGGCAAAAGCGGATGACTTATTATGCATAGCAAAATTGACAAGTGTCTCACTTAATATATTTAGGATCCGTGCATCCTTAACCGTACACTCACGAATTACCAAACTATTCAACCTGCCAAAGGCCGAAAAGGGCTCTGCATAATCATTTCCATCACTGCTAAAGGCGAAACTCATGAGAACCAAATTGGTCAATACCGACAAATTCAACGATTTTGGAAATACCGTTTTTTCATTGTCATAACGACCTTTAGGGTAAACTGAAAGCTTAAGAGATGTAAGAAACTGACACGAAGAAACATATGAGAAAATGAGAGCACTATCAGCACACACAGAGATTCCTAATTCAAGAGTATTATGGGAGCAAACATATTTTAAAATCTTTTGAAGGAGATACGCTTCTATCGAACCAGGACGGTGAAGATCAAGAGCTAGCAGTGCAGTCGAGGTATCATGAAGAATCAAAATCTTAAACACGAATTTGGAAAATTGTTTAAGAGTGGGAAATGTTGAAGCTTGCAAAATAAGAGTTGGGATATGTTTCCAGAGATGTTCATATCTCTTGGACAAAATGCAAGTTTGAACGACGTGTTTGGCATTCAAAAAAGTTGTGGCTGTTGAAACTCTATCAGGTATAAAATATATTTCAGATGTTTTATTTGTGCCTGAGATAAATCAAAGTCTTTTGAGTGTTGGACAAATGATGGAGAAAAATTATTCTTTGCATTTTAAGGATATGAAATGCACTATTTTTGATCCTTTTGGATCTAAATTAATGATTGTTGAAATGAGAGGAAAAAGCTTTCCAATGGAGTGGAAAAAGACATCCTTGCGTGTTTTTCCAAGTAGAGTTGATGCAAATTTTTCAGCTCAAAAGGGGAACTTTGAATGGCGATTATGCTAGATGTGTAATAGCCCGATTTCCACTAGATTTGTCTTAATATTTATTTATGTGTGTTTCTATGTGCTTATATGTGATTAATTGCCTCTGTGTGTATTTTGGGTTAGGATTAGTGTATTTCGGTGTGGAAGGGTATTATGGTCATTTTAAACTCAGGGGTATTTTGATCATTTTGGGAGCAGGGGTAAACTAGTAATTTCATGGTGAAGGTTATTTTTAGTGTTTCAAGTGAGAACCATTATTTTTACTAAGTTACTATTCGGTAGTGGTAATTAGTTTTGAACCAGTAATTATTCGATAACTTTTAACCGTTAGTGGATAGAAACTTTGGGAGTTAGTTTATAAGTGTTGTGAGCCCATTAAGACATTAAGTGGGTTAAGCCCAATTGTGTAGAGACTATATAAGTATTAGTCATTAAAGAAAATAGGGTTGTATAATCATTTTACAAGTTTAAGAAGAGGTAGAAAGAGAAAAGGGGCAAGAGGAAGAAAGAAGGGTTAGAGAGGAAGATTGAAGAACCCATAAGAGTTCAATTGAAGCTCGAGCTAGGTTTGCTGCTTATTGTGGTAAGGGGGTTAGATTTCAATCACAATCTCTTAGTTTAATTTCTTCTCTAATTCTATGCATAAGTGCTTAATTGTGAAAAGTGATTATTGTGATTTTAATTGGTGAAATTCGTGCTTATATTTAGATACAATGTTTGGGTATATGAATTTGAAGATAATCAAGTTGTTAATGTTGAATTTTACATGCTTATGATGTATATACATGTATACTTGTGTTTTACCTAAAATTGATGAAGAATGAATTGTTGTTGATGGATTGTTGATGAATTCATGTTTGATTGATGTTGTTGTTGTTATGAGGTGTTGTTGTTGATGATTCATACCTTGGGTGTACATAATTACGGATTTGTGCTATGAATTGAGTTGTTGTTGAGGGTTTTTGTAAAAATGGGTTGAATTGATAAATTGTGTTGAAATGATATTTGATTTCATGTTTGATGTGTTTTTGAAAGCCCTTTTGAGTTCATGAACCTGTAAACAATCTTTGGAAACATATTTGGGTGTTGGAAATCAAAATTAGGAGTTTTGGGTGAAAAAGGGTTGGAACCCGAAAGTTTTTCTGCAGAACTGATGATTGTTCGCTTAAGCGAACAATAAGCGAGCTGTAAGCGAACAACCACATAGAGTTTCTGGAACTCAGTCGCTCAAGCGAACGGAAAGCGAACGGTAAGCGAACAACTACTGCAAGCTACTGGAACTTGTGATTTTCGTTCTGGGCTTTCGGGGACCAATCCGAGCTTTGTAAAACACTTCTTTCAACTTGTTTAATCACTGTTTAGGATCTTAAACCTACTGGAACATCTCCTAGGTGGGATTGGACTTGATCTTGTGATTTTGAACTTAACTTTGAAAATTGTCCAAGAACGCCGATTTTTCCGAAACTTGTTTGCGCAAGGGAATGGAGTAGGATTAAGGTTGTACACTGATTATGTGATTTCTAAAAATGGTTGTGATTGGTTTCATTGAGCTTTAACTTGTTTTGTTTTGAAAATGAAATTCTTTTGGAAAAGTGATAGAGAGAGATGAAATTGTGATTTTGATGATTTTGTCGAAGTTGGCCAATGAGACACACATGTGTACTCTACTGCACTCATATGTGATCTAAGTCTATACATAGTTGAAGCATTGGACCTTGTTTAGTTGGTTTTGATTTATTTTGTTTCAATTATGTTAAAGTTGCAAAACGAGAGACGAACTTTGTCGAAAATGATCTTTAAAACCAAATACTTGGCAAATATTTTGTGGAATAGTTTGATATGATTATATGAAGATATGTGAATGATTGCTAGGTGTTGAATATGATGTTTATCATAGTGTGGTGTATTTTCTCCCTTACTTGGAATGTGAGAAATCGTATGTTGTTATTGAATTACGTGGAAAAGTTGATATGGTTGGTGAATACATATATGTTGATTGATTATGATATTGTTGGAGAATACATATATGTTAATTGATTATGATATTGTCGGTGAATGCGTATATGCTAAGTGATGGTGATTTTGTTGGTGATTGCATATATGCTAAGTGAATGATGACAATGTGGTGATGACTCTTAATTGAATTATGACTTGATTGATTGTGTGGACGTAAATAATTGATAATGCAATTGTTGATGAGGTGATCAATATAAATGGAGGGTATCCTTTATATTATTGTTGAATATTATGAGGTGATTTTGTATTGTCGAGTCTTTGCTTGTATGTTCATGCATCATAGTCATGTTGAGTCTTGATGTTGTAAAGGAGGGTTACTCTTTTACTTCAGTGATAATGTAAGACAGGTGTGAAATCTTACATACGATGTTTTTGTTGCATCGAATGTGACGACCTTGAGGTGATTTCGTACCGCATGCATCTAGAAGAGTCTAGAACATTGCATGTATTTGAATAACTGATGAGTCGTGTCATAATTGAATATGTGACTTGGTGAATTTGTGCATTGGTGAAATTTGGTGAATGTTGTGAATATGTGGATTAGTGTATATGTACATTTGTGGATTTTATTGATGATTGTGGATATCTGGATTAGACTCTAATTGCATGTCTTACTAGCTTGTGCTTATACACTAGGTGAATCTATTTGATGATAACTATTTCGGTAATAGTAATAAGGTGAAATTTGTACATATGTGGATATATATATTCTGCACTGTTTAGTTGATTATGATTGATGTGAAGCTTACCCACAGTGGTTTTGACCGCCTACATGTTTGTATGAATGGGTAGACGGAGTGCATGAGTAGTTTTGCTTGGTGAGTACTTGGATAGCGGGAGCTATCTCGGCTATCGTTTCTTGGAGTCTTAGATTAGGCTCTGATTAGGACGTCGGTCTCTATGTTTTGTTGGATTTATTTGTTATGGAGATTTTGCCCATATGTCGGGACTTGGAGATTTTTATGATGATGTATATTGATCTTATGACATGTATATTTTGGAGATGTATGACTTTTATCCGTTGCGACTGTTGAAGAATTTTATATATGCATGTTATTTGAATTGATGTGAAGACGTAGCGTCTTTTTCTTGAATATATGCTTTATTCGCGAGTATTATCGCTTTAATAGAAATAGGACGTTACATCTACTATAAAAGATAATTTAAACTTCCTCGTTGTCTTTATGAGGGGAGACAAAAATGTGTTCTGCACTCTTTTTCTCTTGACCATGGTTTTATCCCACTGGGTTTTCCTGGTAAGGTTTTTAACGAGGCAGATTATGACAGAAAAGGATGTTGTACTCTTTTTTCTTCACTGAGATTTTTTCCCATTGGGTTTTTTCTTGGTAAGGTTTTAATGAGGCATATCCTTGATGGACATCCAAGAGGGAGTGTTATGAATATACCTATTAGTGGATGTTCATCCCTTAACCTTCTACATGATTGTAACCACCACTAGTGAGTGGGTTGTAATGTGATCTCCCTTAACCTTCTACATGATTGTAACTCAAATATTTTGCGATGTTTAACGTCGATTGCATATAATGAATCCAAAAACTCAATGCCCTGTAATTGCATTCTTTTAATAGAATGGACACCTACAAAGCCGAGCTTGGAGAACAGGGGTGACACCCACTCTACAAATACACTGCCATGGTTACTGAGTAGTGATTTTAATGAACACAAATAAGTGAGTAATAGTCAATATAAAGATGGGATTTAATGAATAATTTTATTAAAAGTGCTAGAGACACTCTTTACAAGACTCACTCTTTTATTGAATGAAATTAATGTAGGTCCCACACTTTAAAATGAAAAATGATATTTGTACAACCATTTTGGTACAACTTTTGTACAACTTTCTCTCTCGTACTCACATTATGTTTTTATTCTCTCTTTTCCTTTTTTTTTTCTCTCTCTCTATTGTTTTTGATCAATGAAAAGAGAGAACAACAAAGTTGTCTCAAGGTTGTACCAAAATGATTGTTAAAATATCAATACTCCTTTAAAATAGGCCGCAAATAAAGTGGTAAGACCCACATGAATATAACCCAACAAAAGAGTAAGTATTAGAGAGAGCGTTGAAAACAGTGTTTCTAGCGATCCTCATTTTATAATTATGAAAATAGATTGATGGAGTGATTCCATTTGCTTCCACCAAGATTGAAATGGAAGACAATTGGGAGTATGCAATAGAATGAGATAGAATGAATGCCATTAGTTTCCATTCCATTCTATCATTTCTTTAATCCAATGGAGCATAGTAACATAACATTATATTTCATTCTACTTCATTCCATTTCGTACCACCAATCTAAAGATACCCAATACAACAAAAGTTGTATGTACTCAGTTGTTGAAATATAAGTTAAGGGAGTAGAGGTTGCGTAAGATCAGAACAAAGGCAGGAGATTCACTAGCCCTTGCTAAAGCCAAACTGCATCCACTTAAAAGTCAAAACATTAATTTCGACACTGCTTGAAGAAAACAAGGGACTACATTCATGGATCAATAAGATCCGGTCAAACACGGGGGACAGAGTCGGTTATATCTAGGTTAGATCATTCCATCTATTAGACAACTCCAAGTAAAGAGTTTCTTTCCTTTCTTTCTTTCCTTCTTTTTTTGGCGGTTTTTTAAATATAAAAAGGAAACTGCAAATTAATACATATATATAACAGACAATCTGTTCAGCATTGATTACCCAAGTCATATTCCCTTTCTTTCTCGCAAGCTTCTGCCCCTTCTATAGTCAACCTCTGCATCGGAGCATGATAACCCCATTTGATATTTCCTGCAGATTCTGGATGATCCCATTTTTGAGAATATATCTTCATCATCCATGAGAGTATGAGTATCAGGTGTACTTAATCCAGAGCTGTTGCTACAATATCCCGGTGATTTATGATCTGACATGTGCAAGAAAGAAACATATTTAAGGATAAAATTGGAATAGATTAAAAAATTATTTTAGAAAAGATAAAATGGCACTTATTTTAGGAAAAAATATTTACTAAAACAACTTTTATTTTGAAAGAGAGGGAGCATCAGAGAAAATTTGTCAAAAACTTCTTTATCCATTAAAAGTAACTACAACATACCAAGGCTCTAGTTATTGAGATGATATTATAAATAATATAGCAAAAATATTGTAATTAATTTGAAGTTGCTCTTCTCTATGGTCTTGTTTATTTATTTTTAAACGCTTTGATTTTTTTTGAATTTCCACAATTTCTCAAGATGTAATAAAACAAATCAAATTCAAATCCGTTTTTACAGCATACCTTCATATCCATCACATAGAGGGACTTGATTCTTTGCTTGCTTGCCAACTGGACTTGCGTCTAATCGAAGGCATTTTAGATTCTGCAAACCCAGCTGAGTCTCATGAGCTTTGAATTCTTTCATCAATGAAGGCTCTATGTTTTCTTCCATCATTGATTTGCCAGAGGTCAAGGGCATCATGGTAAACGAGTCGTCCATTACATCAGAAATCTCCACGTATTGACTGGTGGTTATAATCTCATCTGCACTGAAACCAAAGGATGCCCGGTAAGCTTCTATTTCTTCCACATCTTGCTTAGGACTTCTAGAAGGCCTACTCTGATGTCCATTTCCACCCGTAGATTGAGCATCCGAGTCTTTTGAAACACTTAATCTGCCACCATTATGAGGGAATGGAGGATTTTGGTCCAAATAGAATTGTGCATAGGTAGCAGGGCAAAAGAAATTTGTATCCTGTGATGCCATAGTGACATCATTAGTGTCATGCCCAGACACCCTCCCAGACCCAGTCCTCTGATATTTTCCATTTTCAGGATACACTGATGAATCCCACTGTGGACGAAACTCCCGTTCAGGGAAAGAGGTTGATAGACAGTCACCAGAGTTTCTTGATATTGGAGATATAAGGCTACTGGCAGGACTTCCAGGGTAGAGCGAATATGTAGTTTGAAGATCATTTGCAGTGATGTAGTTACCCTTACCACCATTTTTGAGATTTGCTGAGGATGTTAGAAAGTGAGCAAAAGGTACATCTGGGGAAGAGGGAGTTGTTAAGTGAGCCAACTCTGGGGGAGGAGTGAGAGGAGCAGTAGATGGTTCGGTAGTGAAATTTGAGAAGACTGGAGGAGACACCAGCTGTGTTTCATGAGCATATGGTCCAGTCGCATACATCGTATTTGAAGGACCACCAGGTGAGTTTGCAGATAATGACAAAAAACAACTAGGTGACTGTGCAGTCGAAGGAAGGGCAGAATGTGTAAAGGATGCTGGTGAAGAAGGTGGAGCTAAGAGAGAAGGAGCTATGCCTGTGACTTGATTGGTCAACCCAGCCACTTGAGGGCCATTTGGTTGACTGGCTGATCCATTATTATCAGGAATACGAGATGCAGGTACAATGCGTTTCCCACCTTTCTGTGAACTGAAACAAGAAAATGCACCCAAACAACCTCCCCATCTTTTTCTCTGTCAATGCAAGTCAAGAAAGGGTATTAATAACATGTAAATCTGAAAGACAGAATTACTAATCTAAGTTTATTAAAGAAACAATTTCATCTGAAAATAAATTTTTTTTGCCTGAAATTTTAAGCTTTTTTAGGGATTTTTTTCTTCTTCTGAAATTTATGTTTTTAACAGCCTCTCAAACATCTTTAAACCTATTAACTGTTCCAAACAAATATGGCTAAATAGTTCATTTAAATTGTTATTTGTCATACTTACCGCATTTACTAGTCATGCCAAGATAAAAGCTACTCACTGTGTGTTTTAGGATCTAAGTTTTGGTCCACATGCAATTTTTTACGAAAATAGTTGAAGAGATTAATATGTGTAGCTCTAATATAGAGCCAATCACAAACCCAAAGAAAAGAGAAAGATTGTATAAGTATTAGGAAGTCAACGGCTAACGTAACACCTCGTCGAATCTTCATGGGATGAATCATTGATAAATTAAAATTAAAAACTTATTTATTACAAAGTTAAATGACCTGGTGTCTCTTTGACTGCTTGATTCTAGTAATCTCACCCTTAATCTGCATGGACCAATTTGACTAAAGATTTTCTTGTTTTGTATTTTCCCCCCAGTTCTTAATTCACTCTCCTAGTCACCATCAGCTTCTTGAAATTTGTAAATCTAGAAATTGCACTTAATAGAATTGACATGTTACACAATCAAGATTCTCAGACTTCTCACAACAATGCTTTTTATCTACTAGGTGCCACATAGCTCATTCATTTTTATTATTATAACCAGTTAAAATTTTTATGAGAAATTGGGTGTACCCTCTCACATTGGAGAAATTTCTCATGATACATTTGAAAGGTTTTGGTTAGAAAAAACAGGATATTATATGGTAATGGAAGTTTATACAGTTCTATGGTTGATTTGGCTGGAGAGTAATGCCATATCGTCAAAAGACCTTTTCTATTGATACTTTGGATGTCTTTGTTTTCCCTTACTTTGTCATGGGATAGGATTGTGATTTTGAATTCTCTTTGATACAGTATACGGAAAGGATTAGTAAACTACAAACTTTTACTTGCCAAATATATATTTAATATAACAATCTTTCTACATAGATAGAATGGTTATTCGAAATGAAGTTATTGGAAAAGGTTTGCTTTGGGTTTTGTGATATATATCAATTAGATTTGGCTTCTGAGTTTTAAGTGTTGATATGTACCCCAAGGTTGGTTTGTTTTGTAGCCAAAATATTTCTGGGAGCAATGAGATATTTTTGCTTACTGATATTTTGTTCCCAACTAATACAGTGGTCCGTTAAAAAAAACTAATAAAATCCTATTGTTCCGCTGATACTATGCAAAGCATGAGCCTATTTAATTTCCATAAAACATTCAATCCAGGTACTAAGGATGAATGAAATCTTTGAAATTTATAAGCTAATCTACAGTTTGATAAACAAGAAAAGCAAAAAGAGGCACGGGTATTTTGTAACAGTTATACTAGTTGTTGTAACGTGACTGAAATGGGTTCAAGTCCTCGAAACGGCCTCTTGTATATGTTAGTATTATGCTGCGAGTAGAAATAAAGCCGTCAACCTTGCCAAATCGAAAATGTTAAATAGAAGGAATCTGGAAAAGAGTAAGTTAGGTTACTTGATTTGAATAACAGAAGATTGAGTTGAAAATCAGGAGACAGTACAGTATGGTATGGATCTAACTATATTATGTTAATTACTTACTAAAAAATTGAAATCATATATACATACAGGAAAATAAAAGAATGACCAAAGTAGAAAGCAACGAACGGTTATTTATGGTAAGCAATAAATAAATAAATGCAATTATCGTTGATTGATGTGAGATCTGAGGAGAGCAAAAGCAAAATTGGTGGTTATGTAGCAACTAGGGAGGTCAGATCTAAGAGAAATAAATAATGCAGAAAGTATAATTACGAAATTAAAGCGGAAAAATGAGTGAGATCGAGATAGATATAGTTATGGTTACCCTTTCATTCTGTGGAAATCGATTTTGTTCGGACCCCATGGGCGACTTGTTGCTGTTACACTCAACTCAACTCAGGTAAAGCTACAACTAAGAGTTATTAAGATCGTTTGTTTCTTCTTTCTCGCAGCATTTCTTCTTCTTCTTCTTCTTCACTGACACCACATAGACTCACTTTTTGATGTGAACTCAAGAGAGGATGAGTAAGGAAGGAAGGAAAGGAATATCAATTAATTTAATTTAACTTAATTATTGCTAACAAAACAATCAAAGAAAAGAAAAGGAAAGGAGAGACAAAGAAAGACAAAAGCGATAAAGATTGGAGTGTGACCAAGATAGATACAGATAAAGTCACACACACCGGGACACGCGCTATATACTTTTTACTATATTAATTTACCTTTATTTTCTTGAGAAATATTTGAATATCTATTTTTTTAACAACTTTTGTAACAACTCTTTCTCTCATGAAGAATGCTAACAACACACTTTTTAACACACTATCTTTGATTGGTTAAAATTTACATGGGTTCCACCAAATCATATGGGTCCCATATGAATATTAACCAATCAATGAGAATATGTTGAAAAGTGTGTGTTAGAAGGTGTGTTGCTAGCATTTCTCTTCTCTCATACTCTCATTATACTTTTATTCTTCTTCTTCCTTTTTCTCTCTCTATTGTTATTGTCCAATAAAAAGAGAGGAAAAAATGTTGTCACTAAAAGTTGTTGGAAAATGGATGTCAAAATATCATTCTTCTATTTTTCTTCTTTCTTTTGAGTAAAAATAATCGCTAATAATTGATTATTATTTTTTGAGTTAATTAAGTAAATGATTCTATAAATATTCAGAATTTCATTTTTAGTTGTATAATATAAAATCACACTTTTTAGTTTTGTAAAATTTTGTATCAGTATTTTTGTAAAAATTTTCATCAGTATTTCTAGTAAAATTTTCATCAGTAATTTTTAGGGATCATTTACTTGATTAACCCCTTCTTTAAATATGTAATTGATTATTATTGCGAGATACTCTATCCACCCATAACAAGATGTATTTGAAAAAAAAAAAAAAAAATCCAAAACATAAATAACACATTCCATTTTTTTTAAGAAGCACACATTCCACATTTTAACGCAATATCAATTATCTTTTTTTATTTATAGACTTTAATTAATATTAATTTCAACACTTCTAATGTAATATCTTCCATTTTAAATTTTTCTTATAAAAAAACGTCCATTTTAAATTTATGATAATGATGAATACACGAATACATAAGAATACATAAAATCATTTTTTTTTTCTTTCTTTCACTTATACATATAATTATACATATAAGAATATTTACAATCATTTTTTTCTCTCTTTTACTTATAGCATGTCACTCGATCCCTAATACAGCGATTGAATTCATGCGATAAATGAGTTTATAAGAAGAATCTTATTTGGACAATTCTCAATCAAATTTTATTTATTTCGAATTTTAAATTGTTTGGATCTCTTTTAAATTTTAAATTGTTTCATACAAATTATAAATTTTATTTTTCATCTCCATAAGAAATTATAAATATGTACTTTATCATCCCAATAATTTTTTCTGCACGTAGTTTAGTTCGTGCTAAAATCAAATTCATTTAATTATCATTAAATTTTTGAATATTTTTTTTCTTCATATCTATTACGTATAAGAAGTTTTTAACAAAAATTTGGAATTCGTTAACATGATATGAATTAAGTATGATCATATGGAGCAACCTTGGATCAAACCGCAACCAAGCATTATCGAGTGTAATGTTGACGCGGCCTCTTTCAATAATAATTTCATATGGATATGGTATGTGTTTTTGAGACTCTATAGGACTATTTTTGCTAGGTAAATCAAATTACTTTGCATCTTTACCAAGCTGAATCCTTAGGCTTACCGGAAGCTATTGAGGTGGCCATCTCAAATGGCATGCAAGATGTAATGTTTGAAATTGATTCCAAAGTTTTATCTAACACGTTTGACACTACCTTTACTGTTGCTAACGAGTTTGGTGACCTTGTTTCTCATTGTAGAAGTTTTTCTTACTTTCTAGAAACAATTTTGAGTGTATGTGAGAAGGAAAATAAATAAAGTTGCTCATAGTATTGCATGATGTACCGACTACTTTGTACCCTTTAATTATGCATGAAATAAATTAACTTTATTTTTGCTAAAAAGGAAGTATGAATTCTTTCAACGCTAAAAGTTTCAAATTTTGAGGTCATTTGTGTAAAGATGTAGACAATTTTTTTATATTGTGACCGTCGATGAATGTTGACTTAAATGGTAAACCGTCCACTCACCTACAAGGTTGTGAGTTTACTCTCGCTATCAACGTAACGACTTTTTTGGTGAATGATAAGTAAATATCTTTCTTGGTAAAACAGTTAACCCTTTACGAATTTTTGACCACGCGAATCCAATTACAATTTTTTTTATTTCATATTTTGACAAAAATTACAATTTTTTTTATCTAGGAACTTATTTAAAATTCTCCACATAAATTAAATCCTACCGAGTAATTAAACATTTATCAAATTTTGTGATAGAAAAACATTTATTGTCCTGTAAATACAACTTAGTCGATAGCTGCAAAGACAATGTTATTTGTTATACAAGGATATTCCCCACTTCAACACATTTAAAATGTGTAAACCCCATAGGCTACTCGATATTATTATTTTTTTAAACCAAATTCACATTTTCAGTCCGTGCACATATCACTTTTGTGAATTTGATCGCATTTTTTAAATTATAATTTTGGTCCCTCAATTTTGAGGACTCTAAATACCTTTGGTCTCTTTTTGAGGGTAAAAGTGTAAAAAAAATCAAAATCATTGGATCACATGTAATTAAAATATGCAGGGATACAAAATAAAATAGAGTTCAAAATTGTGAATTTGAGAAAAGAAGATCAAAACTTGGTTTTTTTTTAATGTGCACATGCAAATAAGTCTTGCATCATGCACAAGTTTATTTTCTATTATTAGATTAATGTCATATCATATCACATTTGATCCAATAGTATGCCTTATTGTTCCAATGGTGAAAACAAGTTTATACATAATGCAAGACTTGTTTTACTTGTGCAACATAAAATTGGCAGAAAAAAAATTATTTAAAGGACAAAATTGAGTGAATATATTGGCATTCATCAGCTTACACATTTTACATTTCCACAATAGTGCCCTCATATTGTTCATCTACCAATTAATAACGGACAAGCCCAACAAATAACAAACTCATCAAAACATGAAGAAGAAAAAATAAATAAACAATAGAATTCAAAATAAAGAAACATTTTCTAAAATGGATTTTAGTTCGTGTACACAGATAGACACCGAGAGTTTCACAGCAAGTAAACTAGAAAAGGAACAAATCAAATAGTAGTAATCCACAATAACCTTGATACTAATCCTTATCCAACAATTTTAATTTTTACCATCTGTGTGTGACTGAGAGTCATTCTAAACTTTAGCCTGACCAAGTTCAATATCTTTCAACGGACTATTTTCTACCCCTTCCTTCAATAGCCTAATTTCTTCTTCTGTTAGGCTGTTTTTCGAATGAGGGAGAGTCTTCGCATTTGGTTGCTTTTCAAGCTCCACAGCCCAACTATAAATTACCATGCCGACAACTGCAAGAACCATTCCCATGATGTTCTTGAAAGTGAGCTCTGAATCGAATAACAGCCAACCCAAAGTCAGAACACATAATGTTTTCATGTGGCCTAAAACCTGGAAGGAAACTGCTGAGAAGCGCCCAATGCAGAGGTACTGGCTTACATTACAAAACACAGCTAAGGTGCATGAAAGAAGAATGAAAACCTGCAGAAATTTAAAAGACACTTTAATAAACAATCCAACAATATATGCATATATAGTTAACAACAAATACAAAGCATAACTATCTAGATTCAACACAAAAAAAGGTGATCACTTACAATGGCACCAGAAGACATCTTAAAGTTGGTTATCAACTTGCCACTGAGATAGTAATCAACAAATGGACCAAGAATAATAAGAGACAGAGCTTGAATAGGAGCAGTCTTACTCAGCAATTCAAAAGATCCAATCGAATATTTCTTTTGTAGAGAACCGATTGACTGTCACAACAATGGGAAAAAAAAATCAGGTATAGCAAGGAATCAATCCAACAAATAGCATGATTTCCAGTATATAACACAATAAGTTTCTTGTCAAAAAAAAAGTTTGATTTAAGTAAGAAACTTGGTAATTTAGAAATCAAACTGGTTGGTTATTATGAAATTCAAATTAAAATGATTACCAAGATAATAAAAGATTCTGAAAAAAAAAAGATAATAAAAAAAATGAAAAACAACAGTGTTCATCACCAGTATTTGCTGGTTTTGAACCAATCACTTGACCAATTTACTGGTTTAGAATCATGTTTTCTACTTCCCTGTTAACAATGAAGTTTGTTTGATCTAAAATGAACATTAACTGGCAAAGTACAAGTTAAAAAACCTTCAAAAGAATAAAAATGATGCTCACTCATGATCCTACGTCTACGTAAGTTTCACCTAGCACTCATCTTTCAATTCAAAATGTACAAAAGAATTAAAAAATCCCAGATGAAAGATGTGCCTGTAATAAATCTATGGATTTGTTGGGCCCATAACCAAATGATTCTTTTTCTATTATCATAGTACAACACTTGATTATAAATGACAGGAGAAAAGGACATCTTAATATAAATGGAGATAAATTCCACATTGCCCACATGGTGGAACAGAAACATTTATATACCACTTACAATTTGCTGTAAAGATGATGATACAACTGCTACACAGGCGCACACAAAACCTTTGAAGTTAACATTTACATCAGTTACAGTGCAAACACCAACACCAATAACCACAACCATGACCGACACTTTCACTTCCCTTGAGTAGTGTTTGCTGTGAAGGATCCATTCCATCACACAAACCACCGGAATCATGCTTAGTTTTGATATCTGTTCACATATACGATGAGAAAATGAAAATTTTAAAACTGGAGGAAATGAAGATTGAAAGTGAAAACACGAGATTAGGCTCATTTAAAAGTTAGAGCACATGAGATGTAATTATAATAAGTACCACAGATGTCTCTAAAAGGAAGAGTTGAGCATAATTTGAAATTATTACAAGATGCGGACAATCAATCAATCCTTAACCCACTAACTGGAGTCGGCTACATGGATCAAATTATGCCATAATATTCTATCATAGACCGCCATATTTCGGTCCAACTCATTAATCTCTAAATCTTTTTTAATAGTTTCTCTTATAGATTTCCTCTGGGTGTAGTGATCTGACTATGTTTCATCTGATCTACTGTCATTACTACAGAATCTACAGGGTTTTCTCTCTAACATCTTGGAAATTGAATAAAGTTGAAAGCAAGCATACCTGGTAGAATCCAACGGAATTGAGCATGAGGCTCAAGTTCATCCCGGTGATAGATATGTTGGCAACAGCAGAGAACCAAATAAGCTCCCACAAAGGAACATGCTTAGAAGCAGAATAACCGGTAGCATTTGAGACAAGTCCGACAAGAGCAGTTACAGCAAAGTGAAAGCCAGTCAAAGTAGTCGCTGGTAAAACAATATAATAATAATAATCAATAAGTAAAATAAAAGTAAAGTAATGAATGGGATCTGGGTGCAGATCTAATGTAATGTAATGTAATGAGGAGATCTATCTACTAACCGAAAGTGAAAGCATAGCCATTGTTGGACATAAGCTGTTTATTAGCCATAATAATTCCAACGGAACTCACAACGTTCATACCCCATGCTCCAAAGTTCGATATTGCCGACGATTTCTTTTCGCTCTCCATAATTTGATTCGCGTTGCGTGTGGTTTATCTTATCTATTAACGAACAAAGGTAACCGTAATCGCAATTGAATACAATTACGGATACCACCACCACCAGATCTGAGGTCGATTTCGATCGGAAAGGGAAAAGGGAAAGAGAATAGTAAAAATAAAAATAAAAAAAGAGAGAGAGGACTAGAGAATAAATAAAAGGAAAGAAAGTAAGTGAGGGAGGAGCTTTTTCGCTTTGCCGATTTAAAACTGAACTGATATGGTAGTAGAGTCAGTTTCCTCCCTCACATTCACATTCACTTGTGTCGTCGTCTTCTTCTTCCACCTCTCTAAATCAATGTGTAAGTTAAAATATTCTTTTATTTTACTGAGGAGGAACCAATGTTGTCTCACACCACCATCGCATCGCTGGCTGGCTGGCAGTGGCACATAAGGGGAATCTTACAAAAATAAATTCCTCCAAACTCCTTTTTGTTTCGTCACCGAAAAGGAAATAATAAGAGTCGGTGTTTACTGATTTTGTACTTTGGATGGTAATTCAATGAATCATTTGATTTTCCATTTAATTTCGTTGGTTAAAATAGTTTTTCAGGTTAAGATTATCTTTCAACGTTTTTTTTTTTTTTTACCAAAGCAAAGTTAACTATTATTATTAATCAACCAGTGTTCAATACAAGAAGGATAAGAATAAAAAATACGGTGACTAGTCCATAAACAGGCCGCCCTAGCTAAGCTATAAACAACTATGTTCACTTGTCTCCTAACAAATTTTACCTCGAAGTTGGAATGTAAAGATAACTGAAAAATAATACTATAAACAATAGCATAAAATTCCGAATCATCATGGCCCCGACGACAATAGCGCTTGCACTAGAGTAGCTGAGTCGGACTCAAAGACAACTCGGTTCCATCTGTTCCCAACAACAAAGTGAATGACATCGAGTAAGGCAACTGCCTCCCCCTCCAAAACTATCATATTTGCTCGTTGCCATTTCGTTTGAGCCCGAATGAATTGCCCACAGGAGTCTCTAACACAACACGCGAAAGATGTAATATGTTGACGGTCATAAAACGTGGCATCCACATTGCACTTCAACCACGTCTCACGCTGTTTCTCCCAAACTGAGTTGTTAGCTTGCACTCTATTCTGCCCGTGTTGCACAACCGATGATGAGGGTTGTTTATGAACCTCCTGCCATTGCTGCCATGCATCTAGTGCTGTCCTCCCAATGCTTGTTGAAGTGTGATGAGCATCATTCCAAATGACGTCATTACGTGCAACCCAAATTTGCCAAAGAAGTAAAGCCACCTGACCAGCAGTGTCTCGATTTTCGAAACAACATATGTCAAAAACAAAATCTGCCAAACTACTTGCAGTGCCAACTCGTGATTGCAACACAGTCGAAAGCCCTGTCCAATACTAACTCTCACGTGCCACCGTACAACCCACAAAAGCATGCCAATCATCCTCAACAGCTGTATCACACCACGAACATAGCACCTCACATTGTACATGTCGTGATTGTAGTCGAAGACGCGTCAGAACACACCCCTGCATATCCTCCATAACAAATTACGACAATAAATAAATACATAAAAAAACAAAAAACTTTCAAAGTTGACATTAATTTTTTTCATATAGTGATTGACATGACAGTAAATAAATACATAAAAAACTGATACGACAATAAATATATATAATTAAGGGATTAATATGACAATATTAACAAATTTGTAAAAAATTATTACTAAACATTCTAAGATAAGGGATTATTTTTACTAACATAATGCACAATCAAAGACTATTTTACATTTTCGATATATTGAAGTACTATTGTTAATGCTCGTTACACTTTCGAAGACCAAAATAAGACGTACTAGACCTCATTACATAAAAATGGAAGAGAAAACGTAAAAAAAGGAGGAGTTTCCTTCAAAAGAAGTCACTAGCTAGAATGTAGGCTTCTAGGCATGGACGCATGACATCAAAACATATACTCATTGCTACCCTTCCAAACCCACCTCGATTTGATGTATTTTTCTTCTACGATTGGATTTGGATTTGGGCAGGGGTATATCTGGGATGAAATTATCAATGTGGCTAATTATTTAAGCAAAGTAAATTACACTAAAAATAACAAATATTATTTGTATATTAGTGGAATTTAACCTTTTCTAACTATAACTTAAATAATATTATTAAAAATATAAAATATTTTAAATGAATGGTCAATTCAAAATAAAGAATCTCATCAAAAAAGGGTATCCCTTTATACGTATTTATTATTGATTACGTAGGAGGTATCCCTTTATATATATGAGTTTTGTTAGAAGACACCTTTTATGAAGGTGTCTTTTAACAAGTTATTCTATGAACATTTGTTAAAAGACACCAACTAATTTTTATGAAGGTGTCTTTTAGCAAAGTTATAACTAAAAAGTGGAAATCACACCTTGAAGTGTGAGTTGCTCAAAGACAACTTCATAAGTGACTTCTAGCAAAACCCTATATATGAGTAAATTAGTTAAAAAAAATATGACAAAAACAATTGCTAAGACTTGAACCTAAAACAAGGAGATAGTAAAGCGCACACTTGACCATTAAATTAAGGCATCATATATGATAATATTTTCAAATTGAACATATATGATAAAAAATTTGGACTTGAATATTTTTTTTAAAAAAAAGGGCTGAGCTGGTGCCTCACTCACTCAGCCTTAAAAGGATCCTCCCCTGGGTTTGGGTATGAGTTTCAGTTTTTCTCGATTTCAAAACACGGATATGAGATATGTAACGGTGATATAGATACTCACCTCTAGGCATGGCAACAAAACCCGTGCCCATAGGTACCCGCCCAAACCAACCCCGATTTGACGGGTTTTCCCCGATTTGACTGGGTTTGGGTTTTCCTCGATTTTAAAATATGGGTACACGGGATGAGTAACAGAGATATATGTACCCACCCCGAACCCATACCCAAACTCTACCCTAATGTAGAAAGGTCATGCTTTTGTTTTTGTTGAGGAGTTGATAATGATATGTCATGTCATTTGGTTTGATAATTGTCATGATATAAGAACTTTCATTGATAGTTAAAGAAGCAACTGAATTATTCAGTAAGGAAATATTAAAATGAGCCCAAATTATTGGATAATGCATTACAGCATTACCATTGAAGCTTAATAAAATTATTTTTTTATTAAAAAAATTGATTCACTACGGGAACGGGATGAGATGGGAATACCCGAACCCATTGGGGACGGGGATGAGATTCAATTTCTCATCCCCGTTGGATATGGGTAGGGTAACAGGTAAGTATATGGGTGTAGGGGATGGGGATGGGAAGGCAAAACCCGTCTCCATCCCGCCCCATTGCCATGCCTACCCACCTCAAACCCATATATAAATTCATCCCTGAATGTTTGATAATCGTCATGTTATAAAAATTATCATTGATAGCAACTAACCTATTGCATGCCTACTAGAATAGTCGAGGCGAGAAAGATGATAAATGCGACAAATATGAATTTTGTTAGAAATTTTAAGAGTAAATTACACTCCCCTTCCCACAAAGATGCTTAAATTACACTCCCCTCCCCTCTTATGTTAAAATCTATTCTCTCATCCTTTGAAAAGTAAAATTTAAACTCCTCATCCTTAATAATTAAATATGCACTACACCTTAATCTATTTTAATATAAATAAATATTTTTATAATATATATTAATTTTGAACCACCATTTAAGAAAAATTAATTCATTTCTTTATAATTTAAATGTCAATGATAATTAAATTTAAATATTTTTCTATTTATTTTATAATTTAGAGTATAAAATTAACTTTTAAATAACCATGTTTTATTGTCTTTAGTAATTTTTCACATATTTTAATTTTATTTTAGGCTGTTTCATATTATATATTAGTGTTTAAAACTACATGTTAATGAAATTGTGGATAAAAAATAGCGAAAAATATGTATTCAATTTTTGATTATATTAAAATAGACCCGTAATACTATTTTTTTTTCTGAAGTGTGTTAGATTATTATTTTTTTGCAACATTATTAAAAATTAAAAAAAAATGTCGAGGGAGTAAAGTGTAGATTTTAACATAAGAGGGGATGAGAATGTAATTCAAGCTTCTCTTAGGGAGGGCAGTGAAAAGTTTTCTAATATATCTTGAATAAGAGGAGAGGAGAGTATATGTTTTAACATAAGAGGAGAGAAGGGTGTAATTCAAGAATTTTTGAGGAGAGGGAAGTGTAATTTACTCAAATTTTAATTCCAAGTGATCTTTGATTATTGGACATCACGTGGCAATCATGCGTGTGTAACTATGATGTTTTGGCATGCTTGATTGCCTTGGTGCATTCTAAAAATTAAATCATTTTGAAATGTTAATTTTGATGCGCCTACTCGTCGTTTGTGTTGCAGTTCATTTATGTATATATCATTAACTCATGATTAGAATAACATTTTTTTTTTGGGTACAAATGATAAAGAATAACATTAAATCATTAAACTTGGATTTATGATAAAAGTAAAAGTTAAAAAAAAGGGAGGATGAATATTGCTCTGCTGTATACCAGATCAATGTATATTCAATCAACCTAAAGTGTTCAAGAGATTTTTCAAAGTGACAAAGTTATTCTAGTTCACGGCGGAGATAGTTCTCTAGTTAGGTTACAAAGATATTACAAAGAGCTTCTAGAGAGAGCTTGAAAAGTTGTGAAAAATGTGTAACTTGTCCTCGTTGTGGCGCGAACCACTTTTGTATAAGCAAGCTCGTTTGTAAACTGTCTTCATGAAACTCGTTGAAAAATGCAGAAGTTTGTTGGAGATCACAACAACGATCTTGATCAATGAATATATGTTCATATGCGGCTAAGCGCATGAGAGGTCCTTTATATCCTCGAGTAGGCCTAGATTATTGGTTATAAGGTCGCTCTATGTTGAACTGGTGACATGCATTAAGGCCCAGGCAGAAGCAGTTTCGCCTCAAGCCCTTACTGTCTGTAAGACGAAAGGGGATTTTCAAAAGGAGACAAAAATGAAGCCGATCTGAGGTCATGCACAGAAGATTGTATGATGCCATTCATTTGTACTTCCGCTGAAGATGTTCCTTTGAGTGGGGTAGTTGGCATTAAATGCTTGTAGAATTGAGGCGACACTTCTTTATGCTAATTGTTGACGCACATCCCACGCGTGCAAAGGACATAAGTGACACGTCTAGACCAATTAAGAGCATTTACCTTTCTGAGAGTCAATCTGGGAAATTGGATCATTCAATCCATACTCCAGTTAATTTATGGCCTTTAATTCTCATTAAAAGAGTCATAACTTAGGATGTGCTTATCCGATCGGAGCTTCTGAACATTCATTGGAAAGCTAACAAGCATAGCTACGAATTCGGAGCATCGAAAATTTTATTTAAATGAATAAGTCTTGGATTTTTTGGGCAAAATTCCATTCGAAAGGATCATAAGCCGTTACTTTTTTCTAATTTTTCATCCGATTTTGGAGGAATTGCTCCAAAATAACTTTTTTTTAACAACGAGAGGCAAAGTCGAGTCTCAAAACATGAAACTAAACCATATTGAAAACATGTTTCAAGCTATATTTTATATAAATAAACGATTTAGAAATAGGAATCTCATAGGCAACATTTAAAATCTCATAGGAAACGTTTATGAAAAACTCGATTATCTCATTTTTCGCATAACTTATTAACCAATTATTGTTAAATTTGTGGTTTTAAAAGTTTCAGATGACTAATGGTTGATTTTTATAATTTTTTGAAAAATTCGGCCTGAATGAAGGCCAAGTGAATTACCTTTTTAATTTTTGGATTTTACTTGTTTTTGACTATTTCTCACTAAAACGGTCATAACTAGGAATGTCCTTATCCGATCAGAGCTTGTGAACAATCGTTGAAAAGTTAATAAGCATAGCTAAGACTTCGGCGTGTCAAAAATTTTATTTAAAAAAAAAATATCTGGGATTTTTTTGGCAAATTTCCGTTAGAAATGATCGCGATCCTTCACCTTTTTTATGATTTTTTAACCAAATTTTGGAGGAATCGCTCCAAATCAACTTTTTATAACACCGAGAGACAAAGTCAAGCCTCATAACATGAGACTAAATAATATTGAAAAAAGATTTCACGCAAAATTTTATGTAAACCGTCGATTTAGAAAAAGAAATCTCATAAGATACATTTAAAATCTCATAAGAAAAATTTATTAAAAACACATTTATCTCATTTTTCGCATAACTTATTGACCAATTATTGTTTAATTTGTGGTTTTGTACGTTTCAGATGACTAATGGTTAATTTTTAGAATTTTTGAAAATTCGGACTAAATGGAGGCCAAGTGAATTACCTTGTTAATTTTCAGACTTTACTTGTTTTTTTTTTACCCTTTTTCACTAACACTGCCATAACTTGGGATGTCCTTTTTTGATCGGAGCTTGTGAATATTCGTTGGAAAGCTAACAAGCATAGCTGCAACCTCGGAGCGTTGAAAATTTTTTAAACGAAGAAATCTTGGATATTTTTGGCAAAACTCCATTAGAAAGGATCGCGAGCCTTCACCTTTTTTATGATTTTTCAACCGAAATTTGGAGGAATCGCTCCAAATTGACTTATTTTAACACCGAGAAACAAAGTCGAGCATCATAACATGAGACTAAACCATATTGACAAAAGGTTTCACGCTAAATTTTATGTAATCCGACGATTTAGAAAAAGAAATCTCATAGGAAACATTTATGAAAAACCCATTTATCTCATTTTTCGCATAACTTATTGATCAATTATTGTTTAATGTGTGGTTTTGTATGTTTCAGATGATTAATGGTTGATTTTTAGAATTTTTGAAAATTTGGACGAAATGGAGCCCAAGTGAATTACCTTGTTAATTTTCTGATTTTACTTGTTTTTTACCCTTTCTCACTAAAACGACCATAACTTGGGATGTCATTTTCCGACCGGAGCTTGTGAACATTCGTTGGAAAGCTAACAAGCATAGCTATGACCTCGGGGCGTTGGAAATTTTTTAAATGAAGAAATCTTGGATTGTTTTGGCAAAATTCAATTAAAAAGGATTGTGATCCTTCACCTTTTTTATGATTTTTTAACCGAATTTTGGAGGAGTCAATCCAAATCGACTTTTTTTAACATCGAGAGGCAAAGTCGAGCCTCATAACATGAGACTAAACCATATTGAGAAAAGGTCTCACGTTAAGTTTTATGTAAACCAACTATTTAGAAAAAGAAATCTCATTTTTTTTTTGTTGATAAAGCTAGAAATTCAATATATGTTTGCCAGGAGCTGCTTGAACCTCATACAAAAAGTTTCATCAAACAAAAAAACAAGAAAAAACTAAACAAAACAAACAATTAATGCATAGCCAGTCTAGAGGAAGGTAGACCTAATCTGTCCCTATCAAGGAGGGATTGAATGAAAGTGGGGGGGACCTGGCTGGCCACCATTGTGAAGAAAACACAGAAAGCCCTTGTCCATGCCTAGCCAAAGCATCTGCAACCAAGTTACCCTCCCTATGAATATGCACACAAGCACAAGCAATGCTTTGACAGAACCTAATACAGTTGTGCCATCTGGTTCTCATCTGCCAAGGAACACCTACCAGCTTGTGAAAAGCATTAACAACCTTCAGGGAGTCCGTTTCCAAACAAATGTTGCTCAGACCCAACTCCATAGCCTTTTCAACTGCAGACATACATGCACTAAATTTTGCCTCTATGGGAGTGGCATGACCAATGTTGCTAGAGAGTGCCCTCATAAACACAAACTGAGAGTCTCTGATCACTATGCCAATGGCCCCACAAGGGTGGGCCCCAACAGAAGAACCATCACAGTTTAGTTTAACAGTACCATCCAAAGGAGGACTCCAAACAACGTCAGTCACATCCCTGATTCTTTGAACTTTGAGGGGGATGCTGAAGAGCTTAGAAAGCTTGTAATCTTGCATAGAGGCTGCACCAGATACCAGACTTAAGCTATAACTGAGCTTTACTTCAGCAATCACACTATTAAACAGAGATGTCATAGCCTGTTGTTTGTTGTGGTAATACCTCTAGTTTCTTTCTATCCAGATGACCCAGATGGTGTGAATGATTGCAAAGTTCATAGTTTGCTGTACCATTTTGCTACCTACACCAATCCTACCCAACAGAAGAGTGAGGCAATTGGAACAATCTAAACTCAAGTAAGCTCCCTTGCATAACCATTTCCATAGCTGAAAAGTAACTGGACAAGTGAAGAAAATATGCTGAGAAGTTTCACTATGATTCATACAGAAACAACATATAGAGACAATGGAACATCCCCTCTTCCTGAGATTTTCATCAATAGGAAGCTTATTATAAAGCAGCCTCCATGTTATTGAAGCTCTAGAAGGAGGGATGTAGGTGTTCCATAGGAGGTTGATCCAAGGAGCCCTCTTACCAGTACCATTCAGGAAGGCATAAGCAATTTTATGGGAAAGTTCCCCATCAGTGGCAGATTTCCACATCAGCTTATCAGATAACGGATCAACTGGTAAGGTGACTGTTTGGATCTTAGAAGCAAGAGTGGCATCCTTATTTATAAAGAAAGCAGGCAAGCACCAGTTACCATTAACAATGCAGTCAAAAACTTTCATACTCAGAGAATGAAGTATAGAGTGGGGAATGCCCCAGTGTTCAGCAATAGTCCTCTCAATCCAGTTGTCAGCCCAGAAATTAATGTTGCACCCATTGCCCACATACCACTTGGAATGAGAAAGAACTAACGAAATATTGTGCTTCATCCCATGCCAAACTGAAGATGTAATGTAATGAGCTTTAGGTCTGCCATTCTGGAGAAATCTGGTTTTACAAAGCTGAGCCCATGATTCCTCTGAGGTAAGAAGTTGCCAGGTGAGATGAAGAAGAGAGGCTTGGTTCAGCTTGACAGGATCCATAACAGCTAAACCACCTTCTTTCTTGGGTTTGCACAGTTGGGACCAAGAAACCGTGCATATCTTTTTCTGATCCACGCTTCCACTCCAAATGAAGTTCCTCATAGCCTTAGCAACTTCAGATAATAAGCTAGAAGGCCACTTGTACACATGAAATGAGTAGGTAAGCATACTGCAGATAACTGCATTTACCAGTTGCACTCTCCCCATTGTAACGCCCGTATTAAAAGTGTCTAGAATATTTAACACGTACGTTATAACTGATACTGGATGCATTAATCATACAATACGGAAATACAACACGAGTGGAGATCTGGATACATGAGTCATCTCAAGTCATATATTACATTATTTATGCGTAACCAGTCTAATGAAACAAGTACAATCAGTTTCATCATGATACATGTAGCTAAAATAACATAACAACAACTAGATAACATAGTATAGATCCGATAAGCACGATCAGTCCAAAGCCTTCTCCTTACCCTTGCCTTGAACAACCTGTGAACCTGAACAAAGAAGGAGTGGGATGAGACATAATGCCTCAGTGAGTTCCACCTAAATCCTAGGCTAGAGGTGACTTCGGGGAAAAATCTATGGTCACCTCGTGTCTACAATACAACATGGCGGTTGATTATACATGTGTGGGCTTGCTGGCCTAGACGGTCGTGCATACTAGAGTCCGTCATAGGGTTCTTCTAGACTTTTCATATAGGTCTTGACTTATATCATACGTGTCATGGCGGTTAAGGGGAACCTGAGACCGCTATGCCAAGATACACTAAACGCATCGAGGCCTAAACATAACATACTCATGACACGATCCTAAACCGGACGATCGGGGAATTCTAAGATCGTCATCGACATAACTTCATGTATCGCTCTACGTACATGAACCTACATAAGTCTATACATGTCTAACAGTATACTAATCATATTCATAATTATTATGTTAGAAGTTAGCGTTGAACAAACATAAACATTTGAGTTCATTTTACGGAATGCACCGGGTGGAGTAACCCCAGCCACATTCCACTGCTGGCCGGCTAAATTCCCTATCTGAGGGCTAGAACCAGACTCCCTGGTCGTGAAGGTTCCCTTGCGGGCTGGCCTATCCAGACATAGTCTGAAGCTTATCTGAAGCCACAACTTAACTGATTATAAACCTGAACATAAATCGTAACATATATCTGATATGTTTACGACCATAAGAATATCTGATATGCTATCTAAGTTTATTTCTACATAGAAGCTTTTACTAACTCTCGGCGATCTACGTCGAGGCTCTATAATTTTCCCATTCTTAGACTTGCTTCCTACCCGAACGTAATATACGAATATTATCGTACTCTCATATGCCACTTACCCTTGGAAAAATGCTAATGTTTCGCATGCCACTCATTTGTGATATCCTTACATGTATTGCATATTAGTTTATTGACAATGAGGTTTCGTTTAAGTTACAAAAATCTGCAAAGAAAAACATCGGACGGCACTCTGGACCACAAAGAAGGTTTTCAAGGCATGCTGTAAAAAGGCTGTACGCTTAAGCGTGCTCCCAAGCGTGCAGTTCGCTTGCTAGTACGCTTAAGCGTACCTGTAAGCGTGCAGAGCCTTAGTTAAGGCGTTTTGCACGCTTGAGCGTGCAGTGCATGCTTAAGCGAGCATTCATCGGTCCAAAAGTGCAGAAATCGTATTTTTAGTGTAAAAACCCCAATAATCAAGTTCTAACATCCACAATACATCTAAGGTACCTGAAAAACAGTTTAAAACCAGTGCATGACAACAATTTGCATAGAACCAACAATGAATGGCAAAAATGGGTTCTAACCCACAAGTTCATAATTTGTAACAATGGATTATCTCACACAACACACATAACAACCCAAGGGAAAACAAGCTATCTAAGGAACTCACCTGCAAGCAAGAAGGAACATGCACACACACACACACAGCTGTAGGTCTGATCCACACTAGAAGGATGAGAAGGAAGGAACTTGAATGAGTTTGGCTTGAAATCTACTTGTCTAACCAAAACCCCTAACATGCAGCATGATTCTTCAAGCAAAGAGGTTGGAAGGATTGGATTGAAGGAGAGGGAAACTGAGTTGAGTTCAAGAGAGGGAGAGGGAGGACAGAATCTGTCCTTGCAAACTAGAGAGAGAAGGAACAAGGAAAATGGGTTGATTTTGGGGTCCAAACCACTTATATAGCCTCTATGCACAATTAGAAACACGCCCCTCAGTCTAATACGCGCATAAGGCGAGTTAACGGATCAGATACCTTGAAATAATAGGCGGGATATTACACCCATGAAGGTTAATTGTTGGTGTAAGCCCTAGAGGCCAATAGTTTATGTTGAACTTATCTTATGTATCATGACTTTTATTATTGAATAAATATATGGCAATCTTTATTATATTTATAGTAATGTTAATAAAGTCCTTA